>Ga0137403_10000478_pt1 | contig 51646 bp, 50 predicted proteins | sample CZOMad2_1_16fung_FD_122057 | JGI IMG/M metagenome (GOLD analysis project Ga0137403, IMG submission 122057) | Vadose zone soil fungal communities from Angelo Coast Range Reserve, California, USA - CZOMad2_1_16fungal (Hybrid Assembly) | ecosystem: Environmental > Terrestrial > Soil > Vadose zone... | reverse complement strand
GCTCATCGTGCGGTCGCGTCCATCGACGTCATCCGCCGCAGTTCAAATTCGCGGTAGCGATCCTGATAACGGCGGAGACGCAACGGAAAGATCACCACCACCAGCACGCCGAGCAGCAGGAGCGCATACCAGACTCCGTACGGCTGCCGCAGCGCGACGGCGGCAAGCCCGCCCAGGGCGAATGCCACGCCGGCGCCGATCAGCACGCGCACGGCATTCACGACGAAGCGTTGCGCCTTGCCGCGCGCCGCAAGCCACTCGATTAGCGCGCCAAGGCAACCGATGAGCGCGCCGCCGACACCGCCGACGATGCCGGCGGTTCGATCTGACCACCCAGTGCCGGTCTGGGTCGCGGCGCGGCCGAAGCTCGTGCTCTGGACGAGCTTGAGATTCCGCAGAAAGACGCTGCCTTTGCCCGGAAGCTGGACGTTCACCACCAGCTTGCTTGGCCGCGAACTCGCGCCCTTCGCGTTGAACGGGAGCGTGAACGCGCGCCAGTCGGAAGTGCCCGTGAGTTTCGCCATCGGTCCGGCCAGACCGAGCGTGCGGGAAAAATACGCCGCCGTTTCGCCGAAGTGGCTCCACATTTCCAGGAAGCCGTCGCCCTCCACGTTGTCGTAGCACACTTCGCCGGTGAGGGCATAGAAATCGGTGGTGATTTTCGGCTGCATGATGGTCAGCACGGTCGCGCCCATCGCGCCTGGGCCGCGATTGTCGACTTTGAGCGCATTGTCCGGCGTGCCGGCGAGCGTGCCCGCGGGGAGCTTGCCGGCGTCGGCAAGTTCCTTCCACGAGAAGGTGGAGATCACCTGCTCGTCGGCGCGTGCTGCGGCGGTGAAGATGATTGCAGTGAGGAGGAGGATCGTTTTCATGGTTGGGGCTCTATTCTTGTTGGTAGTGTTTGAGGAGCTGGTGAAAAGTGGACGCATCGAAACGGCCCTCGGCGTACAGCCCGCGGAGCAGCCGCTCGTAGTCGTCGGCGGTGTTGTTCTTGTCCAAGACCTTGATCTTCTCGATGAGCCGGTCGAGACGCAGACGGACGGTCGGGTAGGTGACGCCGTAGGCAGCAGCGAGTTCCTTGAGCGAACCTGACGTGAGGATGAATCGCTTCACGAAGGTGCGGTCTTCATCGCTGAGGAGTTCGATCCAACGCTCGGGTGGAGATTGCGACATTGATAAAATGAAAGCACACTTTCGTTTTATTTGCAATACAAAATGAAAGCGGACTTCTGTTTTATTAAACCTGCAAAACGGTGCCGTGGGCCGCGTGCCGTTGCAACCTGCTGGTTACTACACGTGGCATGCAGGCCGCGCAGTACATTCGTGTGCACCTGCTCGCGAAAACTTTCGGAGTTCGTGGTTGAAGATAAAAACGCAATTATCGCGCGCAGATCGAAACACTTATAAATACAGCCGGGGCAAGGAACCGGCTTGCTAGTGACCTTCGATCTGTTATTGAGGAATCTGTGGGCACAAGAAAAATGAAACGAATATTTCTGATTGGAGCGCTGTGCGGAGTGATGATCACGGCCGCGGTCACGTATGTGTTCGCAATCCCGGCCAACGACTATCACTGGCGAATGGAGATCTGGAATCGCGGTGGCGCAGCCTGGACCATGGATAAGAATGGCCATTACGGCTGGAAGTGGATAGTTGAACCAATCTCCGATACTCCTCGCGCAAAGCGAGCTGTCGTACCGTCATCTCACGCAAACGCTCATATCGAGCGGCTGTAGCGCAACAGGTGGATCGGCTCGCCGCGGCGAGCCGATGGCAGGCGAGTCGCCGAAGCTATCTGGCGCAGAACCGCGTTGATTTTGCCAACGCGTTGAGGAGTCGCCGCGACGACCGTTCCACCTTCGCGCGCTGACGGATCTTTCTGAAAGATCAAACAAAAGCGCCCCGCCGGATTTTCCAGTAGGGCGCTTTGAATTTGAGCGGTCATTGAAAATGGAACAGGCCGCGGCTAATATTTTGTAATGAGTCTTGCGGAAATCGAAGAGGCCGTCGATAAGCTGTCGCCGGAGGAACTGGCGAAACTGGCTGCGCATATCGCGCGCCGCGACAACCTCGCTTGGGACAAGGAAATCGAACAGGATTTCTCCCTGGGAGGCAAGCACGAGAACGTGCTCAAGCAAATCGATGCGGAAATCGATGCCGGGAATTTCACGCCGCTTCCGTGACTTCCCGTGCGCTGCCGTCTTTCTGGAAATGCTACGAGCAGCTGCCGAAGTATGTTCAGAAGCTAGCCGACAAAAATTTTGCGCTCTTCAAGAAGGATCCACGACATCCTTCTTTAGGCTTCCGCAAGAAAGGCAGCGTTTACACGGCCGAAATTGGTCGGAGCTATCGCGCTCTGGCTCGCGAGCGGAGAGGTCATTACTATTGGTTCTGGATCGGCACGCACGAAGATTACAATAAGTTCACGCTGTGATCTGCATTCGCAGCCAGCAACAGCGGCTGCAAAAACCGATTCGCAGTTGAACGCCTGTTCAGCTTGCCCGCCGCGGTGGGCGAAAGCTTTCGGAGTTGGGCGTTGGATGTTGGACGTTCCTCTTTTGTACAAAACAAAAACGCCCCGCCGGATTTCCCAGCGGGGCGCTTTGAATTAAACTAAACTAGAACGAGCCAGCTTCGCTTCTCAGTTAAACTTCAGCGTGTTGGCGGGATCGCCCACAGTTGGACCGTTCTCCGGATCGCAGACGCCGGTTGCGAGACACTTTATGCCGACTTGAGACTGAAACGTTATAGCATCTGCCCAGCCGGCGGGTAAGGCTTGGCTTTCCTTATAGATAGCCGCGTCGCCGCCCTTGTGGACCACAATGAAGCCGTTTGTGCCGTAAGGAATCTGCGAGGCCGCAGTGGCCAGTGACGTATCATAGTCGTAGTTATGGCTCACGGCAAAAATCGCGTTGGACGGAGCCCCGTCAGTGACAGGATAAACCTTCAGAGCGGCAGGGGCGGTTCCTGTAAAGGTGATAGTGTCAGGATTCCCAGCAACTATGTTAGCGGTCAGACCCGCGCCGGGAGCGCTTAATAGCTTCAGGAAATCGCCTGCCCTCAAATAACTCTTGTTAACCAATATTTGGGCGTAACTGTTTAAGTCTGTAACCGTGCCAAGCGTGATTAGATCTCCAGGCCAGCCTGAGCTGGCGTCGCCTGTCGCCGCGCCGTCATTGGACATTTGGAATTGAGCCAAATAAAGCTGGCGCGCGTTGTTCATGGTGCCGCTCATCTGGGCCTTCTTCAGCGCCGACGTTAACGCGGGCACTGCCAGTGCGGCCAGGATCGCGATAATCGCAATCACGACCAGCAACTCAATGAGGGTAAATGCTGAGGAGGGTTTATTTAGTTTTATTTTCATTCTGATTTTTGGTTTCTTTCTACGGTTGGTTCTGAGGGTTCCTGCCCGCCGTAGCTTTATGCGGAGGCGGGTGTTCTCAGAGGGGTTTGGTTTCCGGGTTGTTCCTGGGGGTTCTGTGCTGTAGTTGAAGCGCGGCTTATCGCAGTATGTACGGGTTAAGTCAATAATTATTTTTGGATTATTTTGGGCAGCTCCAAAACCACGGTTCTCGTACGTCTCTTCGCTTCATTAGTGTATACGGAAACCGCGGGCCGAAGTTCCGAAAAAAATGAAAATTTCTTTAACCACGAATGGACACTAATGAACACGAATTTGCCAGAGATCAGGCAACCGCGGATTTGAAACTCGCTCCCTTCCCCTCTCGCTCGCCGCTTCCCGTCGCGGCTTTACCTTCTATGTCGCTAATCCCATCAGCTCCATTCGCGGGTGAAACGGATGAGCAGAAATTGGCACAAGCCGGAGACCCGCGAATCACGCAGATAGACGCGAAAAAATCCTCATAAAAGAAAAATCATTCGCGTGATTCGCGAGCAGATCCAAATCCCTCTCCTATCCATGGTATCCGTGTAATCCGTGGTTTTTCCTTCGTGTCTATTCGTGTGAATTCGTGGTTACTTTTTATACGCTGGCACTTCCGGTAACGCCGGCGGCAGCAGGCCTTCCTCTTCTTCCTCGAGCACCGGCGTACCTGCGGGTGTGATGAGGTGCGCGGTGACGAAAATGACGAGGTTGCGTTTGATGTGCTGATCCACATTGGTGCGGAAGGCTCTACCAACAAGGGGAATGTCGCCAATGATGGGAGTTTTATCTTCCGTCTTTTGCACGTCCTCGCGCATCAACCCGCCGAGCACAACCGTTTGCCCATCGTAAACGCTGACGCTCGTCGTCACTTTACGCGTGCTAAAGACCGGCTGGTTGATCACGTTCGCAGTGAGCTCAACTGGCTGGGAAACCGATATTCCGGCAATGGTATTGACGCCGACTGCATTGATCGGGCTGCCATAATTGATGAAGCCTTCAAATTCCACCACCTGCGGAATCAGGTTAAGATCTATGGTCGTGCCGTCCCCTCCAACTACCGGCTCTACTTCCAAAGTCACGCCGGTGTTGCGCGTTTCCCAATTTTGAGGCGTCGTCGGAGTCACAACAACTGGAACGACTCCTCCAACGAGGGTTGTTGAAGTGCTGGTGATCGACGGAACCTGCGGTGGCGTAAATGTGGACGGATAACGAAGCTCTCTTATGACTTCAATGATGGCGCGCTGTCCGCTCTTAGTGGTCACACTGGGCGCGGAAAGGAGATCGACTCCTTTTTTCTGGTTCAGTGCGCGGATCACAACCTGAAACTGCGGATTAGTGAAAACACCTGCTACTCCAAAAATCCCAGGCGCGACGCCGCTAATGCCGGGAAATAGAAGCGCATCGAGGGCATTCGCACTGATCGCGAAACTTCCACTGCGATTTCCGCCGGTAACAGGAAGTTGACCAATTGGCTGTCCGGGCAGCGTGCTGCCGATTGGTTGAGTGGTGTTGTTGACAAACGGAAAGTTACCAGGATTAGCTGCCGCGGAGCTTACCGAGCTGCCGCCGCCGCCAAACGTGCCTTGGTTACCGATTTTGAAGGGGCCGAGTAACCAATCAAATCCCAATTCCTTCAGATTATTCTGCGTGATCTCAATAAATTTCGACTCAATTGCGACCTGCTTGGGCTGTGAAGCATTGGCCTGATCGACTAATGCATCCACCATGTCCAAATTGTCCTGTATGTTCCGAACGATCAGCACTCCGTTGTGCGGCCAGAAAGTTGCGCTTGCGCCGGGTGGAAACGCGACACCCATGCTTTGCAACATCGTCTTCGCGTCTGCCCGACCGACGAGCTGACGATCGTTGTACAAACTCTGGCGAGTAGTCGCAGTGCCTTGCAGTTGATTTACTGTACTCGAACCCCCCGCGCCGGTTCCGACTCCCGATGCAGTTTGAAAACTTACTGCCTCCTTCTCAATCTCCTTCTCCGCGACTGGCGCCGGCTGCGCATTGCCTTGACCGGTATTCCCGCCACCACCTGTCAGGTTCGTTCCGAGGTAATACCCGACGTCAAGTGGACCTCCGAAAAATTCCGGCGGAACGCGATAACGTTTCGTGATCAGATCGTTGCTTTGCTCGGTGAGCGGAATAATAGATATGGCATACGGATCGACTTTGACCTTCAATCCGGCTTGATTGGCGATGTAGCGCAGCGCTTCACCCAGTGGAATATTGTCCAAGGTAACGGTGATGCGCGCAGCCGCCGGGCCCGATGGCGGCGCCACAACCCGCGGTGCACCAGGACGCGCGGGGACCGCCGCGCCGGGAGCAGCAGGGCCAGCGCCGGTACCTGCTGGAGGAGCACCGGCGCCTGCAGGAGGCGGCGTGCCCGCGCCTTCCGGTGCAACCGGCTCCACTGGCATTGAAGGCTGAGCAACTTGTCCGATGGGCACAAGCCGTAGCACAATATTCACGCCCCTTTGGCCTTCAGGCCCTGTGTCGTTCTCGGCTGCTTGTTCGCGAAGAACGTCAATTGCTTCGCGAATCGTTGCGTCGCGAAATTCAAGATGCGGAATGATGATGCTATTTAGCTTCTGGCTAACCTGCGCTGTTCCGCGCAGGTCTCTCGCCGCGCCGACCGCGACAGGCGCCCCTGTCGCACCATATTTGCGGACGGGTTGCTGCCAGGCTCCCTCCACCTTCCAAAGCTGACGCCCTCGCGTCTCGTTATACGCTTCTTCGCCGTACTGGTATTTGGTATTATCAATTTTTTCCTGGCCCTTCCGCGCCGCAGTGTTGTACGGATCAAGCGCGAGCACCTGGTCGTATCGTTTCATCGCAAGATCGTACTGGCCGGACTGATAAAAGCCGTCCGCGTCGGCGAGCAATTGTTTCACTTCTTCGACCTTATTGATGAAATTCGGAGTGACCGTTTTGTTGAAATAACCCGGCTGCCGCAGATGCGCATAGAGTTCCTGCGCTTCACGGCAATTGGGGTTGTAACGGTTGCTTAAAACTTCGCGCAGGATGGCTTCCGCCCCGGCGTAATCGCCCTGCGCAATGCGCGCTTGCGCCAGCACGACGGCGCTCTTGCAAAAGCCGTCCACAGCTTCGTCGTGCGCTCTTCCCGAGACGACTGAATCGGGCAAATATCCGACCGCTGTTTTATATTCTTCATTCGCGAGGGTGTAATTTTTCGCTTTCATCGCGGTTTTACCGCGCGCCAGGGCAGCTTCGCCCTGTGGTATGGCGGACTGACGCCGCTGCGCTTCGCGCTCGGCGACGTTATCCGGAGTTTGCGCAAAGCTCGTCGCGCAAGTGAAGAAGAGACAATTACAGAAGATAACGAAGGAAACGAAGATTCTGGGCAGTCCAGTCAGAAAGCCAGCCTTCGTTAACTTCGTTTCCTTCTGTTTTAGGTTTTCAAAGTTCTGAGGAATTATTTTCATAAGTGATCCTTCTATGGAGCGGCAAAGCCGATCTCGATCGGCGCATTTGAGTTTTGCGTATTCACGATCACGGCCTTGGCCGGCTGCTCATCAACGAGCTTGTATTTGATTTCCTCTATGGGCTGCAAGGAAAATTCTTACGATTTTTTCGGGGCTAATCACGAATGGACACGAATAAACACGAATCGGCGGCAAAGGAGACGACGGAGACCACGGATTTGAAACTCGCTCGCTTCCTCGCTTGCTCGCCGCTGCCCATCGCGGCTTTACCTTCCATGTCGCCGATCCCCTCAGCTCCATTCACGGATGGCGCGCGAAGCGCTTTGGAGTGCGGCGCTGCTGCGCCGCTTTTGGACGCTGCTATGCCGACGAGGTCTATTATCTATCAACTGTCAATCAAGGCATCTTAACCGCAGAAAGTACGGCGAGCAGAGGTCACGGAGGTTTTTAGACAGAATGAACAGAATTCTGCAGAATGGATTTTGTTGATTCTGTAAATTCTGTCTGGCTCTCCGTATCATCCGTGCCATCCGTGGTTTCTGCTGTAATTCGTGTCTATTCGTGTTCATTCGTGGTTAGAGATTTGTCACGGCGCAGCGAAGCCGATCTCGATCGGTGCATTTGGCTTTTGCGTATTCACGATCACGGCCTTCGCCGGCTGCACATCCACGAGCTTGTATTTGATCTCTTCTACTGGTTTCAAAGAAAATTCCTGATCTTTTCTCACGTCGAATTCCAGGCGTCCGCCCCAATCATAAACGAAGGTGGCCACGGATTGCGGCGAGGTAGCGACCTTTCCCTTTACCAATGTGACCTGCGCATGGCTGGCCGGGTGTTCGACCAGCAGCTCCGATACGTCCTCCTTCATCCCGTACCGATTGCGTTCACGCTTCTCGGTAAACTTCATGATCTTGAAATCAGTGCCGCGGATGACATCACCGACCTTCAGGAACTGTGTCGGCTCAGTCTGGTCGATCGTGTTAATGCCGAATTTGTCTTTTATCCGCGATGAAAAAATGTACCGGAAGGGTTCTTCAGTGGCGGACACCAAATGTAATTTCGTGACGTAATCCGGATGCGAATCTTTGTTGGTCGGATCGGTGCCGCCCTGCCATTCGTCGAGATTAGTGAAGCCGTCCTTATCCGGATCTTGATCCAGAGCGTCGGCGTCTTCGATAGGCAAACCATATTTTTCGAACCAATCATTCGGAACCGGAGCGTGCACCTGAGTGTTTTGCAGCGTTGCCGGCATGCCATCCGCGCCGATGAAATGTTTTTCCGGAACGAAAAGCCCGGAGCGGGTGCTGGCTTTCCATTGCGCCGGATGCTGGAGCTGCTCTGCTGCGCGATCGAGTTCGATCGCGACCGGCGGCTGCGACGCAGCTTTTGGTCGCGGCGGCTCCGGGGTGAGGAGCCGGTTGCCGAACTGGATGGCGCTCCACCAAATGGAGACTGCGGAAATGAAAAGGAATGCTGCCGCAGCGATCACGACGACGAGATCGTAATGCGCCTTAATCCACTCTGAGAGCTTCGCCACGGCTAATGATTAAACCATGAGTCAACCTAAACACGAATAGACACGAATTATAAGGCAATCCTCTGCCACTCTAGTTTTGAATGCTTGAAGTTAAGGATCACGCCAACACGCAGGGCTGTGATGCGGAGATAGTTCAACATCAGTCCACGTTCATGGTCCGTGATTTGGTCAATTACCTTCGTATCTACGACAAGAGAATTAAAAGCGATCAGGTCAGGAACGAAGAGGCCAATCTTGTGGCCTTTGTAAAGGACATCGAAGGAAGGTTGCTGCTGAAAAGGAATTCTTCGCAGCAAGAACTCGACGACCAGCGCATTTTCGTACGGCTTCTCTACAAGACCGTGCCCGAGAGTATTAAGAACCTCGATGGCACTTCCCACAACTTGAAAAACCTCGTCCTTGAGCAACAGCTTTTCGCTCTTCGTGTTCATTCGTGTTCATTCGTGGTTAGAAAGTAAATCGCAGCATTTCGATTGTAGCCGAGACTTCGATGTGCTCGTTGCCGACGATAAAATTCAGCGCGGCGGCTACGCCGGGCTGGCCAGGATTCGCCTGCGGGTTCTGGGCCGGCGTTGGCACTGCGGTTCTCTCTCGCGACGGACCTTTGTCCTTCTCGTTGTGCACATACAACGTGCGAATGATGAAGAACTGACCGGTGGAAGCCGCAATTTCGTTCAGGACTTTTCGCGCCGTGCCGGGCGCCGCTTTAAAGCTGATGTCGACAACATTGCGCTCGATCAATGTTGGCGCGGATGTGCCGCTCGATTTCACGACGGCCACTCCTCGCGCGGGCGTTGGAGACGCGGCGGGAGTCGCTGAAGGCCCGTGCTCACCGGGCAAAGGATAACGCTTAAGCCCTGTGACGCTTTCCACCTTCGCATCGAGCAAAATGTTAATGAGCATCTGGATTTGCGAGAGCTCCTGTCCCAGCAGCGGCGTTACCGACGTGGCGGGCATCGTTCTACTAAATTCATCGAAGCCGAGCTGAAACCTGTCCGGCAGTTTAACGTTGTTCGTGCGCGCTCGGTCAGCCGTCGCGACCGTTACCTGGCGCAGACGCGACTGAAACTCATTGGGCGCAAGCGGCGGTGCGGCGGCGACGTCGCCTTTGAGATCTTCTTTGAATTTGTCCAGCGCAGCGCTGTATCTCTCGAGGTAACCCTGCAGTTTCCGATAATTCGCGTCGTTCGGAAACGGATCGAGACTGCCGAGCCGGTACCGCTCTTTTGCCACTTGTTCGAATCCTTGTCTAGCCTCCGTCCAGGCGCTCCATCTCCAGTAAAGCAGGGCTGCGACAAGCAAAGCCGAAATTGCAGAGCCAATCAGCAGGATGCCGAAGGTCCGATTTTGCTCAAACCACTTCATGGCATTAACGACGGATTACACGGAGCGGCTCCGCCGCAACCGAATCGTCCTCCTCCTCGTCGTCGTCCTCGTAATCGAAAATACGCCGAATCGAGGACGAGGAGAAGAACGAGGACGAGAAGAAAAATCCGTGGTTGAGTTTAGATTGTTTCCGTCCGTTAGACCCTCTCATGGCAGTTTCAGCGGTTTGCGCAGTGTAAGCTGAAGCTCGTATGGGAACGCCCACTCGGTATCGTTCGGCACCGAGTTAGATTTGATTACGCGCTCAGGAGTCCTTGGATCGACAACAAACAGCGACGATTTCGCCAAATTGCGCAGGTAATCGACGACGATTTCCTGCTGCTTCGGGTTGTACAGGTAAAGACCGCGGACCATGATGCCATCGATCACCTTGCCGGCGGCAGCGACGCCCTTTGCCGACGATGGAGAAACTGTTGGTGCAGAAGTCGGCGCAGTTTCCCCCGCGCGTCTTTCCGGTACGCCGATGAGTTTTCCGCCGGAAGTTGCGGCAAGCTCGGTGATCCAGATGTCTGCTTCCGGAAGACGCGTGTTTAAATCTTCGAGGATTTGCGGCCAGAAGTTGCGATCGTTCACTGCCGCGATGAGCGGAGTGGCGGTGTTATCCAATGCGGTGATTTGCTTTTTGAGCTTATCAAGCTGCGCCTCTGCCAGATGCATGGTGTCGTTCTTCTGCCGCATTATCTGCGCAGTTTGCTGCGCCACTTGCGCCGCGCGCGTGTAGTAAGCCGACCAACCGAGCAGGGCCAGGAGAATGCATGCCGCTACAGCAATGAAGAATGGCCGGCGCTTCTCCAATTCGTGTCTGTGAACAACCCTTGCCGGAAGCAGATTTAACTCCATCGGACAAACGGTCACGCTGCGCAGTGCCAGGCCAACCAATTCCCCAAACAAATGCGGGGATTGCGCCGCCGCCCGCGCTGATTCCGACACGGTCACGTTTTGAAGCGGATTAAAAAACTCGATCGGCAACTCAAACTTCTCTTGGAAGAACTCGCGCATGTTTGGCAGGCCTGCGCTTCCGCCACAAAGAAAGACGCGCGCCGGAAGATTTCCCTGCTGTTGCGCACGGTAATGAGTCATTGAACGCATCAATTCCGCATGCAGTCGAGTCATGCTGCTGCGCGCTATCTTCGAGAGGCGACCAATGTTCGGGTCGGCAGGTTCAGCAGCGCCCGCTAAAGCGACAAAGCCTTCCCGGTTCTTTCGAGTTTCCGCCGCGGCGAAAGATTCGCCAAATTCCCGGGCGATTGCAGCAGTGATCGCACTGCCGCCGATCGGAAGACTGCGCGAGAAAATTCTTCCGGGCTCGATGAAGAAAACGTTGGTCGTGCGCGCGCCAATATCCACCAGCAGCGAGCAGCCGTTTAGATCGGTGTAGTTGTAACAAAATGCATTGTAGAGCGCCATGGACGCCACATCGACGATCCTGGTCTGAAGCCTGGTTTCTTCCACGGCATTATTGATTTCGTCGAGCAGATCGCGCTTGATCGCGACAATGACGACCTGAATTTGCTCACCCATTCCGCCTCCAACAAGCTGGTAATCCCAGATCACCTGGTCGATGGGGAATGGAACATTCTGTTGCGCCTCGAACGAGATGATCTTGTCGATCTTTTCCGCATCGAGCCCGGGCAGTTTGACAAAGCGCGCAAAAACCGATTGCGCAGGCACGGCGTAGTTTAGCGGGCCACGATTAATATGCATTTCGTGCATCATTTCGCTCAACACGACAGCCGTTTGGTGCAGCACAACGTGGGCGTCATGGCGTTCCCCAGTTGCAGGATCAAGCGGCGTTTCGCGGAAACGATAATTCAGCAACACCAGGGCGCCGTGAGGTTGCGCCCGAAATTCCGCCAGACCGATGGTTTGGGACCCAATATTGAGACTGATGAGACGTGCCGGTGCAGCCATAGGCTAAAACTCCAAATCCCAATTCCCAAATCCCGAACCAAATTTCAACACACAAATCTCAAACATACAAAACCAGACGAAATCTCATCGACACCTGGCCTGCGTCGCAGGTGAGATGAGCTGAGCCGTCGCCGTCGGGAAGGCCCATCAAATGATGCGGTAATCCTTCAGTTCCTTAAAGAAGGTCGCAACCGCAGTCTTAACTACTACTACCGTGGGAATAGCGAACAACATGCCCCACAGCCCCATGATGAGCGAGCCGCCGATGATCGCGATGATAACCATGAGTGGATGAACCTTCACCGCGCTGCCAAGGACAAAAGGTTGAAATACAAGATCGTCCAGCACGTGCGTGATTATGATAAGAATTACCACATACAGCGCCAGATCATTCGGATTCAGACCGGGAATCAGCGGCCTTATGTTTTCTGCGATCAACGCATAGCCAACACCAATCACCAGAGCGATGACCGTACCGAGAAACGGGATGGCGTTTGAAAGTCCGGAAACCACCCCGATTGCCACGGCGATTCCCATCGGGATGCCGAGGAGGATCAAACCAAGTATGAGAGTCAGACCGACTAAAAAACACTCCGTTAACGTGCCGCGTAAATAATTGCCGATGGCATCATCGAGTCTATCAAGGACAGTAAGCGACAACTCAAAGTAGCCATTGGGGACGAGGCTAATGAAAAAACGGCGAATCTGCCCATTATCGAAACCGAGAAAGACAAAAATCAACGGCGCCAAAATCCATGCGGACAATTTATTCTCCAGGCTCGCGCCCTTGGTCACAACTGGAGGTTGAGCCGAAGCAAGTGCAACCGGGGCCGTGGGCGGCACGGCACCAGCGGGAGGCTTTTCCGGAATCACATATTCCCCGGTATTTTGGCTCGCCCAAAAGTAGCCAACAAATTTGCTTTGAATGGGAGGTTTGCCGTTGTATCCCGCGGCATATTTCAGGAACAGATTGCGCTCCTCCGGGCTAAGTTCGAGTGCCTGGTTGATCCTATCCATGACCGGGCCAAGCTCTTTTTCAATTAACGGCACCACTGCGTTTGATTTTCCTTCCGGCGACTTCGCCACTAACTGCCGGTATTTTTCATTCAGTTTGTATTTCAGGCGGACCTTAAACTCGAGCTTCTGTTCTTCGTCGGGAATATGTTTGCGAAGAGTATTAAAGGCGAAGAACAGGGCAATGCCGATGACTGCGAACGAACACAGGACCTGAAGCTCGTGAGGCAACCATCGGATCCTAAAGCGCTCTTTTACCGGACGGAACAAAAAGGCCAACAAGGCGCCTACTATGATCGGTAGAATCAGGCTTCTTAACTTCCAGGTCAGGAATCCTCCAAAAATCAAGGCGAGCGCCGCAAATGTGAGATAAAATACTTTCCGCCGAACTTTGCGCTCTCGCTCTATTTTTTCGAACTCCTGACCGTTGTTCATGCTAATCCGGCGTTGTCGGAGGCGTTTGCACCTGCACCAGTTCATTGGTCAAACGAAGCCGATCGCCGATCATCCCCGCAAGGGATCGGTAGATTTGACAGGCAGTCTTTGCATCCCGATGAACCAATCCGTTAAGATCGTTCCGGTACAGAGCCAGCGTCCGGGTCCTTTCCAAGGCCCGCGCCGTAGCTGAACGCGGCGTTTCATCGAGCAACGCCATCTCACCAAAAAAGGCACCTGTGTCCAAGACCGCCAGACGCGTCGTGCTGGTCTCGCGGCAAATTTCTATCGCAATTTTGCCATCCAAAATCAAAAAGAGAGCTGCCCCGGGTTGTCCCTCCTCAAAAATTGTTTCGTCGATGTCATACGTGCGCTCAAACATGATGTCAGAGACATTCTTGAGCTGCCGATTCGAGAGTTGATCAAAGAAGGGCACCGTCTTCAGGAATTGAACGCGATCCAACTCAGTGCTTGAGCGTTTCCAGCGTCCCAGCCTTTCCCACAGCAATTTATCCGCAACGAGATTTCGAGCCGACATTGATATGAATGCGTTGAAGCGACTTCGGCCAGCGGCCCATAGTAGGTAGGATCGAACGGCAATTTCAATCGGAAAGATCGGAGCAGCCTGCTTTGGCGCAAACCCGACGCGGCTTCCCACAACCGGGGCGACCTACGCAAATGTTCTTTATTGGAGCGGCGATGTGATGTATTGAGCGATAATCACGCAGCACGCTAATGAATGAGTCTCCTCAGGAATGGATCCTGAAGCGTCGACATGAGGATCTTGGTGTGACGGTACGGATGTGTTGGGATCTGTACATAAAGTTCTATACTGTGTTCCTGACTTTCAGCGTCATCGGCCTTGGCTGGATGCTGACACGCCCTGGTGACATTACAATGGTTCCCCGCGCGAAGCAGGTCATTGCCATTGTGTTTTTGATCCAGACAATCCTAACCGCGATGACAAGTGGCGGAATCGCACTCTATACAGTACATGTGGCACAGGACCAGGAGCAGATCGAGCAGCTCCTGACTCAATCGCATCCCAGCGCACGGCCTTCAATCAGGCCGGCTATACCCGCGTTGCTAGCTCAGTGGGGCGGCTGGTCCAATTGCGCAGCGATGCTTGCCATGGCCGCCTTGTGGCTTTACGTGGGTTTCATTCACTAACCACATCGCGGCCAGGCCGCGTTCAATGTAAAACGTGTTTAAGAACAACACGTTCTACCTTTGTGATTGGGTTCCGAACTGTAATCACCTGGGAGCGCCAAACGAACGAAACCGCAACCCGTGTCCACTCGATTCCTCATATGCGGCGCCAGCTGTGATCTGGAAATGCTCATTGCCCACGGTGCCCTGAATATAAGTCTCCAGCATGTCGCCGCTGCCTTTGCCGATCGAATGGCCGTATAGGAACCCTATTTCCCCACCGTAATAGATCAGATCCGACGGTGATACCATGAGCTCGCCAGGCAAATCCTTGGCATCGCTTGCAAGATCTTCGGATCGAGAGTTGGAAGAAGCGCTTCCTTTGCTTGCTTGCGCTGGCCCAAAAGTATCCGGAGCGAAATACGCGTCCGAAAACAGGTTCAGCGACGCCATGCCAACACTGGCCAATGCGTTCTCGCTCGCCAGCTGACCGCCGTCCGACCACGCCAACACCCGACCTTTATGAAACAGAAGGGAACTATTCTTCGCGCTGAAGTTTTTCGGCTGATAAAGGCCCAGAGCAAAAGCTGGCTCCAGCGCGCTGGCAGCCTGCGATTGTTCGAAGGCCGCCGTCCGATTGGCTTGCTGCGCTGCGACGGCAAAACAAACAGCGACTAAAATCGTCGCGACGGCGAGGTCACGCCTGATCATGCAGCAATTCATAACCAAATGACCGAAAGCGCCAGTAAAATCTTGTCCAAATTGGAAATGCACCGGCATTAATTGACGCCAATAGACACGAACTCATTAAAACGACGAAGAACGAGGCCCGCGAATCGCACGAATAGACGTGAAAAAAAATTCCGAAAAACAAACCATTCGTGTCAATTTGCGTCATTCGCGGGCAGATCTGTTTCTCTCTAATTCGTGATCAGGAGACGCTTTAACCCTTCAACGATTCTCTAAAATATTTGATCGTCTTTTTGATTCCTTCCTCGAATGCGACGTGCGGCTCCCAACCAAGGACCTCTTTCGCGCGCGAGATATCCGGTTGGCGCACCTTCGGATCATCTACCGGCAATGGTTTGTATTCGATCGCTGACTTTGTTCCCATAATACGAATGATTTCGTCGGCGAACTGTTTAATTGTCATTTCGCGCGGATTACCCAGGTTGACCGGCTCATGAAAACTGCTCATGGCCAATTTGAAAATTCCATCGACCAAATCGGACACGTAACAGAATGAACGGGTCTGTGAGCCATCGCCGAAAATGGTGAGCGGCTGACCACTGAGGGCCTGCCCGATAAACGCCGGAACTACGCGCCCGTCGCGCAGGCGCATTCGGGGACCGTATGTGTTAAAGATGCGCACGATTCTTGTATCCACTTTGTGATAACGGTGATACGCCATCGTGATTGCTTCGGCGAAACGTTTCGCCTCATCGTAAACACCGCGCGGCCCAATCGGATTGACGTTTCCCCAGTAATCTTCTTTTTGTGGATGCTCGAGGGGATCGCCGTACACCTCCGACGTTGACGCGAGAATGAACGACGCCTTTTTGTCCTTGGCCAGACCCAGCGTGTTATGCGTGCCGAGTGCGCCCACTTTGAGTGTTGGGATCGGGAGCTCCAGATAATCAATCGGACTGGCTGGTGACGCGAAGTGAAAAACGTAATCGATTTTTTCTTCCGGCAGAAAAATGAAATTGGAGACGTTGTGTTTAATGAACCGGAAATTCTCGTTGCCGGCGAGATGTCCAATGTTTGCGGTGTTACCGGTGATCAGGTTGTCGATGCCAATGACGCGATGACCTTCCGCCAGAAGTCGATCAACCAAATGCGAGCCGAGAAAGCCCGCACCACCGGTGACGACGGAAACGGGCTGAGCATTTTTGGCGGCCATTGCGCATTTCTTGTAAAGGTTATCGCGCAACTTTGCCAGCGGGAAGTCCGACGAATGAGAAAGCTCAAATGACGAAGATGCGTGCTGGAGTTTGCGTCGTCATTCGGAAATTCGACATTAATTCGTCATTCGACATTCGGCATTCGTCATTTAGTTATTTCATGCGCATCCTGTCCGGCATCCAACCCAGCGGCCTTCTGCACATCGGCAATTATTTTGGCATGCTGCAGCCGGCGATTGCGTTTCAAGCCGAAGGCGAAGCGCTTTATTTCATCGCGGACTATCATGCGCTCACGAGTGTGCGCGATCCGCAAATCCTACGCGCAAACAGCCGGCGCGTGGCGCTTGATTTTCTGGCGTGTGGACTCGATCCGAAGCGCGCGACGCTTTTTCGGCATTCAGACGTGCCGCAGGTGACGGAGCTGGCGTGGATTTTGTCGACGGTGGCGCCGATGGGTTTGCTGGAACGCGCGCACTCTTACAAAGACAAGCTCGCGCGCGGCATGTCCGCGACGGTTGGATTATTTGGTTACCCAATACTGATGGCGGCGGACATTCTGATTTATGACAGCGACATCGTGCCGGTCGGCAAAGACCAAAAACAGCACATCGAAATGACTCGCGATCTCGCTGTGAAGATCAACGAAACATTCGCCCAGTCCGAGCCGGACGGGCGGATCTTCAAGTTGCCAGAAGCGCGTATTCAGTCCGCGACTGAAACCGTGCCCGGCATTGATGGCCAAAAAATGAGCAAGAGCTACGGCAACAACATCGACATCTTTGGCGACGAAAAGGAAATGCGAAAACGCGTGATGAGTATCGTCACTGATTCCACACCTGTGGAGGCGCCAAAGGACCCGACGAACTCGACAATTTTCAAACTGTATACGCTGGTCGCGTCTAAGGACGAAATCGCCGATATGCGGGAACGGTTTCTAAAAGGCGGAACCGGCTACGGTGATTTCAAGAAGCAGCTGTTCGAAAAACTATGGGAATATTTCGCCCCAATGCGCAAACGCCGCGAAGAGATTCTAAGTGACAAATTGTACATCGACGATGTCCTTGCCCGCGGGGCAAAGCGGGCAAACGAAATTGCCAACCCAGTAATGGAACGCGTCCGCGAGGCGGTTGGCTTGCGCTAAAGAGCCTTGACGAGGCGTTTCGGTGCGGTGTTGGGCCAGGCGCTTTGCAATTTTGCTGAAAAAATCTGAATTCGTCGCGGTCTCGGAACAAGGCCTATCAAAACTATCTTTACACTTGATCAATGGCTAAGCTGCGAGTTCACGTCGTTCCAAATGCCAGGATCGCCAAGGTCGTCGGCGAGCATGGCGGTGCGATTAAAATCAAATTGCCAGCGCCAGCTATTGACGGGAAAGCAAATTCAGCGCTGATCAGTTTTCTGGCCGGCGAACTGAATATTTCCAAGAGAGCAATCGCACTGGAACACGGTCAAAGATCGCGAGACAAGGTGATTCGCATCGCTGATCTGAGCGAAGAAGATGTGCGCCGCCGGTTACTTGGGGCGGTCTAAGAACAATCGATAGCTATTCCGCGATTCGCCAACGTCAGCGGCTGCGGATTTGGCGAACTGGTTTGGTTTGCTCTGGCGGCTTCGTTTGAGTAGCTGCGGCTGAATCGCGATAAAACAAAACGCCGTGCGCTCGTAGATTGCTGATTAGCGCGTGCAGATCGTTCGCCAATGTTTGATCATTCAGCAGCGTCGCCACCAAGCCTTTTCCTTGTGTGGCGCTGCGCACCACCTTGCGTGTGTCGGCGATGGCATTCTGCAAATCGTCTGCGGCTTTTTTTGCTGAAGCCATCGTGGAATCCGCCTGTTCGACTACTCCATCCAACTTCTTGGAAGATTGTGCCAGCGCGCTGGTAGCTTCATTCAAATGTTGCATGCTGGATTTCAGATTTTCCATGTTCACTGGAGACAGCGTGTCTTGATTCAGACGGTCCACAGTTGTGTCGATCTTTTGCACGGTACCGCGGAGATCGTTCACGAGCGCGCCGCCTGTGCGGGTGAGATCGTCGATGCCAGTCTCGCGCGCACCATTGACGTAGGCGTTAGGCGGCAGGTACTCCTTCGGCGGCCCGGGCGGCATCGTCACATTTACGAACCGATCGCCAAGCAACCCGGAACTTCCGACTGTGAATTTGGTTCCCTCAGGAATCTTAATGTAATCATAAATTTTCAGCGGCACAGCCACGCCACCACCCTCGCGAACCAGCTTGGGACCGTCCGCGACTTTTCCAATTCTCGCGCCGGCGAGCAAGACATCGGTGCCTTTCAACAGTCCGCCAGCATCATTAAAGCGAACAGTGATGGTGTAATACGTCTTGAAACCCTCGCCCAGCCTGCCGAATTGCACCACCAGCGCGCCCAACATCGCCAATCCCACAAAAACGAAAATGCCGACCTTGAATTCCAAACCTCGCTCGTGCCGGTTCATCTTGAATGTTTATTGTCGATGTTGCTGCTGATTTTCGCAAGGTAAGGGCGGTTCATACGAGCCGCCTTTCGCATTCGAATCGCGCGGCTGCAGGCAATTGAAATCAACCGCCTCTACCGTCAGATCGGCCGAGCAGGAAATCCTGAATCATTGGATCGGTCGATTGCTGAAGCTGATTCGTCGTGCCGTTAAAATAAATCCGGCCCTCATGCAGATAGGCAATTCGGTCGGCTACATCAAATGCGCTTTTCATATCGTGGGTAACAACGACGCTGGTCATTCCAAAGCGTCGTTGCAGCCGGCGGATCAATCGATTGATGCTGTCGGCTACCACCGGATCAAGACCGGATGTCGGCTCATCGTATAATACACACGAAGGTCGGCGAATGATGGCGCGGGCAAGACCTACTCGTTTCTTCATCCCGCCACTCAAACTCTCCGGCATCTTGGCCTCCTCTCCCTCCATTTCCATCACCTCAAGCATCTCCGCGACTTTTGAGCGCAAAATCTTCGGATCGCGCTCGCCGGCTTCCCGCAAAGGAAATGCAATGTTGTCTCCCACCGTCATCGAATCAAAAAGCGCACCGCCCTGGAAAAGAATGCCTACTTTTTCGCGGATTGCCCCAAGCTGGCGCTCGTTCATCCCAATGATGTTTTGGCCCTGGATCCAAATTTCCCCGCCGTCCGGCTCCATCAACCCGACCATGTGTTTCAGCAAAACGCTCTTGCCGCCGCCGCTGCGCCCAATGATAGCCAGCGTCTCGCCGCTGCTGATCTTAAGATCGACGCCGCGCAAGATTTCCTGTTGCCCGATTTTCTTTTGCAATGAGCGCACCGCAATCATGGGCGACGAATTACCCGAAACCAGATGAGGTTCCGTTGACACGTTTGGAGATGTAGGCGCTTCGATCATCGCAAGCTCAAACTTTCAACTCTTAGCCTGCAACTCTCAACTGTGCAGCATCACTGATACCCGGCCGGGTAAATAATGTTGAACAGCATGGTAAGAAAAAAATTGCAAATCAAAACGGCGAGCGACGAGTTCACTACTGCCTCAGTAGTGGCGCGACCGACCCCGACCGCTCCTTCGTGCGTGGTCAATCCTTTTTGGCAACTGATGAAGACGATAAGGATTCCGAAACAGAACGCTTTTGACAGACCCATGATGATGTCGCGACTGCGCGTCCAGCGCACCATGTTCGCCATGTAGTAGGTGCCGTTAATGTCCAGCATGAAAATCGCTACGAGATAGCCGGCGGCGATGCCAACGGCGATGCACTCCGCCACCAGCAGCGGCATCGATACCATCATGGCGAGCGCCCGCGGCACGACCAAATAATCAACTGGGTAAACAGCAAGCGCGCGCAACGCATCAATTTGCTCGGTGACTTTCATCGTGCCGATCTCGGCTGACATCGCTGCGCCGACGCGTCCGGCTACCATCAGAGCGGTCAGAACCGGCGCGAGCTCTCGGCAGAGCGCTACTGAAACTACCGCACCTACGGCGGAGCCCATTCCCAGCTTGTTGAATTGGAAAAATGTTTGTGCCGAGAAGACCGCACCGGTGAATCCACCGGTGATCACGACAACGAGCTGCGAAAGCAATCCAACCTCGACAACTTGGTTGAGGAATAATTTCCATCGGAGCTTGTGCGTGAAGATGGAACGAAAGGTATCAGCAGCTAGCAGCACGAGTGCGCCCAGATATTGACAAAACGAGAGCAGCGGCGCGCCCAGGGCGTTGAAGAATCGGACCATTATCAACTCAGGTGATCAGTGAACGACTGACCGGTGAATGGTAAATGACGAAGCCGCGTAAAACATGAACCTCGCTTCCCGCTTTAGCATTTCTTTATACGCGGCGAAGCACGAATGTCGAATGACGACGGAATAGCGAATGCCAAAACAGATCCCTCCCTTTCTTTTCACATGTTGAGCAGAGCTTCCAATTGCGCCTCGCGGAAAGCTGCGATAAAAGGTGTCCATCCAAAGAAATGAGACGCGCCATTAAGTTGTTACTGGCAGGGAATCTGTTGCTGAGCGCAGTGTTCTTCAGTGGTTGTCAGACCATGCCCCAGGGGATTCAGCAAGCAAGAATTGAGATGGCGCAACGCATCGCAGCCGAGCCGACTGGGGATTATTTCATCGGGCGGCGTTACTACAAACCAGATTACAAGTTTTGGGGCTACATTCGGCGTCCGGGTCAACCATGGAGCACAGCGGAGATGGTGATGTTAAATGAAAAACAGAAGCTTGCGCCGGACCGCGAACGCCTCGAGTTCGGGAGCGACAACAATTATGAATACAAGCTCTACGGCTCCTTCAGCGGCGACAAAGTCTATGAGCCTGCGAGCAACGGAATTTATCCGGAATTTGTTTTGACGGGCTACGAATTAATTTCCACGAACCCGCCTCCAATTTTCAGAAGCCAATTCAGGGCTAACGCCAGCGCTGCGGATCTTCGCTACGTGGTGGAAAAACCGGAATGACTATTTGGCGGTTGTCATTCGGAGCGAAGCCGAGGAATCTCTAACTATTGCCTATGGGCCACCAGTCAATTAAGCAGCTAGAGATGTCTCGACTCCGCTCGACATGACAGAAGCGAAAAGCGTTTTCGAAAAGACCGACCCTCTGGTCGAAGAATTTCTGCGTTACCTCGCGAACGAGCGAAATGCTTCACCGCGCACGCTGAAGGCGTATCGACAGGCGCTGACTGCTTTCAGCGCGGAGAACAAAACGCCGTGGAAGAAGTGCACAGCCGACCATTTTCGCGATTACCTCTTTGCGGTGATGAAACGCGGGCAGGCGCGTTCGTACGTTCGACTGCAATTCTCCGCGTTGCGCAGCTTCTATCAATTTCTCGCAGCTCGAAAACGGCTACGACGAAATCCCGTGCGAGAAGTGCAATTGCCAAAAATGGAGAAAAAGCTGCCGCTGGTCCTCACGCGCCAGCAGGTTGAGGATCTGCTTAGCGCGCCAACGCGTGAGAAGAAGAACCGCGCCGCACCCGTTTGGATGCCGTTCCGCGACGTCGCGATTATGGAATTATTCTACAGTAGCGGTTTGCGACTGAGCGAACTGGCTGGACTCGATGTGGCCGATGTCGACCTTTACACAGAGTCAGTGCGCGTTTTTGGCAAAGGCCGCAAGGAACGCGTTTGCCCGGTGGGTTTGCCCGCATTGGAAGCGATCTCGCGCTATCGCGCCGCTGCCAATGTCCATGCAGGCCCGCTATTCATTAACAAGGCGCGAAAGCGAATGTCTGTCCGCTCGATCTGGCTCGTGCTAAAACGTTATGTGCGCCACACATCCATTCCAATTTCAATCAGCCCGCACAAGTTGCGGCATAGTTTCGCGACACACATGCTTGATCGAGGCGCCGATCTGCGGAGTGTCCAGGCGCTGCTTGGGCATGCCAGCCTTTCCACAACACAAATCTACACGCACGTAACCGTCGAGCGACTAAAGAAAGCCTACGCGGACGCGCATCCGCGGGCGTAAGTCATCTGATTACGTCCACACCAGTAAGTCCGAAGTGTCTAGCGGCGACAAGTACCTTTGCGTCGTTAGAATAAATTTTTTGCAAGCCGTTCTCCGCTGCCACAGAAAGGTGAAGCGCATCTGCAGCGCGCAAGAACGTGGTTCCCGGCAACTTTGCATAAACGGATTCAATGCGTTCAAACACGACGTCCGATAACGGTAACCATCTGAACGCTCCGCCACGCACTTCATCGAAAAATTGTTCGAGCGCGGATTGGTAAAGAGCCGCGGTAATGGCTCGCTCGCGGAGTTTCCGATGGAAGGCTGAAATCACTTCTGCGCGGCCGTGCTGGGCGCATTCTACGGCATCCGAAGCGGCTAGGCGCCGGACCTGTTCGTAACCCGGCTCCTCGAAATACAGCCGGACCAGATACGTTGAATCCAGATAGATCAAGTTAACGGCTGTCGCGCTCTTCCGATATGATTTGGGTGCTATCGGTCCCGCCGCGAAGTCGATGCATGATGCGACGGAACCGCGGGCTGAGCTTGCGCCGCGCGAAGTATGGCACTTCAGGAATGGGCGCTTGCGGCAGGATTCGGGCAATCGTCTTGCCTCGGTCCGTAACGTGAATTTCGCCGACTTTCGCGGCTTTGCGGATCCACTCACCCGTTTTGTGGTGGAGCTCGCGGATGCTGACTGTTTTCATGTGACACACCGTGTCACATCGCTGCAGATTTGTCAATTGGCTCGAACGCCATAGGTCTTCAATACCGCGGGTTGTCGGCTAGTCTGAGGTTTTAGCTGGCCGGCGCCGCTGCGCTGCTCTGCGCGTGCGATTCGGGAACCTGGAACGATAACTTCCCGTCGACTGCTACAACTTCCACCTTGTCGCCAGGCTTAACGGTCCCACGGAGCAATTCCTCGGCGAGAGGATCTTCGAGGTAACGTTCGACCGCGCGCCGCATCGGTCTCGCTCCATATTGCGGATCGTAGCCTTTCTCGATAAGGAATTCCTTCGCGCTTTGGTTCAATTCGATGTGGACATCCTTGGCTTTGACCCGCGTGAGCACTTTGTTGACTTCCAGATCAACAATGCGCAACAGTTCCGGCTTGCCCAGCGAATGGAAGACGATGATCTCGTCCAATCGGTTGAGAAACTCGGGTTTAAAGACGCGCTTGGTTTCGTCGAGAATTTTGTCACGCATCGAATCGTAATCGTGTCCTTCAAGCGGTGCGCCGAAGCCCATCACCGTCTGTTTTTTCAGCAAGTCGGCGCCCACATTGGAAGTCATGATGATGATCGTGTTGCGGAAATCGATCTTGCGCCCGAGTGAGTCGGTAATTTTGCCGTCTTCCAGTATTTGCAAAAGCAGATGCATCACATCCGGGTGCGCCTTTTCGATCTCATCAAACAGCACTACGGAGTAGGGCCGGCGCCGCACAGCTTCAGAAAGTTGTCCCCCCTCTTCGTAACCGACGTACCCGGGCGGCGAACCGATCAAACGGGACGCGGTGAATTTTTCCATGTACTCCGACATGTCGATCTGAATCAATGCATCGGCATCGCCAAACATGAACTCCGCAAGTGTACGCGCGAGATACGTTTTGCCGACTCCGGTGGGGCCTAGAAAAACAAATGACCCAATCGGCCGTTTGGGATCTTTCAAATCCGCGCGGGAGCGACGCAAAGCTTTGCTAATGGCGGTAACCGCTTCGTCCTGGCCAATGACACGCTGTTTCATCTCGGCCTCCATCATGAGGAGCTTTTGCGTTTCCTCTTGCTCCATCCGCTGAAGTGGAACGCCGGTTACTTTCGAAATGATGTGCATCATGTCGTCCGCGGTCACCACCACTTCTTTCTCTTCGCGCTCCTCGCGCCACTTGGTGAGGATAGCATCGAGTTTTTCCTTCGTTTGCTTCTCCTTATCGCGGAGCGCGGCAGCTTTTTCGAAATCCTGCGCCTTGATTGCCCCTTCCTTTTCCAGCCGGATCTCTTCTATTTCTTTCTCGATATCCTTTACATCCGGTGGACGCGTCATGGAATTGATGCGGGCACGCGCGCCGGCCTCATCCATGACGTCGATCGCTTTGTCGGGAAGAAATCGTCCCGTGATGTAACGATCGGAAAATCTGACGGCAGTCTCCAGCGCCTCATCGGTAAGTTTTGCTTTATGGTGCGCCTCGTACTTGGGTCGGAGACCTTTCAAGATTTGAATGGCTTCATCGACCGTCGGCGCATCCACCTTTATCGTTTGGAAACGGCGTTCCAGCGCAGCGTCTTTTTCAATATACTTGCGGTATTCGTTCATCGTGGTCGCGCCGACACATTGCAATTCGCCACGACTCAGCGCGGGCTTGATAATGTTCGATGCGTCCATTGCGCCTTCAGCCGAACCTGCTCCGACGATCGTGTGCAACTCGTCGATGAAAAGAATCACGTTCTTCGAACGGCGGATCTCGTCCATTACGGCTTTGATCCGTTCTTCGAACTGGCCGCGGTATTTCGTTCCAGCAACCATTAACGCCAGATCGAGTGTGATCACGCGTCTATCGCACAACAACTCGGGCACGTTACCGTTTGCAATCTCCTGTGCCAATCCTTCGGCGATGGCGGTTTTGCCGACGCCCGCTTCGCCGATCAGGACCGGGTTGTTCTTTGTCCTCCGGCAAAGCACTTGAATCACTCGCTCGATCTCATTGCGCCGGCCAATTACGGGATCGAGGTCTCCCTTCCGCGCTAGCTCCGTTAGATCACGGCCAAACGCGCGAAGTGCTGGAGTCTTAATGTCTTTTTTCGCCGGTTCGCTGCCTTCCTGCTCCGATTCAGACGGCGTGAAGTTTGGGTCGAGCTCCCTAAGGATTTCGTTGCGCGTGCGTTCGATGTCGAGTTCGAGACTCTTAAGCACTCTGGCAGCAACCCCCTCGCCTTCGCGCAAAAGTCCAAGCAAGATGTGTTCCGTGCCGACGTAGGAATGATTGAGCGCCTTGGCTTCCTTGCCTGCCAGCGCCAACACTTTTTTGACCCGGGGAGTGTATGGAACATTGCCGACTATCTTGGTCTCCGGTCCCGAGCCGACTTGCTTCTCCACCTCCATCCGCACCGTCTCGAGATCGAGACCCATCTTCTGCAAAACGTTCACTGCCACGCCCTGACCCAGTTTGATGAGTCCCAAAAGCAGATGCTCGGTGCCGACATAGTTGTGGTTAAACCGATCGGCCTCCTTGCGAGCAAGCGCCAAAACCTGTTGAGCCCGCGGTGTAAAATTATTCATTATTCGATGGCTCCTTAGTCGAGCCATTGCCCGACTCCGTTCCCATCTTACTAATATCAGGTTTGGGAAAGAGTTTCAAACGGTCACGGACAATTTGCGCGCGCAAGTGATCGCGTTCTTCGGCATTCAGTTTTTGCTGCGAGCTTTTTTGCAGATGCGCCGGTTGCGTCTCGATGAACAATTCATCAATCTGCAGGCGCCGGTCTTCTGGAAACGCGCCCAAGTCCGTGCCGAGTTTGATGATCGAGAGAAGGTTGAGCGCTTCCTTCGACGGCATGGCATGCGCGTAGGTCAAAACCCCGTAGGCGCGCCCAATTTGGTCGCAAAGCGTGTTCGGCTTTTTTTGGAGCAAAATTTGACGGGCGTCATGTTCCTTTTCGATGATTGTTTCAATCACTTTGCTCAGACGACTGATGATTTCGTCCTCCTTCTCACCGAGGGTCGTCTGATTTGAAATTTGAAAAAGGTTACCCATTGCTTCGGTTCCCTCGCCGTAAAGCCCACGCACCGCCAGACCGATTTTACTTACGGCCTGAATCACTTGATTAATCAGCTCGCTCAGGACAAGGCCTGGCAAGTGGAGCATCGCGGAGGCGCGCATGCCAGTGCCAACGTTCGTAGGGCACGCAGTCAGGTATCCCAGCCGCGGATCGAAAGCGAAGTCCAGTTTGTTCTCGAGTGCGCTGTCGATCTTGTCGACCAGCTTGAATGCCTGCTTCAACTGAAGTCCCGAGCGAATCGATTGCATCCGCAGATGATCTTCTTCGTTGATCATGATGCTAACCGTTTGCCGCCGATTCACTACGACGGCGCTCCCCCCGCCTTTGGCAGCGTGCTCGCGACTGATTAGATGACGTTCGACCAGCACCTGCCTGTCCAAGGCTGAAAGATCCTGCAAGCTTTCGGAGAATGATTCTTGCATCTCGGGAAGCCCTTCCACATGCGACCTGATCAGTTCCAGGATCGAATTGCGTTCCGCTTTCTTCGCCCAGCCCGGAAAAGGACGGTTGCGCAGATTGCGCGCGAGGCGCACCCGGCTGCTGATTACAGTCTGGTGATGCGGCCCTTCACCGCGCAGCCATTCTCCAGCAGTAGACAGCATGCTCGAAAATTTCATGGGGAATTGGAGAGTTCGCTTTCAAGCTCTTTAATTTGATCGCGCAACGAGGCGGCCGTCTCGTAGTTCTCATCGGCCACGGCTTTCTGCAGATTCTCGGTCAGGGCGCGCATCCGGTGACTCAGCGCCACGGCGCGTTGCGCGCGTTCCGGCAATTTCCCCACGTGTTCGGTGCCTTTATGCATTGCTTTCAAAAGCGAATTCAGACCCTCTGCGAACGTGACGTAGCATTCGCTACATCCAAGGCGTCCAGTTTTTTTGAAATCAGCCTGGCTAAAACCGCATACCGGGCATTTTTGGGTTGGTGCTCCCTTTTCAATCTCTTCCGCTGCTCCTATGCCAAGCAGCAGATCGGCAAGAGCGAAGCTCGTGGGGTCCTGTACACCTTTTTCTTTCGAGCAAGCTTCGCACAGATTCACCTTGTGCATTTTGCCTTCCAGAATCTGTGTCAGGAAGACCGTCGCGTCATTGCATTTGCAAACGTCGCACAACATCTCGCTTAATTAGACCCTGATATTCTGGAAACATTCAACCCCGAATATTTCCCCGACATCCTCTGCGTCAGAAGCGGCTTTGCTCAATGTTAGGCGAAAATCGGTGTGCCCGTTTCGCGTGTCATTTCCCGAAAGCGCGCAATTATGCGCGTAGTGATGGGGCCGGGTTTTCCGTTGCCGATCAGGCGCCCATCGGCTTTAACAACAGGAACGATCTCCGCAGCCGTTCCTGTGAGAAAACATTCGTCAGCAGCGTAAACATCGTGACGCGTAATGTCTGCCTTTAACGTTTTGAAGCCGAGTTCCGCGGCGATCTCAAACGCCACTGAGCGGGTAATGCCGCGAAGCGCGCCCGCAGTCACGGGCGGCGTAACGATTTGACCGCGCTTCACGACGAAGATGTTGTCCGCCGTGCATTCGGCGACGTTGCCCTCGTCATTCAACATCAGCGCTTCGTCCGCGTCGGCCAGATTCGCCTCCAGCCGTGCCATCACATTGTTCAAATAGTTGAGGGACTTGACTGCCGGATTCAGTGCACCGGGATTGCAGCGGCGCGTTGCGCATGTCACAATCGTCAAGCCTTTTCGGTAAAGGTTGGCGTGATAAAGGGTGATAGCTGCCACAATAATAATCACGCTCGGCGATTTACATTGCATCGGATTCAAACCCAGATTGCCAATCCCACGCGTGACGAGCAACCGCACGTAACCGTCCTGCAAATGATTTTGCCGGATGGTTTCGAGAAGAGCTTCCGTCATGTCCTGCTTGGTCATCGGAATTTCCAGGCAAATCGAGCGCGCGGAATCCCACAAACGATCCAGATGTTCTCCAAGCCGGAAAACACGCCCATTGTAAAAACGAATTCCCTCGAAGATTCCGTCGCCGTATAGGAGGCCATGGTCGAACACGGAAATTCTTGCGTCCGCTTCGGAGTAAAACTTTCCGTCGATATAAATCTTCGCGTTCTTGACGCCCGTTGCAGTGGGCCGTGGACGACCTTCAATTGCCGGTTCGACTGCTGCTTCCGCAGTAGGCTCGTGGATTTTGGGTTCGTCTAACACCGCTGCATCAGTGGTTTTCATAATCGCAAAAAAATCTTCGACGTTTAATCGCGTAATTCAAGCAGCAAAAATAAGCGCTTCGAAACGGCAACTCGGCAGCATTTCCGATTCAACCGCGCAAGTATTCGAACATTCAACGGCTTTCACTGCAACACTCCATCCTTGATGTGCAATTGCCGGTCACCGCGTGTTGCCAGACGAGTGTCGTGCGTGACGACAAGGAGAGTTTTGTTCCGACCGCGTGCCAGATTTAGCAGCAGATCCATAATCGCATCGCCTGTTTTCGAATCGAGATTTCCCGTCGGTTCGTCGGCAAAAATGATGTCGGGATCGTTCGTTAACGCCCGCGCGATGGCGACGCGCTGCTGTTCCCCACCTGAAAGCTCTGCCGGCAAATGATGGATGCGATCAGCGAGGCCAACCGCCGCCAGACTCCCCTCGGCCTGCTGTCTTGTTGCACCACCGCCAATCATTCCCGGCAGCAGGACGTTTTCGAACGCGGTAAGTTCCGGTAGCAGAAAGTAACCTTGGAAAACAAAACCCATTTTTTTATTCCGCAAACGCGCCTCCGCGGAGGAGCCGCCACAATACAGTCGTCGCCCTTCGAATTCGACAGTTCCCGATTCGGGACGCTCCAGACCGGCCAATGTGTACAGAAGCGTCGTCTTACCCGCGCCGGAAGCGCCAGAGAGAAACACTGCTTCGTTGCGCTCGATCTGGACCGAGATGCCGCGAAGGACTTCGATCCGGCGGGAGCCCATTCGAAACGACTGATAAATATCGCGAGCGATTAGCTGGGCCTGCTGCACGAGCAACTATCTCTCACCAGGATCGACATCGCACAAGATCAGCTAAAAACGACCACGCGTAAAATACGCGGAGCTCAACTGCATCGGAAATCGCAGGGAATATGACCGCGCGATCTACAACGCTGCGCGCTCGAACAGTCATTATGTCATTCTCTCTCTCCGATTATTCAACGTCGAAGCAAAGCTTTAGTTGCGTGTAGCCTCACGCGAAACTTAAGGGACAAACAAATTCAAAACGATACGCGCAGCGAGATTTCTTCGGTACGCAAAAAGCCGCCGTCGAAATCATTCCACGGCGGCTTCCTGGTAATCGGAATCTCGCTACGCCATCCCCAACGATTGCAGAGTCGGCTGATCGATTGTGGACGTTGTGTAAAGGCCGTGGTCGCGTTGATAATTCGCAATTGCATCACGCGTGAGCGGCCCAATAAGACCGTCCAACTCGCCTTGATAGTAACCTTGCTGTTGTAGCGCAGCCTGCACATTGGCGATCACCTGGTCCGGCGGCAGGTTATTATAACCGTGGATGGGCCCATCCCAGGCGTAGTACGCGTTGGGATTGTAGCCCCATGCTGGAAACCAGTAACCCGAGTTCCAGTAATAAGGTGCACCGAACACGAACACGATCCTGTTGTGATGACTGTGCCACCAACCCTGATCGTGCCACTCTGATTTGTAGTTGCGGAAAACGTTATATTGCTGTCCCTGCCAGTTTTGGCTTCCTTGTATGTGTTTGCCTTGCTGGAACTTCACCGGCGGAGCTTTTGCGGTGTTTGGCTGTTGTGGAAGATTGAACTTATGCGGCTTAAATGGCTTGCCCGTTGCCGCTGTCGCTCCCGTTACTTTCCCACCCTTCGCTGCCTTGCCCTTCTGCCCCTGATTAGCTTCCATTGGGGTTTGGCCTTTCTTGCCCTTCTGCCCCTGATTAGCTTCCATTGGGGCTTGGCCTTTCTTGCCCTTCTGCCCCTGATTAGCTTCCATTGGGGTTTGGCCTTTCTTGCCCTTCTGCCCCTGATTAGCTTGCATTGGGGTTTGGCCCTTCTTGCCCTTCTGTCCCTGATTAGCTTCCATCGGGGCTTGGCCTTTCTTGCCCTTCTGCCCCTGATTAGCTTCCATCGGGGTTTGGCCTTTCTTGCCCTTCTGCCCCTCATACTGTCCCATCGACGTTTGGCCTTTCTTTGCCTCATAGCCTCCCGTAGACGTTTTCTTTGGGCCGGCTCCAGCGCCCGTCGCATGTCCTGTAGTGCGCGGAGGTGCGTGCTGCACTGTCTGCGGCTGCTTTTTCTTCTGTTGTTTGTTCTCTTCCGGTTGCGCGCCGTACGCGACATTCACGAGCGCAACACTGCAAATTAATACAACGAATATTTTCATAAGTTTTCTCATTTGGGGTTGTTAGACCTTTTAGTGACTTTATTTATTCAACGTCCTAGCGTCCCTGTTTGGATGTTTATCTCGATGAGAAACTAAGTCGCCCACTTCGCCCTTTCGGATTCAACTTCGAATTCCTGCCGGCGTGTTGCGATGTTTTAGGTCTGCTGTTGGCGCACCGCCTCGAACAACACAATGGCGACCGCTGTGGCAAGGTTCAGACTTCGCGTCCCGTGCGTTGGGATAGTGATGCAGTTATCAATGTTGGCAGCCAGTAAATCATTCGGAAGACCTTTCGTTTCGCGGCCAAAGACGAGGAAATCGTCTTTCTGAAATCTCACTTTGTAATAAGGACGTTTGCTTTTTGTCGTCAGAAAAAAATAACGCGTCGTAGCCGGCTGCGCGCGCTGCAGCGCATTAAACGAATCCCACAATTGCAGACGTACTTCCGCCCAGTAATCAAGGCCCGCCCGGCGCAGCTCTCTATTGTCGAGCGAAAAGCCAAACGGTTTGACCAGATGCAGGGTGGATCGGGTTGCTAGACAAAGCCGACCGATGTTGCCCGTGTTCGGCGGAATCTCCGGTTCAACTAAGACGACATTGAACATCCCTCTTTGTCATTCCGAGCTAGTCGAGGAATCTCTAACTGTTTTCCGTCAACCGGCGGTTATGAATCAGGAAAACAGGGAAAAGGGAATTTAATCTGGAAACCATGAAGCCATGATTTTTCCTGGGTTCCTGGATTCCTGATTAGTTATTTCATCTTGCTGGCGACGAACTTCTCCAGCTTCACCACGTCAGCCGCGAACTTGCGGATTCCCTCGCCAGTTTTTTCATACGCCATCGCGTTCTCGTTTAGTAACCAGCGGAATTTCTTTTCGTCCAACTCCAGCTTGTCGATCTTCGCAGCTTTCGCTTTCTCAGGAGTCAACTTTCGTTCGACTTGCGCATCGGATTTCGCAAGCTCCTCCATCAACTCGGGGCTAATCGTCAAACAGTCGCACCCCGCCAGCTCCAGAATCTGCCCGGTGTTGCGAAAACTGGCGCCCATCACCTCGGTCGGAATATCGAATTTCTTGTAATACGTATAAATTTCTACAACTGACTGCACTCCTGGATCTTCCGGTCCGGTGTAATCGCGCTTGTATTCTTTTTTGTACCAATCGTAAATCCGCCCGACGAACGGCGAGATGAGCTGCGCCTTCGCTTCCGCTGCGCGCACCGCCTGCGGCAACGAAAACATCAGCGTCAGATTGCATCGGATGTCTTCCTTTTGCAGTTGCTCGGCCGCGTTCAATCCTTCCCAAGTCGACGCGATCTTAATCAACACGCGTTCCCGAGGAATTTTTCGCTCCTCATAAAGTTGTATCAGCCGTCGCGCTTTTTTAATCGAGCCTTCCACATCATACGACAACCGCGCGTCAGTCTCTGTCGAGACGCGTCCCGGAACAATCTCGAGAATGTCACACCCAAATTGAACCAGCAGATGATCGCAAATGTCTTCGATCTGGTCGGGCCCGCTTAGCCCGGATTTCTTACGATTCGCGAGCACCTCCTCGAGCAGATGCCCGTACTCTGCTTTTTGCGTGGCGGCGTAAACCAGGCTCGGGTTGGTCGTCGCGTCTTGTGGCTTGAAATCCTTAATCGACTCAAAGTCGGCCGTGTCGGCTACGATTTTGGTAAATTTCTTCAGTTGCTCGAGCTGATTCAGCTTTGTCTTTTTCTCCTGTGCGACAGCAGTACTCATAATAAATCCTCCGTTTGGGCTTGAGATCAAAACGTACGCCCGATCAAAAGATCGACAATTAAAAATCTGTAGTGGCAGTCTGTGGTCGTCGAGTGCGTGCTTAGCGCATCGGCGCTTACAGAGCGCCGCTACAATTTGGCAGAAACGCTGGGCCGGGATTGAACAGCTCTCTTTGAGCCGAGCGCTGCTTTAACGAAATTATTTCCGAGCTCCCACATCGGGCCCGGGAATTTGCGACATTCGGTGAGAACGTCATCGAGGGCGCTCACGAACATGTCCACTTCCTTTTCGCCGATAATCAGCGGCGGCAAAATTTTCATTACGTCCATGGCGTGCCCCGCGACCTGGGTAAGTATGCGATGCTTGCTCAGCATTTGGGTCACGACCATTTGCGCGAACAGCACCTTGTCGATTTTGTGCAAAAGTTTCCAAGCCATTTTCAATTTGAATTCCTGTGGCTCATGGAATTCGATCCCGATCATCAAGCCTTTTCCGCGAACTTCTTTGATGAACGAATGTCTCGCGCGCAGCGCATCCACTTTTTCCATCAGCAGGGCTCCCATCTTCGCCGAGTTCTCGACTAGCTTCTCGTTGTCGATCACTTCAAGCGCCGCGAGACCGCAGGCCATTGCGAGATTGTTGCGCCCGAAAGTTGTCGAATGAACAACGCAACGATCCATTCGCGAAAACGTTCTTTGGTAAATCTCGCGTCTGGTCACAATCGCGCCGCATGGCACATAGCCGCCGCTCAACGTTTTCGCGAGCGTGATGATGTCGGGTTCCAAATTCCAATGCTGGAATCCGAACAATTTTCCCGTACGGCCGAGCCCGGTCTGCACTTCATCTGAAATCAGGAGCGCGCCGTACTTGCGGCAAAGCTCCTGTGATCGAATGAAGAAGTCGGTCCTGGGAGTTTGACAGCCTTTTCCTTGAACGGCTTCGATCACAAACGCTGCGACATCGCGCGATCGCAGTTGTCGATCTAACTCGCCGATGTCGTCGAGCGGTACCCGTGCGTCGAAGCCTTCCATCAACGGGCCGAATCCGTCGGTGAAACTCTCACAACCCATGAGCGAGAGTGAACCGAGGCTGAGTCCGTGAAACGCGCTCGCCAGCGATACTGCGCGCTTCCTGCCAGTCGCAGCGCGCGCGAATTTCAGCGCGCCTTCCATCGCTTCAGTCCCGGAGTTACAGAAGAAAACGGCGTCCAGATGCGGCGGAGTCCGTTTCACAAGGGCTTCAGCCAGCAATCCGCTGAGAAGCGAGCAATCCATCTGCACCATGTTCGGAAGATCGAGATCAAGCACGTCGCGGATCACCTGTTTAACCATCGGATGATTCCGCCCAATGTTGAAAACGCTGTAGCCACTCAGAAAATCCAGATAGGGCTGATTATCCATGTCATACAGGTATGCGCCCTCCGCTCGCGCATAGACCTTGTCGAACCCGATGACCCGTTGCGCTGCCACCAGCGTCGGGTTCACGTGCCGTTCATGAAGCTGGTAATTTTCACCCAACCGCGAAGCAATGATTTCCCTTAGATCAAACGACATTGTCCAATGTTCTCCGATCTATGTACGGAACGCAACTGCTACGGCTTCCAATCCTGATAAGCTTGATGGGCGCCCATCTTCAGGTCGGTTTTTCCCGGTGAATATCGTTCCAACTGCGTCGCAAGCCATTGGAACCATTCAAAATGCTTCTGTGACCCGCTGCGGCGGCGTTCTACTTCGACATACGCTTGCACTTTACGCCAGGCCAGACGAGCGGTGCCACCCAGTAGGTCGCCGACTACGCGCAAAGGAACAATCCGCGCATACACAGAATAGCCAAGGCCTTCGAGAATGCAGCCCACCGCCTGCACTGCAGCGAACACACGGGCGTCCCCTTCGATCTCCGACGCAGTCGATCCGTCGGGAATGCTCTGCACGACGATCATCGACCTCATCCATTCCGGAGTGAGAATTGCTTGAACGGCGGCAAACGCCGCGCGTTCCGCGCGCTCCTTGCGTGCGCGACGCGCTTCCAGCAAACCGAATGCGACGGCAGTCAAAACAGCTAATGCCGTCGCTACATTTGCCAAAGTCGAAAGGTCCACGTGTGGAGTTTATCAGGGTCTTCGCGTGCAACGCGAAGCCGAAATCGCTACAGCAAAAAAGCTGCAGGATCAGAAGCGATCCTGCAGCTTTAATTTTGCGAACTGATTTCGATTAGTCCTCGACAATCACTCGCTCAACCGTACGGCTCTCAGCCGGTCCCGTGTAGTAAACACGTACTTTTTGACCGGCTCGTAGCGGGGCTGTCACTACCTTGCCGGCAGCGTCAACAACTCGTGCAGCTGTGCCGAGAGCAAAACTGACAGGGCCCTGATCGCTCCTGACCACAACAGTCCTGCCAGGCTCATAGGTAGATACCGTCCCGGCGGTGTAAGTTGTGGAAGTAGTCGTTTCTGTCGTCGTTGCTGGTTTTGTCGATGTAGTAGTTTCCTCGGTCGTCGTCGTGCTGGTTTGCGCAAAAGCTAACGGCGTTACCAGCGCGCAGATCAAACCAATGATTGTTTTCTTCACTCTAATCCCTTCTGTTTATGGTTAGTTTTACCCCACAAGTTCGTGACTCACGGGTTAAACGGACGCTCCCCGTCCGTCTCCCGTTTTGACTGGCTTCACCAGAGCAGTATTCGAATTATTTGCTGTTTACGCGATTGAGCGACAGTGGCGAACTCATTAACATAGCTTCAGATGAGTCACAAAGCGCCGCTCGCCGATCCAGTTGTTACAGACGAACTCGTCAAGCGGCATGGTCTCACTCCGGAAGAGTTCCAGTGGATCAAAAAAATTCTCGGTCGCGAGCCGAATTTCACCGAGCTCGGAATTTTCTCGGTTATGTGGAGCGAACACTGCTCGTACAAAAACTCCAGGAAAGAACTAAAAAAATTCCCCACCGCCGGCCCGAAAATTTTGGTCAAAGCCGGCGAAGAAAATGCCGGGGTCGTGGATATCGGCGACGGCTGGGCAGTCGCGTTCAAAATGGAGAGCCACAATCATCCGAGCGCGATCGAGCCGTTCCAAGGCGCAGCCACCGGCGTGGGCGGTATCATCCGCGACATTTTCACCATGGGTGCGCGCCCGGAATTTTGCCTGAACTCGCTGCGCTTTGGACCAATCACGGATAGAAATTCGAAAGTAGGAGGGCCAAAATCCAAAATCGCAGCCAACAGGCGGCTGTTCACAGGCGTCGTTTCTGGCATCGCACATTACGGAAACTGCGTAGGTATCCCGACGATAGGCGGTGAGATTTCTTTCGACGAGAGCTTCGAAGGCAATCCTCTGGTAAATGTCTTTTGCCTTGGCGTGTTGCGCCACGAACAACTCGCGCGCGGCACAGCAGAAGGCACTGGCAATCCTGTTTTTTATGTCGGCGCTGAAACAGGTCGTGACGGTCTCGCCGGCGCCGCGTTTGCATCGCGCGAATTGACCGAACAATCGCGCGAGGATCGTCCCGCCGTGCAGGTCGGCGATCCGTTCAAAGAGAAGTTACTCCTCGAAGCATGTCTCGAACTACTCGCTCGCGGCGCGGTTGCGGGAATTCAGGATATGGGAGCGGCCGGTCTGACCTGCTCGACGTGCGAAACGGCCAGCCGCGCCGGCAGCGGTATCGAAATCGATCTCGCCAAAGTACCCAAGCGCGAGCCCGGCATGACGCCGTACGAGATCCTGCTAAGCGAATCACAGGAGCGAATGCTAATCATTGGCCGTCACGGAAAAGAAGATGTTGTGCGTGAGGTATTCCAGAAATGGGACGTGCCGTGCGAAGAAATTGGTCGCGTCACCAACGACGGCCTGATGCGCGTCCGAAATAACGGGGAAGTCGCTGCAGAAATTCCAGCAAAAGCGTTGGTTGAAGAAGCGCCGCTTTATTCCAGAGAAGCTAAAGTTCCTGTCGCCGGGTCCCGGGATGCGTCGCCGCCCACAGAGCGATGGCTACAGAAGACTGATAATCACAAAGCGCTTCGCCAACTTTTGCGCGATCCGACAATCGCGTCCAAGAACTGGGTTTATCGGCAATATGATCACACGGTTCGCACGGGCACGATCGTAAAGCCGGGGTCTGATGCCGCGGTTTTCTTCGTTCGCTACGCCAATAAAATTCTGGCTGCGGCTAGCGACTGCAATTCGACCTATTGCGCACTCGATCCGCGCGAGGGCGGCAAGATGGCTGTCGCCGAAGCCGCGCGCAACCTTACCTGTTCCGGCGCAAAGCCGCTCGCCCTGACGGATTGCCTGAATTTTGGCAACCCATACAAGCCGGAAAACTTCTGGCAGTTGCGTGAAGCAATTGAAGGAATAGCAGAAGCATGCTGGGCATTTCGAACGCCTGTAACCGGCGGGAATGTCTCGTTGTATAACGAGAGCCCTGCTGGAGTAGTCGATCCAACACCGACGATCGCGATGGTCGGACTAATTGATGACGAAAAGCACATCACCACGCAATGGTTCAAGAACGAAGGTGACATGATCATTCTGGTTGGCGAGATTGGAAACGAGCTTGGCGGCTCGCAATTCTTGAAAATTTGCCACGGACGCAAAGAAGGTCCTCCACCACACGTCGATCTCGAGCTTGAACTCAAAGTTCAAGATGCCGTGCGCGATCTAATCCGCACCGGTCTGGTAAAGAGCGCACACGATTGCTCTGAAGGCGGTCTTGCCGTCGCCATGGCGGAAAGCTGTTTTAATCTTCAAAGAATTTTTGGAGCCGAGATTAGTCTGAAAGCAGGCGACACACCTGCCCCTATAGTGCTTTTCAACGAATCACAGTCGCGAATCGTGATTTCGGTGGCGCCTGAGAACTTCGAGAACACGATGGCGCTGTTGCGCGAACGCGATGTTCCGTTTCAGCAAGTTGGGAGGGTTGGCGGTGATCAATTACGCATTCAAGTGAATGACGAAAGATTCGCATGGCCGATTACCGATCTTTACGACGATTGGTGGAATTCGATCCGTCGAGTCGTTGAAAGCGACTCATCCGCCGAGCGCATCCCAAGTTTATAAATGGAGCACGATCGAAATGTTCTTTTCCAGGGAGCGATCCCGGAAAATTATGATCGCTATCTCGGCCCGGTGATATTCGAACCCTGGGCCAAAGATTTGGTCCTGTGGCTAGCAGGCAGGAAATACGAATGCGTTCTTGAAATTGCCTGTGGCACGGGAATCGTGACGCGTCGATTGCGCGACGCACTGCCTGCGACAACCGAAATTGTCGCGACTGATTTGAATCCGGACATGTTCGAATTCGCGAAGCCGAAATTTAGAAACGGCGAGGACGTTATCTGGCAACAGGCGGATGCGTCCGCTCTTCCGTTTCCGAATTGTTCGTTCGACGCTGCCGTTTGCCAGTTCGGTGTGATGTTCGTTCCAGACAAAGCCGCTGCTATGCGCGAATCTTATCGCGTCCTTCGCAGCGGCGGCGTTTTTCTGTTCAACGTCTGGGATTCGTTCGAGGCGAATCCGTTTGGCCAAATTGCGCATACAACGATCGCTTCATTCTTCGATCACGACCCGCCTAACTTTTATAAGATCCCATTTGGTTTTCACGATTCGACGGTGATCCGAAGATTGCTCCAGCATGCTGGCTTCGAAAAGATTGAAGCGTCCTCTGAAACGAAGGCTTGCCGGAGCGGCTCGGCGAGGGAGTTCGCCACTGGATTGGTGCGCGGCAATCCAGTCGGCGCCGAAGCAACAGAGCGCGGCGTCGATCCTGAGGACCTAATCGACGCGGTCGCAAAACGAATCGCGGAACGTTTCGGCGCCGCTCCGGTCGAGAGCACAATGCGCGCCATCGTCTGGCGGGCAATGAAGTTTTAATCCCATGATTGAATCTGAAACAATTTGGTGGATTATTTCGTGTGATCTTCCCCGCAGGCAAACCTGATCCGGACGATGCGCCCGACTCTGCCGTGCTGCCGCAGCACGAGTGCGGGCTTTTCGGCGTATTCGGTCATCCGAACGCGGCCGCGCTGACGTATTACGGTCTGTTTGCCTTGCAACATCGCGGGCAGGAGAGCGCGGGCATTGTCACGAGCAACGGCCCGGGCACGAGCTTTTTGATGCACAAGGACATGGGTCTGGTGTCACAGGTGTTTGGTCGGGAAGAACTGGCGAAACTAAAAGGAACACGCGCGATTGGGCATGCGCGTTACTCGACTACTGGCACGAGCACGATCAAAAACGCGCAACCTTTCGTGGTCGACTGTGTGCGGGGTCAGATGGCAATTGCACACAACGGCAATCTAATTAATGCCGACGTTCTGCGCGATGAGCTGGAACGGAGAGGATCAATTTTCCAAACCACTGCCGATAGCGAAATCATTTTGCATCTGCTCGCGCAACCGTCGGATAATGGCGGAAACGTCCTCGCAGCGTTGCGCCGCATCCAGGGCGCGTTTTCGCTGATCATCATGAGCGAACGCGAGCTAATCGCGGTGCGGGATCCTTTTGGGTGGCGTCCGATTGCGCTCGGCAAACTCGACGGCTCTTATATTCTGGCATCGGAAACATGCGCTTTCGATTTAATCCATGCTGAGTTCATTCGCGAAATTGAACCTGGCGAAGTGCTGATCATCGATGAGAACGGATTGCGTTCGGAGCGACCGTTCCCAGATGAGAGGCCCGCATTTTGCATGTTTGAGTACGTGTATTTCTCGCGGCCCGACAGCATGATCGGCGGCGTGAATGTTGGAAAGGTGCGCATGGAGATGGGACGCGAACTCGCGCGCAGATTTCCGGTCGAAGCCGACGTCGTGGTGCCGGTGCCCGACTCCGGAAATTACGCCGCTCTCGGTTTCGCCCAGGAACTGAACATTCCTTACGGTCACGCTTTCGTCCGTAATCACTATATCGGGCGGACATTTTTGCAGCCGAGTCAGCTCATCCGGGATTTCGACGTGCGCGTAAAGCTGAATCTGATCAAGGAAATGGTTGCCGGAAAACGCGTCGTGGTTATAGACGATTCGATCGTCCGCGGCACCACCGCGCGCGCACGCGTGGTCAACCTGCGCGAAGCCGGAGCGACGGAAGTGCACATGCGCGTCAGCTGTCCACCACACCGCTTTGCATGTCACTACGGGATCGATTTTCCTGACCCTGAAAAATTGATCGCAAATCAGATGTCGATGGAAGACATCTGCAAATACCTTGGCGTTGACAGCCTCGGTTACCTCGATGTGGAAGGCATGGTGCGAGCGACAGGAAAGCCATTGAACAGCTTTTGCCTCGCCTGTTTTAATGGCGATTATCCCCTACCTGTCGATCCTGCATTGGATAAATTCATCATGGAAAAACGCGAGCAGCGTGCCAAAGCGCTGGCCGACCAGGAAACACACCCCACATTGTTCGCCGACTTGAAGTAGTCACTTGTCATTTCGAGCGAAGCGTAGCTGAGTCGAAAAATCTCTTGCTGTTTAGATCAAAAACAGAGATTCCTCGACTTCGCTCGGAATGACAAAGAAGGGAAAGGCATACGCGCGCGCCGGCGTAGACATCGATCTTGGCAACAGACTGAAGCGACAAATTCAGTCTCTCGTTAAGGGAACACATGGCCCACTGGTGGTCGGCAAGATTGGCGGTTTCGGCGGGTTATTCGAAGCACGCTTCCCTCGCCTGCGCGAGCCCGTCTTAGTAGCAAGCATTGATGGCGTTGGCACAAAATTGAAGATCGCGTTTGTGATGGACAAGCACGACACCATCGGGGCGGATCTGGTGAACCACTGCGTAAATGACATTGCAGTCTTGGGCGCCCGTCCGCTTTTTTTTCTGGATTACATCGGCTGCGAAAAACTCGAGCACCGCGTGTTTCAACAACTCTTGCGTGGTTTCGCTCGGGCCTGCCGATCCGCAGGCTGCGCTCTCCTCGGCGGTGAGACAGCGCAGATGCCCGGAATGTATCGCAAAGGTGAATACGATCTCGCTGGCTGCATCGTGGGCGTGGTCGATCGCGCGAAGATCATCGACGGCCAGAAAATTAAGCCTGGCGACGTGATTCTCGGGTTGGCTTCAAACGGTTTGCACACCAATGGCTATTCGCTGGCGCGAGAAATTTTGTTCCGCAAGATGCACTTGAAAGTAACTTCGCGCCTGGCCGGGTCGACGACGAGCGTCGGGGAAGAGCTGTTGCGTGTACACAAAAATTATCAGCCGCTGCTCGCAAATCTTCCAGGCGGCATAATTAAGGGTCTCGCTCACGTCACGGGTGGCGGTCTCATTGACAATCTTCCGCGGATTCTGCCTCCGAATTGCGATGCAGTGATTGAAACCAGAAGCTGGCGTATCCAGCCCATATTCCAAGTCCTTGAGAAAAATGGAAAAGTCGATGCTCGGGAGATGTATCAGGTCTTCAATATGGGCATTGGCATGGTCGTGGTGGTTGCGAAGAAGAATGCACAGCGCGCAATGTCCATCTTACGAGCGAAACAAATCGGCACCATCGAACGCGGATCAGGTCAGGTGCGTTTGGAGTTCTGATCGCGAGGACAGCGCACGCGTCTAGCGTGTTGGCGAGCGCGTACTCGCTCGACCCCCGCTCCGCGATTCACGTGCAAAAGGAAAGATTGTTTCGCTGCCACGCCAAAGCCAGCACGCAAGGCGCGTCCGCTACCCAGGCAGATGCGGCGATGCGGGATCGGTCACATTCACTGGAACCTGAACCTCAGGCTCTGCCGTTGCCCGCGCGATTTTAGCTTTGCGCGCTACCCGCTGGAGACCCGCGCGGAGCGCTGCCGCATCAACAAGTTCAGCTACTCGCGATTTCAACGCACGGGCTCGCGTAGCCAGGAACAACAGAAAAAGCAAGTAGGCACCGATAGACCAAAGCTCAACATGCGAAACGTTCAGCTGGCGGTAGATCAACAGAGTTAGTGCGATCAGATTAAAAATGACAGTCGTGGTGACCAGGCGGTTCCGAAGACGAACACGGGTCAAACATTTTCCACCGCCGTGGTACTCGGTGACCGTTTGCAGCGTTATGCTCCACCAGAAATTGCCGTAGATTTGAATGTCCCAATCATTCCATCCGCTGTCGGTGGAATAGCGCCAGTCTTCTTCGTCGAGTAACTGAAACATAGCGCCTAGCAAGTAGTGACGGTCCCTACCCTGCTCGCTCCAAAAAACGCGGCGACTCAGACTGCCGGCAGATCGGGCGCCTTCTGGCAAATGCTCGTGCCTTCGGATCACATTGGCGGGTGTGCGCTTGAACCGGAGCCATGTAAAATACCGAGAAAATCCTCGCACGAGCGGCTGAGCAAACGCCAGTAGCATCACAAGCAGGCGCGCCCGGACCGTATCGAATTTCGGCTCAATTGAAGCGCGCACCATGTACGAAAGGGCCACGCACAGAGTGCCGCCGAGCATGAGGTACGGAACGATGCGCAACGCAGGTAGAAAAATTCCCAGGCCAAAAAGGAAGATCGTCAGCGCGAACCATTCAATGCTGCTGAGGTACGCGGCTACGTCTGATTGCGGCGAGGGATAAATCGACTGAAAAAATCCTTCACCGAAAATTCCGTGATAAATCACTGGTCGATTAACAAACCAGCTGAAGCGCGGAGTGCCGTAGATTTGGCCACGCCATTTCGCAGTGCCAGTCGGGCCAAAGAAAATCAAATGCTTGAAGCGAAGCAGCGATTCTGCTTCGCCGTAACCATCCTGCTGTTTCAAGAACGCGCGAAGCGTAAAACGGCGATAGTGCCATACGATTGCGGTTGGACTAAAACCGACGACCCATCCGGCCTGCTGGATTCGCCAGCAGAAATCCACGTCATCCCCCGCCTTGTGGTATTCGGGGTCGAAGGCGCCGACGCCTTCAAACGCCCACCGATAAAATGCCATGTTACAGCCGGGGATGTGCTCGGCGATTGTATCGGTCAGCAAGACATGGCTCGGACCACCGGGCGCGGCTGCAACGCACGCCTGAATCCAATTTTGCGCCGGCGGCGTCACGTTTGGTCCGCCCACCCCGGCGTAGTCGCCGCTCAAAAGCGTGCCGATCAGATAATTGAGCCAATCCGCATCTGCCATGCAGTCAGAATCAGTGTAAGCGAACACTTCCCCTTTGGCGGCGGCGGCCCCGGTGTTGCGAGCGTGACTTAGTCCGTGATTGCCCTGATGAACGTAGCGCACCTGTGGGAACTGAGCTGCAACATAAGCTGTGTCATCCGTTGAGCCGTCATCGACCAGAATGACTTCATATTCCGGGTAGTTGAGTTTACCTAATGACTCCAGGCACGCTGCGAGCGTGCGGCCGCCATTGTACGAACACACGATTACCGAGACGAATGGCGCGCGATCCAACCGGCGATGAGGCAAACCGGAATCGCTTCGTCCGAGTTTTTCTTCAAGCGTGTAGAACGCTTTCTTCGGTTTGCGCTCCCGCGTGACGATCCCAAATGCCCAATCTGTGATTTCCTCGCCGCCGGTAAACCATTCATCGGTCCAGGTAAAAAAAATTGTTCCAGCCAGGCCGCATTTTACCACGCTGTCGATGTGCCAAGCGAGCATTTCGGCCTGCTCGTCCTGCGAATGCCTGATTGTGTCCATCCCGAATTCCCCAAGGATGAGCGGATGCTCACCAGTGAGATTCTGGAGCCGCAGCAGGTACCCCTCGAAATCGCGTTGGTTATGGAGGTAAACGTTAAAACAACAAAAATCAGCATTCTGCGGAAGCAGATATTCGGTCGGAGGATACGTCGCATAGGAAAAGAGAGCATCAGGATCGATTCCACGTCCGATCCCGATCAACTCCTCTACAAATTCAATCACGCGACGCGCGCCGAGCCACCGCGCCATGGTGCTGGAAATTTCGTTGCCGACCAAGTAACCAAAAATTGCCGGGTGTCCGACGTGCGTCTTCACGGCAGCACGCACGGCTTCGGCGATTTGCTTCCGTGTCGCTCTTTGACGCAAGAACTCGATATGTTTTTCCCAGGGAAGCGTCACCAGGACGCGCATGCCGGCAGTAGCACAACGATCAAGAAACCAACGCGGCGGCGTGTGGTAAATTCGAACAAGATTCAAACCAGCCTGGCGCATGAGCGCGAGATCGATCTCGACTTGCTCAGGCCGCCCGAGATAATTCCCTTCGCTATCCGGCATAAAGGGACCGTAAGTGACACCTTTAACAAAGAACTTTTTGTCACCATCGAAAAAGAATTTCGCAGCAGGGTGAATTCGCGGGTTTGCCGTCTTTGTCATGTCGAGCGAAATCGAGACATTTCTCAATCAATATTCTCTTCGTTCAAAAGTGAGAGATTCCATCCAGCCTTCGCATAAACCTAGGGCGTGGCAAGCGACTCCGCTCGAATGACAAAGGAAATGCGCTGTTACCTTCGGAGGCGCACAAAGCGACCGCAAATATCGCTCACATCGTCATGCGGGCTGATGAACGTCATCCAGAGCCCGTCTGCGCGCTCCCAAAAAGCAGCGGACATTTGAAGAGGTTACCTGCCCTACAACTTCGGGAATTGAAATTCCATTTTGAACAGCCATCTTCCTCGAATGAAAATCGCCATCGAGCAGCGCCTTTTCTGTGGAATTTGCGTGCGCCCCCGAATCAAGCGCTTCAGGGCGTGTTCCGGATTGTCTTGAGCCTTCTTCTTCGAAGCTCCATCGCGCAAAGTGCGGCAATGGTAAGCAGGTCGCTGGTGATGTGAGTGGTCTTTACGCTCCCAAAGGTGGCCGGCGTAAGAGTCGGCTCGAGCAGATCACGCACTTGTTTCGAGGGCGCGGGGGTGATACCGCCAGAATCAAATTGCTTGATCGCTTCAAGGGTAGCGAAGCGTTGCGCGGTGGTATCTTTCATCGCATCGAGATTATTGTAGGCGAACAGAGCGAATAAAACACAGACCAGTGCGGTGGTAATTGCGGCCGGCTGTTTGCGCAGCGAGGAAAACGCAAGCACACCGCCGACGATGATGACGTAGAGGTTCCAGTATTGCTGCATGGCGCTCGAGCGTTCGAAGTAAAGCTGAATCAGTTCGTTATAGTTCATAGCATTCTTGCGATTATGAGAGCCCGCCATGATCCAAGGCGAGGACAAAAGAGTCCGCATCAGCTGAAGAAGAACGAAGTCCAGATTGGAATTCCGACAACGCTGAGATCACCTCGGGTCGAATGATAATGGACGGTCGAACCCGGCGAATGATCGCGAATGCTTCTTCCACGGTATTCACTTTCCCACTCATGATTAAATAAGCGGCGATGGCGGCTGCGCTTCGCGAGTAACCGATCTTACAATGAACATAGACGGTACCCTTTCGACATTGAGCGCCGATGAATCTGCCCATCTCCGCGAACTGCGTCTGGGTGGGAGCAGTCAAATCGAGGATCGGAATGTTTTGATATTTGATTTTGCGAAACGGTTTCGCTTCGGAAAACTCGGCGCTTAAATCGAGCACGGAGGTTACGCCGGAGCGCACAGCTTTGTTCGCGGCGCGGGTTCCCAGTTTGCCGCCGATCCAGATTCGCGGCGTGACTTCATCCCAGGATCGGCATTGCCGGCGATAATACAGCAGCGACAAATATTGACCGAGCAGACAGGGTGCCAGCACAAACCGCGTGCTCCACGGCAACTTGCCTTTCGTCTTGTGAAAAACGACCGGACCAACTCCGAAGTATGCGATCGCCACGATGCCGAGCGCGATCGCCGGCCAAAGAAACAAGACACCCCATGGCCAGAAGATCGCGCCGATGAGTAAGACAGCCGCCGCTCCCACTACGTAGTACGAACCGATGCGGCGATTCACGACAACTGGCAGCGCGGGCGATCGCTCGCGAAAGAAATAGAAACAATATCCTGCGAGGACAAAACCTCCGACGATGTCTATAACGTGGTGCTGGTACGTGAGTAACGGGGAGAGACCGATGAAAAAGAACCATAGCACGGCCGCGAGTAAGAAAACGCGGCGAAGTTTTCTCACGTAAAGATCAACCAGCACCAACAGAAGCGCGGCGTGCAGCGATGGGAGAAGATTAAAGGGCGAATCCATTCCTCTAAACCAATCGAAGATTGCGCCGAGCCATCCGTTGGCATGAGGGCGCGGGAAAGCAAAACGCAGAGGGAAAAGCAAAAAGCAAAGGCCGGCAATGAGAATTGCGGCTATGACTCGCCGCGAAAAGATCCGCAGCTCCTCGTCCGTTCTGCAAAGAAACGGGGCCGTGACGAAGAAGAGGTCGATCGACATGTAGGGGAGAATCATGAAAGGAACAAATGGGGTGGCGCGTTCCCATTGAAAATACAATGAGCCGACGTGACCGCGTTGCCCCGTGATCCAGTTGCACCCGCTGTAAACGATCAGAAACAGGATCGACAATCCCGCAGAAACCGCGAAGGCTTTGAATGTGGATCGAGCGTTCCGTCGCTCGATCGTGCTATTCGATGTCGTCACCGCCATTTTTAAGATCGGGCGCGGGACGCTCGTTCCATCGACGCGCGATTGAAACAGTGAACATTCCCCACTGATCCACCTCCATCGCTATTCTTTGGAAACCGGCCACGTGCACCAGTTCATCGATTTCGGCCGTCGTCCGCCGGCGCATGATCCATGGCTTCCCTTCCCGATTGCGTAAAACGCGCGCGATGAATTCAACCTGCGGATGCCAGGGTTGATTCGTATAAATCAAATATCCACCGCGTTCGATCGCTCCGGCGAGACCGCGAAGTGAATTCAAGACTGGTTGATTCCCGGGAAATAATTCGTAAAGCCCGGATACAATTCCGATGGTTACGTGCGGCGCCATTGCGCTAATCGAATCAGGGTCGAATGCGTCGCCTTGCTCCACGGTCACATTTTCCAGTCCGAATTCCTGGGCCAACGCTCGCGCCGCATCGACGTTCTCCTGCTTGTAGTCGCGCAGGATGGTGCTCATTGGAATATCGGGAAACTCGTGCATCGTTTCCATCACGTATCGCCCCGCGCCCGCGGCTATGTCCAAAATGCGAACGTCTCGCCCTTCCTTATGAAGCATTTCGATTACGTTCCTCAATGCATGCTTCAGGTTCGTTTTGCGCTGCCGAATGCCACGCCAGCCGATGCTGTTGAGATACGATCTGTCGATCAAACGGCCAACGCCTAACGAGCCGCGCGGTTTATTTTCGTAAACATAATCGAGCGATAGTCCCGAATCGAAGCCGCTCCGCCAGCCAATATCCACACCGCAGCTCAGGCGCCCGGCGACTCTTAGTCCAGCGCGCGCCACAGCAAACTTCATTCCACCGCGCGACTTCAACCGCTCATATTCATCGCGTGTGTATCCAGCCTGATCGGCATTCAAAAGAGACGACGGAGTCATCGGGTCGGCGAAGCGTTCTCGAATAAACTTGCGTATACGTTCCACAACCAGATGCCGATCTGAATCGTGAAAGATGGCGTGATAAGCGGTCGGATAAATCTCCATTTCCTTTACCTGCGACGACAGACGGGCAAAAAATTCGCGCTGCGCCTTGAGCCTGACGACCCAATCGCGGCCGGCGCCGATCATTAACGTCGGTGTTTGGATGGCCCCTGCGTCTGCGATTAATCGGTCCGCTGTGTCGTGAAGATCAAGTAAAACATTGACCGCAATTTGCCGGAAGATAAATGGATCGGCGTCGTATTGCGCGGCCTGTTCTCGGTCGCGAGTGAGGAGCTTCGATTTGACGTAACTCTTCACGTGTCCAGGACCGAACAGTTTTTGTTTCATTCGCAAAAGCGGAACGGCGAAAGGAATGTAAAGCTTCACGTGGAACGCGGCCGTCGCCAGAATCATCGCGCGAATCGGCGGCGCGTAATCGTGCACCCAGGCCGCGACACTGACCGCGGCGAGGCTGTGAGCGAGAACGATTATGTTCTCGATTGGAATCTTGTAACGCTCGGAAATGTGGCGCACAAAAGCGTCCACATCTCTGATCACGTCCGCAAAATTATTCGCAGCGCCGCGTTCGCCCACCGATCGTCCATGACCACGCGCATCCCAGGCAAAAACGGCGATGTCTTTAAGCGCGAGCAAATCGACCGTCTCTTGCCAGCGGCCCGAGTGTTCGTGGCCGCGATGAAAAAGCAAAATGGCTTTGGAGCTCTCTTCGCTGGGGACCCACGCACGATAGAACAGCTCGGCACCGTCCCAACTCTTCATCGCGTGCTCAATCGCTTCCATTGCTTTCTCCCAATTCCTTCACCGCGCGATGCAATTCAGCTGCGATTGCGCAGATGTCGATTTTGTTCGCGGTGTGTAACGAATAATTGCGAGGAGCGCCAACAATGAGGCGAACTTTTTTCGGACGCGGCAAACGCCGGCCTTTCGGCCACGCGCGGAAAGCGCCCTGCAAATAGCAGGGCAGAACCGCGACATCTCGCCCGGCGACGAGTGCGCCGATTCCCAATTTGAATTCCTGGATTTGCCCTGTTTTCGATCGCGTGCCCTCCGGAAAGATGATCAGAATATTTTCGGGATCATTGAGAAGGTCCGAGCAGATCGAGAGACTCTGGCGAACCCGAACTCGCCGGGCAAAAGGCAGCGCATTCGTGACCACCGCCGCAACCAGAGTCCGCGGCGCGCTTTGGAAAAAATAATCCGCAGCAGCGGCCGGGAACGCGCGATGCAATTTCCGCAAGGGCAGTGCGGCCAGGAGACAGAGCGTGTCGAGATGACTGGAATGATTTGCAACGATAACGAGCGAGTGGTTTGCCCGAAGATTTTCGTGCCCGATAATTTCAAACCGGTGATAGATGCGTAGCCAGCCGCGGATGATCAACGCAACCAGCGCGCGCACTCCGTAAACGAGCATGTCGGGCTCGCGTGGAAATCGGCGCAAACGATCGACTAATGGTTGATCGATATTGCAGGCCGAATCGTAATACCAGGTTTTCATCGCACGCCGTAGTAATATGTCACCATGTGCATGAACAACGGCGCAACGTAAATCAAGCTATCGATGCGATCCAAGATTCCGCCATGCCCGGGGATCGCCGCGCCCATGTCTTTAGTTCCGATATCTCGCTTGATCACACTTATAGACAGATCCCCCAGCAGTCCGCCGATCCCGACGATCAACCCGGTAAAAATTAGTTGCTTCGTTCCGAAAAAAGGAAACGAGAACCGTAGCAACCATGGCAAAACCATCGAGACCGCGAGCGCTCCAAGCGCGCCTTCCCACGTTTTCTTCGGGCTGATTTCGCTCCGAAGCGGATGCCGCCCAAACAACCTGCCAAATGTAAACGCGCCGACGTCACTCAATTCAGTCGCGAAGATCACATAACAAAGAAATCCATAGGCGTTCGTCGCGTTGGCCAGAAAACCCAGATGTCCGAACATCCAGCCGATGTAAATAAAGCCAACGATGCTCAACGCCATCTTTTGCAGTTCGCCTCTGGCGCGGTTGCGCACAATCGGGATGAGCAGGATTAATGCGATAGCGAAAACCGGCACGGCCATAAAAAAGCCATACCACCCTGCTCCTAACTCTTCGCTACGCGGATGCGACATTAAGGATGCAATGCCGACTGCAACGATGCCGGCGTAAACGGCACCCGTCATCCACCGGTCGCAATACAGTCCAGAAGAGCGGGCGAATTCCTTGAATCCAAAAATTGAGAGCAATGTCACGCCAACGATGACGGGGGCGCGTCCCGCGAAAATAACCAGGAGCCCGATGAACGCCATCACGAGCCACGAACGATAGATTTTCCAGATCGGACCCAACTCCTTCTTTAATCCCCAATGAATGAAACCGAGAATCACCCCACCAAATGCGAGAGAACCAGGAACAATCAGGAGGTACGCGCGAAATACCTGGTCATGCAGCGCAGTCTGCGGGGAAATCATCTCGTTCGATCTTGAAGCCCTCTCATGATCCGTTTCAAGCGAACGATTATCGTTTGTAAACAGCCCGCGATTATGACGAGACAAGTCCAATCGAGAATTGCAGGCACGGATTCCGTGCGGTCCATCCGCTGGTTGCTCCACCACAGATACACAAACATCGCCCAAGCCCCGAGGCTCAGCGCGACCATTCGCCACGGCTTCGACATCATTCCCCCAAAATCGCGCTGCCTTCCAATCGCTTGCCCGAAAAGTCCCACATAAGCCGTGAACAAGGAAAGGATCGCCGTCCAATAGCCAATGAAAGGATTCATTAGATCGCTGTGCGCAACGCCTGCGAAAATAATTACATCAGATATTCGATCCGGCAGATCGTTCACAATCTCGCCGCGGGCACTCGCCTTTCCTGCTGCGACCGCAACCATGCCGTCCAGCATGTTGAACCAAAGCCGAAGATAACAAAACAGCGGCGCAATAATCAGCAGCCACGTATTTCTGCCTGATTTCCAAAAACAGAGCGCCGCGGCGAGCGCAGCCAGGATCGACAAGTAGGAAATCGCATCGGGAGAAATACCAAGACGCACGCACAAATTTGTCGCCCCGTACCCCGTGCGACGGAACATCTGCGCGATCGGCCGACGCGACGCCGGTTGGCATTCCACCATTCTTTATGCTTAGCGAAAAGCCAAGCGCATTGCCCGACAAATCTGGCGCTCTTCAAAATCCGGACAAACTGCATCGTACCAGAACTTCGTCATTGGAATTGCCACTCAAATCGATTTACCATCGCCGTCATGAAGATTTTAACCATCATTGCCCGCGTTCTTCTGGCGCTTATTTTTATCGTGTTTGGTTCCAACGCGTTTTTGCATTTCCTTCCCATGCCGCCGCCGCCGGAAGGTCTGGTCGGCGACTATCTGCGGGTGTTTGTTGCCAGCGGTTACATTTACGTTATCGGGGCGATGCAAATACTCGGCGGGTTGCTCTTGCTCATCGGGCGTTTCGTCCCGCTTGGCCTAACGATTCTCGCCGCAATCATCTTCAACATATTGGTTTTCCACGCCCTCATGGCGCCGGAAGGTTTTCCGCCCGGGCTCGTCGTCACAGCGCTGGAGCTCTTTCTTCTCTGGCGTTATCGCGCTGCTTTCGCTGGTCTGGTGCGCGCGTAAAACTTTCGGGCGTTTCGTTCATTGTCGCAGTCGTGCCGGGTCAGGCGTATGCTCCGGGCATGGACACTTCAACTGCGCCTGCGACTGGACAAACGACGACGCAACCAGCTAACGTTATCGTGCGCGGCAACGCGGGCGGATTTCTGCAGGAGGTTGTCAGCGGGAAGCACAATTTACGTGCGGACGAGCCTGTTAGCGCAGGCGGCGGCGATGTCGCCCCGGGTCCCTACGATTATCTCCTTATCGCTCTCGGTGTCTGCACATCGATGACAGTCGGCTTGTATGCGCGACGCAAACAATGGCCCCTGGAGAATATCACTGTGTCGCTTAAGCATTCGCGCATCCACGCGAAAGATTGCGAAGAGTGCGAGACGAAAGAAGGCTTGCTCGACCGAATCGATACAGAAATCGAGTTGACCGGCTTATTGACGGCCGAACAACACGCGAAACTGATGGAGATCGCCGCGAAATGTCCTGTTCATCGAACGCTGAAGTCGGAGATCAACATCCGGCTGCAACCTGCTGAGAAATCATCCGCTTCGTGAAATTGGGGCGACACCGCGCGAAACAGATAGCAGCAAAGTTACTTCAATAATTCCGGCAACACGGAATTGGCGCACGAAAGGGTGGCCGCGCTTGGCCGGGTTTGGTGTATGTTTTCAGAGTCGGTAGACCTTTATGACCGTTCGACCCAACCTTCGGTAATATGGATTACGCAATTCGCCGGCTCACAACCACGGATGAACCAATCTTGTGGGAGATGCTGTATCAAGCTCTCCACACGGCCGAGGGTGGACCACCACGCGACGCTGTGAAGCGTCCGGAGTTTGCGCGCTACGTCGACGGCTGGGGTCGTCCTGATGATGCCGGCTTCGTCGCGCATGACACAGAGAGCGGTCAGTTGCTCGGTGCCGTTTGGATGCGGCGACTGAGCGATCAGCTGGACGCGCCACCAGACCTCGCCTTTGCCGTCAAACCGGGCCTGCGCAGGCGCGGTATCGGCGCCGCACTTCTGACCCAATTAGTGAAAGCCTATCCCGAACAATCAACGATTTCGATCCGCGCTTCGGCGAATAATCCAACTGTGCGTCTCTACGAGCGCTTCGGATTCAAGATCGTCAAGGAAGGCAAACACAGCGTCACGATGCGACGAGAAACTTGAGGGGTTCACTCGTTATCCAATCAGCAATGTCGATGTTGAACTTCGACATCAATCGCACCGGAAAAAATCTTCCACAAAAGCAGAAGCGCGTTCTCGAACGCACCAAAGGCGAACTGCGCGGCGTTTTCGACTATCAATGAAGAGAAGGAAAGTCTGCCACGACGCGCCGCAAGATTCGCGTAAGTAATGTCAGTGCGAGCACGATCCCGAATTCGCCGAGAATGATGTGCCACGGCGTAAACGAGATCATCCGGCAACCGCTAAATCACCGCACGCCTTGACCAGGGCAGTCTCATCCTGATAAGCCGATGCGATGAAACGGCTCCTTTGGCTCGATATTTCAAAGGGGCTGGCGATTCTGTTCGTCGCCTACTTTCATTTTTTTCGGACCTACTTCGAGCATGGCACACTTCCGCCGGCCGATTGGAACGGACTCGCCGCCGGCGCGCTGACGATCGCGAGATTGGTTTGGCTCAAAGTATCGGGACTTGGCT
>Ga0137403_10000477_pt1 | contig 51684 bp, 40 predicted proteins | sample CZOMad2_1_16fung_FD_122057 | JGI IMG/M metagenome (GOLD analysis project Ga0137403, IMG submission 122057) | Vadose zone soil fungal communities from Angelo Coast Range Reserve, California, USA - CZOMad2_1_16fungal (Hybrid Assembly) | ecosystem: Environmental > Terrestrial > Soil > Vadose zone... | reverse complement strand
ATCGAGTGCCATCCTGGCCTTATATTGGTGACTCTCGGACCCTTGACGAATGTTGCTTTGGCTCTGCAGCTAGATCCGAGCATCGCCACCAAAGTCGGTCGCTGCGTCATCATGGGCGGCGCGCCTTGCTGCGAAGGGAACGTGACACCCGCGGCTGAGTACAACATCTGGTGCGATCCCGAAGCCGCGCAAATCGTCTTGCGCAGCGGACTTCCCATCGAGTTGGTTGGCTGGCACCTCTGCCGTGGTGAGGCCGCCTTGAATCCGGACGATATCAAGCATGTGCTCAGCTTTGGCACGCCGCAGGCGCGCTTCGCCATTGAATGCAACAGTCGGGCGCAGGAGGCCTATCTAGAACAAACTGGTGAACATGGCATTTCCTTGCCGGACCCGGTAGCCATGGCTGTGGCATTAGACCCTACGATTGTTACAAAACAATCCGAGCACTATGTGGACGTGGAGACTTCGAGCGACCTGACTTTGGGAATGACTGTGGTGGACCGCCTGAACGTGGCCGGGAACGAGCGCAACCGAGCTGTTTGGGCCCCGATTCTGGAGGGGGGCAGGAAAGCCAAGGTCTACTGGACCATCGATAACAAAAGATGGAAGAAAGCCCTCTATGCCACCCTTCAGTAGCGCTATCAGACACCCCCTGGCCTGGAGTGCAGATACCGTCCACATTATTCAATTTAAACGGCTTATATCATCTTTGTCCCTTCAGAAGCTGGCCAGTACCATCCCGTTGGGCAACTTCTTTACCATTGTGGTGTTCTACGGTATGGGAGCATTAATAGGATGTTACGCTCCCATTGGCTAGAACGTCTCATTAGTGGGCACCGTAGCCCAGCTTTAGACGGAGAACAGGGGATTCGTCATGAAGACGATGACTATTACCGGTAAGAGCAGCTTAGGCCTGCTGCTCTGCTTGGCCGGTCTTTTGGGTTTTGCAGCGCCGCAGGCGCGCGCGGATGAAGAGAAAGATCCGCCTACCCGCGTTGCGCGCATCAGCTTTGTGGAAGGTTCCGTTTCCCTGCAGCCCGGCGGCCAAGGCGACTGGGGCAGTGCCGCCAAGAACCGTCCGATGACCATTGGCGACAAGATTTGGGTGGACAAGGACTCCCGCGCCGAGCTGCAAGCTGGCACCGTTTCAATCCATCTCGGCAGTATGACCGCGCTTTCCTTCCTGAACCTTGATCAGGGCATCACGCAGATGCGCCTGGCGGAAGGCAGCGTAAATTTTCGCGTCAGCGAATTGCGCGAAGGTGATCTATACGAAGTAGACGCTCCGAACATCGCATTCACTGTGAAGCAGGCCGGAGCGTTTCGAATCGACGTCAACGATAATGGCGACTCCGCCCGCGTAACCGTAATCCGTGGCGAAGGCGAAGTTACCGCCGCTGGGAAAACCTATCCAGTCCACGCCGAGGAACGCGCGGAGTTCACTGGCACAGACAATATTGATTCCCATTTTGAAAGGGCTCCTGCTCCAGACGGCCTCGATACCTGGGCCGACCAGCGCGACCGCAGAGAAGACAATTCCGTCTCCGGAAAATACGTTTCGCGCGACATGGATGGTTACAGCGATCTCGATGAGAACGGTTCCTGGCAGGACGAACCGGAATACGGCCACGTATGGTATCCCAACAATGTGGAGCCGGATTGGGCTCCTTACAGCAATGGTTATTGGAACTACGTCGGCCCCTGGGGCTGGACTTGGGTTGGCTACGAGCCTTGGGGCTTTGCTCCTTATCACTACGGCCGATGGAATTATTTTGGCGGACGGTGGGGTTGGTGCCCCGGTGCCTATTATGGTCCCGCGATTTACGGGCCTGCCTTCGTGGGCTTCTTCGGCGGCGGATTTGGTTTCGGCGTCGGTTGGTTCCCGCTGGGATTCGGCGAACCGTTTTACCCCTGGTACCACTGCCGTGGCGGATACATCCGCAACATCAACATCCACAACACTTACATTCGAAACGTTAATGTTTTCAACTCTCGCGTTCACAACTTCAATTATGTGAACGCTCATAACGTCCACGCCGTGACCACGGCGAATCATAACGTTTTCACCAGTGGGCAAGCGATTCACCGCGGCGCCGGCAACGTCACCGAAGCTTCGCTGCGCGGCGCGCATGTTACAAACTCCGTCGGGATCAAGCCTATTCCGCACAGCTCGCTCGGTTCGGAGAACATGAGATCCAATGTGGCCCGGCCATCAGCCGCAATTCAGAACCGCACCGTGGTTGCGCGCACCGCGCCCGCACAAGGGGCTTCGCAAGCGCGGGTTCGCACATTCAATAGCTCTGGCTTGACCCCGGGGCGCACCGGTGTGGGCCCAGCACGCAATTCACCGGCAATGAACGGCCGCCCCAGCAATGCAACACCGTCATCTGGGACGAGTTCCCGCCAGCAGGAGCTGTCGAATAGCAGGCCGCCCTCGTCCATGAACAATTCGAATCGCAATTCCGCAGGTGCTGCGGGCAATTCTGGTTCGCAAATGGCAGGCAAAACCTCACGCACTTGGGAAGCGCAGGGCAATGCAAGCGATCGGGGCCGTCCGCCGGCAGGTTTTGGAAGCTCCAACCAGCCGGGGAATTCCCCGGCGCAATCGGCCCGTGTCAACGACGCGAATCGTCCTCCGTGGGCTCGTGGCGACTCGCAAGCTGGAGCCGCTGGCGGCCAGGGGACACGTCCCTCCTCCGCGCCGGCTTACAACAGCAACCGTCAGAATTCTGACAACAACAACCGAAACTATTCGAATCAGCGTTCTTACAGTCCGCCGCCCACGCGCTCCAACTCCGCGCCGCGGACTTATTCCCCCCCGAGCCGCAGCTATCCGGCACCTTCGCGCTCTTACTCAGCGCCAGCGCCGTCGCGCTCCTACTCCGCTCCGGCACCGGCACGCTCCTACTCCCCGCCAAGCCATCCTAGCAGCGGCGGTGGTGGTGGCAATCGTGGTGGTGGTGGCAGTTCAAGCCCGCACAGCAGCGGAGGCGGAAGCTCTCACGGCGGCGGCGGAGGTTCTGCTTCTCACGGCCGGCCCTAAAATCCTTGCTAGCTGAAGAGCCCGTCCGGAACTTCCGGGCGGGTTTTTCATTTCGGCATCAACTTCAGCGAAGGTTTTCCGCATCTCATCGTTGAAGTCTTCCATCGCTACCGCCATCCCGCCCACAACTCTTCCTTCGGTTGGGTGTTCAATGGAATGAGGCATTTCGTTTTTAGCATTTGCTGTTTCGACATGGGGAATTTGTGCAGCGGATGCTCTCTAACGAGTAAGTGCTAGTGTTAGAAGTAAGCCCGGGAAATCCATCGATGATGTGAAATGACGCGGCGCAAGTGCTCCATGGCCGCTCAGGTTTCAGGAGAGATTTCGACATGCGAAAGCACTTGGTAAAGTTAACCAGCCTTCTCAGCATCGCGCTGGCGGTCGTTCTTTTTGCCCCGCAACGTGCTGCTGCGGATGATGATGACGATCCCCCGAGCCGTGTGGCGCGCCTCAGTTATGCTCAAGGCACGGTTTCGTTCAATCCCGCGGGCACCGACGATTGGGTTTCTGCGGTCGTCAATCGCCCGATGACCACCGGCGATAAGCTATGGACCGACAATGGCTCGCGCGCCGAATTGCACCTCGGTGCCGCAGCGATTCGCCTTGCTAGCAACACCGGCTTTTCCTTCTTAAATCTGGACGACCGCACAACCCAGATTCGCATTACCGAAGGCACTTTGAACGTGCGCGTCCGCCGTCTCGAACAGGACGAATCCTTCGAAATCGATACACCCAACCTCGCATTTTCCATTCTTCGCCCGGGCAATTACAAGATCGATGTCAACGAAGCTGGCGACACCACCGTCGCCACTGTTCGCGACGGCGAAGGCGAAGTCACCGGCGGCGGTTCCGCCTACACGGTTCACGCTAGGGAAACCGGCACGTTTGCCGGAATCGATCAACTTGATGCCGACATTCAGCGCTTTGGCGATGACGACGACTTCGACCGCTGGTGCGGTGAGCGCGACCACCGCGAAGATCATTCCACTTCTTCGCGCTACGTCTCTTCCGATGTGATTGGCTACGAAGATCTCGATGATAACGGCGGCTGGCGCCCGGTTCCCGAATACGGCACCGTCTGGTTCCCGCATGTCACCGTTGTTGGTTGGGCGCCCTACCGCTATGGCCACTGGGCCTGGATTGCTCCCTGGGGTTGGACCTGGGTCGATGACGCGCCTTGGGGTTTCGCACCCTTCCATTACGGCCGTTGGGTAACCGTCCGCGGCGTTTGGGGTTGGGTGCCATGCGCGCCCCGAGGCGTCGTCGGTGTTGCCTACGTGCGACCGGTTTACGCTCCCGCGCTCGTCGCCTGGGTCGGCGGTCCGCACTTCAGTGTTGGCATCGGAATCGGTGGAGGCGGCGGAGTTGGCGTGGCGTGGTTCCCGCTCGGCCCGCGTGATGTCTACTGCCCGTCCTACCACGTTAGCCAGCGCTACGTGCAAAACGTCAACATTTCCAACACCACGGTCATCAATCAGACCCACATCACCAACGTCTACAACAACGTGTACGTGAACAAGACCGTAAACGTAACCAACGTTACCTATCAGAACCAATCCGCTGCCAACGCCGTGACGGCTACTTCTCATCAGGCTTTCACTTCGGCTCAGCCCGTTGGCCGCAACATAGTGAAAGTCGACGCGCGGGAGGTAGCCTCTGCTCCCGTCGCGCCAATGACGCCCGGCGTTGCTCCGCAGCAGCACAGCGTTCTCGGCTCCGGCGCCACCGCTTCCGCCAGACCGCCTGCCGCTGCGTTCAACCGTCAAGTTGTGGCCAAGGATACTCCGCCGCCACCGCCCGTTTCTTTCGCGAAACAGCAGCAAGTCATTCAAGCCAATGGTGGTCGGCCGGTGGGCATCTCGCAGATGCGTCAAAACCAGGTCGATAACGTGCAAGCGGTGCGTCCGAACGTCAAGATCGCTCCGCCCGCGCAACCCGGCATCCCACGACCCGCTCAGGCGAATCGGCCCGTCGGCAATTTGCAGGGCAATCGGGGCAATGTGCAAAACAACCCGGGCAACGTGCAAAACAACAGCAACCGCCCGCCTGTCCCAAGCACGTCCTCGCCGGCCAATCCCGGCAGCCGAAACGCGAACCCTCCGAGCAATCAGGGCAATGTGCAGGACAACAGCAATCGTGTGCCCGTCCCAAGCACGTCCTCACCTGGGAATCCTAGCAGCCGGAACGTGAACCCTCCGGCAAACAACGGCAACGCTCCATCAAATGCCGGCAATCCGAGGGCATACAACGACCGTCCACCTTCGAACCGTCCGAATAACTCTTACAACGTGGACCCGCAGACCGAGCAGCGGCATCAGCAGCAACTGGACCAGCTCCGCCAGAAACAGGATCAGGAACGCCAGAAAGTCGAGCAGAGGCAGGTCCAGGAGCAGCAGAAGATTCAACAAAAAAATGCTGACGATGCTCGAAGGCAGCAATCGGAACAGAGACAACAACAGCAACTACAGCAGCTCGAGCAGAGACACGAGCAACAACAGCAGAAGCTGGAACAAAAACAGACCCAGGAACACCAGAAGCAGGATCGTGCGAAGGACAACAAGCCGTCCAACAACAAACCGCCGAAAGAGCAGAAGCCTCCTAACAAGTAGGGTCTATTCTCGACAGCCACTTCCGGGGGCGTCCCGCGAATCGAGACGCCCCCCATTCCATTTCTTACGCTTCCCGCAAGGATTCCTCTTCGGTTCCTGCATTCCCGCTGGCATCGGCCATCGTTAGGGTTTTGCTGGTGAATCCTTGGGCGGCCTCGCGTAAGATTTGTGTCCAGCGCTCATGGCCAAACGTCCCACCTCGCGGGCCTCAAAGAAATCTCCCGTCACCGACGGTGATCTCCGTTTGTTTCGTTTGCCCGGACTGCCGGAGATTCAGCTGGGCGACGATCTGACCGCACAAATTGCAGACGCCGCCCGCAAAGCACGCATCTCGTTCGAAAACGGCGACCTTCTCGTCATCGCGCAAAAAATTATCTCCAAGGCCGAAGGCGCGGTGGTGCGGCTCGCGACCATTCGCCCTTCGCCGCAAGCTCTCGCGCTCGCCGCGCGCTTGAAGAAAGATCCCCGCGCCATCGAAGTCGTCCTGCAGCAGTCGCGGCGCATCGTCCGGAGCGATCATGTCCTCATCGCCGAAACGCGCCACGGTTTCGTCTGCGCCAACGCCGGCGTCGACCATTCCAACGTCCCCGGCGAAGACGTTGTAACTCTTCTTCCGCGCGACCCCGATCTTTCCGCAAAAAAACTTGCTGCCGCTCTCCGCCAACTCACCGGCAAGCGCGTCGCCGTCATTATCAGTGACACTTTCGGCCGCCCCTGGCGCCTGGGCTTGACCGATGTTGCCATCGGCGCCTCGGGCGTCCCGGTCCTCCACGATTTGCGTGGCACGCGCGATCGCCACGGCAAGCCGCTCACCGCCACCGTTCTCGCCGTCGCCGACGAACTCGCCTCCGCCGCCGGCCTCCTCATGCGCAAATCCGAAGGGTCCCCAGTCATCCTGATTCGCGGCTACCGCTTCAAACCTTCCTCCGATCCCGCCGCCTCCATCATCCGCCCTGCCGCAGAAGACCTCTTCCGCTAATCCTTTCTTCTCTGTGTCCTCTGCGTGCTCTGTGCCCGGCGTTTACCCCGACCGGGTCGGGGTGTTAAATTCCTTCCGTAGCCGGAAGAGCACGCAAATGCAGACGACACTCCATCTCCTAACCCGCGAAGAAGCTCTCCATCAGTCCACGCAAGCTCCTCTCTCCGATCTTCTAGCCGCCGCCACCGAACTCCGCGCTCACGGCAAAGGCAATGTAATCACCTTTTCCAAAAAAGTCTTCATCCCGCTGACCACCCTCTGCCGCGACTATTGCAGCTACTGCACTTTTCGCAAAGACCCTGGCCAGCCCGGCGCGCACTTCATGACCCCCGATGAAGTCCTCGCCCTCGCCGAACGCGCCCGCGGCGCCGGTTGCAAAGAAGCCCTCTTCAGCCTCGGCGATCAACCCGAAAGAATTTTCCCCGAAGCCCGCGAATTCCTCCGTACGCAAGGCTACACGCGCACGCTCGACTATCTCGCCGCCATGTGCGAACTCGTCCTCGAAAAAACGGGCCTGCTCCCCCACGCCAATCCCGGCGTGATGGACCGCGCCGCCCTCGTTTGCCTGAAAGATTCCAACGCCAGCGTCGGCCTGATGCTCGAAAACGTCAGTCCTCGCCTGATGCGCGACGGCCTCCCGCACGCCAACGCTCCCGACAAAGTTCCCGCTCTCCGCCTCCGCACCATCGAGGAAGCCGGCAAACTTTCCATCGCTTTCACCACCGGCATCCTCATCGGCATCGGCGAAACCATGGAAGAGCGCATCGACTCGCTCCTCGCCATTCGCACGCTGCACGAAAAATACGGCCACATCCAGGAAGTCATCATCCAGAATTTCCGCGCCAAACCCGAAATCCCCATGGCCGCGCATCCCGAGCCATCGCTCGACGACATGCTGCGCACCATCGCCCTCGCCCGCCTGATCCTCGGCCCGCAAATGAACATCCAGGCCCCGCCCAATTTGAGCTACGACGATTTCCCACGCCTCCTCGAAGCCGGCATCAACGATTGGGGCGGGATTTCTCCCATCACCAAGGATTTCATCAATCCCGAAGCCGCCTGGCCGCAAATCCCCAGGCTGAAAGCCGAGACGGAACGCCGAGGTTTCGTCTTGCGCGAACGCCTAGCCCTCTATCCCGAATTCTTCGGCCGTGAAGAATTTCTTTCTCCAAGCGTCCGCAGTCACGCCGTAAATCTAGTTGGCACAGATGGTTATGCTTTGTAGGGGCGCAGCATGCTGCGCCCCAGCTTGGCGCAAACCGCTATACCGGCAAACAAGCCGCTCGCATCTGAATTCTCCATGCCCTCAAAATCAAAACTGAAAATCACCGCCCTAGCTGGAGGCGTCGGTGCCTCAAAACTCCTCCTCGGCCTCTACTACGAAATGGACCCAGCCCAGCTCGCCATCATCGTTAACACCGGAGACGACATCATCCTCCACGGCCTGAAAATTTCCCCCGACCTCGACATCGTCACCTACACTCTCGCCGGAGTCGTCGATCAAGAAAAAGGCTGGGGCCTGCGCGCCGAAACTTTCCACGCACTGAAACACCTCGCCGCTTACGGCCGCCCCAGCTGGTTCAATCTAGGCGACCGCGATCTTGCCACCCACATCCATCGCACCGCCATGCTAGCCGACGAAAAAACCCTCTCTCAAGCAGCCGACTCCATTCGCATCGCGCTCGGCGTCAAATCCCGAATCCTCCCCATGTCGGACAGTCCTATCCCTACCATCATCGATTCGAACGGAGGCCCTCTTCATTTTCAGGAATATTTGGTAAAGCGTCGCACCGAACCAGTAGTGAAAGGTATTCGCTTCGCCGGTGTGGAGTCCGCACAGCCCGCCCCCGGTGTCCTCGAAGCCATTCGCGAAGCCGACCGCATCCTCGTCTGCCCCAGCAATCCGCTGATCAGCATCGGCCCAATCCTCGCCGTGCCGCAAATCCGCGACGAACTCCGCGCCCACAAACAAAAAGTCTTCGCCGTCTGCCCCATCGTCGCCGGCAAATCCCTAAAAGGCCCCTCCGACAAAATGCTCGCCCAACTCGGCCACCAGCCAACCGCCCTCGGCGTCGCCAATCTCTACGCCGACTTCACCGGCACCTTCGTCATCGATCCCGCCGACAAATCCCAATCCGCGGCCATCTCTGCGCTAGGCATGAAGGTTGCGGTCCTTCCAACCGTCATGAAAACCCGCGCCCAGAAACGCAAACTCGCCCGCGCCCTATTATCTTTATCTCCCTATTCGTCTTTGTAGCGGCGCAGCGCCTGTCCCGACCCTGTTGGGATCGCTATGGTCTGGCTCGGCACAATCTTCCCGGGTGTTAATCATTTCAGTATAGAAACGGCCCATTACGTGAGGCCCTTCAACCAGAAAAGCGAATAACCGAGTCGCGCGCAAGCCGCGCTGAAGTAGGCAACGGCTAGGCTTTGGGGCCAAGGGGAAGCTCAAAACGGAAATTCCGGCTCAGGAGTTACCGTCTGCCGTACCGGCCTCCATAGAGTATTTATACTGAGAGGTCTTGTATTGCACCTCAGTTAAATAATTTTTTTCACGCAACCTACCAAAGTTACCGGATTGTCAGCCATCCGCGTACCAGTTACTTTTCCCCCGATGCGCGGGAAAGCGCGCCGCACGGTCCTGGAAGTGAGTAAGTCATCTTACCGTGTCCGCTGCCCTTCGCTCGTCATTAGAAGTGTGTGTCAGGTTCCAATTCAAGGAGGGTTGCATGCATCAGACAGAATCTCTCAGACGCTGTTTCATCGCAATCGGCCTAGCGATGGCTTTGCTGCTATGGCCCGCGGCCGGCGATGCACAGCTGGGTGGACTGTTGCCACCCTTGCCGACCACCACGACGCCAACGGTTGTGGGGGACGCGAGTGCGGCACGAGTATCCATTCTCGGAATTCTCGGAACGGCAACGACAATGGCACTCGCCGATACCGGGACACTTAGCGGCGTCAACGACGCCCGAGATGCGTCCATGGACACCGGAACGGTGCCCTCGGTGCTTACTGGGGAAGTCCTCAGCGCGGGCGCGATCAGTTGGCCCAACGAGGTTGACTCCGCAGTCTCGCTCGCGAACTTGAATATGAGCGTAGCCGGAATCGGCATCTCCGCGGACTCCGTTTACTCTGCGGCGTCGCAGGTGTCGGGCGCTGCAGGCACCGGCAGCGCAACCATCAGCAATCTTTCCATCAACGGCACGCCGATCTACGTAACTGGAGCCCCGAACCAAGCGGTTTGGATTCCCGGCGGTCAGGTCATCATCAACGAACAATCCATTTCTTCCACCGGCACGGCGGTGGTTAACGCAATCCACGTCACCGTCACGGGCGTAGCCGATGTTGTGATCGCTTCGGCGACCGCGGGCATCGCCTAGGACTGCGCCTTTACGCAAAACGAGGAAAAACAATGAACAAGAGAACAAAATCGATTGTACCGATGCTGATCACCGGACTTTTAACAGGGGTACTCCTGGTAGCAATGCTGGGTTTTAGGAGCACCCCCGTATACGCTCACGCAGTCCCGAGCCCTTGCGACTTCACGACCGGCGGCGGTTTCGTTATCACCGACAATGGCAACCACGCGAACTTCGGCCTTGTGGCCGGATGCAAGCATGGCGGGTTCTTCGGTCATGTGAACTTTGTGGACCATGACACAACCGGGATATTCGCCGGGTTGCACGTAAGCAGCGACCAAATTACGGCGTATGTGGACCCTTTCCCACCTTCCAACTACCGCGACATCTGCGGCACAGCCGATACGAACCTCTTTGGAAACGTGTACTTTCGAGTGAGGACTTTGGACGTCGCGGAGCCGGGCTCCGGGCCGAGTGGGCCCGACAGGTTCGGGATAGAACTTACGGGCATCAGTCCCCCATTCACTGGTCTCCATAAGGTGGTTGTTTCGACGCGCTTCCTGATGGGCGGTAACATGCAGTTGCATAAACCCAACAACTCTACCACGGGGCCGAACCTGACCGACGATCAGATCACCGCCGCTTGCGGTGGGCAGACAGGCGATGACTTGGGACAATGATCCCCAGGAGTTCGTCTGAGAGCATGCATGCGCCGTAGGGTTGAGCTGACGTCCGGTGCCTGACGTGTTTCGGATCGAGAGGCCCGCATCGCCGATGTTCGCAGGTGGCGATGCGGGTTTTGCCGTCCAGGCGGCCACTGGCCCGCCGCAATCTGGCTCGCGAAAGCTCGCCGAACAAAAGACGCGTCACTTCAAGGGAAGCCCGGTGAATCGTATCCCGGCGCCGTGAATTTTGTAGCGCATATTCAATCCAATCAGCAGCGCCGTCAGCGATTCCACTATGCGCGCATTCTCCAGCTTTCCCCCATTCAGAGGCCGTGCTCCTGGAATCTTGCTGACCAATTCGGACGCCACCTGCTTTGCTTTCTCATCGTCGCTGCACACCAGGACGTCGCAATCGACGGGATCATCTCCGGCGAGCGATTCCGCGCCAAGATTCTGAAACGCTCCCGCAAGACTCACGTTTGCGGGCAATAGTTCGCGCGTCTGCTCCGCTGCCGAGCCTTGCCAAACTCCAAGCACCCGCGTCGCTGTGCCGCCAACTGTCGCTGCAAGCGGAACAGTCGTATCAATCACGATCGTCCCCGACTTCCACACGCTCTTCAATTGCTTTAGCAGCGCCGCGGCGCCGGAGAAGGGAACCGTCAACACAGCGACGTCACACGCTGCCGCGGCAGAAGGATTGTCCATGCCTTCGATCTCCGTGTTGCCGCCAATGCGTTCGCGCAAGAGTCGTGCCGCCTCCTGCGCACGACCTGCCTCGCGAGAGCCGATCAGAATGTGCTCACCGGCTTTCGCCATTCGATACGCCAGCCCGGAGCCTTCCGCTCCTGTTCCACCCAAAATCGCAATCTTTCGCGCCATGATGATTTTCTCCGGTGTAATTCTTCCCGCGACGCTGGATCGCGCACGCAGGCGATCTTTCTCGGCATCCGCCGCTTCGCATTCCGCTAGACCAGTATGGTATCTTCAAAAACTCCAAAGATGAAAACGCCATCGCTCACTCCGCATCAGTTTCGAAAGGCGCTTGGCCATTTCGCCACCGGCGTTACCGTTGTTACCGTCGAGCGCGCTCCCGGGGCAGCGCGCGGCATGACCGCCAATTCCTTCACCTCCGTCTCACTTGACCCTCTGCTGATTCTGATTTGCGTCGAAAAGCGCGCCGCAATTCTTCCCATGCTGGAAATGAAAAAACAGTTCGGCGTCAGCGTGCTGAAGGAAGGCCACGAAGCCATCTCCGAATACTTCGCAAAGGGCACGCAAACCGCCGAAGCCGAACAGCGCTTGTCCATTCATTATCGCTGGACTGCCAGCGGAATTCCTGTCCTCGAAGGCACGCTTCTCCAATTAAGTTGCGAAGTGGTGGCTTCCCATCTCGCCGGCGATCACACCATTTTTATCGGAGAAGTAGTGGAAGCAGAAATTCATGAAGGCAAACCCCTGCTTTACTTCGGCGGCGAATACCGCCACATGGCGCGGCGAGCCAGCACGACATCGTAAGCGCCGCGCGGTTCGATTCTTGCATTTTTCTACGGCACGGGCCGGTTGCTGTAAACCCGTTTCTCCCCCGACCGCGCCACTTCGTAATACGGTGCCGGCAACGTTTTTAGCTTTTCAACTCCGGTGGCATTTATGTCCACGAAGAAAACTCTGACCGGCCCAGCCCACAGTTTCGCGAACGAAGCGTCATCTTCAAATACCTGTGGTGAATCCGGGAACAGCGACCCGTACCACAAATCATTAAATCGCCCGTTGAGCATGTGCAGTTGCGCTCCGGTGTAAAAATTCACGCTGGAAGCCACCGAATAAGCTCCATTCACAACGATCAAATCGCTTGGCTGATATTGCTTCTTGATCGCCATCGCCAGCGGTTTCGAGCCCAGCACCGGAGAAAACACCGTCAGCGCCATATGCACCGCTTGAAAAAGAACTACCATCATCACGCAAATCGCCAGATTCCCCCGCAAAGGCGAGCCTTTCTTGCGAAACAACCAGTTGAAAAATGTCCCCGCAAGGAAGCCCACGCCTGTCAAGATCAGCGGCACACGAAACACGCTCATCGCGCCCATCGTAAGATCGAAGAGATGCCCCATCGAAAGCTTGTACATCGCGGGCGCTTTCTTCAGCAGGTCGCCAAAGTCCACATTCGGAGGCGCCGGCGGCGACATGGCAGCAATAGTCAAACAGATGACAAACGCCGCTACTCCAAGAACCAGCATTGCCATCGACGAGCGCATTCCGCTTCGTCGCAGCGGGCTTCCAGGTTCCGACACTTCCTCGCGGTTCAGCCACAATCCGCAGAGCAGCGCCAGAGCAGGAAGCGAGGGCAGTACGTAGTATTCCTGTCGCGTGGAAAAACTGAAAAACACCAGAATCGCCAGTGCCCATACTGCGAGTAGGAGTGCCGCGCGCGTTTCCTTGTCCATTCGTTCCCGCCAGCGACGCGGGTTTAGCGGGACTTGCCGCAAACTGCTCAACATAAAGAAAGTCCAAGGAAAGATCCAAACCAGGAGCAGACCCCAAAAAATCAGAAACGGAACTTTGTCGTAGTCCCGCGGCACGCGCAAATTCAAATACCGGTAAATCTGCTCGTTAATGAAATAAAACCAGAAAAATCCCTTGGACTCACCTTGCGCCGGATTGCGAATCGTCGCCAGCACGTGCCACGGCACCGCCACTGCCAAAAATACAGCCGTGGTCGAGACCAGCTTCATTCGAAGCAAGTGTCGCAGGTTTCCGGTCAATAGCAGGTAGCCTCCGATGATGAGAACCGGAAAGGCGATTCCAATCAGCCCTTTGGTCAATACGTTGGCCGCGGTGACCAGCGCGAGCGACCAGCACAGCCATCGCGAAGGATTCTCCTGATCCAGGATCCGCCAAAAAAGATGAACGGTGAGGACCAACCAAAATCCCACCATAATGTCCGGAATTTCGAATCGCGTGTAGATGTACGGCCCGATCGCCGTGCCCAGCACCAGTCCCGAAAAAAAACCCGCTTGCTCTCCTGCAATCTCGCGTCCGAGCCAGAACACCGTGAATAGCGAAGCAAGCGCAAAGAGCGAGAGCGGCAAACGCGCGGAGAATTCCGATACGCCCAAAATCGAGTAGCCGGCCGCGGTGATCCAGTAGGGAAGCGGCGCTTTGTCGAGGTAGCGCAAGCCATTCACATGCATGGTCACAAAATCGTGCCGGGCCAGCATCTCTCGCCCGATTTGCGCGTGCTCGGAATCCGCGTCATCCATCATCCCTGGCGAAGCCAGTCCGGGAATGTAGATCAGCGCCCAGAAAAGGAAAATTCCGGCGAGATACCAGCGGGCGTTCGAAGAATTGTTCTTGTTTTGAATGTGCGGCTCGGGATCGGAAGCGCTAGTGCCGGATGGGTTCGTCATTTTTCTTGGCGAGATGGCGCGCCCCGGTGACGGTATACGATGCGCGTCCGCCGCGGTCGTGGAAGTGGCGCACCTGCATTTCCGCCAGCAAGCCCAATGCGAATAGTTGCATGCCGGAAAGAATCAGGACTGTCGCAAAAAACATCAGTGGACCGTGCTCTTGCAGCACGTTGGTGTGATAAATCAGATTCTCAATCAGCAGCCAAAAAGCGATGGCGCTCCCCACAAATGCCGCACCGATGCCCGCCGTGCCAAAAAAATGCATCGGCCGTGACAAATATCCCGCAAGGAAGCGCACCGTGATGAGATCGAAGAAAAAAGGAACCTTCTGCAAGAATCCATATTTCGATGCCCCATGCTCTCTCGGCGCGATGGTGATGGGAATTTCGCAAATCCGGCAGCCTTGTCGCAGCGCGAGAATCGGAATCAGCCGCTGCATTTCACCGTACACCGGCAACTGCGCAACGAACTCTCGCTTGTAAGCCTTAAACCCGCTGCCAAAATCGTGAATTCGCACGCCGGAAAGTTTCGCCGTCATCCAGTTCGCGGCCCGGTTGGACATCCGCTGCATCCACGGATTTCCCGAGTGTTGCAGCCGTTGCCCGCAGACGATGTCAAAGCCTTCTCGCAACTTTTCTACGAATCGTGGAATATCCGAGGAATGATGTTGCAGGTCGCCATCCATCGTCACAATGTAATCGCCCAGCGCCACTTCAAATCCAGCGCCCAGCGCCGCCGACTTGCCGGAATTGCGCGGCAGGGTAATGACTGTCACCCGCCCATCCTGCAGAGCAATATCGCGCAGCAGGCCCGCGCTGTCATCGGTGCTGCCATCGTCGACAAACACCAATTCAAACGAATCGCCGAGCAACTCCATCGTTTCCTTCAACTGCTCGTAGAGCTGCACAATGTTTTCCCGCTCGTTGTAAAGCGGAACCACAATGCTGTGCCGGACGTTTTCGCGTACTTCGGACATTGCTGGATTTATTTCCCCCGAAACTTGCATGGAATCTTGACCATACGTCACGCCGGAATTGCTGTCAAACAAAGCCATTTTTAAGAGTGCCCACCTGGGCAGCGCCAGGACGCCGCTGCTAACGGTCCGGTGAGCCGGAGGGCCGCGTCTGCTCCGCGGAGTCGCCCATCTCTTTGCGGTGGCTTTTCACTTCGCGCAGTGCGTAAATCGGTTTGTTCTGCGATTCGTAATAAGTGCGCGCGATAATTTCGCCGAGCAAACCCATCGAAAGAAATTGGATCCCCACAAGGAACAGCCCCACCGCCATGAACACCACTGGCCATGAATCTTTGATCAGGGCAATGTGAAAATAAAATTTATCGAACGCCAGAATCAGCCACAGCAGGGAACTGACGGCGATGCTGGCGATTCCTACCAAGCCAAAAAACTGCCCCGGACGCGTCGAGTAATCCAGCAAAAACTTGACAATGACCAAATCCAGAAGCACGCGAATCGTTCTCGCGACTCCGTATCTTTTCTTGTCGTCTTTCCCCGCGACATTGGCGATCGGCAGTTCCGCGATCTTGGCGCCGGTGGAGCTCGCCAACGCTGGAATGAAACGGTGCAATTCTCCGTAGAGCTGAATTTCCTGAATAATTTCCCGGCGGTACGCCTTGAAAGTGGTTCCGAAGTCGTGCAGTTCGATTCCCGAAAGCCTGGCCATCATCCAATTCGCCACGCGGCTGGGAGCTTGCCCCAATAGCCAGTGCCCGCGCCGCTGGTAAAGCCAACCGCTCACCAGATCGTAGCCTTCCTCAATTTTTTCCAGGAAGCGCGGAATTTCTTCCGGGTTGTGCTGCAGGTCGCCGCTCATGGAAATGATCACGTCGCCGCGCGCAAAATCAAAGCCGGCTTTCAAGGCGGGCGTCTGCCCGAAATTCCGCCGCAGCCGCACCAGATTCACGCGCCGGTCGTGCTCGTAAATTTCCGAAAGCACCTTGAACGATTCGTCCTTGCTGCCGTCATCCACAAACACCAATTCGTAAGGCTCGCCGAGCCCGTCCATCACTTCGGTGAGCTTCATGTAAAGTGGTGGGATGTTTTCCTGTTCATTGAAGAACGGAACGACAACGGAATACTGAATTGGCGAATCGCTTGCCATTCTTCTCTGCAATATCCCTTTATTAAGCTTCCTGGGCCACGAAGCCATAGTCTATCAGGCGAATCCCCAGCGATGCGACAAGATTTCTAATCCCCGTGTCGGTCAGGATTTGCAGCTCGGTCTGCCGCGAATCCCGCAGCCGGGTGGCAGTTTTTTGCAGCGCCGAATCCATGTAGCCCGGATGGCACATCAGTTCTGTTGTCCCGTCCGGGAGGCTCTTCACGAGTTGCTCCACCCCTTCGCGCGTCAGCTCTCCGGTTTGCGCAATGCCACAAAAATAATCGGTGGTGGAAATTCCTGCGTGCTCCGCAAGTTCGCGGGCATCGCGTGCCAGGAATTTCAATCCGCGCGCTTGCACGCCTTGTTTCAAGACCACGCCGGTGTGCTGTTTTGCGCCGGCGGAAAGAGCTGCTCGCAGGCCGGAAGCTTCCAGCGCCACGCGAATCGCGCCGATGTCATGGCGCTTCGCGAGCCGCAGCGCAATCTCGAAAAAACCGGGCAGCATATGCACGTGTTTGTGGCCGTCGAGGTGTGTCGGCGCAATTCCCGCGTCGCGCACTTTCTGGATTTGCGCGTCCCACTCGTTCTCCACCTCCGCAAGAGAGAGTCCGCCCCGCGCCCGCCTCAGCAAAAGGCTCTCGGGTCCGCCCGCAAATGCGCCATCGTCGTTTAACAGAGTAGTAACTGTTTCCCGATCCGCCGTCGGCGGCCCGTCGCTGAGGTTCAGGTGCACCCCCACCCCCAGGCCGGGGGCGGAGTGCGCCGCCTTCACCCCCCCGGCAAATGCCGCGCCGTTGGCCAGCAGCGAAGTGCTAGTCACGATTCCGTGGTGGAAGGCTTCCAGGATGCCGCGGTTGACGCCGTCCGTCCAACCCAGGTCGTCGGCATTGACGATCAGATTCTTCACAGCCTGTCCCGCTCCGTCGATTTCACCTGTACGTTGGTACAGCTACTCTTTTGCGCGACCGTCCGGATTCGTACCATTGACCCTTTTCGCCCTCAACTCTAGCATGACTTCCAGAGGCGAAAATGCCCGTAAAGCAGCGTGAAATCCCCACCAAGAAGCTTGGTTCGCGGCACCATGAGAAGCGTCGTGGACGCCGTATGAACTCGCAGGTTCCCGTGCGCCTCGGCTGGGACGATGAGGCGGGCAAGCGCGTCAGCGTGGAAGCACGCACGCGCGTGGTTAATCCTTACGGGTGCATGGTGGTGCTGGCGCAGTCGCTCGAACTGGAGCACCGGCTGGCGCTCACCAATCTGATCTCCGAAGCCAGCAACGCGGCAATCGTGGTGTGGAAGGGCAATCAGCGGCCTGACGGGTGGGAATACGGCATCGAACTGGTCGCGCCAGAGATGGATTTCTGGGGGCTGGATCTGTGAAGCCTTCACCGTATGCCAAGCCCGGCGCGATGGCTGGAGTAGGGGCGACTCGCCCGGCGCTGACACGGCAGCCTACCGCGGAAGAGCGGAGGCGCGCACAGCGCGTGCTGCTGAAGATGCCCGTGATCGTGCACCTCGCCAACAATCCAAAGCCGTTAGAGGGTTTTACGCATACGGTCAGTGCGAGCGGTGCAATGCTCATCCTCCGAGAGGGATTGGCTCAGGGCACCAAGTTCATTCTGGAGAATGCTAAGACACAGGAAAAGGTAGAGGTTAATGTGGTTCGTCCGCCGCAGATGAATCAGGATGGGTCGCTGGTTCCGGTGGAGTTCCTGTCTCCCGCGCCGAAGTTCTGGAATATCTTCTTCCCGCCGAATATCAACTGACCGAAGTGGAAGTTGACAGCTGACAGTTGAAAGTTAACAGCGCGCGCTGAGAACCATTCTTTCCACGTAAGCGTCTTAGCGATCCTTGGTTAACAATAACTGGGACCCCCTCCCCTGTTTTTCAAAAGTGTTCATTCTAAAGGGAGATAAAGTTGTTTAGAATGAACACTTCCAGAAGTGTTGATTCTAAATATAGTTAGAGCCGTAATCATAGGACGCCCTGCACCAAGGGCGACCCCGATTGCTCGGGGCCGCCCGGCGCTTGCGGCAAGCGGGCTAGTTGATCGTAAGGCTGATGGTTGCATTGGCGTTGGACGATGCAGGGTTCGCGGAAATGGGCAATTGCGTCGTGCCGGTAACCGTGATGTTGAGCGACCCAGATTGAGACGCGGTTGTGGAGGCGTCACCCAAGTAGTGGGCGCTTAGGGTGTGCGTTCCGATTAAGTTAAATAACGGAGGTGCACTTGCAGCGGTCAACGTAATGTTGCCGGTCGTACCGCTAGCCACCGGAACGGCAGTTCCTGCCGCCGCGCCGTCGACGAAGAACTGGACGCTACCCGCAGGAGTTCCTCCCGTAACCGTGGCACTTACAGTAAGAGTACCTGTAGCTGCGAGTTTCGTACTCGATACGGTTACGTGAGTGACGGTGGCCGTCTGGCCCCCACCGCCGCCTCCACCGCCGGAATTGTTACTGCACCCCAGCGTGAAGCTCAGCACGCACAGCAGACCAAGGGCTAGCGCGGCGCGATAACGCTTCCGGCCGGGGAGCAAGAGCAGGAGAATGGCCGCGAGGCCCGTACCGCCGCTCAGCGTCCACCAGCCAGCTTTCGCGTTGGAAGGGGCGGGGAGCTTTGCCGCGAGGAACGTCTGAGGTTCGGACACATTCATGGCCGTCATGGAAGTGGAGGGAGCGACCACGTTGATCGCGAGCTGCCCAGTTCCGTTAGCACCGCCGCTTGGCACGGTGACATTTAGAGGTGAGCAGCTCACTCCCGGCAAGGTCGTTCCGCAGATGATCGCCACGCTGCCAGTAAACCCGCCGGTGGGCGTCAAGGTAATCGACGAATTGCCGCTGCTTCCGGCGGTCACGGTCGTGGTCGTCCCACTCATCGTGAATGATCCGCCGCTGGAGCTCGAAGTAAAGGTCAGGTTGAAGACGGTCTGTCCGCCAAGAGCGATCGGATTGGGATCAGCTGGCCCGAAGGAGCTGACCAGGATGAAGTAGGTGGTCCCTCCAGTGACAGGGATGCCAGTCAACTGCGACTGCGTGTCGATTCCGGGATTGATGTCGTCGTTACAGGCATTGGGAACGGCCGTTAAGCTGCCAGAGGAACCTGTCCAAATCGAGAGCACGCTGTCGTAGCTGCTTCCAATGGTGTCCACATCCGTGACTGTTCCGGTGGACGCGGGCGTGAATTTGTACCAAACCGTATTCGAGACACCAGTTACAAACGGAATTTGGGCGTTTTGCGCACAGAGGGGTATCGGATCGGTTGACTGAGTGATTGCGCCGGAACTGTCCACTGTGTTGGTGAAAACGCCGCCGGCGCCGGGGGTGACAGTTGTTGCACTGGCGAAATTATCGTTCGCGGGGGCGGGCGCAATTACTGTGAAGATTGGCAAGGTCACTGTTTGAGTCGTGACCGTGGTTCCTCCGCCTGGGGGAGGAGTCTGCACGCCCACGGAATTGGTGCTGCCGAAGCCAGCCATGAAGCTGGCCGGGACCGTGGCCTGCAGCGTGGTCGAATTAACGAACGTGGTGGGAATGGGAGTGCCGTTGAAGTCCGGGTTCATCAGCACTACGGTGTTAGATCCAAAGCCTGTTCCCGTTACAGTGACCTGCGTTGCCGCGGCATTTACGTTGGCTTGCACGGGAGATACGTTTGTAATCGTCGGAGCGCCGCCGAGAACGGTGAAGGTCAGTCCGTTGCTGGCAGTGGCACCAACTTTTACGGTGACCTGAGGTGTTCCAGCTCCCGCAAGCTGCGCAGCTAGAACGGATCCGGACAAGGAGGTATCAGACGGTGTGCCGGTTGTCGTGAGCGCCGTTCCGCCAAACTGAATCGTTCCCCCCGTCAGACCATTGCCGGTGACGGTCAACGAGAATCCAGCAGCGCCGGCGATGGCCGAAACTTGAGAGAGAGAAGAGATGTGCGGCCCGGGGAATGTGAAGTTGTTGAGAACGATGTCCCAAACACCGCGGCCATGAGTGGCGGCGCGCAGAGTGCGTGAAGCACGATGCAGCTTGAGGGAAAGGACAGCGACGCGCGGCAGGCCAGCGCTGAGTGTGGACCAAGTGCAAGTAGTGGTGCACGTGCCGATATAGACGCCAATGTCCGTCGCGGCGTAGAGGGTTCCGGCGACGTCCGGATCGACTACTACATCGTTCACCGGAGTGTTGGGGAGGTCGCTAGCCGCAGGTGATACGCAACTGGCCACCGTGCAGCTGATGTCCGTCCAGGTTGCCCCGCCATCCGTTGTCTTGAAAAGGTGCCCGGTTGGGTCGTTGATGCTGCCGGCGACAAAAGCGAAGCCAGAGAAGGCAACGTACGCTGTTTTACCTTGCGGGTCCACCGGGTCCGCGGTTATTGCTGAGACTTGGCGGGGTGGGAGGCTAGCCTGCCCGGCGACTTGAGCAAAAGTTCCAGTCCCGGGCGCAACGTTGGTGGCGACGAATACTTGCCCAGTATCCGCGCCCGCATAGACCACATGGGGGTTCGCCGGTGCTACAGTGAGCGCAGTCAGTTCATCGAAGTTTGCCCCACTCACCAGATCACCAGACAAAGCCGCCCAAGAAGCGCCAACATTCACGGACTGGTAGACCTTGGTTGTACCCGCGTACAAAACACCAGCGGTGCTGGGGTCTGTGACAAGAGGCGGTACAAAGCTCGAATTGTCTGCCGGATCGATACCGTTCACCGCGGAAACATAGGTATTAGCCTGGCCGTTCTGCGTGGAAACGGCAAAATTTGTTCCGTTGCAGGCCACGTAGACGGTACTCGGAACAACGTTGTCGATGGCCGTGCCGGTGCCGTCGCCGCAGGTCTGGTTATCAGTCCAGGTCGTACTTGGCCCGGAGTAGATTTGGCTGCCATTGTCCTGCGCGCCCGCAAAGGCAATTAACGGCGAAGAAGGATGGATGGAAAGCGCCGGGTAAAACTGCGTCAGAGTTAGCGTTGAGTCGTTCAGGTTTGTCCACACCACTGGTGTTGCTTCCGCATCATCGGTGCGCCAGATGCCTCCGTCGTTGCCCAGGTACATGCGAACTTTCGTCCCGACCTTCACAAATGCCATTGCGTGGGTGTCGACGTGGGGCAGTCCCGGCCCGAGCGCGTTGGGAATCACAGTGGACCAAGTGGCACCCGTATTTGCAGTACTCTCCACCCAAATTGGGGCATTGCTTGCGTTAAATACCGCGGCGCCGCCGAAGAAGGCATGCGCGCCTCCATTCGGATCCACTTTAACCACATTGTCGTACCAACATTGCGCGTTGCAGATGTCCGGTGCCGTCGTCTGAGTCCAGGTCGTTCCACCGTTGGTGGTAACCCAAACGCCGAGATTTGGGGACGAGGCGTTAACGCCGTCGGCGATGGAAGCGTACACAGTGCTGTCTGTGGCGAAAAGCGGAGAGATGCCGAGATCGATGCGGCCCATCGCACTGGAGGCCGGAAGCGTGGCACCGGTCAGGGCTGTGAAAGTCATAGAGCAGGCGCCTGCGGTAACCGAATTCGCGTTGGTTGACTTATAGATACCATTTAGATTTGCGCCAGTGCCGCTACCAAAGGGATCGCCAAGCGCTGCGAAGGCTACCGTAGAGGACGCGAAACCGACAAAAGTTGACATCTGCCCGGCCAAGACATTGGTCCAAGTTCCGCCTCCGTCCGCGGAGCAGTAAACTCCTTCCTTGCTACCCGAAAGAGCAAACTGAGCGCTCGCAAGAACCATCTGTGGATTCGACGGATTGACGGCCACATAGCTAATGCGCGCACCGCCCAAGGTGAAGAAGCCGAACGGGGTTGCGTCACTGAACGGGCCGATAAACGGGCAGCCCGCACTAGGAATCGTGCAGGTCGGCGCCCATGTTTGACCTTTATCGGTGGATTTGAGCACGCCCGCTCCGTAGTAAATATCGAAGCCAATGGAGGCTTGTTCACCGGTCGCTGCGTAGACGGTCGCGGGAGTGGAAGGCGCGAAAGCAATTGATCCCATCGAAAGGGAGGAGTTCTGATCGCCCACAGCTGTCCATGTTGTTCCCGCATCAGTTGTGCGCCAGATGCCACCCTGCGCTCCGCCGATCAAAACGGTGCTTCCGGTGGCATCGCTGGGGTCAACTGCGATCGCTGTGATGCGCCCGGTGACGGGGCTAAATTCGCCACCCGTTGTGGGAGTCGGACCGATCGAAGTCCAGGTATTGGTTACCGCTGCAAGGGGTGCGGCGACCTCGGCGATAGAACCGTCTGGCCGATGCACCAGCCTACCCTCAGCTTCCATCCTCCGTTGCATGTGAGCAAGGGCTTGGGCACGAGCTCCAGCGGGTATGTGGCCGTTCGCAGAACTGCGCTGCTTATAAAACCATTGGTCGCGCTTGCGGATGGAGTCGGGGCTGTCTTTCTCGACGCCGGGCTCTTTGGCAGACTGGGAATCTGCATCGGCGTCCTTATCGGCGTCAGGTGCGGTGGACTTCTGAGTTTTCGCCGCCGGAAACTTCGCGCGCGTCGGCTCTTCCTTCTTCGTGCTTGATGTTTGTTGAGCGACTGCCATCCCAAGGAAAACCGGCACGATCAGGAACGCAGCAATGAAAAGAAGGGAATTGCGAATTGCGGCAGATAGAAGTTTCATAGTCCGTCCACGCAGGCAGATTTGAAATTGGCGTCACCACAACACATCCGGCCTGAGGGCGCGGCCATTGGTGCAGAGGAGCAAAGTGCACAAATGACGAACGCGGACTGGGGCTTGGACCGGAAACGATTTGCTGTCGAACGCGTAAAGAGTATCACAGGCAAATTAAAGACTCTCTAGTACGTTAACGGGTGAGCAGCTGCAGCGAAGTGTTCTTCCACCGGACCATCATCCCCCCACCGCATGCATGACCACTGTGATGCTCGCGAAATACCACAAGGATGCTTTCGTTAAATCGGAGCGGACGCCACACATTGAGGTGATCGCGCGCGGCGCCCACGACTGCGGAAATTGTCCCGTCGCTCTGAAGGGACTGAAACTCGACTTCTTTTATTCCCCACGAGAGGCTGAATGGTTCCCGTTCAATTCAAGGAGCGCTTGCAATGAAATCGGGTTCCTCGGTGAAAAGGGCGCCCGCCACGGCGGGCTGCGCCCCTACAAAGGAAAAAGATTCTTGGTCCGGCTTAGTAGCGGCGGAAACCGCGGCGGCCGTAGTAGCCGCGACCGAACCCATAAGCGCCATAAAATCCGACGTAGGGATAACCGTAGTAGGGAGCGTAGTAGCCGTAAGGATAGCCGTATGGATAGGCATAGGGGCCGGGATAGCCGCCTGCCACGCGAGGCGGGCCTCGGCGTTCAAATCGGCCGCCATTCACATCTTCCTGCGTAAAGGGCCAGAAGGCTTGCTGGCTTTGTGTAGTGTCAATCTTCACGGGATCGACGAGGCGGAATGTCAATTGCGATTCCGGCGGGACGACGGTGGGATGCCCGCGCGTGAGGAGCACCGCGCCAATTCCTGCGACGAGTCCGGCGCCCGCGCCGATGGCAGCGCCGGTGCCCCAATCCGCCGCGGCACCAATCGCCGCGCCAACGCCGGTGGTGCCGACGATGGTGCCAGCATCCTGTCCGTGAGAAGTGCCGCCGGAGCCTTTCCAGAGTTCAGTAAGAATGGGGAGCTGGCGGCCGTCGACGATGGTGATGTCGGTCAATTCGACTCCCAGCTCGGAGGTGCCCTTGACGCGGCCGGCTTTCTTGACATCTTTCACTTTACCGATGATGGTCTGGCCGCGGCGAGCGACGACCCAGCCATTGACGACAAGCGGTTGGTCGAGAACGGCGGTGAATTGGTCGCCAACCCGATTGTGATCGGTGGAGAGGAAGTCGTTGGTGCGAATGACGAGGACGGTGCCTGCCGGAACAGTCAAAGTGCTGGGCACGGGTTGGGAGGGCTGAGGAGCCTGAGCGGGCTGATCAGATTGGGGCGGCGGCTCAGGGTTGTTTCCCATGGACCTGGAGCGGCCGTCGCGCGCGTAGGGCGGCTTGTCGGCGTCCTGCGGGGCGTAGGTCGGCCTAGTGGCGGGACGATCCTGTGACGGTTGCGGCGGCTGGTCGGCTTGCTGGGCTGACTGTGGGTCTTGTTGCTGCCCCTGTTGCTGAGCTTGCTGCTCCTGCTGCTGTTGTTGCTCCTGGGCGTAGCTGCCGGCGCCAAGGCAAATGCTAAGAGCTGCAGTTCCTGCTGCGCGGCAGAGCAATTTTGAAAAGTTTGACGGCGCTGAGTGATTCCTCATGATGCAATCTCCCTCGACCTGAGACTTATTGAAATAGTACAAATTCCTCCGCACCTGATTGATTAGATGGCGATTATTCGTTTTCAGGATGCCCAAAGCCTCCAAGCGGTACTCAAAGTGGTAACACCGCAGCGGCAATTATGTTGCGGGAGGGTTTCCACCGGGGTCGCCATTTTTGCGCTGCTCAAAGGCGTCCCAGTAGGCCTCGCCCATCTTGAGGAGGCCATCGATGCCCAAGTCCATGCCGTCGCCGCGTGTGAGAGTGAGGCGTTCGGCGCGGAGGAAAAGTTCGCGGTATTCGGTGTAGTTCAGGAGTCCGTTGATGCGCAGGCCGACGGACTTGTCGGAGCTGGTGGCGAGATGGGCATCGGCGATGTCGAGGACTTGCTTGCACTCGGTGGTGAGCGCGTCCTCCAATTCGGCCCAGCTCACGGATTCTTCACGGCACTTGGATTGATATTCGGTGATTAAGCGCGATTGCTCTTCCGGAGAAACGCCGGCGGGGACGGAGAATTCTCCCGGCCAGCCAGCGTGTTGGACAACGCGAGCGGATTGCACGCCATCGAGGCGGAGGAGGAACTGCATGTCGAGCGGGAGATTGTGGAATTCGAGGAGATGATCGCTTTCGAGATTCAGAGTTATGCTGCGGTCGAGGAGGTTGGATTGGATGGAGACAATCTGCGCGTCGTGAAGGCCGGCCCAGAGAGAAGTTTCCTGAGCACCGGGCGGGAGATTCGTCCAATCGAGGAGAGGGGGTTGCTCTTCGGGCATGTGTCACCTTTGCGAGCGAGATTGCGGCAGAGTATAGCGTGCATGCCGGGAATTCGAAACGCATTGTATAATCCTGCCCGACGCAATTGCCGAGAGGAGGCGACATGGCCGAGCCAACTTATGAGGAACTGAAAGCAAAACTGGCGGAATTGGAAAAGCAGGGAGGCACACGGCGCACGGGCTCTCTGGAGTTTCGCGTAGGCGAAAAAGGCGGAGTGAGCGTTTATGGGCTCGGGCGTTTTCCGGTGACGCTGTACTACGAACAGTGGATCCGGTTGCTGGAGGCGGTGCCGCAATTGAAGGCATTCCTGGAAGAAAATAAAGAGAGCGGGAAGCTGAAGCTCAAGGAAAAGTAGAGTTGGCGGCTCAGGGCCAGTACTAGTCTAATTTAGACTAGTCCGGACTAGTCTAAATTAGACTAGTGGCTGTGAGTACCGAAGCTCGGGTTGAGGAGAGCCCCGGGTGCCTGTGGGGAGGCACCCGGGGGTGGGGGGGTTGAGGCGGAGTCTGGGCGAACCTTTGGCAGAGACTGAAAGCTATTTCGAAGACTGCGCAGCCAACAAGCAAAGGCGCCGAAGCTCGTCGAAAGTGAAGACCACCTGTTCGCCTCGGTCGCCCATTTCCAGGCGGCCCAAGCCAGATAGACGTGAAAAGCGACGGATTTCTGTCGTGGGGAGGCCGAGCAGGACGGCGGCGCGGTGCTCCCCAACTGATTCTTGGATGGTAATGCTCATTCGTGGCCCCATTACTTACGTAGAGTGTGGGAGCATGCGGCGCTCCAAACTGATTGCTTGCTAAGTCTTGTGCTCTCTATAAGAAAGAGTTTGTTCGGAAAGGGTTTTGCACAATGTGCCTATTTCCTTACACAAACAGTGCAGGGATTTGGGACAGTTTAGTTGTGGACTGCGAGTGTAGGGGCAGTCCGGGCGGATCGGTTGGAATTACTTCCAGGGGAGGGAGGAGAGGTCCACATTGCCGCCGGAGAAGATTATGCCGAGCTTGGGGGCGAGGCCGTCAGCGCGTTTCGGCAAGTTGAGGGAGGCCAGGACGCCGGGTTTCAAGAGGGGGGCGATGGCGACGGCGCTGGACGGTTCGATGACGATTTTCATGCGCTCCCAGACCAGCCGGGCAGATGAGATGATTTCCGCTTCGGAGACCAAGAGAATGCGGTCCACGTGGCGCCGCAGGATGGCGAAAGTTCGCGGGGACAGTGAGGCACGCAGGCCGTCAGCGATGGTGTCGCTGGAGTCCTGGGATTGCAGGGTCCCGGTGGTGAGCGAGCGGTAGGCGTCGTCGGCTCGCTCCGGCTCGCAACCGATTACATGGATTTCAGGGCGGAGGCCCTTTGCGCCGAGGGAGGTTCCGCTAAGCAAGCCGCCGCCGCTAACGGGGGCGAATACGGCGTCCAGGTCGCCCACTTCTTCAAGCAGCTCTTTCGCGGCGGTTGCTTGTCCGGTGATGATGCGGTCGTCGTCGTAGGGATGCACCAGATGGGCCCCGGTTTCTGCCTGGAGGCGGTCGCAAGCAGATTTCCGCGCGGTGACGGAAGGCTCGCAAAAAATGACTTTTCCGCCGTAGGCTTCAATGGCTTTGGCCTTCACCGATGGCGCGTTTTTTGGCATGACGATCCAGGCGGGAACTCCACGCCAGGCAGCCGCGCAAGCGACGGCGGCGCCATGATTGCCGCTGGATTGAGTAACGATTCCCTTGGCTACTTCTTTTTCCGTAAGCGAAAGAATCGCGTTCGAAGCTCCGCGAATTTTGAAGGAGCCGGTCTTTTGCAGGTTCTCGCATTTGAAGAAAAGCTGCGCGCCGGCTATCGCGTTCAAGGAGGCAGAGGTCAGGACCGGTGTGCGGTGGATTCTGGGAGCAATGCGTGCGTGCGCGGCGACGATGGCTTCCCAGGTGGGTGGCTGGAAGTTGGCAGATTCGACGGATGGAACTGTGCTCATGAGACTCACTTTGGGCTCGGATGCGCTTGGCAGTTTTGCGCGCCTCGCATGCCCTCTTATAATGCGTTCGTGGCTGCTGTTAAAGAGGCATTATGGCATGCTGGAAGTGGTTGCGTCTGAGGCGCAGTTTGAGCTGCGCAAGCGCCTGAAGCGGGTACTGGTATCATTTGGCCACCTCGGTTTGGTACTTGACCGCCCCCCTCACTCTGTTAGGCTGGAAGCACCTCTCCAACGATATTCCCGAATGCCTGCGGTAGCTGTTTCCGCGCGCTGGGGGAGGACAAAATGAAAGTGTCTGAACGCCGCCAATTGGCTCGCCTTGGTCTCCGGACGCCGTTGCGTTTCCGCGCGCTCGGGGTAGCCGCGGACAGGACCGAACATTTTACGGAAGCTCTAAACGTCTCGCGTGGCGGGTTCTTTTTCGCGTCGTCGGCGCCGCTGCAAGTGGGAATGCCCATTGAAGCGACGCTGCGGATGCCGGCGGAAGTGACAGGTAATTCCGCGCAAGAGATTCGCTGCACCGCGCGAGTGGTGCACGTGCGCAATGAGCCCTACGGCGACGGGCGCATCGGATTTGGCGCGGAAATTGAGAAATTCCAAACCGTCCCTCCGACAGACCGCTGGGCGAACTGAAAAACAGTTGTCAGTCCTCAGTTTTCAGTAATTAGTTTGCATATGTAGAGAACGGGCTCCAGCCCGGCCTTCGTTGTAGAGCCCTCGAAATTCAAAGTTTAGCGGTCGGCACAATGAAAGAGGCTTTCGCACTCCCGACGTTTTCGAATCGGTCGTAGGCGCGCACGGCAATCGTGTGTTCGCGCTCAGTCAAGGCAGGCGCGATGAATGAAAAGCTGTGTGAGAATTGGTAATGCTCTTCGGGCGCATCGCTGACCGATCCAGTCGGTGCAATAAGAATCCACTCGCCGCCGTCAACGCTGTATTGGGCTCTCTCGATGTTGCTCCCGCTATCTCTGGCGATGAACTCGGCCGTGACATTGACAACGGATAAAGATCCGCTCTGGAGAACAGCGGCGGCGGCGTGCAGCCCTTCGATTGTTGGCGGCGTGTTGTCTACTTCGAAGCGCTCACTTTCGCGTTCGGTGCGGATGGCAAGAGCGGGGGGATTTGACGGGGCGTCGGTGGCTGCGATCTTCAGGTAGTAGGCGCCATCCGGCAGTGTAGTGGTGTCCCACGAATAGAATTTCTGGTCGAGGTTGTCCTTCAGCAATTTCCATCCGCGTTCGTTTTCGCCGCGAAAATAAACGGCGTAGCGCATTTCGTCGTCGTTGTCGTCATGCGCGGTCCACAGAACGGTTTGATAGCTCTTTTGCAGGGTGCCTTGCGGCGGTTGTTCGAATCGCGACGGCGTGCTGCTCTGGGTGATCACCATGCCGGAAACATTGGGCGAAGGCGGCATCTTCAGAGTCACATTTGCCGGCTGGCCCGCCGAAATGACTGTTTGGCTCTGTGCGCGCACGCCAGGATCCTGAAGGACGATTCCATCGATGACTGGCGCGACGTTGCGCGGCAGATACGCGAGACTGACCCAATCGATGCCGTCGCCCGGGCGTCCATCGTGGATGACGGCCTTCCACTGTGCAAACCGCGCCGAGGGCGCTTCCATCGCGCTGCCCGATTTCGCATAAGGGCCGTACCAGCGGGACCATTCGCGGCCGGGATCTTCGGTATTTCCCGAGCGCACGAAAAATTCGAGGCGCGGTTCGTTCGAATGCGCCGAGGCCTTCGCGCCCGCCGGAGGACTCCACCACTCGATGCGGCCCCACTGCGAGAAAAGCTGCGCGTCGAAAGAGCGCGATTCGAACGTGCCTTCGGCTTCGAACTCGGGGCCAACGGAATAAACTTTCCCCGGGTTGGCAGTGCAAAGAAAAACTTTGCCTGCAGAATTACGAGCGATGCCGGTGATTTGCGCGGAACCGGACTTGGCGAGATGCGCGAAGACACCGTGTCCATCGATGGTGAGGAGCGCGCCGCTATTGCCGGTGCCGGCCAGGAGCCGGCCGTCGGAAGCAATTCCCAAAGCGTAGACGATATCTTCGCGCGAGGTCCAAACCTCTTCGGGCGCGCCGTCGGAACCGATGCGGTAAATACTGCTGGAGAGTTGCGGCGGAAAAGGGATGAAGGGCTGTTGTGGCTGGACCTGGCCGCCAGCGATTATGCCGCTGGAAGTAAAAGTCGTCGTGCCTTGCGGCGTGGAGATAATCGTGGTGGGGGCCTGGCCAGTGCGCTGCTTCTCGCCAATGGCGGAGACGTAGATGGTGCCATCGGCAGCGACGGCCAGGGAAGTGACTTCGCGTTTGGAGGTTTCGTAGAGGACGAAGCCCTCGGCTTTGGGTGTTGAGGGATCGCTCGTGCCTTTTGCGTAGATTTTCGAGATGCGCAGAATGCGGCCGCTGGGTTCGGTGCCGGCGATGAGATTGCCCTTGGCGTCGAAAGCCAAAACGCGAATGTGCGCTTCGTCGCTGGAGTAAAAGAGTTCGCCCTTGCCATCGGGGGCGACGGCGAAGACTTGGCCTTTGTCACCAGTGGCGACGTAGAGAGTTCCGTCGGGTGCGAATGCGAGGTCCCAGATGTATTTCGTCTTGGGATCGAAGAAAACGGATTTTTCGCCGGAAGCGGAGACGCGGTAAACCTTGCCATCGGGAGAAGTGCCGACATACAGAGCGCCTTTAGCGTCGAAGGCGATGGTTTGCGCATTGAGGTCGGTGGAGTCGAAGGCTACGGCGGGTTTGCCGTTCGAATCGAAACGAAAAACTTTGGCAGGCGAGCCGCCGGCGGCGTAAAGCGTGCCCTTGGGATCAAGGCGCACGGACCAGAGATAGGAAGCGTCCGCGTCGGCGAGCAAAGTGAATTTTGGCGCGAGTTCGAGGCGGCCGTCGCTGCGGACCGCCACACCGTGCGCGGTGCCCTTCAGAAACTCATCGTAAGTGGACTGGCGCCAGCGGCGAGTGTGTTCGGCGAAAAGAGGTAACGACGTAAGGAAGCAAAGAAGTAAGGAGAAAAATACAGGGCGGCGTTGCACCACGACGGACCGAAAGAATTTGGGCAGTCGCTTGGGCGATGGAGTCATTGAAATGTTCACCGGATTTGCAGATTCAGGGAGATGACGCCGGAGACGGGGCCTCCGAGCGGGATAGAAGCTTCACTGGCCAACGATTCGCGGAGTATCTGGACGGTGCCGGGAGTGGGGCGGCCATCGACAACGTTGATTTGCGAGAGCGGAATGTTGGGAAGCTCCTTGTCGTCCCAAAGGAGCGTAGGGGACGGCGCGAACAGACCAACATACAGACGATCGTTGCGGCGCTCGCGATTTAGCAAGGCAATGAGCTGGTCCAGGCCGTTGGGGCCGCTGCCGGCTCCGGCAAAAGCGAAACCGCGCGAGGCGCGATTGAGCAGATCGGCGTCGCTGACCAGGACGCGCAGCGTGGTGCCGCGGGCAATCTGTTCGGGAACGCGCACGGTGGTTTCTTCCACGCGGGCCGGACCGCGATACGGACGAAGGAGAACCCGCACGCGCAGAGTCTCGCCGGGTGCGGCTTCGCCTTTTTCGAGCCACGCGCTTTCGATGGTGAATGATTTTCTGCCGGGAACGCTCTCGACCTGGAGAGTGATGCTTTCCACTTTGGCCGGTTCAAACGAATTGAGGAACAGACGTGCAAAAATGTTTTGCATCGTCAGGGCGATGGGCAGGCCGTCAGGGGAAAGAGAATCGCCGGGAGCGAAAGTGTTTTCGATGTGGACGGGAAGGTGACCTTGCAGGCGAATTTCGCCGGATAGATGGAGCGTGGTGCCTTCGCCGTAGAGGGAATTTTGCGTGAGGCCGTTGAAGGTGGTGAGCGCGACGAGAAGCGGCGTGAGCTTTGGAAGGTTAACGAGTTCGAAGTGGAGTTTTTTCTGCTTCGCGGGCTCGGCCCCGGAAACCAGCAGGGTGAGCTCGAGAGGAATCATCGGCGGAGCGGTACCGAGTTTACCGGTGACAGCGGTGAGATGATCGCCAGTAATGGTGCCGATGGAGCCGCCGACGTTGACGATTTTCGTGGAAGCGAGATCGGAGGAGAGCGTGGTGACCACGCGGCTGCGCGCCATGGGAATCTGAATGTCGCCGAGGCTCAGAAACGGGTGGCCGCAAAGGAAGACACGGTCGGCGCGTACCGCCGTCACAGTACAGGCGGAGTTGATGGAGACGTCGCCTTGCACAAGCACCATGCCTGCCATGTCCCCGGCCACGAGGTGGCCGTCATCGGCCTGCGGCGCGGCGGTGCCGCCCTGGGCTGCGACGAAGCCGTAGCCCTGCAGTTGATTCGCGAATTGCTGGAGCGCTGCCGGCTGGAATCCGGAGAAAACAAGCGGCGTCTCGATGGGCTCGAGCGCGGAGCCGGAAGGAAGGCCCGTGCGCGTGGAGGCTTCACTGGGAAGACCAAGTTGCTGCGTGGCGGCCTGCGCAGTTGCAGGCTGAGGCGGCGGGTTCAGCACGTCATTAATGGGCGTGACGCCCGCGATGGGCTCTTTAGTGAAGATGCCTAGCTTGAGTGACAGGGCGCCGGCGAGCTTGCCGTCCAGATAGACCGGACTGCCGCTCATCCCTGCAACCACGCCGGTGTGCTCGACCTTCGCGCCCTTCAACTGCACGAGGATGATGGACTGCCTGGGCCCAAGAAAATTGTCCAGCACGCCGATGACTTCGAGGTTGAACTTTTCTATCTGGTCCCCGGCGAAGATCGTATAGGCGTATCCCTGCATGCCCGCGCGCACTTGATTGAGGGGAAGAAGTTCGTTCGATTCCTGAGCATGCGCGACGCGCGTACCCAGACACAGGACCGCTGGAAACGCCAGTAGTGCGAGGATGAGGTTACGAGACTTGAACAGATGAAGCCGGGCCGTATGCATGAATCGGTAATGATACGCGGCGCGGTACCGGGAAGCAATTGGACCAGCGGCATGCAAAAGATAGGACGATGGGCATAGAAGTTCTAGGACTCAAAGAAGGTTGAGTGCTGGAGTCCTGCAACAGCTCTCGGCCGGAATAGGAAAGCTTTCAGGCGCCTTTCGCCCGGATTTTGAGATTAGGCTTGGCGATTGGCTCGTCGTCGGAGCGCAGGCCTTTGGCATAAAGGGCTACTTGCGCGGAGCGCGGCGCCGTGCCAACGGGATCGTAGAAGTACGCCTGCGTGGTTTCGGTTTCACGCTCGACCTTCCAAACGCGAGTATTGGTCACATAGTCCGGCTTCTCATTGAACGGCGTGATGAAGGCGGGGTCGAACCACTGGATACGATTGTTGGGTTGCGCGGCAAAATTTCCGTTGTCCAGAGCGATCACGTGGGCGCATTTGTGGCCACCGTCGCCGGCTTCCTCGGCGTCTTCGTGGCCGTACCAGTCCAGCGTGAACATGTACTGGCCGCCCTCCCAGGAGCGGTCCTTGATTTGTACGCGGACGCGGGCGTCCTGCACGCGATCAAACGTGGTGCAGGCCATCTCATAACTGAAACAATCCCAGAATTGCAGCCAGTCCAGGGGAACCGGGGGCGCATCGATTTTGTGACAGAAGGCGTGCAGCGGCAGCCGCCAGATGACTGCGCCGTTGTCGGTGAGAACATGAAAACCAAGCGCGTGGCCTTTGATGGAGGAAGCGCCGAAGACGCAGACGTTCGCGAATTCATTCTGGTGGGATAAACCGTCGTAGAGGAATTCCTTGCGGAGAAAACAGTAGAACCTCGGGATGTTTACGTTGAGTGTGGCCAATTGTTGCCCTCCTTATCGAGCGTGGTCTTGCGGCAAGAGTAACTCGAAATCAAACTAAGTGAAGAAGTATTTTCATATTTCTTTTTGTGTGCGATCGAGAAAGCCGGACACGGCCATCTCCATTCCGGAGAAATTTGAAAACCAAGTGGGCTGGGCTCACGGTTGCCGAACCACTGGATGCTCCCCACTCTTTCCATAGTGCCGGCGCACGAAAAAGTTTGTTTTGACAATCGAGTCGCGAAGCATAAAATACGGTCCACTCTCCCGCATATTTCAGGGCGGTGCCTGACATCCAGCATGTGAGCCGTGTTTTGCCGGGTTCGGCTGTCAGAGTTCCATTCTGAATATTCACAAAGGGAGCTTTCTTCCCCTAGGGCAAAGAGCTGAGAAAAAAGTAGAGGAGGGAACCGTGCATCGAAGACTGGCGGTCCTCGTGGTGATGTTATTTGCAGTTGGCGCGGCACGCGCACAAAGCTCGGCGCCACCAGATCAAGCAGAGCAGAACAGGATCCTGCTCGAGCGCGTCCAGAAGCTCGAGCAACGCCTCGCTGAACTGGAGGCCAAGCTACCTGCGGCTATTGCGCCCGTGGAAACGGCCGCAAACGTCCCAGCGGCGGTGAAACCGGAATCGCCCGAAGCGGCTCCAGTGCGCGGCCCGGGGGCCGGACACCAACACGAAGCCGTGGACGAACAGGCCACGGTCCACCAGATGGAGGTTCACTATCCCTCGCTGCAAATACGCGGATTTGGCGACGTGGATTTTTCCGCGACGGACCAGAAGGGAACGAACAGCGGCTTCAATCTCGGCCAGCTTGACCTGCACCTGGCTTCGGCGCTTTCTCGAAAAGTCAGCTACTACGGTGAAATGACCTTCAATGCTCAACCCACAGGGTACACCGTGGAAGTGGAACGCTCGATCATTCGCTACGACTACAATGATTTCTTCAAGGTTTCCTTCGGGCGGTATCACACACCGATCGGCTACTGGAATACGGCTTTCCATCACGGCGCATGGCTGCAAACAACCATTGGCCGCCCGGACATGATCAGGATCGGCGGAACATTTATACCGGTGCACTTCGTGGGTCTCCTCGTCGAAGGCAATATACCTTCCGGATGGGCAGGGCTGAGCTACAGCGCGGGCGTAGGGAACGGCCGCGGTTCGATCATCAGCCGTCCCGGTGACGCTGGCGACAACAACAATAATCGGGCGTGGGTTGCCAACCTCTATTCCCGGCCTGCCAAACTCTACGGTTTGCAGATGGGCGTTTCCTTGTACAAGGACAAGATCACGCTACCCGGTACTCCCCCCTTTGGAAATAATTTTAGCGAATGGATTTCGGGCGCCCATGTCGTGTGGACCAAGGAAACACCGGAATTCCTCGCGGAATTCGCCAACGTCCATCACCGCAACATTCTTACCAACTTTGTCACCGACAGCCAGGCCTTCTACGCCCAGATCGGCTACCGCCTCCCCTGGCTGGAAAGATCTTTGAAACCGTACTACCGCTTCGAGCACACCCACACGCCACTGAGCGAGCAGGTCTTTGGGAATCAGGATCTCGTGGAGTCGATTCTCGGGATGCGATACGACATCACCAACTATGCGGCGTTCAAAGGTGAATACAGGTATTTCAAACGGCTCCCCACGGACCCCTTTGTGAGTGGCGCATTTTTCCAGACCGATTTCACTTTCTGAGCGAGCCAACTAATGAATGCCACTATCAAACGATTTGTAGTTTTCGTCTGGATAACCATCATTGTCTTTCCGATCCTTCAGGATCCCTCGGCAGCGCAGACGGCCCGAGGCACGGATATCGCCGTGATCGTTCACCCCGACACTCCCGTCTCTGACCTCAGCCTTTCCGAAGTGCGCAAAGTCCTCCTTGGCGAGCGTCAATACTGGAATTCCAAGCTCCCGGTGGTATTGCTCATTCGTGCTCCGGTCGCTCGTGAGAGGGATGTCGTTTTACGCGTGATTTATCAAATGTCGGAAGCGCAGTTCAAACAATACTGGGTGGCCAAGATATTTCGTGCGGAGATCGTTTCACCGCCGAAGATTGTCTACTCCAACGACCTGCAGTACGACCTCGTCTCTGCCATGCCCGGGGCCATCGCCTTTGTGGATGCGCGAAATGTGCGTCCGGGATTAAAAGTCTTGCGCGTGGATGGCCATCTGCCTGGTGAACGGGATTATCCTTTGCGCTAGTTGCGTTCAGTTCTTCCACGCTGGACTCGCAGAAAAAAGGGCGGGCGCTGTTCGCTGATCTCTAACTCGCCAGCTTCATGCGCCGAAGCAGGTCCTTGAATCGGGGGTCTGATCGTATCGGGTCGAACATGGGCTCGACAGCAAGCGAAACAAGCCCGCTGTCATGTTCCTCGTACGCCTTTTCGAGCCAACTAAAAGTTTTTTCCTTTTCTCCCATCCGCATGTAGGCTTGCGCGATGTTATAAGGCGAGATGTAGCCATACTTGGAGATTTCCGTCAGACCATCCAGCCAGCTTTGCAGCACTCCCTTGTATCCACCTTTGGAGAAATCTTCCTCGATGGAAGCCGCCAGTTCTGGGCTTCCAGAAAGCGAGAGTATCTTTTCCCGTTCAGCCACGGCTTCTTTTTGTTTTCCCATCCCCGCGTAGACTTCCTCAAGCAATGGGCGCGCCGGAGCAAACTTTGCGTCGATGTCCAGCACCTTTCGCAATTGTTCGACGGCTTGATCGTTCTTACCTGCCAGATAAAGCTGCTTTGCCAGCGTAGTGTTGATGATCAGAGAGAGAGGATCCAATTCCTGGGCCTTTTTTGTTTCGCGCAGTCCCTCTTCGGAGCGCCCCATATTGGCCAGAAAGTCTCCGTACCAGTGGTGAGCGGTCGCGGAGTTTGGATTGAGTTCGATAGCCCGCCGGAATTCTCGCTCCGCCCCGGTCCAGTCCCATTCGAAATGTTCCTTTACAAGCCCCAAGGAGGCGTGCGCTTCCGGGAGCGTGTCGTCAATATCGAGTGCTTGCATCGCGGCGGCTTTGGCCTTCGGCCAGGCCTCCGAAGGCGGCAGGTAGCCGGCGTCGCCCAGCATACTGTAAGCATCCGCGAGGCCGGCGTAGGAGAGTGCGTAGCGCGGGTCCTTCTGGGCTGCCTGCGTAAAAAACTCCGCCGCTCTCTTAAAATCTGCTTGCGTCCATTTGTTCCAGTAAAACAAGCCTTGGAGGTAGAGTTGATAGGCCTCCACGTTTTCTGTAGGCCGTTTTGCCAACAATTTCTTTTCTTCTCCAGCAAGCCGGGGGCGCAAGCGTGTGTATATGTCTCCGGCAATCTCCTGCTGCACGGAAACAAGATTGGAAAGCTTGCGGTTGTATTGTTCGCCCCAAAGCTGCCGGCCGTTTTGCACGTCTTCCAGGTTCACGCTGATCATCAACTCGTCGCCAGACTGAATGAGCCTGCCCGTGAGGATGGCCCGGACGTGCAGCTCTTTCCCCACTTTTTGCGGGTCCGCGGGCTGGCCCTTGTAGCGGAATACTGTGTTGCGAGACATCACCGCCAGGTTGGGAAGTTGGGAGAGGCTGTTGATCAAGCTCTCCGTAATTCCGTCGCTCAGATACTCAGTTTTCGAATCGTTGCTGAGATTGGCGAACGGCAGCACCGCGATCGATTCGATGCGAGACTGGCTATCTACGCCCAATACCAGGTCGCGAAAATTACCCACATTCAGCCCGAACAGGAGCAGCAGTACCGCCAGCACTCCGCCCCAAACAAAATGGGGCCAATGACGCCGCAGCAGTTGGCGAGAAGTTTGACCCGTCGATAGCGACATCGCGCTCGCCGAATCCGTGTCTCGTTTCAGCCGCTGTAAGTCTGTCCGCATGTCCGAAGCGGATCGGTAGCGCAGCTCCCGGTCTTTCTCCAGCGCTTTGGCAATAATCTGTTCCAATTGAATCGGGATGGCAGGATTCAAGCGCACCGGCGGGATGGGAGCGCGGTTCAGTATCCCATCGAAGATAACGCCAGAAGTGTTTCCCGAAAACGCTCGCTGGCCGGTCGACATTTCGTAGAGAACGAGCCCAAGCGAGAACAGGTCCGTGCGCTCGTCAAGTTCTTGCCCGCGAACTTGTTCCGGGGACATGTAAGCGACGGTGCCTAAAGCCACGCCGTCACTAGTCAGGTGCGCATCTTGGGTCGTATTGCCGAAATTTGCTGCGACCCCCTTGGCACGATTCGTGCCCTTGCGCTCGGGCAGAAGTTTGGCCAGTCCAAAATCGAGCAGCTTTACTTGGCCGCGATCAGTGAGGAAAATGTTCGCGGGCTTGATGTCGCGGTGAATAATGGCTTTGGCATGGGCCGCTTCCAGGGCATCCGCCATCTGGAAGCCATATTCCGGCACGCGCTCCAGGTCGATGGGCTTCCCCGTAATACGGTGTTTGAGGGTCTGCCCTTCGAGAAACTCCATGACAATGAAGCTCTGCCCTTCGAATTGATCCACGTCATAAATTGTGCAGATGTGAGGATGGTTGAGCGAAGAAGCGGCCCGCGCTTCCCGCTGAAATCGTTCGATGGCGAGGGGTTCTCTCGAGAGCTCTTCGGGCAGGAATTTCAGGGACACGTATCTGCCAAGCCGCAGATCCTCGGCTTTATACACCACTCCCATGCCGCCACCGCCCAGCTTCTCTAAGATGCGGTAATGAGAGACGGTTAGTCCGATCATAGAAGGGAAACCGCCATCGGATGGTCATATTAGGTTGCGCTTGGGTACAAGTCAACGAAATGGGGCAGGAGCCCGCCCGAATGGCGAAGCACGTTCAGCGCGGCGAAACCGCTGCCTGGCTAGTCCATGTGCTGGTGCATGGCGAAGATTTTGTCGGCGGAATCTTCGTAGGGATAGACGTGGACCATCCAGCCGAAGATTACCGGCTGGAAGCGGCCGTTCGAGGCGTCGCAGGCTTCTTGCGAGGCGATCGAACCTTTCAAGCCAAACTTCGTCCAATCCGCGCTGCGCAGCTGTCCTCGTTGCGGCATGCACAGGTTGGTGTGCAGATGCCACATCGCCACGCTGAGAGGCACGCGCGCGTTAAGCTGATCTTCCGTGGCGCGCTTGGGCATGGTGTACATGGCGCCGACCAGTTCGTACCCGTCTGAAGTTTTCTTGTAGAGCAGGGAAGTCGGACGCGACGGATCGAATTTGAACGCTTCGAGGAAGCCGTTCACGTAATTTGTAAAGTGATATTCGGGTTGCGGGAGATTGGGCAGGAAAATTTTGTAACCGTCGTTCAACGCGGCGTGATAGTCCTTGTACTTTTCAATTCCGGCGCGAAGCTCCGCAACGATTTCTTTGGCGCGTGCGGCGTCCTCCAGTGTTTGCGGACGCATCGGCGTCATGCGCATGTGCTGGCTGTGCGCGTCCATGTGCCCGGGCGTCATGTCGCGAACCGCGTGCGCTTCGTTGGCTTTTGCGTCGTCCATGTCCATGCCTGGCATGCTGCTGTGATCAAGTGGATGCGATTCCTGGGATTGCGAGGCAGAGGATTGCTGCGCCTCCTGTACCGGCGTCGCGGGTGCGCGATGGCCGGGAATGGCGGCAAGAAGTACGCTTACCAGAAAAAGTGCGCCGAACATGATGCCGGCTCTGGTAGTGATATGAACAAACGTCGTGCGGGCTGACATGACAATTCTCCTCTCGTAATAATACGTATTGGGAGGCCTCTGGATTTCAGGGCGAGGTACAGGCCGTGCCTCGCGAAAAACTGGCCGGAAGGACAGGAAATAAAGCGCGCAAATGAGGCAGAGACAGCAAAGGAGAACGCAGCGAGGCGAGTATCGATTAGCCGTAGGCGAAATCGGGATACGCAGCGTGCTAAAATCTTCGGGTGAAAAAAGAAACCATACACCCTGCGAAGCACCTGACCGGCGGACTGGACCTGCCGGGCGATAAGTCCGTTTCCCACCGCTACGCCATGCTTGCAGGATTGGCCGAGGGCACAAGTGAACTGCGGCATTTTTCCGCGGCTGCGGACTGCCATAGCACGCTGGCGTGCATGAGCGCGCTAGGCGCGGAAGTCAAAAGCGACAAGGACACTGTTCGCGTGACAGGACGCGGGCTAAGCGGGCTGAAGAGCAGTTGGCGCGCGCTCGATGCCGGAAATTCCGGGACCACCATGCGGCTGCTCTCGGGAATTCTGGCGGGGCAGTCATTTTCGTCAAAGCTCACGGGCGACAGTTCGCTGCAGAAACGGCCCATGAAGCGCGTCATCGGCCCGCTTCGCGAAATGGGAGCCGACATCCGGGCCCGCGAGGATAATTTTGCGCCGCTCGAAATTCGCGGCAGGAAGCTCAAAGCCATCGATTACAAGATGCCCATGGCCAGCGCGCAGGTAAAGTCCGCCGTTTTGCTCGCGGGGCTTTTTGCGGATGGCGTGACTAGCGTGACCGAGCCGGCGCGAACTCGCGATCACACTGAACTGGCCCTCGAAGAATTTGGCGCATCGATCGAAAAAGACGGCCGGACGATTCGAATTCAAGGGCTGGCAGGCGCAAACGGCGGCGGCAGATTGCTCGCAAGATCGCTCGATGTTCCTGGCGACTTATCTTCCGCAGTGTTCTTCATCGCCGCGGCCTCTCTTTTCCCTGATTCGAACGTGCTTCTTCACAATGTCGGCTTGAATCCGACGCGCACCGCCATTCTGGATGTCTTTGCTTCCATGGGAGCCGCCATTCAAATCCTTCCGCCCAAAGTCGCGCACGGTGAAATCGTCGGTGATCTTTCCGTCAAAGGTGCGTCACTCAAAGGCGGCGTGATTGCCGGCGAACAGATTCCGCTGGTGATTGATGAGTTGCCGATGCTCGCCGCGCTAGGTCCGTATACCGAAGAGGGCATTGAGATTCGCGACGCTGCTGAGCTTCGAGTGAAAGAAAGCGATCGCATCGCTGCGCTTGTGGAAAATCTCCGCCGCATGGGCGCGTCCGTAGAAGAACGGCCCGACGGCTTAAAAGTGCAAGGCCGTAGCGCGGGAAAATTGCGCGGCGCCGAGATTGAACCGCGCAGCGATCATCGCATCGCGATGGCCTTTGCCGTGGCAGGCCTGGCGGCCGAAGGAAACACAGTGATTCGCGATGCCGACTGCGCCGGCGTTTCCTTTCCCACTTTTTTCCAGGAACTGAATCGCCTGTCTGAACGCTAGGGTAAACACCCGATATCGAATTCAGGTATTTTTTCTCCGGCATTTTCATTTACCGTTCACACCCGCGGCGCTAGCCTTGGGTGAGCATAAACTTCGCAGCTCCCAGCCTGCTCGCGGACTCCGGTTGCAGCCGGCAGCCTCCGAAATGAAACTCAATCAGGGAGTTACATCATGAAGCTAAATCGTCGCGATTTGTTAAAGAACGCCGCGTTCGTTTCGGGAGCCGCGTTGGCTGGCGCGTCGTGGCCCGCAAGCAAGAAACTCTTCGCGCAAGACGGCCTCCTGAATCTGCCGAATCTGCCGAGCCCGGCGAATTGCGGCATCGAACACATCGTGGTTGTGACGATGGAGAACCGCAGCTTCGATCATTTCCTTGGCTGGCTGCCGAATGCCGATGGCAAGCAAGCCGGATTAAAATACGTGGACAGCGCTGGCGCAAGCCACGCGACGTACTTGCTTTCAGGCGACTACACCGGCTGCCCGCGTCACGACCCAGACCATTCTTACGATGGCGCTCGCGTCGAGTACGATCATGGCTTGATGGATGGCTGGCTGCGCGCAGGCGGCAACGATGTCTATTCGATAGGTTACTACGGCGAACAAGACATCCCGTTTTACGCTGCGCTGGCCCGCAACTACACGACTTGCGACCGATACTTCGCTTCGATACTCGGCCCGACATTTCCGAACCGGCTGTTTCTTCACGCCGCGCAGACCGACCGCCTAAGCAACACCACCACCATCAGTTCGCTGCCGACGATTTGGGACCGCCTCGCCGCCGCCGGAGTCAGCGCCAATTATTTCTTCTCGAATGTCCCGTTCGTGGCTCTTTGGGGAGCGAAATATCTCGGCATTTCGCGTCTTTACCAAGAATTCCTCCTGGCGGCGAGCACGGGAACGCTTCCGGCGGTCTCTTTCATTGATCCTCGGTACACGGTTCTCGATGACGGTACCGGCAATGACGATCATCCCCACGCTGACATCCGCGAAGGAGATCTTTTTCTTTATCGGACATTCGAAGCCGTCGCTAAGGGTCCAAAGTGGGCTAACACGGTTTTCATCGTGAACTTCGACGAGTGGGGCGGCTTCTTCGAGCATGTCACCCCGCCGCGAGCCACCGCCGCCAACCAGGTGGATCCCGATTTGGTTAAGGGCAAGGCGCTACTCGGTTGCCGCGTACCCACAGTCGTCGCGTCCCCCTTCAGCCGGGGAAATTCGGCTGATCCCAGGGTGAGCGCCATGGTGTTCGATCACACTTCTGTTTTGAAGTTGATTGAATGGCGCTGGGGACTTGCGCCGTTGACTGCACGCGACGCGAGCAGCGATGTGGCCAACCTTGCGTACACGCTGAATTTCAAAGAACCCGACGACTCAATTCCAAGCCTGCCGCAACCTCAAGCGCCTCTTGTCGCCGCGCCTTGCCTGGCAAATCTCGGAGGCGGAATTTTGAGCACGGGTTCGACCACGGCCCCTTCCAGCGAATGGCAACAACTCGCCAGTCAGGCAACCGCACTCGGGTTTGCGGTGAATTGAAGCCTTCGAAGAAGGCTCAGGGCCGAACGCTGGCCGCTTCAGCAGCCAGTTATCATCGCGCTCAGTTTTCTTCTGAATCGCCAGGTGTGGGAGGCGTCTTCACCCGCGGCGGCTTCGGCGGCGCGGGAATATCCGAACTCGTCCGGCGCAGCGAAATCGATCCATAGCTCGTCTTCAAAGTAATTTTCGGCCCGCGCCCGCTTCCATACTTTCCTTCCAGGCGCGAATCGCCCGATCCCGTGCCCGAAGTTTGCTTCAACGAGTCCGACTGAAACTCGTTGTCAATATCTCCCGAATGGCAATCGGCGACAATCTCGAAACTCGCGGATTCCGGCAAGCTCAGCGTAATCCCCGCGGAAGCATTCGTGATTTCGATGTCCTCTTTCGGCACGAACGAGAATCTCACGTCCACGTTTCCCCGTCGATTCTCGATTTTGACTTTGCCGCCCGGATTTTCCAGCGTGATGTCGTCCTGCGCGCGCAGGGTGATGCTCCCGGGGGCGTCGTAAATTTCCAGATTCCCCGGGCTGGCTTCCATGTGGCCGGCCAGTTGCGAGAGCGTCAGATCGGTGCGCTGCGAAAGGAAGCGCACGCCCTTGGCAATCTTGTCCGCCCGGATGGACCCGTAAAACTCCCCGTCAATCGTGAGCCCGCCTGTGGCGCCGGATACATTAATTTCCCCGCCGTGACCGGCAATCTTGACGTTGCCCTTGGTGTCGGAAACCTTGATGTCCCCTTTGCGAACATCAATTGTCACGTCGCCGCCGGTATCGCGAACTTCGACGTCACCGGTGCCATTGGTTACGTTGATAGCCTTGGTCATATCGGCGACGGTGATTGCGCCTTTCTCATTTCGAATCGTCAGCGCGGCTTTCTTCGGCACGGCCACATCCAGGTCCATGCTGATGCGCGAGTCGCCCGCGCTAATCCCCATCGGACGGACCTCGTATCCGTCGCCATTCTGCACGATTTCAACGCCGACCTTTTCGGCGGCTTTCTGGGCGTCGCCCTCATTCCAGGCCCGTGAATTTTTTTTGCCCGAGATGCGAATTTGCGAGTCGTCGGAAGGGCGCACGGTGATATCTCCGCGGCCATTGCGAATCGAAATTCGTGAATCTACGGGAACCGTCTTGGGAGCAACCTCCAGGTCGGACTCAAAACTGTTTCCACCCCAATCCTCAAAGTGTCGGGGAATCTCTTTTTTGCCGATCTCGACGGCGATAACGATGCCGATGAGCGAGAGAAGTCCCAACACAAGGAAAACCTCGCCCGAGGTAATTGTCGCCGACTCCGAATCACCTGTGCGACTGGCGGTCATGCGCTCATACAGCTTTATCGCTCCCCAGGCGATCAGGATGAGCGGCCACCAGTGTCCCAGCACTTCGCCGATGTCGAGTCCCCGGTAATTGTGAAGGAGCAGCAGCAAGCCCACGAAGAGCAGAAGAATGCCGGGGAAAAGTGAGCTGCCGCGACGGCGAGGATTCGACATAGTTCTCTATTGCCCCTGGCCCTGACCAGGGAATTGGTTTTGCGGGGCAGTAGGCGCAGCCGGCGGCGCCATCGGCGTCTGAGGAGGCATCGTCCCGGAAACGTGACCCTCCGAAGAAGCAGCTGCCGCGGCCAAGCTGATTATTCCGATGACAATCAGAATCATCGGGTAGGTATTGCCGAATGAAAAATTTCCTCCGCTCATCTGATCGAGAAGAAAAAGCACGCCAACGGTAATAATGACCGCCGGGCCCATCAGCCCGCGAATCGTACATCGGCGGCACGCGCATCGAACACGATTACTCATCGAAAAAAGCCTCCTAAGAGCGGCGGTCGAGCCGGTTGCGCATCATCAATACGCCCGCGCCAATCAAAACCGCCGGCCAGAAAAACTGCGAAATGCGGTACCAGGGAAACCAATCGAAATTGTGCAGCATCAGCAGGACTCCCGCGCCGATCAGGAGAATCGGCCCAATGGGGCGTTCCTTCGTAAAGGCGTCAAGCGGGTCGCTCAAAGTTTCGCCGGTCTGCCGCGCTTTTGCGGTGCGGTAGGCATCGATGGGCATGTAGATCCACAGCCCGCCGATGCAGATCCACAGAGCCGCTGCCGACCCGCCGCTCATATTGCCATCCACACCGCTGATGAACAGCACCAGAAAAATTGCCAGGTGGATCATGCCCTTGCCGAATTGCTCGTTATAGAAAGCGCCCATTCCCGGCAAAAATCCCAGCAAGAAAGCAATTGCCGGATTGGATCTGCTGTGGCTGGATGATGCGGGAGGCAAACCGGAAGCAGGCATCTGATATTGCGACTCCACGTGCGGAGGCGGAGGAGTTGGTACCGGAGCGGGAATGCCCACGATGCCCGCCAGGCATTCCTCGCAGTAGAGCACGTCGCGCACCGGGCGGACGCAAGTCGAGCACATGGCCTTGCCGCAATTTCGGCAGTAGCCTACCGCGTCCACATCGGAATGGACGGCACACTTCATCGCATTCTCCTCTCACCAACGGAGCCGCTCAGCACGGGGCATTGCGCTGCCAGAATCCGCAAGTCTCTGCCGAGTTCGTCGGCACGGTTCTGCTGCTTTGGCGCGGACGGATTAGTGTTATCGGTGCGGCCAGGTTGTTTGTCCGGAGAATTTTTCGGGACGGCTTTCTCCCTGGTTGCGGGATTCTGTTCGCCTTCATTCAAGCGAGTCTGAATTTCGTACACCACGCGAAGATCGCTGACGAATTTGGTGCTCCGCGCGTAGACGATATGCGCCTGGTTGTTGGCGTTGCGATAGATCTTGGCGGGACGAAGATCCGCGAGCTTGGGCTTGCGGAACGAAAAGCCCGACGCGGAAAGAATAATGATGAGTGTTGCCGCCACCGAAGCCATGCTGTAAACAAACCGCGGCGATTGCAGGCCCTTCAACCAGCGCCTCAGGTTGCGCCAACTCGGCGCACCCAGCGTGGCCGTCAAGATGGCATTCTCAAGCTCCGCGGGCGGTTCCACCGGCTCCATCGCATACAATCCGCCCAGCGTACGCGCGACCGTCGCGACCAGTGGCGCGCACTTCTCGCATGTATTCACATGGAGATTGAAAGCCGATTGCTCGACGGGCTGCAGAAGTCCGTCAAGGTAATCGCTCAGGCGCGCTTCGGTTTGTTCGCAAGTCCAGTTCATAAATCGCTCTACTCTAACTTCTTACTTCCAATCTCCTCATGATGGGCGCACTCCCATCTGCTGCAGGATGCGCGCCAGTTCGATGCGTCCGCGATTGATTCTCGATTTTACCGTTCCTTCCGGTACCGCCAAGACTTGTTGAATCTCGCTGTACTCCAATTGCTGCAAGTCGCGCAGGATTACCGCTTCGCGCAATTCCGGCGAAAGTTTCGTAAGCGCCGATTGCACCTGGCCGCTCAATTCGCCCAGCAGCGCCTGCTCATCCGGCCGGCGCCCCGCTGATTCCTTGTTTTCCACCAGCGCCACCTTGTCGTCCAGGGAATCCGTAACGCGATCCCTCTTGGTTCTACGATAGTGGTCAATCAACAAATTGCGCGTCACGCTGGTCATCCAAGTTGCGAAACCGCCATGGGCCGAACGATAACTTCCCAGTGTCCGGTACACCCGCAGGAAAACATCCTGCGACAGGTCTTGGGATTCCGTGCGGTTTCCCGTGAACCGGTAGCAAATGTTAAAAATGCGCCTGCTGTGCCGACGCACAAGTTCCTCCCAGGCCGACCCTTCGCCCTGGAGGCATTGCTGGACCAGTTGGGCATCCTGCTCCAACGTATCATCAGCCTCTTCAACCTGCTACGGTGCAAGGCGTCTTGCGAGTCGGCCCGCCGTGGCGGGCCGTCTGGCAGTCCATCTCGGCCTGCCAACTATGGAACGTAAAGTGCTCCCGAAATGTTCCCCGCGGGATCAGACCCTGACTGCCAACCGTTCTGTGCGGCATCTTACTCAGCAAGTCCCCTAGAGACAAGAGAATCAGTGAGGTAGCGGCGTTTCTGCCGAAAGCGACGTGAAAAGGGAGCGTCAATCCCCAGCGAACTCCTGTAATGCAATGCGTCTTTGCTTGCGTCTGCACAGATGTAAATATGGACGTTCCATCCGAAGGAGGTCCACTAAGTAATTGAATATAAATATGTTACATAAATGACTGAACGTGTTCATTTTTCACTTGACAGAACCGCGGACCTTAGGTAGTATTTGAACATGTTCAAGTCGGCGGGTGATCCTATGATTCTGACGGCCAAGCCGGAAGCCGAAAACACCAGGGAACTGATCCTGCGCACCGCGCTCGAGCTCTTTCGCGGTGGCGGCTTCGAGACCACCACCATGCGCGACATCGCTCGCGCTGCCAAGGTCGCTACCGGGGCAGCCTACTATTACTTCCCGAGCAAAGAAGCAATCGTCTCCGCCTACTACGACCAGGTGCAGCGTACTCATGCTGAAAAGGTGCGGGAAGAATGGAAAGAGAAGTCTGGGCTTCGCGAGCGTCTCGGCATCCTGCTGCATTCAAAATTGGAAATACTAAAAGAGGACCGACGCTTTTTGGGTGCGCTTTTTCGCTACACCGGGGAGCCTGAACATCCACTTTCCGTTTTCGGAAAGGGCACGGAGAGCCAACGCGCGCAAAGCATGGCTATCTTCCGCGAAGCCATCGAAGTAGCCGGACTCAGCGACGAAATGCGCCACTTACTCCCGCCGGCCCTCTGGCTGGCGCATCTTGGAATGATTCTCTGCTTGATTTACGACGAGTCCCCGGACCAGCAGAAAACGCACCAGCTCATCGACGGTATTCTGGATTTGTTGGCGCAAGCGATCGAGTGGACGAATTCGGCTTTGGTTCGGCCGTTTGTCCAGCCCTTTCAATCGAAAGTGCTGCGCATGTTGCAGGATGCCGGATGGGCCTGAGAGTGCAACCCTCGCCGCGACGCGAGGGTCCTGATTTCGAATTCCTATTTTCGAATTTGTGGTTTCGAGGAGGAGCAATGACCAACACACGCGAAGCAACCTCGCACTGGTACCCGGGAACGGTTGCCAACCAGCGGCCGACGGCGTGGTGGTATTGGGGACGCGCGGTGTATGTCAGCCGCCGCGACTACTGGCGAATTACTAAAAAATTTCTAGCCGTGGGAATTCCCCTGGGAGCAATCGGAGTTTTGTTCCACGTTCCGATGGCACTCAAAGCTGCATGGGTGCTGGCCGCGATTGGATTGTTGCTGCTGGCTTTTTCCTTGTTCGGTTTGTATCGCATGTACGGTCATCCGGGAGTTCGTTACATTCGGCGCCTTGTGGAATTGGGTGGAGTAAAAGGCAAAGTGACGGTCGCGGATTTACATATCGGGACGTACCGTCACGCGTTCTTGCTCTCCGACGTGCTGCCGGAAGCCACCATTCAAAGTGTGGATTGCTGGAATGTGGAAGGCGAGTCGCCTGAAGAAGCCGTGCAGGATGTACGCGACCTCGAATTGCCACCCACAGGCAACCCGCGAATTGTTCCGTCCAAGGCGGACCACTTCACCCTTCCCCTGGCGGATGCGTCTTGCGAAGCGGTTTGTTTTGGTTTCGGCACGCATGAAATTCCGACCGGCGGGGCTCGCGAAAAACTTTTCAGCGAGGCCTCGCGCATCCTAAAACCCGGCGGGAAAGTTCTTCTCTTCGAACACGGTTGGGATGCGCATAACTACGTCATCTTTGGCCCAGTGATTCATCACGTCACCAAGCGGCAGGATTGGGACAAATTTTTGCGCGAACGCTTCGACGATGTGAAATATGCGCGCAGCAACCAGGCTGTCGATCTCTTTGCTGGGACGCGCCGCTAAGGAGAATGTTCATGGGCATCCCCAGCGGAGACGCGGATGTGATCGTAATCGGCGGGGGCATCGCGGGTCTCGGGGCCGCCGTGCGCCTGAAGGATCGCGGGCTTGAGCCCCTCGTGCTGGAAGCAGAGTCTCGAGTCGGCGGGCGCATGACCACCGACCGTGTGAACGGATTCGTAGTCGATCGCGGCGTCACACTTTTTGGCAATGCCTTTGGTTCGATGCGAGCACTTGTGAAGCGCTTGAGCCTCTCTGCGCTGGTTTGTAAGGGTAAGTTCAGTGTGGGAATTCAAGACGCGGCCGGCTGCCGCGGCTACCGGGGCGGACGCTTCGAAGACCTGCTTTTGGATCGCGGAATTTCCTGGCGCGGCCGTCTTGCCAGCGTTCGCTTTGGATTGGACTTATTTCTCCATCATCGCGCTCTGGTTCACGGCTTCAGCACTCTTGCCGATTCGCTCGACGGCGAGGACGCACGAACGTATTTCCGCAGGATTGGCGGCGAAGAAGTATTCGACCGCATCTTTCTCCCCGGACTGAATGGTCCCGTAGGAGGAGCTGTCGATACCTCATCGCGCGTGATTCTGATGCAAGTGCTCTGGAACCTGCTTGTACGCGGCCAGTGGAACCTGACCGATGGCGTCGATCGCATTCCGGAAGCCGCCGCGTCGCAAGTGAAAGTTTTGACAGAGGCGCGCGCCTTGCATGTCGAGCAGAGTGGCTCAGCGGTCCAAGTGGAAGCGGAAGTGAAAGGGAAGCCGCAAACATTTAGAGCACGCGCCGCAATCTTTGCGCTGCCAGGGCAACTCGTCCCGGCTATTTGCCCCGAATTGCCTGAAGAAACTCGCGCTACGCTTGCTCGCACGCAGTACTCCAGAATTGCAAATGCTGCGGTGGCGCTCTCGAAGCCGCCGGAGACTCCGTACGCAGGGTATGCGTTCACGGAAGATGTCGTTCCGGGCGCAGAAATTGAAATGGAGCATCTGCGCGCACCCAATCGTTGCCCCGCGGGCACGGGCATGGCCGGAGTTTTTCTGTGGGACACTCCTCGACGTAAACGATTGGATGTGGATGACGAATCCCTGAAGCAACAAGCCAGCGACGTCGTCGAGCAGAATTTCCCCGAATGCCGCGGCAAAGTGCTGTTCGTCCATCTCGTGCGCTGGAACGTCGGCATCGCGCAATTTCCTCCCGGACGCCTGCGCGAAATGACCGCCTTGCGCAAGCAACTCGCCACATTGAATTCTCCCTTCGATCTTTGCGGCGACTATCTCGACGGCCTCTCCAGCGAAGGCGCCTTGCGCACCGGCGAAGAAGCCGCCGAGCGCACCGCCAGAAAATTGGAAAAACACTGAAAAAATCTGCTCGCCGCAACTTGACGCGGTTGCTCGCTCCCGTTAGGCTGGCGAGCGCATGCAAACAAAGTCGCGGAAACTTCTTGTCGTCCTGATTGTCCTGCTCGCACTCGGATACGCGATTTATCGTTCCAGCGGGATGATGCATCTCGGGGATTTCAGTGGGACAAAACTGTGGATCGCTATTCGCAATGCCGATCCCATACTTCTGATTCTTTCGCTCGTTGCGATTTATGGTTGCTACGCGCTGCGTTCGCTGCGCTGGAAAGCGTTTCAGCGCAAACTGGGACCCTCGCGTTTCGTACCCATTTACACGATGACTCTGGCGGGGTTCGCAGCGGTTTTCCTGCTCGGCCGCGCCGGCGAGCCGGTGCGCCCGATTCTCCTCGCGCGCAAGGAAAAACTTCCCATCGCGGACATGTTTGGAATCTACGCGCTTGAACGGCTTTTTGATTTGGCAAGCGCAGCAGTGGTCGCCGCGATCGGGTTGTTGCTGTTTCAGTCGCGCAGTCATGCGGGTGAGACCGCCGGCAAACTGGAAACTGCCGCGAGGACAACCGGCTCGTTGCTTTTCGCCGGCGTCGTCGTCGCGACCATCTTTCTGGTGTATCTGAGGTTGCACGGTTCCGCATTGCTCGAGCGGCGCTTGCAAGGCTGGGTGACCGCGCACGGCTGGCGCGGCAAGGTTGCCGCAATCGTACTCGGGTTTGCGCGCGGTGTGCAGGCCATTCAGAGCGGGAGCGATCTGGCACTTTCCGTATTTTATTCGGCGGTCCATTGGTTCCTCGTTCTGCTCATTTATCTATGGATCTCGCATAGTTTTGGCGGCGCACTCACCGGAATCAGTCTGGGTGACGCCATGCTGGTGATGGCCTTCACGCTGGTGGGTTCGGCAGTGCAATTGCCGGGCGTGGGCGGTGGCTCGCAGGTTGCGTGTTTTCTTGCGTACACGGCGGTGTTTGGAGTAGAAAAAGAAGCCGCTGCCGCGGCGTCGATCATCATGTGGCTGATTACGTTTGCGGCGGTGAGCCTGGCCGGGGTGCCGCTGCTGATCCATGAGGGGCTTTCGCTCGGGAAATTGAAGGAGATGGCGGAGCACGAAAAAGAAGCGGCCATCGAAGGCGCCGCACAGCAAGGAGACTCAGCCCAGTGAAGTGTCCTTTTTGCGCGAATATTGACGACAAGGTGATTGATTCCAGGGAAGGCCGACTCGGCGACACCATTCGACGGCGGCGCGAGTGCCTGAAGTGCGGCCGGCGGTTCACCACGTACGAGCGTATTGATGAAATTCCGTACATGGTCATCAAGAAAGATGGGCGGCGGGAGCGCTTCGAGCGGCAAAAGATTTTGCAGGGACTTTTGAAAGCGAGCGAAAAACGTCCCGTGCCCACTCCCAAGCTGGAAGGGATTGTGGATGAAATCGAAGGCGTGGTGCAGGAATCCACGGAGCGCGAGCTGACCACCACGGAAATCGGCGAAATGATCATGCGCGGGCTGAAGAAGCTGGACAAAGTTGCGTATGTGCGATTTGCTTCGGTGTATATGGACTTCAAGGATGTGCAGGAATTCATGAGCGAGCTGAAGAATTTGCTGAAGGATCGCGTCAAAAAGTAATTCCGTTTTCTCGAGGAGTTTTCATGCAGAAGTGTGCGGCTTTTTTCCTTTCGGTGCTGCTTGCAGCCGCCGGTATTTTTGCGAACGCGCGGCGCGCTGCGGCGCAGGCGAAGAATAAGGCCCCGGTGGCCGAGAAGCCTCTTCCGATGGTGGACAAAGAAAGAATCCGCGCGCACGTGAAATATCTTTCGAGCGATGAGCTGGAGGGGCGGGGGACAGGGCAGCGCGGCGGCGACATGGCCGCAGATTACATCGGGAAACAATTCGGTTCGTATGGGTTGAAGCCGGCGGGCGACAACGGGACGTTTTTCCAGGAAGTGCCGATTGTGGGCGTGAAGACTCTTCCGGAAACAACTTTCAAATTCGTGGAGGCGAGCGGGAAATCCTTCGAGGCAAAAAATCTAACCGAATTTGTGACCAACAACGAAAGCCAGGCGGAGACGGCGGATATTGATGCGCCCATCGTATTTGTCGGCTACGGAATCAAAGCGCCGGAATACGACTGGGACGATTACAAGACTGTCGATCTTCACGGAAAAGTGGCGCTTCTCTTTGTGAACGAGCCCAGTTCGGACGATCCCGATTTTTTCAAGGGCAAGGCAATGACCTACTACGGCCGCTGGACGTACAAGTTCGAGGAGACGGCGCGGCGCGGCGCAGTAGCCACGCTGATCATTCATCGCACGGACCTGGCGAGTTACGGATGGGACGTGGTGCGCAATTCGTGGGGAACCGAGCGCTCGTACCTGAAGCGCGACGAAACACCGAAGCTGCAGGCGGCTTCGTGGATTCAACTGGACGTGGCAAAGAGAATTGTGGGCCTGGTGGGGCTGGACCTGGACAGGATGTTCCAGCGCGCGCAGATGAAGGACTTCAAACCGTTGCAATTGCCGGTTCGGCTGAAGGCCCACGTGGCAAGCCAGCTGAGACCTTTCGTATCGAGAAATGTTCTGGCGATGTTGCAGGGCACGGATGCCGTTCTTAGCAAGGAGGCGGTGCTCTACACGGCGCACTACGACCATTTGGGAATTGATCCGAGTCTGCCGGGCGACAAAATCTACAACGGCGCAGACGACAATGCGACAGGCTGCGGAATTCTGCTGGAACTGGCGCGCGTGTGGGCGGCGATGCCGGTGGCGGCGCCGCGATCGATTCTGTTCGCTTCGGTCACGGCGGAGGAGCAGGGACTGCTCGGGTCGGAATATCTCGGAAAACATTCGCCCGTCCCGCCGGGAAAGATCATGCTGGACTTGAATTTTGACGATGTGCCGCCGCTTGGAACGCCGGAGGAAGTGGAAGTCAGCGGCGCGGAGCGGACGACATTTTATCCAG
>Ga0137403_10000331_pt2 | contig 51714 bp, 37 predicted proteins | sample CZOMad2_1_16fung_FD_122057 | JGI IMG/M metagenome (GOLD analysis project Ga0137403, IMG submission 122057) | Vadose zone soil fungal communities from Angelo Coast Range Reserve, California, USA - CZOMad2_1_16fungal (Hybrid Assembly) | ecosystem: Environmental > Terrestrial > Soil > Vadose zone... | reverse complement strand
ATGTACATGTCCATCATTCACGTTGGGCAAATTTGGTACGGCTATGGTTGGGAGACGCAACTGCTCGAGACCGGGTTCCTGTCGATCTTTCTTTGTCCGTTGCTCGATGGTCGCCCATTCCCGAGATGCCGTCCGCCGCTGCTCGTGATCTGGCTTTTTCGCTGGCTTGGTTTTCGCATCATGATTGGTGCCGGCCTGATCAAGCTGCGCGGCGATCCATGTTGGCGCGATCTTACCTGTCTTTATTATCATTACGAAACGCAGCCGATCCCAAGTCCGATTAGTCGGTATCTGCATTTCGCGCCGCATTGGTTCCACAAATTCGGCACGGCTTGGAATCATTTTATTGAACTGATTGTCCCCTGGTTTTCCTTCGGTCCGCGGCGCGCACGCCATGTTGCCGGCATCTTGCTGGTGAGTTTTCAAATCATTCTCATCATCAGCGGCAACCTCTCGTTCTTGAATTACGTGACCATCATTCCATTTCTCGCTTGTTTTGATGACACCTTCCTTCGGCGAATTCTTCCACGGCCGATCGTTAAGCGCGCAGAACGGGCGGCGCAGGAATCGGAGCCGTCGCGCATCAACAACACCATCGCCATCGGATTGTCGCTCCTGGTCGTCTATTTGAGCATCGCGCCCATCACCAATCTCATTTCGGAACGGCAAATGATGAACACGTCATTCGATCGGCTTAGCCTCGTTAACACCTACGGCGCATTCGGCGCCGTCGGGAAGGAACGTGACGAGATCATTTTCGAAGGAACCGACGACGCGAATATTACCGGCGATACCAAATGGAAGGAATACGAATTCAAAGCCAAACCGGGTAATCCGGATCTGCGGCCTCCGTTCATTGCCCCGTATCAACCGCGCATCGATTGGCAAATTTGGTTCGCCGCCATGGGTTCGCCCGCGGAATACCCATGGACGCTCCATTTCGTCTGGAAACTGTTGCACAACGATCCTGGAACGCTTTCTCTCCTGGGCGGCAATCCATTTCCCCTTAGCCCGCCGCACTACATTCGCGCGCAGCTCTATCGCTATCATTTCGCGCCGCCGGGTGACCCAGCCTGGTGGAAACGCGAGCCAATTGGTGAATGGCTTCCCGCTCTTTCCATCGACGACGAACAATTCCGCCAAATTCTCATCTCGATGGATTGGCTGGATTAGAGCGTTCTAGATTTGTAGGGCAAGCGCTTCCGCTTGCCGCCACCCTCTGTCATTCCGAGCGAAGTCGAGGAATCTAACTATTCTCTTTCAGAAAATGATTAGAGATGTCTCGACTTCGCTCGACATGACAAAAGAGAAATCGTTAATAGGCATGTTTAGTTTTATCGCCCGGCAGCCAGCTCCTGGCATCCTCGGATGTCGAGCTTGCCGGAGGCGAGAACGGGAATGTTTTCTACCACGACGGAACGCTTCGGGATCCAAAGATTTGGGACGCCACTTTCAGTCAGAAGAGCGCGCAGTTTATCCATTTCGATGGGATCGGCTGTTAACAGAAGCAGCGCCTCGCCTTTCGCTTCGTCCGGCACTCCGCAAATGGCAATGCGTCGCTCGCTTCCTTCCAAACCGAGCGCGCCGATAATCTTCTGCTCTACTACTTCGTGTGGCACCATTTCACCGCCAATCTTGGAGAAACGGGAGAGCCGACCTTCGATGTAGAGAAACCCGTCTTCGTCCAGCCGGCCGATGTCGCCTGTCTTTAACCAGCCGTTATGTAGAACTTCCGCGGTTCGCTTTGGATCTTTCAGATAGCCTTCAAAAATGTTCGGACCGCGCAGCCAGAGCATCCCGCTGTCGTAAATAGATATTTTCTCGTTCGTTTCGGGGTGGCGAATCTCAGCGGCAATACCCGAAGCCATTTTTCCGACGGAGCCGAGGCGATAGAGCGGCTGCACTGTGACACCGGGCCGCTCCGGAATTGGATCGGGCAGGTTCACGGAGACGACGGGCGCCGTCTCGGTCAAGCCGTAGCCCTCCATCACGCGTTTGCCGAAGCGTTCGAAAAATTTCTCTGAGAGATCGAGGGGCATCTTTTCCGCGCCGACGATGACCAAACGTGCCGAACGCAGTTGTTCCGGTTCAGCCTTGCGCAAATACGCCCGCAAGAAAGTCGGCGTCGCCAGTAGCACCGTGATTTTGTACTTCTCGACCAGGGCAGCGTTCTTTGCCGCTTCCAGTGGACTCGGATAGGTGACTATTGGCGTGCCCTCGATCAGCGGATACCAGAGGGTGACGGTGCATCCGAAACTGTGAAAGAAGGGAAGCGAGGCAAGGAGACTATCTTCCGGTCCGGCATCGAGCATGACGGTAAACTGCGTGACGTTGCCGATGAGATTATGATGAGAAAGAACCACACCCTTGGGTTCACCCGAACTGCCGCTGGTAAAAAGCAAGACCGCTTCTTTGTGTCCGCCCTGGCGTGGAAGGCCGAGCCAGCGAGCTAACAAGAAGTTGGGCGTAACAATTCCCGCCATCCACCAAAACAGAATCTGCCCCTTCAATTTCGGCAGTAACTCGTCAAGAAATACGATATTGCGTGGCCACGGAAGATTGGTAAGCCGTCCGTGGAATTGCCTGGCGCTAATGGCAGTTTTAATTTCGGCGCGATCAATCGCGCTCGCGATGGCATCAGCGGAAGCCGTGAAATTCAATCCGACGGGAACTTTGTCGGCCAATGTCACCGCGAGATTGGCAACGACTGCGCCTTTGCTGGCTGGTAAGACAATTGCGATTCGTTGATCCGGAGATGTTTTCCGAAGGTAACGACTGAGCGCGATCGAAACTCCGAGGAGTTTTCCGCGACTCAACTTGCTGCCGTCCATTCCATCGGTGACGAGGGTGGCGAAAGGCGAGCGTTTGAGTCCGCGCACCGCACGTCGCGCAATATGCTGGCGCAATTCGGGCCGTTGCTCGAAGCAGTCGGCTCCAAGCCTTAGTAAATCTTCGTGGACGCGTGGGATCGTCGCCTCCTCCGCGGAAAGAGGCACACCGAAGCGGACTGTGGCGCGATAGGGAAAATGTCTCGGCCACTTCCGAAAAAATTTTCCGCCACGAAATGAAAAGATCGAACCCCAGAGCTGATCGAGGAACACCGGTACCACCGGTGCCTGGGCGTGACGCGCGATCATTTCGAATCCGCGCTGTAGCCGCGCCAGCGTGCCGGTGCGCGAGAGCTGGCCTTCCGGGAAAATGCAAACGAATTGGCCGGCTTCAATTTGATCGGTCGCTCGGCGAATTGCTTCCCGCGGTTTACGTCGATCGATCGGGATGGCGCGCGCCATTTGCAGCACCGGGTGCAACATCGGCTTGTGATAGAATTCCTCGTCGATGATAAAACGAACCGGCCGCGGACAGGCTAGTTGGAGGATGATCGCATCAACCCATGTGATGTGATTGGGAACGAGCAGGCATCCACCGGTCGGAAGATTTTCGACGCCGATCGCTTTTACCCGGTAAACCAAGCGGGCGATGCCGCAGGCAATGAAATAGAAAGCGCGTTCGGCGGCAGAATCTCCCGGCATTTGCTTTACGTTTACAATCGCTCCATCTCACTCTGCAATCGCGTTATGACGAACGAGGGAAAATCAGGCGCCCGCACCGCTCTGGCACTCTTGCTCGCCATCAACCTTTTTAATTACATCGACCGTAACATTCTCTTCGCGGTCTTGCCGACCCTTAAGCAGCAATTCCTAGCAGGCGATCCCAACCAAAACGGCAAAGCCGGCCTTTGGACAACGGCGTTTTTGATCAGTTACATGTGCACCGCGCCGATCTTCGGCTGGTTGGCTGATCGTTTTTCGCGTTGGATATTGATCGGAATCAGTGTCGCGATCTGGAGCCTGGCCAGCGGCTGGTCCGGGCTGGCGACATCCTTTGCGATTTTGCTCTGCACAAGATTGTTCGTCGGCATTGGTGAGGCGGGTTATGGGCCGGCGGCGCCCACCGTCATCGCCGATCTTTATCCGGTCAAGACACGAGGGCGCGTGCTGGCCTGGTTTTATGTGGCGATTCCCGTAGGGAGCGCATTGGGCTACGCTTTCGGCGGAAAGATTTCAGACATTCTCGGTTGGCGCTGGGCTTTTTTTCTAGTCGTGCCGCCCGGGTTATTACTCGCAGCGTTTTGTTTTTTTATGCGCGAACCGCGGGCGACCGCCGTCTCGCGCAGTCGCCTGCGGCCGACTCTTCGCGATTATACAAATTTGTTCCGCATTCCTTCCTACGCTCTGAACACAGCGGCAATGACGGTAATGACGTTCGCCATCGGCGGCCTTCAGGCCTGGATGCCGGATTATATTTTCCTGGATAGGCACAACGAATTCCCGGCGAGCGAACATCTGCTCGGCAACATCGGTTTAACTTTCGGCGCGATCACAGCAGCGGCCGGGTTGCTCGCGACGCTATTCGGAGGCTGGGCCGGCGACAAACTCCGGGAGCGTTTTGCCAGCTCTTACTTTCTCGTTTCCGGAATGGGAATGTTGCTTTGCGTTCCGGCGACCATCGCCGTGATTTACGTTCGTTTCCCGATGGCCTGGTTGATGATCTTTATTGCGGTCTTTTTCCTTTTCTTTAATACCGGTCCGTCCAACACTGCGTTGGCCAATGTGACCCCGCCCACGGTGCGGGCCAGCGCATTCGCACTGAATATTTTTATCATTCACCTCCTCGGCGATGCGACCTCACCACCGTTAATCGGTGTAGTGCGTGATCGCTGGAACATGAATGTCGCCCTGTGGGGCGTTGCGGTTCTGATGATCGTGGCCGGTGCGCTTTGGTTTTGGGGCTCAAAATATCTGCCAGCAGATACCGAGGCAATCGAAGGATCCGGTGATCGCAGGTCGACTACGAATCCTTCTTATGCCTAATCGTAATCCTATTCTTATTCTTTCTGGCTTGTGCAGATGGATTAAGAATAAGAATGCGAATGAGATTGGGAGAAGGCCGAAGGCAGACTTTGTCAGTGGCCCCTTAAATGGACGTCGAAGGCGTGTGCCTGGGCCAGCGCTTTAGCGGCTTCGTCGGCTTGTCCAAGACGCGTTAGGTATTCGCTGAGAAGCTGCCAGGACTCCGCCCGATACCATTCTGTGTTGAGCAAGGTTTGCAATTCCGCTACTGCCTTTTCCGTCTGCCCGGTCAGCGACAAGGCTGCCAGGTAACGTCGCATGGTGGACCATGAAGGCGGATCTGTTCGCGAAGCGATACGCAAACGCGACAAATCGATCCGGCCCTTTTCTTTTTGTTCCACCAACGCCAGCATCTCTTCCGCTTGCGCCAGACTTAACGGATTTCTCTGCGCTCGTTTGAGGAGACCTCGCGCGGTCGGCAGATCATTTCGTTTCATGGCGACAGCGGCAAGATTCAGCAAAGCGAACGGCTGCTCGGGGTTTTTCGCGAGTGCGCGTTGTAAAAACATGTCCGCTGGTTCGAGATGACCGTCTGATAACTCAATCCCCCCAAGATTAATAAGCATCCGAGCGGAATCGCCTCCGGCGGCGATGGTGCGTGTGAAAAACGTTCGCGGGTCCTGCCAATCTTGTGCGCGGTAGAATGTTCGCACCCCAAGAAAAGCGATCCAGAGAGCCGCGAACGTCATGGCTGAGAAAAAAGTGGTCCGAGTCCGGACGATTAACGCGACTTGCAGTGCAACGGCGAGAAGAATAAAGGCTAACGGGACGTAGACCCAGTGTTCCGCAATGTTTGCGTTCAAGGAAAAAAGACCGCATACCGGCAAATACGAAATCCCGGCGCAGAGAAGAAGCACGAAGATTGCCGGTTGACGTTTGTATGCGCGGCGCGCCCACCACAGCAGCACACCGAAGACGATAAGCCCTGCCAGCGTTTCTAACTCCCGCCAGGCGCCGGCCGTGAGACTAACAGGATTAAATCCCCAAGGATGATTCTCCACATCGCGATCCATGTGCAAATTCGCTGGCGCTATCAAAAGACCGGCGTACTCCGCCAGCGCGCGGGCCGCGATAATTGGACGGACCAATGCCGGCGCCGGCGGCGAAAGCCGGGGCACATCCACCGGCGGCACCTGATTGCGCAGGGTCACGTAGATGGTGAGAACAAAGGCGATCGCCACCCCAATCGGCACAACCCCTTTCCAGTTTTTCCTCAGAAGAATGCAAGTGATCGCCAACGCGGAAAAAATGAGTCCGCTCTCTTTGCTTAGCGCGCTGGCCAGAAGCGCAAATCCCGTGACAGCGTAGAACTTCCAAGCGGATTCCCGATCAAGTGCCCGAACTGTAAAATATAATGCCGTGAAGCCAAAAAGAGCCGCGAGCGAATCAGCCCGGCCCGCGACATAGTCAACGACTCCGGAATGGAGCGGATGCAATGCCCACGCCAGCGAGGCGATGGCCGCAACACCCAAGCTTTTTCGTTCATCAACTTGATAGAGCCTCAAAAACGCGAGCGCAAAAATAAACAAGGCGATCGCGGTCGCGGCATGAAGCAGGATGTTGATCAAATGATAAGGCGCGGGACGAAAGGCGAACGCCCAATATTCCAGCGTATAGCTCAGCCGTTGAACGGGGCGATAAAAATTCGACGGGGTCGCATCGACAAACAGAAAACGTTGAAAGCCTTCCGGGATCAGCCGCCAACTGCGGATGAGGGGATCGCGCAGAACCAGCGCGGTATCATCCCAAACAAACGTCGCTCGTAACGCCGGAGCATGCGCAGCGAAAATCAGGGCGACGAGCACCCCGCAGATGATCATTCGTTGCTTCATTGAGGAAACGCGTTGCAGTTTTGGCCTGATCAGGGTCTAGGTTAAGCGTGAATTACGGACGATTCCTCATTTCGCTGATGGCGTGGCTAGTTGCGAGCAACGCTCATGCCGCCGCGCTCCCGAATGATTGCACGCAACTCATCGTCGCTCTCGCGCCGGACTGGAATTCCGTGCATGGCCGTTTGTATTTGCTGGAAAAGGGCGCAGACAAATGGCGAGCGCAGGCTGGGCCGGTGTCGGTATTGTTCGGAAAAAACGGTCTGGCCTGGGGAAGTGGGATCACCGGTCAGGACGAGCCGGGTTTGCGAAAACACGAGCGTGATGGTCGGGCACCCGCTGGCATTTTTCGAATCGGCGAGGTCTTTACCTACGATTCAGCATTGCCGCCGGGAGCAAATTATCCATTTCATCAAGTGACGGACGCTGATGTCTGGAGCGATGATCCGCGTTCTCCCAATTACAACCGGCATGTCGTGATCGATCCGGGTAATCCGCCCGACAATTATAGCCATGAAAAAATGCGCGGCGGCGATTTCGCTTATCGCTGGCTAGTTGAGATTCGGCACAATTCTGATCCGCCCGTGCCCGGCGATGGCAGTGCGATCTTCTTTCACATTCGTCGTGGAGTAAATCGGCCAACCACTGGCTGTACGACAATGGCGGAGCCGGACTTGGTGCGGCTAGTCGCGTGGTTGCGCGCGCCCCAGCATCCCTGCTACGCGTTGCTCACGAAGGCGGATTATTTGTCAAAATGGCGGAGCTGGAATCTGCCTGCGCCGGAACTGGTTGGGTTGAAATGATGATAGGGCCTCGAGCGCCGGGAAGATGCGGCGTTTGTTTTGGATCATTGCACGTCGCGGGTGAGTCTGGGGAGCGCACGCGCCTCGCGTACTGGCGATGGCGTCCTCGCCATCGCGAACTTTTATTCCAGAGCATTGTGGCGAGGCGCCACAATGAGCACGCGAGGCGCGTGCGCTCCCCAGAAAACGCAGCGGCGGTCCCTGATCGTGATCAACCGCGCCCCTGGGTATTCCCTGCCTGAAATAGCTTCCAGCACTCCATGAATCCTGGCGCAAAATCTTCGGGCTTGTTTTGCACCCATCGCTCCACAATTTCAGCCGGAAAAAACTCGCCTGCGCTGATCTCTTCGCACGGAAAGCTGAATGGCCCATTGTGTTTGCCGTGATAAACCATAATGAATTCCTGACCGGTTTTTTCCGACGCTGGTAGCTTACCAAGGCGCTCCAGTCTTGCGCTCACTCCAAGTTCTTCCATGAGTTCGCGCGCGGCGGCCTCGTCATAGTCTTCGTTAGCTTCCACGTGACCCGCTGCGCTCGAATCCCAGAGCAGAGGATGCCGGTCTTTCCAAGGTGAACGCTTTTGCAACAGGATCTCCCCGGAATGATTGAAAATGAGGATATGAACGGCACGGTGACGAAAGTTATTCTCATGCACTTCCAGGCGACTGGAGGTGCCAATTTGCCGATCGTTTTCGTCCACCACCGGAAAGCGTTCGGCTGACGCCCGGGCCGCAATTTTTTCATCGCGCGGAGCGATGTGGTTGGCCAGCGCGATCCATTGCTTAAGCGAAAGCTCTTCTGCGCGCGCCGTTAGTGGAGCAGCAATTTTTTTTGAGATGCATTCCCAATCGCCGACATGACTGGCGAGTAGTTTTCGCAATTGCTTTCGCCGCTGCGAGAAGCCGTGCTTCACAATCTCGCGAAATACTGCGGGATCGAAAATTCCGATTCGTTTTTCGTCGCGCGGGGTAAAGCGAACAATTGCCGAAGCGACTTCGGGCCGGGGGATAAAAACTGTGCGCGGAATCTTTCGCAAATACTCAACGTAATGATGAAGTTGGAGTCGCAACGTGAGCGCGCCGTAATCGGCGCTTCCCGGCTTCGCCGAGAGACGTCGCGCCATCTCATTTTGTAACATAAACAATGCTAATGAGATACAATTGGGAAAATCCACGAAGCGACAGAGCAGCTGACTCGCAATGTAATACGGAAGGTTCCCAATCAATTTGACGTTGCGTTCGGCGAATAGCATCCGCCTGTCGAAATCGAGCGCATCGCCGTGGTGCAGTTCGAATCGCGGGTCGCGGAATTTTTCGCGCAAAAAATTCGCCAGCCGCGCATCTTTCTCCAACGCCAGCAGACGCGCGCCGCGCTTCAGAATCTCGCTGGTGAGGGCGCCAAGCCCCGGCCCAATTTCCAGGACAAAATCGTCCCGACTGATCTGGGCCTGCTCGACAATCCAGCGCGCCAGGTTTTGGTCGTGCAGGAAATTCTGTCCCAGTTTTTTCGCCGGTCGCACGCCGGCGTCGTGGAGCGCTACGCGAATCTGTGAAAGATTCATCCGCCGATCAGCCAAAAAGGCTGAGAACGCGCCCGCTGTTCACAAAAAGCTGTGAACAAAGTGCGAAGAGCACTGCGGCTTTGTACACAAGTTATTCACCGCCCCGAAAACTGATGCAGAATCTCCGTAAACAGATCCAGGAATAGACTCGTGGCGGCCCGTGGCAGTCATAAATGACAGAGGAGCTTCGCCCTCAATCGCCTGAACATGCGCTGCATATGATGAGAAGCTTCTCGCGCCCCTGATCCTCATTTGAGCTGCAGGATCGCTGACTTTCGGCGTTTCCGCCCCTTCAAATAAGTGCGACGCGCTTCACCCAGCGTCACTCCTTCCAGAAAATAAGCGGATGCTGCGTGTCCGATTGCGTAAGTGCCCGCACCTGCCACCATGCCACAAACCACATTTCCCCAACCGGGGAAAAATTTAAGAAGCGCGCGGGCACCCTCGCGCAGGAGCATTCCGGCCCCGACGTTGGCCCCGAGCGCGCCGACGAATTCGGTGGCCGCGCGCAGGCTTCGCTCGCGCCCGCTCAGATACATGATCCCGGAGACCATCACCAATTGCAGGGTGGTGAGGACAGGGAGGTCGGCGAGAGGGATCGGTTGCGCGCCGACCGCGGTGCAAATTGCGCTCGTCGATTTGATGAGAATGTTTGCGATCTCGCGTTGAGCTTCGCGGTCGCCCGAAATGCGTACAATTTCGACCCGGCACTCATTCGGTAATTCTTTCGTCAGAACGGAAACGAACTGATGTGACGCTGCCCGGTCGGCCAAGGCGTACCCTGGTTCGCCGGAAAACTCGAACCCGCCCCAGACGCGACCGTGTAATTGCGGCTGGATTTTTTCCGACCAATCCATCCTGACCGGTTCCCCATTGTGGCCCGCGCCTGGAGTTGGCTCGAGATGGATTGCCATAATGCCGGCCTCTTTGCGCACGGCATCGTTCCAATGCACGCATTCAAGGCCGTTTTCGGCGCTTCGTTTTACCTTGCTGCGGCCTTCGGAGGCGTCGCTCAAAATGATAATCGCATCTGCTGATTCGCGTTCGAGTTCTCGGCGAATCGTCTTTTCCGCTTCGTCATCGGCGCCGCGGGCATCGAGCACAGAAATCGTGCCGCGACCTTTGATCTCAATGTCTTGCCAACGAAAAATCTCGAAGACGACCTGGCTGGAATCTTCAACCGCGACACCGCTAAAAAGAAGGTTCACAACTTGCGGCATGGGCCAGCGCCCCGCCCCGGCGAGGAGGAGACGCGGGGGGCGTTGCTGCAAAAAAAGTTCCTTCAACGGCGTTAATTCGTGCAATACCGGTTTTTGGATTGCCGCCGGCAGTTTTCCGAGCAACCCCTCGAGACGCTCGACGATGTGGAGCAATGCGGACCGATTCACCTCAGCCAATGACCGGCGATTTGGTCGCGAATGCAAGATGGCAAAAACGTTTTGTCGGCGGTCGTGCTGCGATTATAGAACGCTATGCAAATGAATTTCGAGGCTCTCTCGCGCGCGGCCACGGAAGCGCGCGGCCTGGCAATGGATGCGGTGCAGGCGTCGCAATCAGGCCATCTTGGTCTACCGCTCGGATGCGCCGAGATCGGGGCGGTGCTCTACGGTTATTTGCTCAGACATAATCCAGATCAACCGCGCTGGATCAATCGCGACTATTTCATTCTTTCCGCCGGGCACGGCAGCATGTTCCTGTACGCCTGGCTGAACCTGAGCGGCTACGACGTTTCGGTCGAGGACATTAAGCGTTTTCGTCAGCTGCATTCGAAAACGCCGGGGCATCCGGAGTATTTTGAAACGCCGGGAGTTGAATGCACCACTGGTCCGCTGGGGCAAGGCGTTGGCAACGCGGTTGGTGTAGCGATGGCAGCGAAAATGGCGGAAGCGCATTTTAATACCAGCGACCATCGCATTTTCGACCAGCATATTTTTTGTCTGGCGGGAGATGGTTGTCTCCAGGAAGGCGTCTCGGCGGAAGCGAGCGCCTTCGCCGGGCATTTCGGCCTCGATAATCTAATTCTGATTTATGATTCCAACGCCATCACGCTCGATGCCATGGCCAAGCAGACGCAGAGCGAGGACACGCGAAAACGTTATGAGGCCTACGGATTCAACACGCAGGAAATCCAGGGTGACGACATGCAGGAATTCCTCGATGCCTGTAACATCGCGAAAGAGCGCGACAACGGGAAACCGCAGTTCATTATTATCCATACCCTCGCGGGGAAAGGAATTCCGGAAATTGAGGGAACGGCGAAAGCCCATGGCGAAGCCGGCGCCAAGTATGTTGATGCCGCGCGAAAAAGACTTGGCCTCCCGGACGAGCGATACTTTGTTTCAAAAGAGACGCGCGAATATTTCGCCGAACATAAAGAGAAATTGCTCGCGGATTTTGCGAGGTGGGAAAAGACGTGGGAAGGGTGGCGCGAAAAAAACCCGGAGAAAGCGCGCGCCTTAGAGGACGCCATCGATAAGAAAGTTCCGCAGGATTTGCTCGAGAAAATTCCGGCATTTCCCTCGGACGCAAAACTGGCGACGCGCAAGGCCGGTGGCGAGGTGCTTCAGCCAATCGCGAAAGCGATGCCGAATTTAATCAGTGGCAGCGCCGATCTCTACGGCTCAACCATGAATTACATCAAGGACAGCGGCGATTTCACTCGTGACAATCCGGGCGGCCGCAACATCCGTTTCGGTATCCGCGAGCATGGGATGTGCGCAATCCTGAACGGCGTGTCCTACCACGGTATTTTCCGGGCCTCGGGTGCGACCTTTCTTGTTTTCTCCGATTATGCCCGGCCCTCGATTCGACTCGCAGCGCTGGCGCGATTGCCGAACATTTACATTTTCACGCACGACTCAATCGGCGTGGGGGAAGACGGTCCGACCCATCAACCAGTCGAAACGGTGAGTGCGCTTCGTTTAATCAGACATCTCGATGTCATCCGACCGGCCGATCCAGAGGAAACAGCGGGCGCATTTGTCGCCGCCTGCGAGCGAATCGATGGCCCGACCTTGCTGGCGCTGACCCGGCAAAACGTGCCGATGCTGAACGAGATCGATGCGAAATTGCGACGCGAAGGGGTAAGGCGCGGTGGTTACATCGCGAAACAGGAGAGCGCGCCGCTGGATCTGATCATTCTGTCGTGTGGAAGCGAATTGCAGCACGCGCTCGCTGCCGCCAAAGAACTAGGCGCGGGCACCCGTGTCGTTTCGATGCCCTGCATGGAACGATTCAATCGCGAAGCGGAAGAATATCGCGAAGAAGTTTTACCGAAAAAATGCCGCAGACGCGTCGCGATTGAGGCGGGTGTGCCGGAGATTTGGTATCAATACGTCGGCCTCGATGGAAAAGTTATCGGACTGCACCGTTTTGGTCTGAGCGCGCCGGGAGCGGAAGTGATGAAAGAATTTGGAATCGACGCGCAGCATGTCGTCGATGCCGCGAGATCGCTGTCGTGATTCGTTAAATAAGACCATCACGCTCCCGCACCCGAAACTAGCGCGTTACGGTTGCGCTTCCAAGGCGATAGGCCCGACAGGCTTCGGCACAATCAGCAGCACCGCAACGAGCAATCCGCTCATTCCCACTCCGAGAGGCAGCGGGGGCAAGTTTGTCCCGAAAGTGAAAGGGTTTCCGAGGAAGACCAGGATAAACTCGAGCGCTGAAATTGGGTGGCTGACGGGCGACCACAGGGAAGGATGACGTGGTGGTTTTTCGTAACCCCCAAAATACACCAGCAGCTCAAATAAGAATGTGAGAATCCAGATGGCCCACCATTTTTTGGACGATGTTGATCGCGCTTGCGCCAGCATCAAGAGGGGCGTGGTCAGCAACCAACTGGCTAAGCCGCTCGCGATCGAAAACGTGCAGATGGTGCACAGGACGATTGAGAACACGAAATTGAAAGGATGCCGCACTTAGGTCGCAACCCAGATGCACCCCGTGACACAAGCCAGCGGAAGAAGGAATCCAATTTGGAAGCCCCAAAGAAAGTTATCGTGATTAAGTGGGCTAAAAAGAAGGACACTGGAGGAAAACAAGATCCAAAAGCTACGAGTGGAGCCCTTCCAACCACTGCGCCGTGTCATTTGCCAGATATTGAAAAGGCAGATGAGGGCGAGGACCAACTCACAAACAGCTCGGCCCGGATGTTCCAATGCGTCAGGCGCCCAAGTCCGAAGAAAATCAGTCGGGGAAAAAGAATTCGATGTTCATTGTGCTGCGCGAAAAAGTCGGCGAATCCAAGAGTGCCGGCCGCCATTTTCTCAAAAAGCGGGGCAGTCCCATTCCATTCATCCCAAAATGGGGTGTCGACGCCATTTCTGAATATAAGAAGGCCGATTAGCAGCAGAGGCGCGGCGATTGGTAGCAACTCGGCTAGCGTGCGCGATCGTTTTAACGTCATCCCGAGCGAAGTCGAGGGATCCCAATATGTTACCTTAAAGGTTCCGCAGCGGGATTCCTCGACTTCGCTCGGAATGACGAAGCGAGATTCGCGCCTTCAAAACGCTTCCTCCGGTTCCTTTACATTGCGCGCGCGATCTTCGAATCGGGTAAATTCTTTCAAAAAGGTGAGGGGAATTTCACCCACCGGCCCGTTGCGTTGTTTGGCAATGATCAGTTCCGCTTCGCCTTCCTTCTCCGCCCGCGCTTCCTCGTCTTCTTCGTAAATCTCAGGACGCACCAGCAAGCCCACCAAATCGGCGTCTTGCTCAATCGATCCGGACTCGCGCAAATCGCTCAGGCGCGGTTTTCCTCCGGAACGCGCTTCCGGTTGCCGATTTAGTTGTGCGACGACAATGACGGGGATGTTTAGTTCCTTCGCCAACGCTTTTAGTCCGGCGGAGATTTCGGAAATCTCGAGCTGCCGGTTTTCCTTGGCCCGGCGCGTGGCCGATCGCAGGAGCTGCAGATAATCGATCAGGACCAACTCCACGCCCTGCTGCGCTTTGAGGCGCCGCGCCTTGGCCCGCAACTCCAAAATTTCCAGCGATGGACTGTCATCGATAAAAATTTTAGCTTCGGCCAGTTTCGAAGCTGCGGCGGTCAGGCTGGGAAAGTCGCGTTCACCAAGAAAGCCATCGCGCACCCGCTGCAAATTGACGCGCGCGCGGGAGCATAGCATGCGTTGGACGAGCTGCTGGCTGCTCATCTCCAGACTGAAGACTGCGACGGGTTTTTTTTGATTTACTGCGACGTGTTCCGCCATGTTCATGGCGAGCGCGGTTTTGCCCATGCTCGGCCGTCCGGCAATGACAATCATCTCGGCGGCGTGCAATCCGCTGGTGAGTCGATCCAGTTCGATGAAGCCCGTCGAGAGCCCGGTAATTCCACCACGCCGCTCCCAAAGTTTTTCGATGGATTCGAGCGCACCCATCACTTGCTCCTTCATGGTGAGGAGCTGGCCCCTGAAACGGTCGTCGCCGACCCTGAAAATATTGTGTTCTACTTCATCGAGAAGCGGCCCCACTTCGCCTTGTTCCTCGTAAGCGCGTCGCACCCCTTCGGTGCAAGTGAGGATGATCTGGCGGAGAACATATTTGTCGCGGACGATCTCGAGGTAGTAGTCGACATTCGCCGCCGTCGGGACAAAGGTGAATAGACTGGTCACGAACGAGGCGCCCCCGATTGTTTCCAGGACATTTTGGTCGCGCAAGGTCTGGGTGAAGGTGATGAGATCGATTGCCTGGCCCGCGCTCCATTGTTCGACTAGCACGCGAAAAACCGTTTGATGCGCCGGAATGTAAAAGTATTCCTCTTTGATCTTTTCAACGCATTCCGGGATGACGTCCTGCGGCGCGATCAACATCGAACCGAGCACACCCTGCTCGGCTTCGACGCTATGAGGCGGGGCGCGGTGAATATCCTGTGCCGAACCTGTGGGCGAGCTCTGAAAAACTCTACCGCCACTCTGCTGCGCCAAGCCTCGATCAGCGCCATTTCCCGCTGTCTTACGAGGCTTCTCAGGACTACTTCCCTGAGAGCTCGGCATTTATTTGCGTCTTCGGAATAATCCTCGTTTCGGAGCAGACTCGGCCGATTCGGCCGGTTCCACCGCTTTGGCCTGCTCCTCATGCGCTGATTTTACTTCAAATTTAAAATTCACGGTCACGTCGTGGTGCAACTTGATCGCTACTTCGTGTTCACCGGTGGTCTTGATCGGATGTTCGAGATGAATCTTATGACGATCGATTTCATCGCCGATCTCATTCTTCAATCGCGTCACGATGTCCTGCGCCGTGATTGAACCGAACGCTTTTCCGGTCTCGCCAGTTTCCAGTTTAAACGTCACGCGCAATTTATTGATCCGTCGCGCCAGCTCCTCCGCCTCATTCAACTCGCGGGCTTCGCGTTCGGCCCGTTTCTTTTTCAAATTCTCCAGCTGCCGCAGGCTCGCCGGCGTCACCTCATGGGCCTTGCCGTGCGGCAAAAGATAATTTCTGGCATAACCGCGACGCACTTTCACGATGTCCGCCTCCGCTCCGAGGCCGGGGACATTGTCAGTTAGAATGATTTCAGTGGAAGGCATGATGAAAATTGCGAATTTTTTTTCGAACGCGGGAGCAGGATTATAGGATCGGCAGAGTCGGTGTCAATTGATTCAGCAAATTTCATCATGGCTGCCGAGATGTGATCAACAATCAGCGTTCAACTTGAAGCTCCGCGTCTGTCATCCTGAACGCCGCAGACGGTGAGGGACCTCACGAGTGGTCGACGATCACGCAAACGGTTTTGTGTGATCCATTACCTGGTGTGAGGTCCCTCGCTTGCGCTCGGGATGACGGACTTCCCCAGGAGGCGCGACGCCGTAGGAAGATCTTTCCCTTAGATCATCCCGAGCTTCATCCGACCCGCTTCGCTGATCATGTTTTGGTTCCACGGTGGGTCCCAGACCAGCTGGACGTCGGCTTCATCCACGCCATCGATCGTCAAAATCTTGCTTTGGGCATCGTGGGCGATGGCCGGTCCCATTCCGCAACCCGGCGCGGTCAATGTCATCTTCACATCCACGCGCGTGCTGCCGTCCTCTTTCTTTGTCAGCTTGCAATCGTAAACCAATCCCAGATCGACAATGTTCACCGGAATTTCCGGGTCATAACATTGGCGCAATTGATTCCAAACATCATCTTCGGAAACCTCGCCATCTTTCGCTCCGTTCGGGGATGCTGTTGGCTGCGATTCGCTCTTCTCTAATCCAAGAGCATCGCCATCTTTTTCCGCGACGCGGGACAAACCGAAGTTAGTCGCGATGGTGTAACCCCCGCCCAAGGATTGCGTGATCACGCCGGGCGTTCCCGCCGGGATCGTGATCTTCGTTCCCGCCGGGATTTGAATCGCCTCGACGTCGCGGCTAGTGCTGAATTCGGTGTTCTCGTACATATTAGTCTTCGCTATTACCTTAATTGTCGTCGGCTTGGCTGTCGGTGCAAATTGTTCGCGACGTGTCGCAAATGACTCTGGGGAGCGCGCGCGTCTCGCGTGCTGGCGACGACGTCTCGTCGTCGCGGACTTCTCGGGAAGATTGTTTCGGCGAGACGCCGAAACCAGCACGGGAGACGCGTTCGCTCCCCGGAAGTGGAAATCAAAGTTTCGTGGGCTCTTCCAGCAGCTCGATCACACGCTTCAACAAGCGCCCCGCGCCGCCGCCATCGAGGCTGCGATGATCGAAACTGAGCGTAATTTGCGCCTCCGTTATTGGAACGAATTCTGATTTCGATTCATCCCAGCGCGGTGTTTTTTTGCCGACGCCAAGACCAAGAATCATGGTCTGATCGGGCAGGGGGATCGGCGTGCCCCATTCAACTCCGAAGGTACCGAAGTTCGAGACCGCTGCGATTCCGCCGCTCTGCATCTCTGGGGAAATGCGACGAGCGCGCCCGAGCGAAACTAATTCTTCGTACTTCGTCGTTAGATCAGCGAGCGACGTTTTATCGGCGTTGCGGATGATTGGCACTATGATTCCGTCCTGCGCTTCAATCGCGAGCCCGATGTCGATCGCGTTCGATTGCAAGACGCGGGCGCCGACCAGTTTCCCGGCCGCGGCGGGAGTTTCCGCAAGCGCCTGCGCGAGCGCGCGCAAGGCATAAAGCGCCGGACCGGGCTTTGGGTCGCGCTGTTTACGATCCGTTAGGACCGGATCAAGATTCACCGACGACCCGATCGTCGCCAGTGGCCGGGACCAGCTGCGTCGCATCGCATCCGCGACTCCCGTGCGGATGGCGGAGGCATCGCTCGTGGTCTGCGATTCCATCTGGCGCAAATAATTCTCCAAATCTTTAATCGTGACGCGATTGCCGCTGCCTGTTCCTGCAATACCAGCGAGATCCGCGTTGGTTAATTGCAACTCCGCCATTCGGGCACGAACGCGCGGCGACAAAAACCCTGCCCCTTTTGCGGCAGCGGGAACGGGCAATCCGTCAGTCGGAACTTTAGCTCTGGCGCCATTGCTCTTGGTTTTTTCGGCCTTTGCTGTTTCTTCGTTCCGTCCTGGAATTTCCTCGGTCATTTCGCGCTGCCCTTCCGGCGGCGGCGCTTGTTTGGCGAAGCGGGCGGCATCTTTTTCGCTCGCTTCGATGTAACCGAGCACCGCGCCGATCGGATACGTTTCCTTGACCTGGGCGTCGATCTTGGCGATCTCGCCTGCGCACGGTGTCGTCACGCCCATCACCGCTTTGTTGGTTTCGACTTCGATGATTTCCTGATCCGCCGCGACTTTTTCGCCCGGCTTCACGTTGATCGAGACAATTGTCGCCTCGGCGATCGATTCGCCGAGCTGTGGCATGATGATGGGAACTTGGGGCATGGTCGTCAGGAGAACATTGCTTCTGATTTCATTCGCGTAAGAGTTGCCGCGCTTTCGCGGCAATCATTTTGCTGCTCGGCCGGTGCGTCGACCAAAGATTTGGATGGTAAGGAATGGGAGTATCCTTGGCGTTAATCCGCGCGGGCGCGGCATCGAGCAAATGGAAACCTTCGGTAGAGACGCGCGCGATGACTTCGGCGGTCACGCCACCCCAGGGGAAAGATTCGCCGACCGCCAAGAGCCGTCCGGTTCTGGCGACGGAGGCCAGCACAGTCGCGGTATCGAGTGGTTTCACCGTGCGCAGATCGACTACTTCGATCTCGAATCCCTCTTTCGCGATCTCCTCGGCCGCGCTTAAAGATTCGTGCAACATCGCGCTGTAGCTAACGATTGTTAGATCTCGTCCCGACCTTGCGATTCGAGCTTTACCAACTGGTATTCCGTCGTTCGGCAAACTGTCGGCCTTGAGATGGTAGTAAAGGTATTTGTGCTCGCAGTAAACCACCGGGTCATCAATCGCGACTGCGTCGATTAGCATGGTGTAAGCATCTTCCACCGTCGCCGGTGTCATCACGATCAATCCCGGATAGTGCGCATAAAGGGATTCCATCGATTGCGAATGAAACGGCCCGCTCCCCTTGGTGCCGCCGGAGGGCAACCGCACCGTGATTGGAACCGGAATATTAGTGCGCCAGTAATGCGTCCCGGCGTTGTTGAGAATTTGATTCAGAGCGATGCTGGAAAAATCAGCGAACTGCATTTCCACAATTGGCCGCATACCTTCAAGCGCGGCGCCGATGGCAGTGCCAACCATGGCGTCTTCGCTAATCGGCGTGTTTAAAACGCGTCCCGGAAATTCTTTCGCCAGACCTTTGGTGGCCTTGAACGCGCCGCCGAAGCTTCCGCCCACATCCTGCCCGTAAATGAAAACGCGTTTGTCATCGCGCAAAAGCTTCGCCTGCGCTTCGCGGATGGCCTCAAGATAGGTAATGCTCACGGCTAGGATGACCCGCCTTCGCCAATCTCGTCCACCAGATCACGCCTGGAGATAGCGGACCAATCTTCTTCATTGCCGCTGGGCACGGGTTCGCTTTGCGCAGCGCTGAAAGCATTTTCGACTTCTTCTGCCGCTTCTTCGCGCCAGCGCTGGAGTGTTTCGGCATCGGCCAGGTCGCGCTCCCTAATAAATGCTTCCGCACGTTTCAGACAATCAATCGCGAATGGCTCCTTGCGAATATCGTCGGTGACGTAACTGAAATCATCGTGTTCGCCGTGACCGGCGAGGCGGAGGATGGAGGCGACCACGAGCTGCGGTGGGCGACCGGCGCGGGCGCGTTTCACGGCCGAGCCGATTACGTCAAGGCATTGTGCCAGGTCGGTGCCGTCCAATTCATAACCTTCGAAGCCGTAACCGCGGGCGCGATCAACCAGGTTGGCGCAGGCAAACTCGCGATCGTTCGGAGTGGAATAAGCGTAATGATTATTGGTCGCGACCACTACCAGCGGAACGTGCTCGACCGCGGCGATGTTCATTCCTTCATGGGTCGCGCCGGTTTGCATTCCCCCTTCCCCAATTGTCGTTAGCCCTATAAAATTTTTCTCACCCCGTCCGCGCTTTGCCATGAGCGAGCCGACGACCACGGAAACCATCGCGCCCAGATGGCTGATCATCGCCAGCTGGCCGTCGCGTGGTTTGCCGCGGTGAATGTTGCCATCGCGTCCTCGCATCGGTCCCGCGCGCGAACCAAGATAGGTGCGTGCGACATCGACCAGCGGTTCACCAAAGGCCGACCGGCCGGCCTGGTCACGAATGAGAGGCGCGAAGATATCTCCTTTCTGTAGGAAAATTCCGCAAGCGACGCTGACCGCTTCCTGGCCTTTGCCGATGTAGACGCCCCCTGTAATCCGACCGCCACGATACATGCTGGCCAGTTTTTCTTCGAATGTTCGCGTCAGCAGCATCCAGCGAAAGGCCTCGAGATATTTTCCGGGAGCCGGCGCTTTCGGTTGGGATTTTTGCTTTGGGCGCGCAGTTTGCAGCATCGGACGATTGTAGCCAACATCCGGGCGGCTGCGCAAAAAATTTTCGTTAATTCCGGCGACCCCTGTGTCATCCCGAACAAAGTCGAGGGATCCCGTAGCGTTACCTTAAAGCTTTCGCACCGGGATGCCTCGGCTGCAGCTCAGGATGACGGAAAAACGGAGCTCGCGCTACCTTGCGGCGAGCGAACTAACTCGGGGTGATTCTTCCGCCATCGAAAAATGTCGCTGCGTCGCGTCTTCTGGCGGCGCGCTCGCGCCGTTCGCTTCCGCCTTTCGTGGCGGGGTCATTTTCATTCCTACCAGTTTACTTACCCCGCGTTCTTCCATCGTCACGCCGTAAAGAATATCGGCCTTGGCGATGGTACGCTTGTTGTGGGTGATGATGATGAACTGGCTTTGCGAGACGAACCGCTCCAGCACCTTGATAAAGCGATTGATGTTGGATTCATCGAGCGGCGCATCCATTTCATCGAGCACACAAAACGGACTCGGCCGCACCATGTAAATGGCAAACAAAAGCGCGACGGCCGTCATCGTCCGCTCGCCTCCGCTCAAAAGAGAGATGCTTTGTAATTGTTTGCCTGGCGGCTTGGCGATGATTTCGATTCCGCAATTGAGGGCATCGTTCTCATCCATTAATTGCAGATCGGCGCGGCCGCCCCCGAAAAGCTCGGCAAACATCTCGCGGAAATTTGCTCGCACCTGCGCGAATGTTTCGGCGAAAAGTTCCTTCGTGGTCGAATTGATCCGGGCGATGACATCCAGTAATTCACGCCGCGAATTGGTCAGGTCGGTGTTCTGCGTCTCCAGAAAACGGTAGCGCTCCTCTAGTTCGTCGTATTCCTGGACAGCCTCGAGATTTACCGGGCCCATGTTTTCGAGCTGACGCGTGAGATCGGCAATGAGTTTTTGCTGATCTTCTGTAGCCGCGGCCGCGAGCCGCGGCTCCTTTTCGTGGCGTAATTCTTCGCCGCGGCCAGCAACCGCGACTACAGATTCGGGGCGCACCGCGCGCTTGAGCTGCGCATACAGAACTTTTTCGTGCGCCTGCGTGTCGGGCTCGAACAGGCGCAAATCAATCCGGTAACGTTCCATCACATGCTCGGCCAGATGCTCGATCTGAAGCTGCAATTGCGTCTGCCGCACGGAATGCGTTCCGCGTTTCTCCTGTAATTCGCTTAAACGATCACGTACCGCTCGCAGATTGGCTTCATCCGAGTTGATTGTTTCCAACTGGCTGGCGCGTTCGGCCACCAATTTCCAAATCTCGGCTTCGCGCCGTGTGCATTCCTGTCTCTGCTGTTCGATTGCATTTCTCGCCGCGTCGTCTTCCGCGGCCTGCGCGATCAATCGCGCTTCGTAATTCTCAATATCGGCCCGTCGCGTCGCCATCAATTCCGCCAGCTCGATTTGGCGCGCCAGCATGGGTGCGCGCTGCGCTAGCAAATTCTGATGTTTCTGCCAATGTGTCGCCGCGGCGATGCGCAACTCTGCCAGAAGCGCACTTGCATCTTCTTCCTGGCGCAATGCTTCGTTTCGTTGCGCTTCCAAAAGCGCGATCTCGCCGCGGTCGCCGGCGATTTTTCCTTCGAGCTGTGCGCTTTGTTCCTCGAGTTGTTGAATCTGTGCGTCTGCCGATGCGATTTGTCGCTCGAGGGTTGAGCGTTCGAATTCGAGCGACTCCAGTTCGCGCTCCGCGGAATGCTGTTCGCGTTCCAGTTCCGAAATTTTCGAGATTGATGCGGTTTGCATGGCCTGCGCTTCCTGATGTAAGGCGACTGCCTTTTCCAATGCCGTCGTGCCCCCGGCGATTTGTGATTCCGCCGTAACCCGCCGCTGCTCCACCGCGGCCTGTTCGCGTTTCAAATCGATCAGCTCCCTCGCGATCGCGTCGATCCGCGCTTTGCGCTCAAGCAACGAATCCGTTCGTACCTTTCCACTCCCGCCGAAGAGAATTCCTTCGTGTGAGATGTACTCGCCGCGCAAAGTGGCGGCTGCGATCTCGGAATTTTTCGCGATCGCATTTAACGCTTCCTCCAGATTTTCAAACAACGCGACGTTATGGAGCAAACCCTTCACCAACGCCTCAAGCGCAGCGGGGGTCCGCACTTTATCAGCGACCCAACCAATCGCATTTTGCGGCAAATCTTTAGAAGCCGGACGATCGCGATGGTCGATTCGCTCGAGAACAAGTGCGGCCTGACCCAGCTGCTGTTGATTCAAATAAGAAACGATTTCCGCTGCGCGCGCGTTATCGCGCAAAACCAGCGCATGAAGATTTCGGCCCAGCGCAGCTTCGATTGCCGGGACAAATTCATGCGAAACGGCAAGTTGGGCCGCCAGCGCGCCGGCAAATTCAAATTCTTTACTCTTCAACAACGCTTGCGAACCTTGCGCCAGTCCCTCGCCTTCCTCATTGAGTTGACGTAAAACTTCGTGACGGGATTCTTTCTCGGCGATCGCGCGGTCGATTACGGCTAGTTTTCTCTCGACCACGGCCAGCGCGCTCTGGTTCTGGCGTAGCGTTTCCTCCTGCGAACGGGCACGGGCGAAAAGTTGCTCAACTGTTTGTCGTTCCGCTTCGGTCGCGGCGCGCGCCTTTATGACCTTGGCGTGTAATGTTTTGTGGCCGGTGCCGGCTGCCGCAATCCTGGCACGCCGCGTCTCCGCATCGCGGTTGGTCGCATCGCGCCGTTCGCGTAATTCGTGCAAATCTTCCGCGATGGCGGCGAGTCGCACTTCATCTTTCGACAAACTCATTTGGACGTCGCGCAGCTTCTGATCCGAGGCGTGAAAAACTTCGCGCCGCCGGCTGGCGTCCGCCGTCAAGTGCTCGAGTTGTTGGTTCTTTTGCTCAAGCAATCGGGCCGTCTCCTCCACCAGTGCGTTGGCGGATTCGATCTCCGCGTTTTGTTCATGCAATTTTATTTCCGCCGATTCGATCTCGCGGCGGCTGCGATCGATCCATTGCTGCAACTCCACGGCATGTTTTTCGTTGAACTCGATCCGGTGCCGAAGGGATGCGATCTCATTTTCGAGCTGCTGCACCTTGGCCCGCGCGCCCGTGATCTTTTCGTCCGCGGCGTCGAGTCCGCGGCGCGCAGCGGCCAAGCGGGCTTCGCCATCATTAATCTGATCCCGCGTCGTTTGCTCGGCTTCCGAAACCCGCGCGATCTCGGCGGTGCATTCGCTGAGTTCCTGCTCGAGGCTCTGCAGTTTGCGGTGTGAGAAATGAGTATCGAGCACTTGCAGGTCCGCATGCAGCGCCTGATATCGCCGCGCCTTGCCGGCCTGCCGTTGCAGCGAACCAATCTGGCGCTTCACTTCCTTAATGATATCGCCGATGCGCAACAGATTTGCTTCCGTCGCCTCCAACTTGCGGAGCGCTTCTTTCTTTTGTGTTTTGTATTTGGTGATTCCGGCTGCTTCTTCGAAAACGCTGCGTCGATCTTCCGGACGCGAACTCAGGATCAGGTCGATCTTGCCTTGCTCCATGATGGAGTAGGCAGCGCGCCCGACGCCGGTGTCAGCGAACAAGCTGTGGATGTCCTTTAAGCGGCATCCGGTTTTGTTTAAGAAATATTCGGAATTGCCATCGCGATAAATTCGTCGCGTTACCCGCACCTCGTGCCACTCGACTCCGAGCTCCTCCCCGCACTCGGTGAAGTTCAGCGAAACTTCGGCAAAACCGAGCGGCTTGCGCGACTCGGCGCCGTTGAAAATGACGTCGGCCATCTCGCCGCCCCGAAGCGATTTGGCGGATTGTTCGCCTAAAACCCAGCGGACGGCGTCGCAAACATTGGATTTCCCGCAGCCGTTGGGGCCGACAATGGCAGTCACGCCTTCGTGAAAATTAAAGATTGTTTTATCGGCGAACGACTTGAAGCCGAAGAGCTCGAGCGATTGAAGATGCATTAAAATGGCGGGCAGCGCTAAGGCGCCTGGTTGTGGTGAATATAATCGCAAGAACGCGCTCGCAAGGCAAATCTACACAATTCAGCGTGGAGGGCTCCCGCCCAACTACCATATTTTGGGGTGGAAGGCCCTGCCGGCGCGTTCGAAGCGAAGCTGCCTCTTTGCGACCCTAATTCCAGGACGGTCTCAGGTCGACCGCAGCTTGGCTCGCAGGAAATAAAAAACCGACGCCACCGCGAGCACAATTCCATTTACTTCAAATTCCCATGCGGTTGCGTGCCTGAGAATCCAGATGATGGCGACAATCGCGAGTGCGGGCACGATTTTCATTCCAGGAAAGTTGAAGGGCGGTGCGCCGTCGGCGCGAACGTCGCGTTGCACCAAAAACCAGCACGCGGCGCAGCAGAGCAGATACATTAGGAGAACGGCGACGTTGGAAAGCACGGCCAGTTTCTCGAACGTGCCGGTGATGGACAGGGCGAAGGCGAGCACGGCGTACGTGATGATAGCGACGTCGGGCGAGCGATAGCGCGGATGAACGTGCGCGAACCACTTTGGCAACGCGCCGTCGCGGCCAAACGCGAAGATCATGCGCGGCGAACTGAGGATGTCACTGGTGACGAAGCCGAACGCGGAGATGGTCGCACCGGCGAGCAGAATGGTGCGGCCAATGTTGCCCAGAAATCTTGCGGCCGCTTCGGCGAGCGGCGCGTCTTTGTGATTGGCAAGATCGACACCGAGCGTTCCCTGCGCCACGAGCTGGATGAGAATGTAGATGATGGTGGTGATGACGAGCGCGAGATACGCCGAGCGCGGAACGGTGCGCGCTGGATTTTTCACTTCGCCGCTCGGAATCAACGCTACTTCGATTCCTACAAAGGCGAAGATCAACAAGATTACACTGTCGCCTAACGCTTTACTGCCGGGCCAACCGGGCCAGCTGAGATTTTGCGGATTAATGAAAAAGATTCCGACGCCAATGAACAGAAGTAACGGGAGAAGTTTCGCGACCGTGATCGTCGTGACTGCGCCCGCGCCTTCGCGCACCCCGCGAATGTTGATCAACACTAGGACGCCATAAACCGTAAGCATTACAACGATGCGCATCAGCGGTCCGCCCAGAAATGGAATGACGAGGGCGATTGAATTTGCGAGTACATTTACCACGCCGGCAACCGCGCCGAGCGCAGTCAGAAAATAAAGTATGCCGGCGAGAAACCCGACGTATTTGCCGAACGCGACCTCGACGTAGGCGTAGAGTCCGCCTGTGAGCGAGACACGGCTGCCCGCGATGGCGAAACAGGTGACGAACAAAACCATTGCGATTGCGCAGCAAATAAATGCCAGCGGCGCGGCCGGCCCGAGTCCTGCCGCGACCGTCGCGGGAATCACGAAAATTCCAGCACCGATGGTCGAGCTGACAATGTTCGCGGTGAGAGCGGGAATTCCGATGCCGCGGACAAGTTGATGATCGACCTGCTCCGCTCGTTGGATCGACGGTGTCTCGTCAGCCATGGCCGGGCATGGTGCGCCATTCAACCGCGCGAGACAAGGCCGACAATCGTGGCAAACGAATCCAGATGACTGGCGAGATGCCCGCCGGCCGACACAGCCACGATCGCGGTGGCCGCTACTCAGCTGTGATCTTGACTTTCTCCAACGCGGCTCGGGCGGCCTGAAGTTCTGAAGTGCGCGCGTGCACCGAATCTTCGAGAGCGGCGCGCCGGTTATCGAGCAGCTGATGAATGCGGCGGGTCTCAAGCAGATTCCGAATGCGCAGGAGCACTTCGATGTGGTCCAGAGGCTTGTTTAGAAAATCGGTTGCACCACAATGCAGCGCTCGGCGTTTACTGTTCTCGTTGACGTCCGCGGTGAGGACGATGATTGGCAGGTAAACCTCGCTCCGATCGGCTCGCAGGGATTCGAGAACAGCAAAACCATTAAGATGTGGCATGAACAAATCGAGCAGAATTAGGTCCGGATCGAACTCGTGGCAAAGTTCCAACACGTGGCGGGAATCAGTTGTTGACTTAAGGTGGGTGTAGCCTTGTTCCCCAAGCATATCTTCCAGGAGAGCGACGTTAGCAGGCTCGTCGTCAACGATGAGGATCTTCATTTTCGCGTAGGCGGCGAGGTCGCTTTTCCAGTTGGTAGTGTCCATGTGCAATTGCTTCGTTTCCTTTATATCGTTTCCGCAGTTACTTTCTCTATTCCATTCGGTTTCTGGATCAGCGTCTTTGAATCGGTCGACGGCCACGCCGATTCTTCGATCACTCGGGAGAATTTGGTGACATCAAGTGGTTTGGTCAGGTAATCGCGAGCGCCGGCTGTCATGAACTGTTGAATCTGCCGCGCGGTCGCGTCAGCACTAATGATAATGACCGGGATGTCTCGTGTCGTTACCTCGCCCCGCAATTGCGAAAAGACGTCCCATCCGTTCAAATCAGGCAGATGTATGTCCAGAAGAATGAGATCGGGTGAATGTTTGCGTGCCAGATCCAAACCGAGCCGGCCCTGCATTGCGCTCAGCAGCTCGATCTGCGGTTGCTGGCGAAGAATTTCCTGAACGAGATTGAGATTGGAAAGATTGTCCTCGATGTAAAGGATGGTGCGCTTGCCGGCAGTCAGGTTCTGGTCCAGCGCGGGTTCATCCTCACGGTGTTCCGGCTCTGCGGTTGAAGGCGGTTCGGCTCGAGGAAGATCGACCCAAAAAGTGCTGCCGCGTCCAATTGCGCTGCTGGCACCAATACCGCCCCCCATCGCATGTATGATACGGGCAGAGAGAGCAAGGCCAAGGCCAGTTCCCTCTACCGCAGATTGTTCTGCTCCCAGGCGGTCAAAGGGCGTAAATAGCCGTGACAATTTCTCGCTGGCGATACCAGAACCCATGTCGCTAACCACAATCCGCATCGCGCCCTCGCCGGAAGATCGATAAGAGATTGAAACCTTGCCCTTTTTTGGACTGTACTTTACCGCGTTCGAGAATAAGTTGAGCAAAACCTGTTTGAAACGCTGAAGGTCGGCTAAAACATAAACCGGCCGGTCGGTTCGGACAGGTGCGGTAAATTCGATGGCGCGCTCCGCCGCCAGTGGTCGCATGATATCGAGCGCTTCATCCAAAACATCAGCGAGATTAACTGGCTCCAAGGACAACTGCATTGCCCCCGCTTCGATTCGGCTGATATCCAGGATTTCATTGATCAAATTTAGGAGGTGACGCCCGGCACCGGTGATATAGCCGGCCCGAGTGCGAAGAGTCCCGGTCGGACTCTGTTTTTCAATGAGCTGACCAAATCCAAGAATTGCATTTAGGGGCGTCCGCAATTCGTGGCTCATGCGGGAAAGAAATTCGCTTTTGGCCTTGTTTGCTCGCTCTGCCTCTTCCTTGGCGGTATGCAACTCCCGCTCAGCGAGTTTGCGATCAGTGGTATCGCGAATTGCTGCCATCGCCAGAATCCCCTCATCCGTTTCGAGGGGGCTAAGGCTGATCTCAATCGGGAACTCCTTCCCATCCTTGCGCGCCCCCGCCAACTCCAACCCGGCACCCAGCGGGCGGCTGCGTGGATCCTTGAAAAGGCCCCGCGGATTACCGGGATGCTTCCCACGGAAACGTTCAGGCACAAGAATTTCAATCTCTCTTCCAAGCAATTCCTCGCGCTGATAACCGAAGATTTTTTCTGCCTGCGAATTCACCAGCACGATCGTTCCCTCGCCGTTGACGATGACAATGGCATCGGGAGCGGATTCGAGCAGCGATTTGAATTTTTGATCGGCCTTGCTGCGCTCGGTAATGTCCTGAGACGTTCCAACAATCCGGACTACTTCTCCGGCATTGTCAACGACGATCCGGGCCAAGCTATGCAGCAGCCGAATGTCGCCGCTCGGCAAAATAATCCGGGCCTCGATTCCGGTGGACGGATTGCCCCGGACCAATTCCTTCAACCATTTCCGCACCCGCTTGCGGTCCGCCTGGTGAACGGAGGCCAGGAAACGATCGTAACTGGGCAGGAATTCGTCCGGCGCGAACCCAAATAACCGGTGCTGCTCCTCCGAGCAGAACGCTTGTTTGGTGACTATATCCCATTCCCAGCTTCCGACATGCGCAACTCTCTGTGCTTCCGCTAAACTCGACTCGCTGGATTTGAGGGCGTCTTCCGCTTGTTTGCGTCTGGTGATGTCGCGCAAGATTCCGGTGTAAAATTGGCCCTGGTTCGTTTTCCATGAGGAAAGAGTGAGTTCGATCGGAAATTCGGCGCCATCCTTTCTCAGGCCCTCGAGCTCAACTGATTTAGCGACCACGCGTGTTTCCCCTCCGGCTTTGAGGCGTGCCATCGTATCGCGGTGGAGGCCGTGGTAGCGCTGCGGGATAATGGTGTTGAGTGGCTTGCCGATTGCCTCGCTTTCATTATAGCCAAAAATCGCTTCGGCTCCAGGATTCCAAAAAACGATGTTTCCACTGTCATCTGCCGAGACAATCGCGTCGCCGATAGAGTGGGTGACAGAACGAAGTTTCGCTTCCGAAACACGCAGTCCATTCTCTGCTACGGAGCGTTCAGCGATCTCGCGATGTAGCATTGCGTTAGCTGCGACCAGCTCATGCGTCCGTTCCGCGACCAAAACTTCGTCGCGTTGGCGATGTCCCGTGACAACCAGGAGAAAAGCGCCGAGTAGTCCGGTGAAGAGAAGGCCGACGGCGAGCACGCTCCAAGACTGCCAGGAGTGATAGGCCCGCAAATACTCAGGCGAGAGGGAAGATTCCAATGACCATTTCCTTCCAGCCATTTCTATGTTCGTTTCCATTTGCAAGACCGCCGGCTTCGCGCGTTCGGTTGAATTCTGGAAAAGAGTCTGCGTTGTCGAGCCCGCGCCCTGACCGAGAAATCGCAGTTGGAGGCCCTTTTGATCGACCCCTTTGAGTGATTGAGCTATCATATCCGCGATTCGAAAAACCGCGGCGACGTAACCTTCTAACCGATGCTGCCGCTCTTCAACCGTACCGTGAGAAAAGCCGTTGGTGTAGATTGGCAGATAGACCACGAAACCAGGAACCGTGTCCTTGTTCTGAATGAGTTGAACTTGTTTAGTGGCGCGGGCTTCTCCCTTATCTCTGGCCCACTCGAATGCTTCGCGCCGAACCGGATCGGACGCGATATCGAATCCAAGAGATCTTTCGTTTCCAAGCAGGGGTTCGATGTAACGGATGACAACGTATTCATTACGCGCGGTTACCGGAATCAGTTTTTGTTGTGCATCGCGCTCGTTCAGCTGAAAAGTTGCCAACCCGTCGCGGTGGGCCGCCTCGACAAAGGCCGATACTTTAGACCGGGGAACCCGTGCATTCCAAGAAAGCCATTGGATTCCGGGATGATCGGAGATGTCTCTCGCCACAAACGAGTGGAAACTGCCCTGGCTCACTGAGGGTGAGCTTGCAAAAAAGTTCTGTATCGTGCGCAGGACATCGAGATAACCATCAAAATCGCCTTGGAGTTTTTGGGTGAGATTCCCGATCCGCTGCTCGAACTCCATCTTGATCCGCCCTTGTTCCCATCGGTTGGTCTGGAAAAACAGAGCCACCACCACGGCAAGGGTGAAGGCCATCGGTACGGTAATGGAAAGCTTACGGCGCCAGTCCGCGGTGCGAAAGGTCCAGATCAAAACCAGCGGGGCGAAGATCAGCGTTCCGATTGAATCGCCCACGTACCACGTGACCCAGTTTGTTAAGAAATCGGCGGATGAGACAAGGCGCGCTAACCAAAGGGTCATTACCGCGATCGTAGGGGTGATGAGGCAGCTCGCCGACGCCGCCAGCGAAAAACGGAAGACCTCCTTCTCAGTGGCCAGTGCTGTTGGCAGACCGACGAAACGGCGCACCAGGAATGCCCCCGTTAGGGCTTGCAGGGCTGCGCCTCCGCCGATAAAGGCCGGGACCGCAACCGATCTTAGGATCGCGTTAAATGTTGCAGTATCGAGGGACGTCCAAAAATTGACGAGAAAAGATCCGATGATAACGCCCGGCCAGGCGTTATTGCCAAACAGAAGGAGGCAGCCCAGTGCGAGACCGGCCGCTGGCCAGACCGCGGTCGCATACCCGGGAGGTATGGCGAGAAAAAGCGCTAACTTGCCTGTTACGAAGTAAATCGCCGCGGTGACCGCGATGCAGCCAAGTAATCGGATGGTGGAAAAAGGGTCTGGGGGCGCAGGGCCGGTATGAGATTGGTCCGTGATGCGACCGGGAGACATCGAATCGTCTGCGCGCAGAAGATATGCCACGCGACAAAGCTTTCAGTGTTTTAGGATGCCGACGCGATTCGTTCCGAGGTTCAATAACCTGCGGCCTGACCATCCTTGCGCGATTCGCTTGCCCCGACGTAAACGCGCTGGCCATCATGCAGCTCTACTTTGATGGCTTGGTAGCCACCGTAGCCACCTACGTCAAAGCGCACCTCGTGACCGCGTTTTTCCAGTTCGCGGACGATCTCATATGGGATTCCGCTCTCGACTTCAACGTAGCCACCTTTTTCCATTTTTTCGCCGGTCGGTTCATTATCTCCCTCATGCTGCCAGCGTGAAGCGTCGCCCGCTTCCTGCGCATTCAAACCAAAATCGATCTGATTGGTCAGGACCTGAACGTGTCCTTGCGGTTGCATCCCGCCTCCCATCACCCCGAACGCTTCCCACGGTTTTCCATCCTTCATCACGAATCCCGGAATGATGGTGTGAAACGGACGTTTGCCTGGCGCGTAGACGTTGGCATGGCCAGGCTCCATCGAGAAAAGCTCGCCACGATCTTGAAACATGAAGCCGAGTCCCGGTACAACGATTCCGCTGCCCATGCCACGATAGTTACTCTGAATGAGCGACACCATATTACCCTCGTCATCCGCCGTGCACATGTAAATGGTGTCGCCGTCGTCGACCGGAGAGCGTTTTGGCGTCGCGGCAGAATCTTGTAGCGGCTCCCGTGTCGCCTGCGACTCGGCCCCGTTGGCACGCGGTACGCCTGCCTCTACAGCCTTCGCCGCGTGCCCGGGATCGATCAACTTTCGCCGTTCGCCTGCGTATTCCTTCGAAAGCAAACCGGCCAGCGGAATTTTCGCGAACTCGGGGTCGGCATAGAATTTGGCGCGATCCGCCCATGCAATCTTTTTCGCTTCGATCATGGCGTACAGCGTTTCCGCTGAATTGCGCCCCATCGATTTGAGATCGAAACCTTCCAAAATGTTTAAGATCTGGAGGGTAGCGATGCCCTGTCCATTCGGCGGTAGCTCAAACACATCGTAGCCGCGGTAGTTCGTCGAGACCGGATCGACCCATGTCGAAGTGTGCTTCTCAAAATCTGCTTTGCGTAGAAAGCCGCCGTTTTCCCGCATGAACTTGTCGATCTTGTCGGCGATTTCGCCCTTGTAAAAAGCATCACGACCTTTTTCTCCGATCAATCGCAATGTTTTTGCCAGCGCGGGATTTTTGAAGATGTCTCCTTTTGCCGGCGTCCGCCCCTTACCATCGAGGGTATAAGTTTCGAGAAAACGGCCGGGCAGGTCTTTGTAAACTTCCGGTCCAAAGTGCCAGTAAAAGGCAATCAGCTCGGTCACCGGAAAGCCTTCTTCGGCATATTTCACGGCCGGCGCGAGGTCGTCACTGAGCTTGAGTTTGCCGAATTTCTTATGCAATTCGCTCCATGCATCCACTGTTCCGGGCACACTGATCGGTAGCATGCCGCGCGGCGGAATCGTTTTGCGATGCAACTTGTCGAGCTCCGCTTTCATTTGTTCATAGCTCAAACCGAGCGGAGAGCGGCCGCTGCCATTGATGCCGTAAAGTTTGTTTTCTTTCGCGCTGTAAACGATGGCAAAAAGGTCGCCGCCGATACCGTTTGAAACCGGTTCCATCAAGCCAAGGGTGGCGTTGGCCGCGATCGCAGCATCGACCGCGTTACCGCCGCGCTTCAAGATGTCGAGCCCGACTTGCGTAGCTGCGGGCACGCTCGTGCAAACCATTCCGTGCCGGGCCAGGACTTCCGAGCGCGTGGCAAAGGGTTTTCCGGTGATGCGATCGATTTGGCCGAACGAAATCCCGAAGCATGCAATCACGAGGAGACAAACGACAGCGAAACGGAGCGATACGACCATGTGTTCATGCTAGCACTGCTGTCATCCCGAGCGAATGCGAAGGACTTCTCGATAGTCATTGCACACACAGTTCGAATAAAGGGCGATCAACTGTGAGTCTTTCCGGATAGGGACGCCCGTTACTTTTAAAAGTTTTGCCGCGGGAGGCTCTCCCACCTTCGCATAAAGCTACGGCGAGGGGAGAGCAGGTCCCTTGGGATGACAAACGCTTTTGCGTCGCTACCGTCCACCCATGCGCGCAAGTCATCTCGAAGATTTTTATCAGTTCCTCCGCTTCCCCAGCATCTCGACCGACGATCAATACACGGAAAAAGTAACTGAGTGCGGGCATTGGCTGGTGGAAAAACTGACCAAAGTCGGTTTGTCCGCCAAACTTTGTCCCACCCCTGGGCATCCGGTGGTTTGGGCGCACAACAAACAAAAAGCAGGCCGCCGCACCGTTTTGATCTACGGTCATTACGACGTCCAGCCGCCCGATCCAGTGCGTCTCTGGGATTCACCGCCATTCGAACCGGTTTTGAAAAATGGTTACGTCTTCGCCCGCGGCGCGACCGACAACAAGGGTCAGATCCTTTCACACATTCTCGGAGTGCAGGAGCAAATCGAGGCGACCGGTGATCTCCCGGTCAATTTGCATTTTGTCATCGAAGGAGAGGAGGAGATTGGCAGCGGCAACCTCGGCAACTTTCTTTCACAGAACCGGGCTGCGTTGAAGCCGGAGGTCGTGGTCGTTTCCGATACCGGGATGATTTCGCGTGGTGTTCCGACGATGAGCTACGGGTTACGCGGTGTGGCAGCGTTGGAATTGAAAATCACCGGCCCCAAAATGGATTTACACTCGGGAATTTATGGCGGCGCGGTCGCGAATCCGCTCACGGCCATGGCTCGCTTGCTCGCCACTTTGCATGACGCGAATGGGCACATTGCCATCCCGGGTTTTTATGATGACGTGTTGCCGTTGGAAGATTGGGAGCGTGAAATGTGGCGCAAAATTCCAGTGAACATCGATGAAGAAATCCTGAAAGAGACCGGCGTCCCGGAATTATTTGGCGAGAAAGGTTTTTCAACGATGGAGCGGATTTGGGCGCGCCCGACAGCGGAGATCAATGGATTTGGCGGCGGTTACCAGGGGCAGGGGACCAAGACGGTAATTGGACGCGAGGCGATGGCCAAGCTCACTTTCCGTCTCGTCCCGAACCAAGACGGCGACAAGATCATCGCGTTGGTGCAGGAACATCTGCAAAAAAATTGCCCGCCCGGGGTGAAACTCGACATGGCTGCTGGGCACGCGGGTCCCTGGTATCTGACCGATCCGCATTCGAAATATGGTGAGGCAGCGCAGCGGGCACTCAAGAAAGCATTCGAACGCGATCCGGTCCTGATTCGCGAAGGCGGGAGCATTCCGATCGTGTCGGATTTCCGCAACATTCTTGGTGCGGAAACGCTCCTCCTCGGACTCGCTTTGCCTGACTGCCGCGCCCACTCGCCGAACGAGAATTTTCCGCTGGAAAACCTCGATGCCGGAATCCGGATCAATAAAGCAGTGCTGAAGGAAATCGACGCTTGAATGTTACCTCCAACGAAGCGCAGCGGAGTCGATAGATCCCGGCCCACTATCCTTAAGCTCTCGACGTTTCTGGCGTCGGTTCTAGTCCTATCGGCCACAATTTCACCGCCATTAGCCGCGGAAGAATCCGTCGGTGAAAAAATCAAAAAGATTTTTTCCACGCCGACGCCAACTCCTACTCCACACAAACGGAAAAAATCTACGACCGCAAAAAAAGAATCGGCGTCGCCTTCGCCGACTTCGTCGCCCAAAAAGAAATCCGTCTCTCCATCGCCAAGCGCGTCTCCGTCGTCGAAGGCAAAAAAGAAATCTTCGCCAAAGCCGGAGCCGAGCGAAACGCCACCTCCACCGCCAACACCGACCCCTTCACTTTCGTCAACCGCCACGGCAACTCCTGAAAAAGGAAAGCGTGGCGCGCCGAACGCGACGTTGTCACCGGAAGCGATCACTGGTTTCGAGAATTATCCGCCAAAAGTGCAGCAACTTCTCAATTCGGCACTCGAACTCACGACACGCAATCTGGATTACAAGTACGGCTCAGCCGATCCAGATAACGGCGGAATGGATTGCTCAGGCTTTGTCTATTTCGTGCTCAAACAAAACGGCGTGGAGGGCGTGCCGCGCGACTCCAGCGAGCAATACATCTGGGTGCGACGAGCTGGGAAATTCGAGCCGGTGGTGAGTCGGAAAGAGGATTCCTTTGAATTCGATAATCTAAAACCGGGCGACTTGCTCTTCTGGACCGGTACTTATGCGATCCAGCGCGATCCACCGATCACGCACGCCATGATCTACCTTGGACGCGAGAAGAAAACCGGTGCCCGCGTCATGGTGGGTGCGAGTGACGGCCGGACTTATCAGAGTCAGCAGCGATTCGGCGTGAGCGTGTTCGATTTCAAAATGCCGCGCACGGACAAAGATGAGGCTGAAGATGGTAAGGCGCACCCGCGATTCGTTGGCTACGCGCACATTCCGGGATTGCGCGACTGAAACTACGCCGCGAAGGTGGATCGAGCAGTCCTCTGCTCGATGCTAGAGCATGGCGGCGGAAGCCGCCGCAATCATTTTAACATCGCCCGCGGAGCGGTCGATCCACCTGGCCGCGCTCAAGAGATATGTAGCGCGTCGGATCGGGAATTCCGGCTTCGCGAAAACCTTTCGCGCGTAACAAACAGGAATCGCACTCGCCACAGGCTCTGCCGTCTGGCGTCGGGTCGTAACAACTATGGGTTAACGAGAATTGGACGCCAAGTTCGACCGCTTTCCGAATGATCTGTGCCTTCGTCATCTCAATTAACGGCGCATGAATCCGATAGTGGACGCCGTTTACTCCCGCTTTCGTTGCCACCCGCGCCAATTTTTCAAATTGAGCGATGAATTCCGGCCGGCAATCAGGGTATCCGCTATAATCCAACGCGTTCACCCCGATGAAAATGTCATGCGCACCTATTACCTCAGCCCAGGCCAAAGCGTAGCTAAGGAAGATTGTGTTTCGCGCCGGTACGTAGGTAACGGGAATTCCGCCTGCCATCTCGTCTGCGCCGCGATTTTTCGGAACTTCGGTCGTGTCGGTTAGGGCCGAACCGCCAAACCCGCGCAAATCGATCTCGATCACTCGATGCTCGCTGACGCCCAAAGATTTGGCGACTTGTTCGGCAGAGTCGATCTCAATCTCGTGACGCTGTCCGTAGCGAAAGGAGAGCGCGAAAACATGATAGCCTTCCTCTTTCGCGATCGCCAGCGTCGTCGCCGAGTCGACACCGCCGCTCAGCAAAACAACTGCGGGTTTCATCTCCTGCCGGTAGGTCGACGCGCTGCGGAGCCATCGCTCTTCGCTGGCCCGACAGAGTCTCCCCCTACCGAGCGATCAGGAAAACTCGCCCGCACCGTCAGCGCGATCCCGCCGCGAGCGGAGAAGGAGGCGGTAATGTTTGCTTCACGTGGTTGGCAGGCTCGAACGAGGTCATCAAGAATGCGGTTCGCCACCGCCTCGTTGAACCCGCGTTCATTGCGAAATGAGGCCAGGTAAAATTTTAGCGATTTGCTTTCTACGCAAAGTTTCCCCGGGATGTAATCGATCTCGATTTTGGCAAAATCTGCCTGTCCGGTTACCGGACAAAGGGAAGTAAAATCTGACGTTTCAAAATGAATTCGGTAATTGCGTCGTGCCGGGTTTGGGAAAGTTTCCAAAGTGGCCTCCACCGGTGAAGCGGGAATGCGTGCCTCGCTCCGCCCGAGCAGAGTTAAGTGCGCTGATTTCGCTTTTTTTGCCACGCGCGATTATCGTGCGAATTCAGTAGCGTTCAAACTTCGCCACCAAGGCGAATGGAACACGGGCCTGAGGCCTGTGCGCCCAGCGGGGATTCTCCTCGCTGTTCGTGCAGCGCAGTTTCAGCGGAGCAGAACTCCGCTGAACGAAACATTTTGGACGTCTGTGTTCCTGGAGCATGGTGATCCAGCACCAATCTAGGTTCGCCTCATTTCAACACGGCACCGTTGCCCCGTCGCCGTTATTTAATAGAATCGACGAGCCCATGAGAGAGACATCAACCGGCGTTGCCAATCCCGCGGTTATCGACTTGTTCGGCGTCGATCAAAAAACCGGCGAAGTGTTGCTGGTGATGAACGAACCCAGGCCGTGGGATGGCAGTCATCAGCAGCTGCACGAAATGCAGGAAAAATTCAATGCTTACGCGTCATTTATTCTCGACGGTGAAATGACAGAAGCGCATCCGGAACTTGCCGGTCGGATCGCGCGGATCCAATTGCGCTGCGAGTACATGCCGGGCAAAGAGGCGTTGGCATTGTTGCAAGCGATCCACGACCAGCTCGAACTACAAGCGATTAGAGTGGAAGTAGTGGTGGCCGATCGTAGCTGCGACGATCAATGTGGCTGTCATCCCGAACCAATGTGAGAGACCTCTCAATTGATGATTGCTTACACAAGTTTGGATGGAGTGTGACCAACTGTGAGGTCCCTCGCCGTCTCTGCGGCTCGGGATGACGAGGCGGTAGCTTAAAGGTGACGCGGTGGGATCCCTCGACTTCGTTCGGGATGACCAGTTCAATATTTCAGAAATGATGTCACCGGTGTTGGAGCGAGCTTCTCGCGCCCGTGCAGAAACTCCAGCTCGATCAGAAAGATCGCTTCGATTAAATCGCCGCCAACTTTTTTGATCAGCGTCGCAGCGGAGGCGCTGGTGCCACCGGTGGCGAGCAAATCGTCGATCAATACAACTTTTTCGCCGTGCTCGATCGCGTCGATGTGCAACTCCATTTCGGCTTCGCCGTACTCGAGCGAATACCTCGCGCTTTCGGTCCGATAGGGGAGCCGCCCCTTTTTGCGCAACGGCACGAAGCCGATGCCAAGCTCGTAGGCAACGGCAGAACCAAAAAGAAACCCACGCGCGTCGATGCCGACGATTTTATCGATTCGCTTGTTGCGCAATTGGTGCAGAAAAATATCAACCGAGGCGCGGAATAACGCGCCATCTTTCAGAATTGGGGTGATATCCTTAAAAATAATTCCGGTTTTTGGAAAATCGGGCACGTCGCGCACGGCTGCGTGTAGTTTAGAAAGCGTCTCTTCAGCCATCGCCGGGGCCGATGCTAGCGCCTCGCACAGAAAGGTCAAACGCCGTGCAGTTGGTTGCGAAGCGGAGCGCCCGCTTTACTCTGCTGCACGATGGATCGACAGCTCCTGATTTTCGCGACGGTTTGCTATCTGGCGGCGGTAATCAGAACCGTTATTTCGTTTCGTGCCCGCATCTTTCGACGGAGCCGATTTGTTTTCCTAACAATCGCGCTTGGTTTCGTTTTGCAGACTGCATTTCTTTCCGTTCGCGGACACGCTCTGGGGAGTTGTCCGATTACGAATTTATTTGAAGTGCTCGTCTTTCTGGCCTGGTCAATCGCCCTTATCTACCTGTTGATTGGAACGACCTACCGCCTCTCCCTTATGGGCGCGTTTACGGCCCCGCTCGTTGTTCTACTGCAACTCGTCGCTTTGCTCTTACCGATAGATACCCCGCGCGCTTTCCCGATCGCTCCAAATCCTTGGTTGGAATTTCATGCTTCTATTTCGATCATCGCCTACGGGGCGTTCGCACTCGCTTGCGTCGCGGGCGCCATGTATCTGGTGCAGGAACGGCAGCTCAAGACCCACCAGTTGCGGTCAATCTTCTATCATTTGCCTCCGTTGCCTAATCTCTTTTCGGCAATGACGCGGTTGCTTTGGTTCGGCTTCATTCTCTATAGCGCGGGGCTAATCAGCGGATTTTTTGTGAACGAGCCACTGCCGTGGACTAAGATCGCTTTGGCGATTGCCATTTGGATTTTGTACGGCGCGATTTTGCAGGGCCGGTATTTACGCTGGATGGCGCCGCGGCGGATTGCCACGCTATGTGTGGTCGCATTCGCCGTCGCGTTGTCACTTTTGTGGAGCATCGAGTTTGTCGGTCATCGGGCATGAACTTTTTTTGCTTTGGTCTTAACCATCACACCGCGCCGATCGAAGCACGTGAGCGCTTTGCTGGTCATGCCCGATCGCCAGCAGTGCTGCGTGACCTCGGCTGCAGCGAAGTGCTGTTGCTCACGACTTGTAATCGGGTGGAAATTTACGCCGCAGCGGGTGCAAATATCGCGAACGAAGAAATCGCAGAATCTTTGCGCATCAATGACGAACCGAGCTCAAAAAACGATTTGGAGGCATTTTATCGCAAGGAAAATGCGGAATGCGCGCGGCATCTTTTTCGTGTCGCGGCGGGACTTGATTCCATGGTGGTGGGCGAAACCGAAATCCTCGGCCAGGCCAAGCGCGCTTATGCTGACGCGCGTGCGAGTGGAAATGCCGGGCCGTTGCTTCATCGACTGTGTCAGCGAGCTTTTCGGGCGGCAAAACAAGTGCGCTCAAAGACGCAGATTACGCGTGGGCCGGTTTCGGTGGGTTCGGTGGCAGTCGATTTGGCGGAGAAGATTTTTGGTAATTTGCGAGGGAGAAAAGTTTTGGTGTTGGGGGCTGGGGAAACGAGCGCCAAAACTTTGCGTGCGCTCGCTTCTCGGGGGGTTTCAGATCTACGCGTAAGCAATCGGACACCGGCACGCGCGGAAGAGCTGGCAAACGAGTTGGAAGGAATTGCGGTGCCGTTTGCGACCTGGCTCGAACAGTGTCGCGAAATCGATATTCTAATTTCATCGACTGCGGCCGAAACGCACCTCCTGACTCCGCCGTTGCTTGTTCCGATTTTGCGCGACCGAGCCGATCGCCCACTTTTTATCATCGATATTGCCGTCCCGCGGGACGTTTCTCCCGAAGTGAACGAATTCGACGGTGTTTATCTCTACGACATTGATTCCTTGCAAGAGATTGCCAGCGAATCACACGAGCTTCGCCGGCAGCAAATCGCCGCCGCCGAAGCGATCATCGACGAACACGTCGCGGATTTTCAAAAACATTTGGGTTTGTCTCAGTCCGGGACGCGACCAACAAAAGAGTGCCCGACGCGTGTCAGCGGAGAATTGCGGGCCTCTGAACTGTAGCGACGCTTCGTGAGCGTCGAAGAGTCACCAGGGTCTGGCGTTCAGGAAACACCGCAACAGGAAATAGTTCTCGGCACTCGCGGAAGTGAATTGGCGTTGACGCAAACCCGAATGGTTGAGGAAGCGCTGGCTCGGACCCGGCCCTTGGTCAAGGTAGCAACCGAAATCATTCGCACGACAGGCGACCCTGAGCACGTTGCACCGAGCGAATTGGACCGAAGAGAAGGGCGCAAAGGAATTTTCACGGCTGAGCTGGAGCGGGCGCTGATGGAAAAGCGCATTGATGTCGCGGTGCACAGCGCGAAGGATTTGCCCAGCGAAATGGATAACGCACTTACGATCACCGCGGTTTTGCCCCGTGGCGCAGCGGAAGATTTGTTGCTGCGGAAAAGCACAGCACATGCGCCGGTCGCAACGATTGCGACGGGAAGTGTGCGGCGACAAAGGCAAACGCGTTGGAGTAATCCCGCCGCACGCGTCGTAGGGCTACGCGGAAATGTGCCAACCCGTTTGCGCAAATTCATCGAAAGCGATTGGGACGCGATTATTCTGGCGCGCGCCGGCCTGGAGCGGCTCGGATTCCTGCCACCGGAGTTTGAATTTGAAGGCCAGAAGCTTTTTGCCGAAATACTGCCGCCAGAAAATTTTTTGTCGGCTGGCGGTCAGGGCATCATCGCTTTGCAAACACGCGCAGCCGATTGGGTCGCGCGCGAAATCATGTCGTCGATTGATGACATGGAAACGCATCTTTGTTTGCGAGCGGAGCGGGAGTTTTTGCGGTTATTGCAGGGAGATTGCGATTTGCCGGTGGGCGTGCACGCTCGATTTATGACGGGCGAAATGGCATTGCGCGTCCAACTATTTGGCGATGCACTGGCGCCAAAGACGGCGAGCGGGCGAGGATGCGATCCGGAGAAACTGGCGGGCGAAGTTTTTAGAAAGCTCGAGCGTGAGCAAGAGTAGGAGTCAGGAAGGAAAATGTTTTCTGGTCGGAGCGGGCCCGGGCGATCTGGGACTGGTGACGCTGCGTGCGAAAGAGTTGCTCGAACGCGCGGACGTAATTGTTTACGACGCGCTGGTCAATCCGGAAATGCTGGACTGGGCCCCGGTTGACGCCGAAATCATTTTCGCTGGAAAGCGTGCTGGCGAGAAAACGTTTTCGCAGGATGAAATCAACGCGCTCCTAATCGAAAAATCGCGTCTCGGAAAAAATGTAGTGCGTTTGAAGGGAGGCGATCCATTTATTTTCGGACGCGGGGGCGAAGAAGCGGAAGCGCTGGCCGCGGCTGGAATTGACTTCGAGATTGTCCCTGGAATTACGTCTGCCATCGCGGCGCCCGCCTATGCCGGAATTCCGGTAACTCATCGCGACCAGAATTCGCACGTCACTTTCTTCACCGGCCATGAGGATCCGACGAAGGGCGAAAGCGCAATTGACTTCGATTCGCTGGCGAACCTGGGCGGCACCCAAGTGATGTTAATGGGGATGGATCGGTTGGCAGTGATCACCCGCGAAATGCTGGCGCACGGCAGCCGAAAGGACCTGCCGGTGGCGCTTGTTCACCGTGGCACAGTGGGACAGCAAAAAACCATTGTTGGCACTCTGGAAAATATCGCAGAGCGCGCGAGTGCAGCGGGCTTCGAAGCGCCGGCCGTCGCGATTTTCGGCGATGTTGTTTCCTTGCGAAAAGATTTAAACTGGTTCGAAAATCGTCCGCTTTTCGGTAAGCGAATCGTGGTCACGCGCACCCGCAAACAGGCAAGCGGGTTGAGTTCACAATTGCGCGCGCTGGGAGCGGATGTCATCCAGTTACCAACCATCCGGATCGAACCACCCAGCGATCTTCGCGAGTTCGCCGAATTGGTGCAGGATGCGCATTCCTATGACTGGATTGTTTTCACCAGCCCGAACGGTGTGGACGCCTTTTTCGAGATTTTTTTCAAACTCTATGATGACGCGCGAGAGATCGGCCCTGCGAAAATTGCGGCCATCGGGCCGGCCACGGCGCAACGAGTGAGGGATTTCCATCTTCACGTCGATTTGCAGCCGAAAGAGTTTGTGGCTGAAGCGGTGGTAAAGGAATTTGAGAAGGAGGGTGGGGTTGAAAACCTGAGGATTCTGATTGCCCGGGCAGAGAAGGCGCGGGACTTGCTCCCTAAAAAACTGAGCGGCATGGGTGCGATTGTGGACGAAGCGTTTGCGTATCGAACCGTTCCGGAAACGCGTGACGCGACCGGAGCGCGCCGACGTTTTTCGGCTGAAGGAGCCGATCTCATCACCTTCACCAGCTCATCGACAGTGGAAAATTTTCTCGATCTGAAGCTGCCTTGGCCGGCTGGGATGAAAGTGGCCAGCATTGGCCCAATCACATCGGCAACGGCGCGTGAGCGCGGGCTGAGTGTCGACGTGGAGGCGAAGCAGCACGATATCGCGGGATTAGTCGAGGCGATTCAGAAATTTTACGGCGCCTGATTTATGCCCGACGACTTCGCCAGCACGATGCAGGAACTGAGCGCGGAGGCAACGTTAGCGCGTGAAGAAACGCGGACCAATGACTTCGCTTCGCTTCTGCGCGAATTCCGCGCCGTCAATGAGAACGTGCAAAGCTTGGAATCAACTCTAACCCGCCGAGTCGAGCAAATCGCCTCGATCATTCTGCCTGCACATGCCACCGAATCCGCGGCCCAGTTTCAGAAAATCGAAGACGGCATCGACGCCATCCGCGCGAGCGAATCGGTGAATCATCGGCTGTTCGATTCTTTGCACGAGGAGCTGTTGAAATATCGCGATAATTTCCTCTACGAATCATTGCAAAAGCCGTTCGTTCGCGACCTGCTCGGGGTATACGACGATCTCACAACTCTGGCGACCCAGCTCAAGACCGCATCCGAGGGACGGAAATCGGAACGGTTAGCGCGTTGGCAGGATAATTTGGGAAACGCAATCCATGGTTTGCTGGAGGTATTTCACCGTCTGGAAGTGACTGAGGTGGAACCGAAAGAATTCGTCGATCTGGCGATACATCGTGTCGCTAATTACGAATCGACTGAGCGCGCTGAAGATAACGGGCGAATTGTGACACGGATCAAACCTGGCTTCATTTGGCGCGGAAACGTCTTACGACCGGAAGAGGTTATCGCGTTGCGTTGCAAATGAGCACTGATCGCGTCTCTATTTCACTGGCTCCGCTAGTGTCCAAGAAAAACGCTGATAATTCCGAGGGCGGCGCGGCACGGAAGTTGCACTTTCAAGGTCGGGGCGAGTCGGCCCCATTGACTTCTCCAAAAATGAACGAACGCAAAGCAGTCGGCATTGATCTGGGCACAACTTTCTGTGCTGTAGCCCATATCGACCCTTACGGTAAGCCTCAAATTATCCCGAACGCGGAAAGCGAACGGATCACTCCCTCGGTGATCTTGTTTGACGGCTCGAACGTGATCGTTGGCACGACGGCGAAGAATAATGCTGTGGCCGAGCCGGAGAAGATCGTGGATTTCGTCAAACGCGAGATAGGTAAACCGAAGGAGCAATTTCATCGTGAATTTGGCGGCAAAGTTTACTCGGCCGAGGAGTTGAGCGCGCTGATTTTAAAGAAGCTTAAACTCGACACGGAGAAGTATCTCAAGCAACAAATCACCGACGCGGTCATCACGGTTCCGGCGTATTTCAACGACGCGGAACGAACTGCGACCATCACCGCCGGCCAGCTCGCCGGATTCAATGTTTTGCAGATCATTAACGAGCCTACCGCCGCTGCGCTCGCCTATGGTCTTGATAAACTGAACGAGGATCAAACCGTCTTCGTCTTCGACCTTGGCGGCGGAACGTTCGACGTCACGATCATGCGCATTCAGGGCCAGCACATCAACATGATCGCGACCAATGGCGATCACCGGCTGGGCGGCAAGGATTGGGACGACACCATCGTCAATCACATGGCAGAAGAATTTGATCGTCAGCATGGAGAAAATCCGCTGCTTGATCTGCAAAGTTACCAGGACCTGCACACGCGGGCGTTATCGGCCAAGATCCAGCTTTCCAGCCGCATGCAAACCGCAGTTGTGCACCATCACAATGGCAAAAGCGTCAAGCTCGAAATCACACGTAATGAATTCGAGCGCCGCAGCCAGCATCTGGTCGAAAAATGCAAGACCATTTGCGAGATGGTGATGCAGGAAGCAAACATGACCTGGGACGACATCGACAAGATTTTGCTCGTCGGCGGCATGAGCCGCATGCCGATGGTCCGCTCCCTGGTCTCCCAGTTGACCAAAGCGCCGGTGATTGACGACGTGAATCCCGACGAGGCCGTAGCGAAGGGCGCCTCGATCCAGGCGATTCTTTCCTTGCTTGAAGAAGAGAAAGTCTCGGGCGAACAGGTGCTGCCGACCGACACCCGCGACCAATTTGTCGGGCGCGAAGGCGGTCTGATCCAGGTAACCAATATCACTTCCCACACCCTTGGCGTTGTGCTGTGGGATGAAGTGCACCTCGAGGAATACGTTTTCCCAATGATCCGCAAAATGACGGCGATTCCAGCGCGTGCGCGAAATTCGTTCGGCACCGCCATGTCCAATATGCAGCGTGCCGTTGTCCGGGTGGTGGAAGGCGAAAGCACGTTGCCGGGCGAATGTACGCCGCTCGGGATTTGTGACGTGGAACTTCCGGCATTCTTGCCAAAGGGTTCGCCAGTTGAGTTGACTTACGAATATAACGCTAACCAAGTTCTGGAAGTTTCGGTCGAGGCCAGTGGTAACCGCGCCAAGGTTTCCATTGAACGAAACACCGGTCTGGCGCCAAACGAAGTGGCACAGGCGGCGGCGAATCTGGGATCTTTGCGGGTTGCATGATGGCGTGAAATGCGAAGTTGTTTTTCCAACCCCCCTTCCCGACGATCCCCAAAAGTGGGATGGTTGGAATAAGTATAAATCGACCAATCCCTACGAGCGTCTTTGTCTCGACGCCGAGGAGAATCCGACTAACGAGCTGATCGAAGAACATTGCCGCGAGCTTTTGCGGTGGTGGCAGAAAAAACTGCCGCTAAAAAATCAGCCGAGCAATCCCGTTGCCCAGCTTTTGCGCGCCGGGCTGGACGAATCTTCGCGCTATTTGACGGAAGCGCGCATGGAACTGCTCGATCCCGAGCGGCGAAAAAAAGCTGATGCCGTTCTGGCCGCCGAGGCAGAGCAACAGGCGATCGCGGAATTTAACAAGGTTCTATCCTTCTCCATCGCGGATGGCGGGCTTCGGCCGGAAGAGGAGAAAGCTCTCCAGCGTTTTGGTGCAGAGCACGGTCTCTCGGAAGAAAAAGTCCTCGAATTCATCGAAGCGAAATTAAAGGAAACGGGTACAACTCGGATCGTTCCCGAGCCGGAAGTAAAGGTGGAAACCACGGTGGCAGTCGCACCGGGGGACACCAAATCGGAATTCCTACGGGTATTGCAGCTTAGCGGTTTGGATGGCGAATCGATGACTGACGATCAACGCGACGCCTTGATCAACATCGCGGAAAACTCCGGGCTCGATCCGGGGGATGCCGAGGACATGGTGGATGAATACCTTGAAGAAATCGACCGGAAACAAATCGCCGATATCACCAAGGCTAAGGCAAAACCCCCAACCCCGGTTGGTCGGAATGGAACGAGTGCGGTTAAGGGGTCGCCCAAGGTCAAGGTGGTGGAAGAGCCGGTCCCGGCCGCTACTCCCAAGCGCGCGGTCCTTTCGCCCCAACAGGAACGGAAACGATATCCCAATTACAGCAATTCACTTGGCGGACAGATGTTTCTTATTCCATCAGGAGAATTCATCATGGGTAATCCGTTTCCAGATGCACCTCCAAACGAAACACCGCATTTCCGCGTTACTGTCACCCGTTTTTACATGTCGCGCTTTCCGATCACCAACGCGCATTACGAAGCTTTCGATCCACTTCACAAAAGTAAACGCGCGCCTGCAACCGGAGATCGTCATCCCGTTGTTTATATCAGCAGTCTGGACGCGATGAAGTTTTGCCAATGGCTTAGCATCCGTGAGCGCAAAAAATATCGGCTGCCGACGGAAGCGGAATGGGAATACGCCGCCAAGGGGACCGATGGACGCAGATATCCATGGGGCAATTTCGATAAGCGTGGCGATCTCGCCAATTTTGCCGATAAAAACACCTCCTTCGCCTGGAGTGATCGTCAGATCGACGATGGTTATGCGGAGAGTGCGCCGGTCGGATCATTTCCGCGTGGGGCCAGTCCGTTCGGGATTGAGGATATGTCGGGAAATATCTGGGAATGGTGCAGCAATTTCTTTGAGCAATACAAACCGACGCCGAAGACTGATCCGCACGGGCCCCCGAGCGGAACCAAACGCGTTTATCGCGGCGGCAGTTGGAAATCGCGCTTCGCCAGTTTGCGCACGACCACTCGCAGCGCCAACCTCCCGAATTTCTCCTGCAACGATCTGGGTTTCCGGATCGTCTGCGAATGCGAATCCTGAAGGCCCCCGGTCATAAAACGAAAAACGCGGCTCTCCGCCGCGTTTTCGAAATCAATTTGGAACACAGGGCTCGAGCCCGGTGTTCCGTTCCTTTCCGTTACCCGTTCGGATTGAACCGAAACTTTGTTCGGCCTCGCTTGGCGTTGGCTTTGGCTTTGCGCCGGCTCTTCTGATTTGGTGTCTCAAACGCGCGCAAGCGCCGCACTTCATCGAGGATGCCTTCCGCGTCCAGCTTGCTTTTCAGCCGTTTGAGCGCGCGATCCACTGGTTCGCCTTTTCGAACAATGACTTCTGGCATCAATTCACCTCGATTCCGAAAAAATTCGCCCATTTCAACCCTGGGCAAACGTAATTTACTCCGGCCGTCCACGCCGCGTCAAATGGTCTGGGAAGGGCCTCTCAGGCCGCCCACGAAGAAAATTCAGATGCTAAATCTGCGTCATCCACGCAATCCCGGGTAAAACCTTACCTCGAGGCTAGCTCGCGGTTGCTGGCTTGGTTTGCTTGGAAGTGATTTCGCGTTGCAGGCTGGTTTTGCCCCCGCCGCGGGCACGGGTCCACCACAGCACAATCGGTGAGGCAATGAAGATGGAAGAGTAGGTCCCGACAGCTACGCCGATGATAATCGCCAGCGAGAAATCACGCAGGACCGCACCGCCGAAAAGGAAGAGACACAGAATCGGGATCAAAGTGACGGTGCTGGTAAGGATAGTCCGGCTGAGCGTCTGATTGATACTTTCGTTCATGATCTGTTCGATCGAACCTTTGCGCCCGCTCGCCAAACCTTCGCGGATCCGATCGTACACAACGATAGTATCATTAATTGAATAGCCGGCGATGGTAAGCACAGCGCCAACCATGGTGAGCGTCAGTTCCCGGTGAAGCAGCGAAAACACGCCAACCGTGATCAAGACGTCGTGCAGCAGCGCGACAATCGCGCCCACCGCGAAGGAAAGTTCGAAGCGAAGGGTCACAAAAATCAAGATGCCGAGAATACCGAGCCCGAGCGCAACGAGGGAGCTGCGCGCCAGCTCGCCACCGACGAGTGCGCCGACTCGTTCCGCGCCTTCGACTTTGAATTGGGCCTCCGGCATCGCGGTCATGATTTGTTTTTCGACCGCGTCGCTGGTGTGCAATGGCGTGCGGATGGTGATGTAGTATTTTCCGCCCTGGTCCGATTCTTGAATTGTTGCATCCGCCAGATTGATTGGTTGCAACGCCGCTCGCACTTTGCCGACATCGATCGCTTGCGGCGAGCTCAGGGTAATCAAATCGCCGCCGCGGAAATCGACGCCGAAGTTCTTTTCACCGCGAAGATAAAACGACGTCGCACCAGCAACGAGGAGCGCGAGCGAGCACATGCAGGCGAGAAACCCTTTGCCCAGGAAGTTAATATTTTGCGACGAAATAAGGTGCATCATCGAAATCTTTTTCACGCGACCGGTATCAACGAAGAATTCGAAGATGTTGCGCCCAACGATAAGCGCGGTGAAAAGCGAGGCCAGAATTCCGAGCGTAAGCGAGATAGCAAACCCCTTGACCGGACCGCTTGCTTTCCAGAACAAAATGACCGCGGTGATCAACGTAGTTACGTTGGCGTCAAAGATCGAACTGAATGCCTTTTCGTAAGCGGCCTGGACCGCGACCTTGAGCGATTTGCCAAGGGCGAGTTCTTCACGCAAGCGCTCGTAAACTAAAACGCTGGCATCGACCGCGAGGCCGATTGTCAAAATAATTCCGGCAATGCCCGGCAAAGTCAGAACAAAGCGGAACATGGTCAGCGCGCCGAAGAGCAACACGATGTTCACCAGCAGCGCCAGGCACGCGATAATGCCCGCAAACCGATAGTAAAGTGCAACGCAAACGAGCGTGATAGCCAAACCGACAAGACCGGCCAGGATGCTGGCGCGAATTGAATCTGCTCCAAGCGTCGGGGATACGCTGCGTTCTTCTTCGATGCTCACTGGCGTTTGCAGCGGATTCTCCAGAACACTGGCGAGACCACGCGCTTCTTTTTCGGTAAAATGACCAGTAATCACCGCGTCGCCCCCGTAAATGGCATCGCGAATGACAGGCGCGGATTGGATAACGCCATCCAGGACGATGGCGAACCGATGACCTTTGTATTGCTCGGTGATTTGGCCGAATTTTTTCGCGCCTTCGCCATCGAACTTCAGCTGTACGGTCCAGCCTTCATTGCCGTAATAAGCATGTGATTCGGTCACCCGATCACCGCCAAGGTCGGCCTTCTTTTTCACCAGCAAACGTTCAGTCGTCGCTTTCTCGTTATTATCTTCGGGAGCGTGTTTGTAGATCTCGATTTTGTATTCCGGCGGCACTACTTCGGTTCCCTGGTCGATCGCCTTCAGTCGTTCGCCGTTATCCGGATAAACCAGGCGGAATTCGAGCTTGGCTACACGTGAAAGTTGATCGCGCGCCTCCTGGATCTTCGCGGTATCGAGTCCTGGAATCTGCACCAGAATTCGGTCCTGCCCGACCGGGCTGATGATCGGTTCGCCACCGCCGAAATAATCGACGCGTTTGCGGATGACCTCGACGGCTTGATCAAGCAAACCAGGAGTGATCGGCTTGTCCTTGTCGACTTGCTGGAGCTTGATCAGAAACGAGGTGCCGCCCTTGATGTCGAGACCGAGCGCGATGTTTTTCTCCGGCGGCCAGATAGTAGCAATACTGAATGCGACCAGTAGCACCCCCAGCAGGGTAGCGATGAGCCGTTTGCGCAGCCCGTAATCGGTGGCGAAATACCACCCGAAAAGGACCAGAAACAACAGCCCGATGAAAAATGTGAATGCGGGACTCATTCTAGGTGCCGATTGTTGATCTTGACGGTCACTCCCTCACTCCGCTGCTTTCGCGACGCTCGCGATGGCCGATTTTTCCATCTCGATCTTCACGTTATCGGCAACTTTTACGATCACCGTGGAATCTTTCACATTAGCAATCAGACCGTGAATGCCCGAACTCGTTACGACGCGATCACCGGTTTTGAGTGCACTGATTAATTGCTGCTGTTCCTTTTGCCGGCGCGCCTGCGGGCGAATCCCAATAAAATAGAAGATGATCAAGACGAAGATGAGGGGGACGAAAAGATTGAATCCGCCGCCGGGACTGGCGGCACTACCAGGCGCGGCGGTCTGCGCTTGAGCTAAGAGCGTGAGTAAAATCATCAGGTAGTAGACGGGAGTCGGAGCTTAATCTTACTCGCGCCGCCTGCAATTTTTTAGTTCCAGGACTGAGCTTTGCGACTGTCACCCGCAATTTTTCAGAAGGAAATCGAATCGCTGCGCTCAAATGCACCGCTTACTGGTGGCAAAGTCTTGCCCGGTATTATTGCGGTCGAAAGGCTTCGCGCCCCACTACTCAGGGTGGTCGATCACGACAGCGTAAGATCGACCTCCCGACCTTTGTAATTGGCAACGAAGTTGAAGCGGAATTCATTGAAGGTTCCATTTTCAATGGCGGCGCGCGCCCGTCGCATCAGCTCAAGATAGAAATGCAGGTTGTGCAGGGTGATCAAACGCAGCCCGAGAATTTCTTCAGCTTTGATAAGATGACGGATGTAACCACGCGTGTACTCCTGGCAGGCCGGGCAGGCGCAATCTTGCTCGATTGGATTTTTGTCGCGCGCGAACTCGGCGTTCTTCAGATTGAGCGTGCCAGAACTCGCGAACGCGGTCCCATTGCGCGCCAGCCGGGTCGGCAACACGCAATCGAACATATCCATTCCGCGCGCGATCAGCTCCAGCAATTGCGGCGGCGTACCCAGTCCCATCGCGTAGCGGGGTTTGTTTTCCGGTAAAAATTGCGCACCCGATTGGACCGCGCGCATCATTTCCTCCTCCGGTTCGCCCACGCTTACGCCACCGATGGCATAGCCATCGAATCCGATTTCAACCAGCACCTGGGCACTTTGTTTGCGTAGTTCCGGGAACGTCGCACCCTGGACGATGCCGAAAAGGAGAGGATTGGCTGTAGTGGCGGCCGCGCCGGCCGCATTGTTAAGGTTTGCAGGCGACACGCCTGCCTCTACAGCGCGTTTACATCGCTGCGCCCACCGTGCCGTCAATTCCGCGCTTCGTGCAGCATAATCGTACTCACATGGCCACGGCGGACATTCATCCAGCACCATGGCAATGTCGCTGCCGAGCGCGGTCTGAATTTGCATCGCGATTTCCGGCGAAATAAAAGCCGGCGTCCCATCGACGTGATTTTGGAAATGCGCGCCCTCCTCCGTAATCTTGCGCAATTTCGCGAGCGAAAAAATCTGGTAACCACCGCTGTCCGTCAGAATTGGCCCATCCCAATTCATAAAACTATGCAATCCACCCAGGTGCCGAATGACGTCGAGTCCTGGTCGAACGAAGAGGTGATAAGTATTCCCGAGAACAATTTGGGTGTTGAGTTCGCGAAGCTCTCGCGAGCTAACGGCTTTGACGCTGCCCTGGGTTCCTACGGGCATGAACGCCGGCGTCTCGATCACGCCGTGTCCAGTTGTGAGCCGCCCAGAGCGCGCTTTTGTGCTTTTATCCGTCGCCCTTACTTCAAACATTGGCGGAACCTTGGAAATGATCGCGCAGCTCGCAAGCAATCAATCGTTTCGGCTGAGGGAAGATTCGCTTTGGCGGCTTTTTTATTGGACTCTGCTTGCGCTCGTTTTTGCCGGGGCGATTTGGCAACGCTTTAGGCTCCCACTCGAACCAATTGCCGATCCCGATACCTGGGGCTATCTCTCGCCCGCTCTCCGAAAATTAACCGGTGCCGAATTTGGCCACACCAACGGACGCAATTTCGTTTATCCTGGCTTTGTCTTCTTGGTTCTCCGCCTTTTTGCGGATTTTCGCGCCATCACCATCGCTCAACATTTCCTCGGACTTTTGGCCGGTGCAGTTTTCTTACTCACCTGGAAGCGTGCGCGCATTTTCGTGCCAAATCCGCGGATCGGCCGCGTTGCTCACGATCTGCTGGGATTGGTTGGGGCCGCGATCTTTCTCCTGCAGTGGCAGACGATTGTTTTCGAGAAAGAGATCCGGCCCGAAGGCATCTGCGCGTTTGTCGTCAGCATTACTTTTTATCTGCTAATCCAATTTCTTGCCTGTTTTTTTCTGCAGCACCGGCGCACGGCCACGGTTGCATATGCGATTGCGCTTGCCTTTACCGCAATCTTTCTCGCTTCGATCAAACCGAGTTTTGGTCTGGCTTCGCTTTTTGTATTGTCGCCAATCATTGCCTTGTTTTGGCGGAGTGGTTGGTGGTGGCAAAAGGTTTGGTTTTCTCTCGGGTTCGTCTTTAGCGCCGCCGTCCTTTTGTTGCCGGAACACTTTCTCAGTCGCAATGATGAAATGAGCCGGACATTCTTGCCGACCACGCTTTTCGTATTTCATGCCGAGCTTATTCGTGACCAGTTGGCAAACGATTTGGCAAAGAATGTCAGTCTTCCATATCCGCGCGATCGGCTGGAACGCCTCTACCTTGCGCTGCGGACCGAGATCGAAAAATCTCGTACGGCTCGGCAGTACGCCTACCGTTCCCTCGGCTTTGACGCTGATTTTCTGATGTACGATCCCAACTCAATCGCGGTCCAAGCCCGTCGCGAATTTCGTGGTGATGTTGCAGCGCTTTGCGCGTTTTACCGGTTTTATTACGGGCGGATTTGGGAAAAACGGCCGCTCCAGGTTCTGGCAAAGGTTGCGCGGCAGATGCAAATTTTCTATCTGCCGTACTGCCGGGCCTATGACCCTAGAATAAGCCGAAAGCTGGGCGGCGAATATCAATATAGTGTCGTTTCTCTCAGTGACCCAATCTGTCGCAAAGTCTGGATGGGTTATCCGCCGGCTGTGGATTTCATGAACCGGACGGAAGAGCTTGCCCGGCGCGAGTTGCGCTTTCGACAGCCTCTGCTTCTTCCACTAATTCCGATAGCTGTTTTGCTGATGTCGATTAGCTATTCGACCTCGCTTGCCGTAGCTCTCGTTCTTGCCGTGATCGTTGCCCTAACTTCAGGGCGCTGGCGACGGCTGCACTGGATCGCGGCCCTGGTCGTGTTCTCGTTCTCATTTAACGCAGCCTGTTGCCTTGAAGTGGCAACCATCACTTCGCTCGAGATTC
>Ga0137403_10000307_pt2 | contig 51836 bp, 46 predicted proteins | sample CZOMad2_1_16fung_FD_122057 | JGI IMG/M metagenome (GOLD analysis project Ga0137403, IMG submission 122057) | Vadose zone soil fungal communities from Angelo Coast Range Reserve, California, USA - CZOMad2_1_16fungal (Hybrid Assembly) | ecosystem: Environmental > Terrestrial > Soil > Vadose zone... | reverse complement strand
GTCGAGGCGGCCTACGCCGCCGGCAAGGGCCAGCAGATCACGATCATGGGCGTCGACGGCAATGTCGACGCCGTGAAGTCGATCAAGGCCGGCCGCCTCAGTGCCTCGGTTGCCCAGCTTCCCTACCTCGTGGGCAAGCAGGCGGTCGAGAAGGCGAAGGCCGTGCTGGGCGGGCAGACGGTCGACGAGTACACCTATGTGCCGACGCTGGTCCTGACCAAGCAGGTCCTCGAGGAGAACAAGGAGCCCATGCTCCAGTATGTGAAGTAGTGTCGCGGCAGGCTCTGCCGGCGCGTTCGCCGGCAGAGCCGTTCCTTGCGAAGTCAGAGCACTTGAGCGAGTCACATTTCAGTTTGTCATCCCCGCGAAAGCGGGGAGCCAGGGCAAGCGACGGAGCAATCCCCCTGGATTCCCGCTTTCGCGGGAATGACAATGAGGGGTGTCTACTAAACTGCGAATTGCTGGCTGAGGTCGTTTCATGACGACCGATACCGCCGTGGGAGCCGGGGCGTCGCCGAGCCGCTGGAGCCGGCTGGCCGTTCGCTCGGAATCGCTGGCCGTGCTGGCGATCCTGATGGTCGGGCTGTCGATCCTGTCGCCCTATTTCCTCAGCGTCTCGAATTTCCTCAACATCCTGCTCGCCACCTCCGTCATCGGCGTGCTCGCCTACGGGGCGACCTTCGTGATTGCCGCCGCCGGCATCGATCTTTCGCTCGGCTCGGTCCTCGGACTCTCGGGCGTCGTCGGCGCGCTCGCCATCAATGAGCTCGGCGTGCCCTGGCCGCTCGGCATCCTGCTCTGCCTCGTCACGGGGGCGTTCTGCGGCCTGATCAACGGACTCCTGAACACGCGCGCCGGGATTCCCGCGTTCATCGCCACGCTCGGCATGCTCGGCGTGGCGCGCGGCTTGGCGCTGGTGCTGACCAATGGCGTGCCGGTCTACGGCCTCGCCGATCCCGTGGTCTATCTCGGACAGGGGCGGCCGCTCGGCATTCCCACCCCAGTCATCATCTTTCTTCTTGTCGGCGCGATCGCGCACTTCGTCCTCGCCTACACGCGCTTCGGCAAATATGCCGTGGTCATCGGCGACAACGAGGCGGCGGCGCGGGCGATGGGCGTGCGGGTGCAGCGGCACCGGGTCGCCCTCTACGTCGTCTCCGGGGCCATGGCCGGCATCGCCGGCCTCCTGTTCATCGCGCGCGTCAATTCCGGCGATCCGACGGCCGGGCTCAACTACGAGCTGACGGCGATAACGGCGACCATCCTCGGCGGCACCAACCTGTTCGGCGGCCGCGCCACGATCGTCGGCACGCTCATCGGCGCGCTCATCATGGGGGTGCTGCAGAACGGGCTTAATCTCTTGGCCGTCTCCTCCTTCTATCAGCAGATGGCGATCGGCACGGTGCTCGTGCTCGCGGTCTGGCTGGACCAGATCAACCGGACGCGGAGGCTGCGGTGAGCCTGCTCGAGCTCAGCGACGTCCGGAAGCACTTCGGCACGGTGCAGGCGCTGCGCGGGGTCACCTTCAGCGTCGAGCCGGGCCAGGTCGTCGGTCTCGTCGGCGACAACGGCGCGGGCAAGTCGACCCTGATGAAGACCATCACCGGCGTGCACGTGCCGGACGGCGGGACGATCCGCTTCGACGGGACCGAGCTCAACGGCAGGCACCCCGGCGATATCCGCGCCCTCGGCATCGAGATGATCTACCAGGACCTGGCGCTCGCCCGCATGCAGGACGTGGCCTCGAACATCTTCCTCGGGCGCGAGCCGACGCGCCGCGTGCTCGGCACCCCCCTCCGCGTCATCGATCGCGGCCGCATGGAGCGCGAGGCTGAGGTCATGATCAAGAGGCTCGGCGCGCGCGTCCCCTCGGTCCAATACGTCGTCGGCCGGCTTTCCGGCGGCCAGCAGCAATCGGTCGCGATCGCCCGCGCGCTCACCTTCAATCCCAAGCTCGTCATCATGGACGAACCGACCGCGGCCCTGGCCGTGCGCGAAGTCGAGCATGTTCTCGACCTCATTCGCGAACTCAAGCGGGCGCGGATCGCGATCATCCTGATCAGCCATCGGCTCACCGACGTATTCGCGGTCTGCGATCGCATCGTGGCACTCCGTCAAGGCGTCGTCGTCGCCGACGATCCCATCCTCGAGACCAGCATGAATGACGTGGTCGCCCACATCGTGGGAGCCGCCTGAGTTCGTACGGGCCCGGAGGACGCGGGCTTGACGAACGGCATGCGCGCGAGCAGGTCTTTGCGAATGCCCGGTCCTGCGCTCCTCATCGGCAGCGAGATCTATCGCACCTCGTCCTATGGCCGCCGGCATCCGCTGGCGATCCCGCGGGTGTCGGCGGCGCTCGACCTGATCCGCGCCATGGGCTGGCTCGACGAGCGGTGCTATCTCGACAGCCCGCGGGCGACGCCGGAGCAGTTGGCGCGCTTTCACGATCCCGACTACATCGCCGCGGTCCTGCAGGCCGAGGCGGACCAGCATGTGCCCGCCGACCGGCGCGAGCGCTACAACATCGGCCGCAACGGCAACCCGGTATTTCCCGAGATCTTCCGGCGGCCGGCCACCGCCTGCGGCGGCACGCTGAAGGCCGTCGAGCTGCTGCGCGCGGGCGGCATCGTCTACAACCCGGCCGGCGGCACCCATCACGGCCGACCCGACCGCGCCAGCGGCTTCTGCTATTTCAACGACCCCGTGCTCGGCATCCTCGCGATGCTGGACCGGGGATTGGAGCGGATCTACTACGTCGATGTCGATGCGCACCACGGCGACGGCGTGCAGGACGCCTTTGCGGACGACGACCGCGTCTTCACGTTGTCGATCCACGAGGCCGGCCGTTGGCCCTATAGCGGGAAGAGCGAGGATCGCGCCGGCGGCGGCGCGCTCAACCTGCCGGTTCCCGCCGGCTTCAACGACAGCGAGATGGCGTTTCTCTTCGACGAGATCGTGCTGCCGATCGCAGCGCGGCTGCAGCCTGAAGCGATCGTGCTCCAGTGCGGCGCCGATGGCCTGGCCGACGACCCCATGAGCGGCCTGGCGCTCTCCAACCGTGCGCTCTGGCGCGTCGTCCAGAGCCTGATGGGCGTGGCGCCGCGGCTGCTGGTGCTCGGCGGCGGCGGCTACAATCCGTGGGCGGTGGCGCGCTGCTGGGCCGGCGTCTGGGCGGTGCTGAACGGGATCGAACCGGCGGCGGCGCCGACGGCGCCGGCGCAGGCGGTCCTGCGCGGCCTCTGGTGGAACCGCAGCCAGGGCCGCGATCCGCCGGAGCATTGGTTCACGACCATCGCCGATCCGCCGCGCGCGGGCAGCGTGCGGGACGCGGTGCGGGCGCTGGCCGCAGCGGCGAGGGACCCGCTCAGGCGCGAGCGGTGACGGACGGGACGGGAGCGGTCGAGCGCAGGGCCTGGGCGACTGCCTCCGCGAGATCGTCGCGCGACAGCGGCTTGAACAGCAGGGCGGCGGCGCCGACCTGCTTGGCCACCGACTCGTTCATGCGCGCGCTATAGCCAGTACAGAGGATGATCGGCAGGTCCGGGCGGATGGCCTTGGCGCCGAGGGCCAGCTCGTCGCCGGTCATCCCGGGCATGGTCTGGTCGGTGATCAGCAGGTCGATGGCGAAGGGATCGTCGCGCAGGATGGAGAGCGCCATGGCGGCATGGGTGGAGCTCGCCGCTTCGTAGCCGAGGGCGCGCAGCATCGCGCAGGTCATGGCGGCGAGGTCGGCTTCGTCATCGACCACGAGAACGGTGGCGCGGCGATCGGCCTTGGCGATCCGGCGCGTGGCAGGCGGCGCCGGCTCCGCGGCCGCTTCGCAGACCGGCAGGAAGAGCTCGAACGTGGTGCCGACGCCGGGCTCCGATTCGACGCAGATCGCGCCGTTGTGCTCGCTGACGATGCCGAGAACGGCGGCCAGCCCGAGGCCGGTCCCGGTGCCGGTCGGCTTGGTCGTGAAGAAGGGATCGAAGATGCGCTTCAGGGTGGCGGCGTCCATGCCGCAGCCATCGTCCCGCACGGTCAACATGACATAGCGGCCGGGAGCCGGTCGGCCGCACCACATCTTGTTCGCTCCCGGGCTCCTGCCCTTGCCCATCTTCATGAGCATCGCCGAGGGGCCGGAGAGCGCGGCGACGGCCTCCGCTGCGCCGCCGGCATCGGCCTGGTGGTCCGAGAGGTGGAGCTCGATGCTGCCGCGGCGGTCGCCGATCGCGTGCATGGCGTTGACGCAGAGATTCATGACGATCTGGTCGATCTGACTGGCGTCCGCCATCACCAGCGTGCCGGAGCCGCCGATGCGCTTCGTCAGCCTGATCGTCGCCGGCAGCGTGGCGCGCAGCAGCGACGACGTCTCCTTCATCAGCAGGTCGATGCGCATCGGCTGGCGATTGCTGCCGGACTGCCGGCTGTAGGCGAGGATCTGCTGCACGAGGCCCTTGGCGCGGCGGCCGGCCGACAGCACCTTGTCGAGATGGGGCTTGACCGGGTGGTCGTCGCCGAGGTCGAGAATCGACAGCTCGGCGAAGCCGGTCATGATGCCGAGAATGTTGTTGAAGTCGTGCGCGATGCCGCCGGCAAGGCGGCCGAGCGCCTCCGAGCGTTGCGCGAAATGGAACTGCTCGAGCAGGCGCGCGCGGTCTTCGTCGGAGCGCCGACGCTCGCTGGCGTCGCGCACGATGCAGACGAGGCTGCCGTCGTCCAGGGAGGTAAGCGACAGCTCCTGCGGGAACGTCGTGCCGTCGCCGCGGCGGCCGGTGGCTTCGCCGCGCCAGGATTTGTCCTGGTCGAGGCGCGGCAGGATCGATTGCTCGAAGCGCCGCTGCTCGTCCGCTGCGTAGAGCAGATGCCAGCTTTGGCCGATCAGCTGCGCCGCGCTGCCATAGCCGTGGAGCGCGACGTGGCTGCGATTGAGATACATGTAGCGGCCGTGGCGATCCAGGATGGCGATGCCGTCGAGCGACGCTTCGATGGCGGCGAGGCGACCCTCGAGGAGCCTTTCGGCGGCCTTCTTGTCGGTGATGTCCGTGCCGACGCTGACATAGCCGCCCTGCGCCGTGCGCCGGTCGCTGATGCGAATGATGCGTCCGCCGGGCAGGACCAGTTCGAAGGGGGCGCCCGGATTGCGGCACTGCGCCAGGCGCTGCTCGATCCGCGCCTCCGGTGTCATCTGGGACTCGATCGACCTGCGCGCCGTGTCCGTCCGCAAGACGTCTTCAAGCGCGGCGCCGGGGCGGATCAGGTCGCTGCCGCCGCCATGGAATTCCTTGAAGCGCGTGTTGGCGAGGACGAGACGTTCGTTCTGATCGAACAGGGCAAACGATTCCGAAATGCTCTCGATGGCGTCCACGAGCTGGCTCTTCACGAGATCCAGCTGCTGCGCGCTGTCACGGGCGCGAAGATAGAGCTGCCTGTTCTGCCGCTTGCCGTGCAGAATCAGCGCAATGAACACGCCGCCGACGACCGCGATGGCGAAGAAACTGAGGATGAGCTCGAGTCCGCCGCGGCGCAGCTCCGACTCGTTTGCCCCGCTCTTGTCGCCGATCATCATGGCTTGGGCGATATTGCTCAGCGGCTGGCGGTAGCGCTCCAGATGATCGAGCAATCTGTGGTAGCCAACGGTATCGCCGGGATGAAGCGCGCGGAGTTCGCTCTCGATATTCGGAAGGTCATCCAGAATGGCTTTCAGCATTGCGGTCGCGCCGGGGATCTCGCGTACCTGTCGCGATTCGTCGCCTTCCAGGGCGATCGGCAGACGGCTCCAGAATACGTCGAGGCGCTCGAACGCTCGACTCTTCGCGGCCTCCGAGGGTTCCGCCCAGTAGCTGGTCACCGCCCCATAGAAGCGCAGATATTCCGCCTGCCCCTGCGCCACGATCCAGCTGCTGGTCTGGAAGTAGCTGGAGATCAGCGTCAGCTGCTTCGTCGCGTCGACGATGCCGTAACACGCGGCCACCAGGAATCCGAGAATGAGGACAGCCAGCCCGGCTGCCCTCATTCGGCGGATGGTCGATGATTTGGCGGTGTTCACTCGACTTCCGGGCGTCGCACTTGCCAGATCATCTTGGGCTGGCTGTCAGAAGGGCGGCAGCGATGGCGAGGCGGATTCTCGGGATCAGGCGCAAGACGATGCCCCATTCGAGTCAAATGCAAGACATTGGAAACAGTGTCGGAAGATGAAGGCTAGCGGATGGGCGTAAATCCGCCGTGTCGTCCGGGACCGGTTTTGTAACGCTGTGTAAACCGGGAATACCTACTATCGCAGCCGACCCCGCACGCCAGCTTGAGCAAGGACCCGATGCAGCAGGGAACGATCCTCCTGGTTGACGACGACGTCGATTTTCGCAGTCTCGTGTCGACCTATCTGCGGCGCGAGAGTTTCGCCGTCACCGAGGCTGCGACCGCCGGGATGGCGCGGCACGAATTCGGCGCGGCGGCAATCGATCTGGTGTTGCTCGACCTCGGCCTGCCGGACGCCGACGGCTTCGACCTGCTGCGCGACCTGCGCAGCCAGCGGTCGGTGCCCGTCATCATGCTGACCGGCAAGGACACGCCCATGGACCGCATCCTCGGGCTCGAACTCGGCGCCGACGACTATATCGGAAAGCCCTTCGAGCTGGCGGAATTGCGGGCCCGTATCCGCTCCGTACTGCGGCGCGCCCACGGGCTCGCCGAGGCCGACATGGCGACGGCGATGGAGGTGCTGGCGTTTGCGGGCTGGACGCTCGACCTGACGCATCGGCGGCTGCTCGACAAGGACGGCCAGGAGATCGACCTGACGGGCGGGGAATACGACCTGCTCCGTGTTCTCGCCGAACATGCTCGCCGGCCGCTCAATCGCGACCAGCTCCTCGATCTCACGCGCTCGCGCGAGTGGACGCCGTTCGATCGCAGCATCGACGTCCTGATCGGACGGCTGCGCCGGAAGCTGTCGGAGGGCGGCGAGGGGGAACTGATCAAGACGGTCCGAAACGTGGGCTACACGCTCTCCGCCGAGGTCAAGCGGCGGCGCGTGGCCGCGAACGCGGCCGGCACGCTTCAGGACGCCTCAAAACCGCAGCCATAGCGCTGCCCCCGGCGGCGGCGATCAGGGGGATGCTGGGGACATCGCCGTCGCCGGGGGCGCTATGCTCGTCGTTCAGGCCGCGTGAAGCGTCTGCTCGACGGTTCGGAACAGGTCCGCGGTGGAGAAGGGCTTGCCGAGCGTCGCATCGGCGCCCAGCAGATGGGCCTGCTGCAGATAGTCGGCGCCGGTGCCGGGGGCGCCGCGGTTTCCGCCTGACATGGCAATGATCTTGCCCGTCGGATGGGCCTTCCTGGCGGCGATGATGGTCTCCAGACCATCGGAGTCCGGCATGACGATATCGGTGATGATCAGATCGTAGGCCGAGGCGGCAGCAGCTCCCTTCGCAGGATCGGTAATGACCCGCCCCGATTTCGCCTCCGTGACCTCATGGCCATGGTAGTGGAGCGCGATCGCCACGAACTCACGCAGATCGTCTTCATCGTCGATCAGGAGGATTCTCGCCATTGTCGCCAGGTCTCCTTGTTCGACCCCTAGGCGGGCCACAGGGAGTACTGTCGCACGACTATGTAACGAGCATCCGGCTGGACGCAGCCGATCTTGTAACGTTTCGTAATCGGGCGGTCGCGTCGCGATCGTTTACGGCGATGCCGGCAGTGGCTAACCTGTCGCCGCAATGATCGGACGGTTGCTCGCCATGGCCGCGCTGGCGCTGACCCTCGTCTCTGTCGCGACGACGGCGCAGCCGCAGACTTTCGAGCGGGACAAATTGGCGATCGAGACCGCCGGGGGGGCCCAACAGTTCGCCGTCGAGCTGGCGGTGACGTCGGACCAGCGGCAGCAGGGGTTGATGTTTCGCGAGCGGTTGCCGGCGGGCGCCGGCATGCTGTTTCTCTATCCGGCGGCGCGGCCGGTCGCCATGTGGATGAAGAATACGCTGATACCGCTGGACATGCTGTTCATCGGCGACGACGGCCGGATCCTGCACATCGCGGAGCGGACGATACCGGGATCGACGGCGACGATCTCGTCAATGCAACCGGCGCGGGCCGTGCTCGAGTTGAACGGCGGATCGGCGGCGCGCCTGCATATCCAGGTCGGCGATCGCGTCCTGTACCGAACCTTCGGGACGGCCGACTGAGCGGCCGTCTCCGGAGGCCCGCGATCGCAGCCTGACGAGGTCCGTCGGCTAGATCGCCGGGCCCTGGGCGACGTGCTCGACCGGCTGCCAGTTCTCGCCGGCGGCGAGCAGACAGCTGGTGCCGTTCGGCATGCTCACGATGATGGTCCAGGTCGCGCCATTGTCGCTGGTGAGCACCTCGATCAGGCCGCCATTGTTGGCGAGGCCGACCGCCGAGGGCGCTTCCTTGTACTTGTTGCCGAGCTGGGCGAGGACGTCATCCCGCTGGCTGCATGCCATGTTGCCGGCGGCCATGGCCGGAAGGGGCAGAGCGACTGCGGTGACTAAGGCGAGGGCTTTCCACATGATCCATCTCCTACGTTCAGGTTCTCCTGGCGAAGCGGCCAGTTCTTAACCGCGATCCTAGTTTCGGCCGTCATCGCTGAAGGACGGCTTAATTATCCCTTGCACGAAGGTTAATGTGGGTGAGCCGCCGCACGTTTGCCGCAGGCCGGTCGTGACCCCCATCACTATCGTGTCGAATAAAGCCCTCCCTGGCGGTTCCGACCGGGCAAACTCGAACACCCGGTTATGACGGAGGTTCTAAGCCGTTGATGTATTGGAGCTGTGTCCGAGGAGAAAAAAGCTGAAACGATTTGTAACGGGGGCAGGGTTCCGCCGCCTTACAGATCCTTGCCCCCAACCTCCGTGTCATTCCCGCGCAAGCGGGAATCCAGGGCGAACGCAACGTCACCCGCCCTGGACCCCCGCTTTCGCGGGGGTGACATGGAAGGGGATACTGGAAGTGCGGATCGACGGACGGGGAAGCGACCGCCCCGGCGTCGTCCTACCGCTTGCGGGCCAGGGTCAGGCCGTCGCCGATGGGGAGCATGCTCAGGGTGATGCGCTTGTCGGTCTTTAACTTCTCGTTAAGGGCACGGAGGGCGACGGTGTCGGCGTCGCGTTTCCGGCCGTCGGCCACCGCGCCGCTCCACAGCACATTGTCGATGGTGATGAGGCCACCGGCACGAAGAAGCTTCAGGATCGCTTCGTAGTAGGCGTCATATTGCGTCTTGTCGGCGTCGATGAAGGCGAAATCGAAGCTGCCGGCGCCGCCGCCGGCGAGCAGGCTCTTCAAGGTGTCGAGCGCCGGCGCCAGGCGTAGATCGATGCGGTCGGCGATCCCGGACTTGGCCCAATAACGGCGGGCCACCGAGGTGAATTCCTCGCTGATGTCGCAGGCGATCAGCTTGCCGTCGGGCGGCAGGGCCTGCGCCACGCAGAGCGCGCTATAGCCGGTGAAGGTTCCGACCTCGATGGCCCGGCGGGCGCCGATCAGCTCCGCCAGCAGGGCCATGAACTGCCCCTGCTCCGGCGAGATCTGCATGCCCGCCATCGGCAGCTTGGCGGTCTCCGCCCGCAGCGCGGCCAGCAGCGGCGGCTCCCGCAGCGAGACCTTGAGGAGATAGTCGTAGAGCCGGTCGGTCATCGGGATGGTGCGGCTGGACATGGCTTCGCCTTCCGTTGGGAGCGTTCGAATCGGGTCGTCTAGCGGGGATGTGCGGGCTTACGCGACCGGCACGTATTGAAGATTTTGCGCCAGCGCGCTGAGGGCCACGGTCTTGCGCATGCTGCCATCGTCGGTGCGGACCAGCTGGGCATAGGGCTTGCCGTCGATGCCTTCGAAGACGGAGGTAACCTGCCAGACAATATTGGCCGCCTCGGCCTTGCGGAAGCGCTGGCCGATATCGATCGCAGGCTGTCGTCGTCGCATCAGCAAAGGGAAAACCGCTCTACGCCTCCCGACCGCCGGGCGGCGCCAAATTTTCAAACCAATGCCCCATATTTACCACCGCTCGCGGCGATTCGCGAGGGGGAAGGCGCCTGGTCGGCGAACCTTCGGTCGGGCCTGCTTGTAAACGAGCGGGGATCGCCCTATTTTCGGGCGCGCTGGGGCGGTCATTCGGGGCGTAGCTCAGTCCGGTAGAGTGCCTGCTTTGGGAGCAGGATGTCGCTGGTTCAAATCCAGTCGCCCCGACCATTAGCGGCCGACAGAGCGAGGCGGAACAGCAGATGCGCGTGCGGATCTACCAACCGACCAAGACGGCCATGCAGTCGGGCCGCGGCGGGACCAAGCGCTGGGTGCTGGAATTCGAGCCGGGGGCCCGCCGCGAGATGGACCCGCTGATGGGCTGGACCAGTTCGCGCGATACCAGAGCCCAGGTCCATATGGCTTTCGAAACGCTCGAAGAAGCGGTCGCCTATGCCGAGAAGCAGGGCTATGCCTACAACGTGCAGTCGGCACAGGCACGGGCGGTGCGGCCGAAGAGCTATTCCGACAATTTCCGCTATGACCGCGTCGGCCGCTGGACCCACTAGTGGTTCGATCGCAACGAATGGTTCCCATTCGTTGCGTGAATCGAACCACCAGCTTATTGATCTGGTGGGCTGATTCACCTGACGCTTGGGAACCAAGCGTCAGGATCAGACCACTAGACAAGACGACCCCGTAGCTCAGGTGGATAGAGCACCTGCCTTCTAAGCAGGTGGCCGCAGGTTCGAGCCCTGCCGGGGTCACCAGTTTTATCAATCTCTTATGGCGCTTTTCTATACTGATTTGTTCAATCTCTGGCCAAGCGTCCACGCCGTGTCATTCCCGCGCGAGAGGCTGTGAGGAAATCTCCGGGGGCGCTGGATTGGCATCGCGCGTCCTTCGAGACGGCCGCTTCGCGGCCTCCTCAGGATGAGGAATTTCCTCAGTGCCATCAAAGACCTGCCTCATCCTGAGGAGCGCCCGCAGGGCGCGTCTCGAAGGACGCACGACGCCCGTGTAACTCTCGCAAAAGTCGTCTTTTGGATTTCTTCACACGCTCTTTCGCGGGGGGTGACATCAAAGGAAAGGCGATGATGGGTCTTGAACCGAGAAGCCGGTGACTCCTTCCTCCCCTGAGCAAGCGCTACGGTGCCGGCTCCATCACCGCGGCATCGTCGTTCTTCGCGCTGTTGACCCGCTTGCTCACGGGATAGGCGGTCATGATCTGCGCCGGGAAGGGCTGCAGCAGCGCCTGCGGAATGGCGGTGTCGGCGGCGGTCAGCCAGACCTCGTAGTCGTCCGGATCCAGGATCACGGGCATCCGGTCGTGGAGCGGCGCGACCAGCGAGTTGGGCTCGCCGGTTACGATGGTGAAGGTCTCGACCGGCGCTTCGCCCTGGTCCCAGCGCTCCCACAGGCCGGCGAAGGCGAAGGGCGCGCCGTCACGCAGGCCGATGAAGTAGGGCTGCTTGCCGTCGTCGAGTTTCTTCCACTCGTAGAATCCGCTGGCGGGAACGAGGCAGCGGCGTCGCTTGAAGGCGGCGCGGAAGGCGGGGGCCGTCGCGATCGTCTCCGCGCGGGCGTTGAATGTGCGGTAGGCGATCTTGGCATCCTTCGACCAGGACGGGATCAGGCCCCATCGCAACGGGGCGAGCTCGCGCCGGCCCTCAGGGTTCAGTCTTACCGCGGGCACGGTCTGCGTGGGCGCGATGTTGTAGAGCGGCTTGAGATCAGACGGTGCCGACGAGCGCTCGGACGCGGCGATCCCGTAGAGATCGTAGATCTGCTCCCGAGTCAGCGTGGACGCGAATCGGCCGCACATGGGGCGATCCTCGGCGAACCGATCCTAGCCGTCCAGCGTCTCCCGTATCTTCCGCGCGAGATCCTGGCGGCGGAACGGCTTCGAAAGAAAGCTGACGCCCTTGTCGAGCTTACCCTGATGGACGATGGAATTCTCCGTGTAGCCGGACGTGAAGACCGCCTTCAGGCCGGGACGACGCGCCCGGGCAGCGTCGGCGATCTGGCGGCCGGTCATGCCGCCGGGCATGATGACGTCGGTGAACAGCAGGTCGATCGGCTGGTCGCTGTCGAGGATCCGTTGCGCCTGCGGCCCGCCCGCGGCCTCGATGACGCGATAGCCGAGATCGCGCAGCTGTCCGGTCACGAAGGCGCGCACATCGGCATCGTCCTCGACCACGAGGATGGTCTCGCTGCCCCCCTCACGCGTGCGATCGACGCCCGCCGGCGCGGCCGCCACCGCTGCCGCCGTCGGCTTGCGCGGCAGGTAGAGGCGCACCGTCGTGCCGTGCCCGACCTCGCTGTAGATCTTCGCATGGCCCTGCGACTGCTTGGCGAAGCCGTAGATCATGCTGAGCCCGAGCCCGGTGCCCTTGCCGACGTCCTTGGTCGTGAAGAAGGGCTCGAAGGCGTGCTCGCGGACCTCCGGTGTCATGCCGGTCCCGGTATCCGTCACCGCAAGCGCCACATAGTCGCCCGGAGTCACTTCGGCGTTGTGGGCGGCATAGTCCTCGTCGAGATGGGTGTTGTCCGTCTCGATGGTCAGCTTGCCGCCGGCAGGCATGGCATCGCGGGCGTTGATGGCCAGGTTCAACAGGGCGCTCTCGACTTGCGCCCGGTCCGCCAGCGCCGGCCATAGCGGCGTCGCCAGCCGCATCTCGATCTCGACATCCGCGCCGAGCGTGCGCCGGAGCATCTCCTCCATGCCGGCGGCGACGTGATTGAGGTCGAGCGTTTCGGAGATCAGTGTCTGCCGGCGCGAGAATGCCAGCATCTGCCGCACCAGGGCGGCGCCGCGCTCGGCCGCCCGCAAGGCGCTCTCGATCGACGGCCGCAGCTCCTGCTGGACCCGGTCCATGGCCAGATCGAGGCTGCCGATGACGACCGTCAGCAGGTTGTTGAAGTCGTGTGCCACGCCGCCGGTGAGCTGGCCGACGGCGTTCATCTTTTCCGATTGGCGCAGCCGCTCCTCGGTGGCCTGGCGCTCGGTCACGTCCTGGCACATCGAGAGGATGCCGGCGAAGCGGTTCCCGGCATCGTGGAGCGGCATGTTGTGCCACTCGCAGAGAATCTTCCGGCCGTCCTTCGTGATGTTCTCGGCCGTCGCATCCACCTCGTGGCGGCCGGCGGCCAGTTCCCGGAACATCCCTTCGACCAGCGGTTGCGCGGCCGCGGGCGTGATGGTGCCGAAGGGGTGCTTGCCGCGCACCTCTTCGAACCGATAGCCGAAGATCCGCTCGGCCGCCTTGTTCCAGTAGATGAAGCGAAATTCGGCGTCATTGAGGATGCAGCCGATGGGCATGCGGTCGAGGATCATTTCCAGCCGCGCCGTCAGGGCGGCCCGCTCGGCCTGCGCCAGCAGGTCGGCGGTGACGTCCTTGTGGACCATGGCCACATGGCTGACGCGACCGTCGCGCCCGCGCAGGGGGAAGGCCGTGATCTCGATCGCCACCCGCCGGCCCTCGGCGACATGCACGTGGGCGACGTCGCGTGGGTCGTACCAGAAAGCCGGGATCGTCACGGTCTCGCCGGCAAATGCGCGCTGGATGAGGTCGATCACGCCGACCCGGGCGGCCTGCTCGTCGCGCAGCGCGTTGTAGCCCGGCGGCGGCTCGCTGCCGAAGATCTCACGGAACTTCGGATTGGTGAGGATGCTGTAGCCGTCGGCCGTGTAGATCTGGAAGCCGACGGGGGCATGGGAGAACAGTCCTGCGAGCAGCGCGGCCGGATCATCGATGCCTGACAATTCCGCCATTGCGCCTGCGGCCCGCCCCCGCGCCTTACCCGGCGCCCGCGCGCGCCATCAAGAAGGATCGTCGATGATACGCATGACTACGTCGCGCTGACAATCGCGACCGCCCGCCGGTGTCGGGTCAATGGGTTCAGCCGGCGGTGGGCGGGAAAAAGCAAAACCGCCATCGGCGGCGCCGATGGCGGTTTGGCGGGCGGCGGACTTTCGCCGCGGTTAGTTGAACTTGCTGAGGGCGTCCATGACCCGCAAGATGGCGGGACCGATGAGCACGATGAACAACGGCGGCAGAATGAAGATGATCATCGGCACCGTCATCATCGCGGGCAGCCGGGCCGCTTTTTCCTCGGCCCTGAGCATGCGCTCCTCGCGGAATTCGTGCGACAGCACGCGCAGGGACTGGGCCAGGGGCGTGCCGTACTTGTCGCTCTGGATGAGCGCGTTCACGACGCCGCGGATGCCCGGCATGTTCGTGCGGTTGTTGAGGTTCTGCAGGGCCTGACGGCGATCCGGCAGGAAGCCGACTTCCAGCGACGTCAGCTGCAGTTCCTCCGCCAACTGGGCGCAGGAGCCGGCGAATTCCTCCGACACCCGCTTCAGCATGGCGTCCAGGCTGAGGCCGGCCTCGGCGCAGATCACCATCAGGTCGAGCGCATCGGGCAGGCCCTTGCGGATGGCGGTCTGCCGCTTGGAGACCGCGTTCCTGATGAAGAGGTCGGGGCCAATGAAGCCGAACATGATGGCGCCGGCCGTGGACAGCAACTTGAAGGCGTTCGCCATCGCGTAGATGTTGAGGCCGTACAGCGCGATCACCGCGATGATGCCCATGATGATCGGCATCGTCGCCTTGAAGAAGAGGTAGCGGACGAGGGCGTCGTTGGAACGCCAGCCGGCCTGCGCCAGCCGCCGCGTGATCGTTTCCGCCTGCTGGCTGCGCTGCAGGTTCAGCTTCATCACGAAACTGCGCATGAAGCTGGTCGAGGTCTGCCGATTCTTGCGCCGGGTCGGGTTGACGACGCCGGCCTTCAGCATCTCGCGCCGCTGCGCCAGTTCCTTGACGCGCCGCGAACTCTGCTGCGGGACGATCAAGCCGTACCAGACGGCGATCACCGTCAGGAACGCCGAGATGCCCGCCATGTACATGACGACATCCTGCGGGGTGACCCCCTTCGGAAGATAATTGACGAGCTCGTTCATACGTCGAACCTCACCATCTTGGCCATCGTACCGATGCCGAGGGCATAACTGATCAGGCCGCAACCCACGAGAATGATGCCGCGCGGATCCTTGTAGAGCGTGCTGGCATAGCCGTAGTTCATCATGAGCAGGATGCCGAACATGAGGAACGGCAGCGAGCCGATGATGTAGGCGCTGGCCTTGGCTTCCGAGGACAGGGCCTTGATCTTGAGTTTCAGGGTCTTGCGCTTGCGCAGCACGACCGACAGGTTTTCCAGCGTCTCCGCCAGATTGCCGCCGGTTTCCTGCTGGATTGACAGGCTGATGATGAAGAACCGGAACTCAGGCGTATCGATGCGCGGGGCCACGGACCACAAGGCGTCGGTCAGGGTCTTGCCGAACTTGATCTGGTCGGAGACCTCGCGGAACTCGACGCCGACCGGATCGGAAATCTCCTGGCCGACCACGCGGATCGATTCCGAGACCGGCAGGCCGGACTTGAGGCCGCGTACGATCAGGTCGATGCCTTCGGGGAACAGCGCGTTGAACTTGTTCCGCCGCCGCCCGCCCAAGATGCCGATGACCAGGTGCGGCAAGCCGACGCCGATGACGACGCCGACGAGGAGGCAGGCGATGAAGGGGATCGTCAGCAGCACCTTGAGCGCGCCAGCCGCCAGGAACGTCAGGACGCCGCAGAAGGACAGATACTGGCCGAGCGAGATCTGGCGCCCGGTGCGCAGCAGGCGGCCGCGCATCTTCTGCGGGTTCGGCAGCCAGCGCTTGATGAGGTAGTCGACCGCCGCGATCGAGCTGTCGGCGGTCGCGCGCCTCACGTTGACCGCGGAAAGCGCGGTGCCGGCGGCCTCGGCCTTCTGGGCCTTCTGCGTTACGCGTTTCAGGCGCTGCTTCGACTGATTGGCGCCGGTCGCGAAGGCCAGGATGACAAGGACGAGCGCGAGGACGACGACGCCGCCGAAGATCAGGACGTCTTGCGGCGTGACCCCGGCGTCTTGGAGCTGTTGCAACATTACATGGCCTCCATCAATGCGCGGTCGAGACCGAAATAGGATGCTTTCGGCAGGAAATGCGGACGCAGGCCGGATGACTTGAAGTTGCCCTTGATGTTGCCCTGCTGGTCCTCGCCCTCGAATTCGAAGACGTAGAGGTCCTGCGTCGTGATGACGTCGCCTTCCATGCCGACCACTTCCATGATGTGGGTGATGCGGCGCATGCCGTCGCGCATGCGGCTCACCTGCACGATCATGTCGATGGCGGAGGAGATCTGGGTGCGCACCGCCTTGGCCGGCAGGTTGACGCTGGCCATGCCGATCATGTTCTCGAGGCGGGTGAGCGCCTCGCGCGGGCGGTTGGCGTGGATGGTGCCGAGCGAGCCGTCGTGGCCGGTGTTCATGGCCTGCAGCATGTCCATCGCCTCGGCGCCGCGGACCTCGCCAAGGATGATGCGGTCGGGGCGCATACGCAGCGTGTTCTTCACGAGGTCGCGCATGTTGATTTCGCCCACGCCTTCGAGGTTCGGCGGGCGCGTCTCCAGCCGGACCACGTGCGGCTGCTGGAGCTGCAATTCGGCGGCGTCCTCGATGGTGACGATGCGTTCGCCGACGTCGATCAGCTGGGACATCGCGTTCAAGAGCGTCGTCTTGCCGGAGCCGGTACCGCCGGAGATCAGGATGTTGAGGCGCGCGCGCGAGGCGATCTTCAGCACCTTGGCCATGTTCTCGGAGACGTTCCGCTGCTTGGCCATGATGTCGAGCGTGATGCCCTTCTTCGAGAACTTACGAATGGAGATGCTGGGACCGTCGATGGCGAGCGGCGGGATGATGATGTTGACGCGGCTGCCGTCCAGAAGGCGCGCGTCGCAAAGGGGCTGCGATTCGTCGACGCGGCGGCCGACCTGCGAGACGATGCGGCTGCAGATGTTGAGGACGTGCTGGTTGTCGCGGAACTTCACGTCCGTGAGTTCGAGCTTGCCCTTGCGCTCGATGTAGACCTGATAGGGGCCGTTGACCATGATGTCGGTGATGGTCTCTTCGGCCAGCAAGGGCTCGAGCGGACCGAGGCCGAGCATGTCGTCGAGCAGGAGCTCGACAAGGTCTTTCTGTTCGCGCTGATTGAGGCGAAGGCGCTCTTCGCGCAGGATCTCGCCGACGAGCTCGCCGATCTGGCGACCGAGTTCGTCGCGCTCGAGGCGCGCGGCGGCGCCGATGTCGATGCGGTCGACGACGAGCGGCTGGATCTTGAGCTTGGCTTCCTCGACGCTCTGGCGGCTGCCCATGCTGGCGGCATCCGCGCCCTTGGTCGACATCGTCTTGACCTGGCCGGGGTTCGCCAGGGCATTGGTCGCGGCCGCCTGGGCGGCGATCTGGGCCGCCTGGGCCGTCATCGGAACGTTGGGCGTCGGCGCCGGCGCGGCTTGGCCGTTGGAGCCGCCGGCCTCGGGCAGCGTCGCGGGCAGGCTGCTGATGAGCGCGCCGATCAGGGTCCGCCGTTCGAGCAGATTCAGATTGTGGTGCATCGCCTCCAGCTCGGCCGAGGCGATCTCTCCCACCTTGAGCGCGAGCATATGGCGCGACAGATTGGTCGCGCCCTGCTCGATCAGGCGCTGAGAGACGATCGGCTGAAGCTTGGCGATGATCGGTGCCAAGCCACCCAGGGGATCGGCGCCGTCGGCGCCGTTCCCCCGCGTCATCACTCCCTCATTCGGCGGCACTGCGGCCATGATTTCTTACTTCCTCGACAGAGACCAGAACGACTTCTTCTGCCGCTTGCCCTTGGTGCCGTCGGCGGCCGTGATGCTCTTCGCGAGATGCTTGAGCGCCGTGGTCACCTTGCTGCCCGTCGCGGCCGCGGCCACCGGCTTGCCGGCGTTGGCGGCGGCCTGGCTGGCCTTGTGGTCCTCTGGCAGCATGAACTCGAGCGGCTTGCCGAGCGCTTTCTCGAATTCAGCCTTCGAGACCGTGCCCTCGCGCCCGCCGTCGCGGTTGGCGACGAAGAGGGCGCGCGCGCTCGGCGCCACCTGCTGGACCATCGTGTGGAGTCGGATGGAGTCGCGCAGGCCGGCGAGCGTGAGGTCGGTGACGATGATGATATCCGTCGCGGCGGCCAGCACGACGGCGCGGGCGCCGGGTGCGTTGCGCGGCAGGTCGACGATCACCGCAGCCGACGTCTTCTTCAACTCGTCGAGGAGCAGGGACACCGCCGAGGTGTTGTAGTGGACCTCGTCGTCGACCGCCTCTTCGGCGGCCAGGACGTGCAGGCGGTCCGCGAACTTCGTGGCCACGCTCGTCACGAACAGACTGTCGATGCGGGCCGGATTGTCCAGCACTTCGCGCAGGCCGTGCGACGGCTCGACATCGAGGGCCAGCGCGATCGTGCCGCCCTGGAGGTCGAGATCGACGAGCATGGTATCGCGCTTGTGGTCGTTGGCCATCAGCCAGGCGAGGTTCATGGCGACCGTGCTGGCGCCGACGCCGCCGCGGGTGCCCATGACGGCGACCAGCGACCGCTTGCCGTGCTCCGGCACGACTTTGGCCTCGGGTTCGGGCGCCGCAGCGGGGGCGGCCTTGCGCTGCTCGGCGCGATCGAGCGCGATCGAGAGCGCCTTCTCGCTGACCGGCTTCACCAGGTAGTCGCTGATGCCCGCCTCGATCATCTCGCGATAGAGCTCGATGTCGTTGAGGGCGCCGATGGCGATGACGCGCGTATCCTCGGCAAAGGCCGCGATGATCGGCAGCATGGCCGAGAGCGGCTTGTTCGCGTCGGACACGTCGACGATCAGGATCTTCGGCGGGGCTCCGGCGGCGAGATAGTCGACCGCTTCCTTGGGGCCGCCATCGTGCACCTGCAAGCCCGGGAAGACGGGCTGACACAGCTGGGTGATCATGCCGTGGGTCAGGGCATCGGCGACGAAGGCGACGCAGTCGGCCTGACCTGACGACGGACTGAGCGTCGGCTCGGCAGGCGCGGCGGCCGAGCCGCGGCGCAGGTTCATTGCAAAGCTCATGAGAAAAGACTCCCGTTACTGGTTCGTCACGACGCGGAAGGGCACGCTGGCCAGCCCGTCGCCGGTCGGATAGGTCTTGTCGGTCCGATAGCGATCGACGCCCGCCGCCATCGCCTCGGCGTCCGCCGGCGCGATGGGCCGCCCCTGGGCGAGATCGCTCGGATTGGCGACCATGAGGCCGAGATTGATGGCGTTGGCGCAGCCCAGGCGCGTCGCCGGCCGCCACTCGTAGTCGAGCGAGATCGGCTGGTTGTAGCCCGGGCAGTCGGGCGGCAGGACCGCCACGGTCTGCGCGAACACGACGATCTCTTCACCGGTGCTCTGGCTGTTCGTCGGCTGCGCCTGCACGATCGAGCTCGAAATGCCCTGTCGCTGCAGCTCGTTGCGGACCGAGGCCAGACGATTGCGCGAGCGCGCCGCCTGGGCGGCCGTCTTCGTCGGTGCGGCGACGGCGACGTGGCTGCCGGGCTGCAGGTTGCTCTGGCGCACGAACATGGCGAGCGCCTCGCGCTCGACGTCGGAGATCTCGAGGTCCTTGGACGCGAAGGCAATCACGTGCTGGACGTCGACGCGCTGGACCTGGGGCTGGGCGACCGGCTCCTGCTGCTTCCAGGTCGCTTCCGTGACCAGGCGATGATCGGTGCAGGCCGACATGGCCAGCGGGGCGAGGGTGAGCGCCAGCACCGAGGCGGCCTGGCGCAGCGTGCGATTGTTGGTCTTCATGACGGCATACCTCACTCGATAACGAATCCGGCCTGGCCGGAGACACCGGACGAGCCGGCTGTGCTGGATGACGAACCGGCGATCCGCTGCGATCCTTCGGCGCCCATCGTCGGCTCCGTCGGAAGCGCCGGCGCCGCCGGATTGGAGATCGGCTGCACGACGAAGGGCGTCGCCAGGATCACCAGCTCGGATTCGTTGTGCTGGAACTTGTCCGACTTGAACAGTTCGCCGAGGACCGGGATATCTCCCAGGCCCGGCACTTCGTTCGCCGTGATCTGGTTGGTATTCTCCACCAAGCCGGCGATGGCGAAGGTCTGGCCGCTGGCCAACTCGACCGTCGTCTCCGCCCGACGCACCGTCAGCGACGGGATGCTGAAACCGTTGGCGCTCACGGCGCCCTGGTCGCTGAGGGCGCTCACCTCCGGCCGCACGCGCATGCTGATGCGATTGGCGCTCAGGATCGTCGGCGTAAACGCCAGGCTGACGCCGAACTGCTGGAACTCGATGGTGATCGCGTTGGAGCCGCTGGTGGACTGCGACACCGGGACCGGGAACTCGCCACCCGCCAGGAACGTCGCCGTCTGGCCGGACACGGCCGTCAGGTTCGGCTCCGCCAGGAGCGATACCAAGCCCTCCTGGGCCAGCAGGTCCATGGTCGCCGTCAGGTCGAGCGGGCCGGCGGAGACCGTCTGGCCGGCCGAACCGCCTTGCGCGGCGGTGCTGCCGGCGAGGACGTTGGAGAGACCGAGCGGAAAGGCCGTCAGCAGGCCGAAAGCGAAGCCGCCCTTCTGAATGGCCGCGTCCCAGTTGATGCCGAGATTGCGCAACACGCTCTTGTTCACTTCGGCGATGCGGACGCGGACGTTCACCTGGTTGGGGGCATTGATCTGCAGGCGGTTGATGACCTCTTCGTTCTGGCCGATGAACCGCGCCGCCAGGCGCCGCGCATCCTCGGCTTCGCCCGGCGACCCGACCATGCCCGTCAGCACGATGCCGCCGTCGATCGACGTGGCCGCGATGTTGCGGCCTGGCATCAGCTCGGCGATGGCCTGATCGAGGCGCGAGAGATTGTGCGTTACGGTCAGCGTGACGCTGGCCAGGATCTCGTCATTGGCGCCGACCGCATAGAGCGTGGTCGTGCCCGGCCGTTTGGCGAACACGTAGATGAGCTGCGGCGACTTGATCGCGACGTCCGCGATGGTCGAGTTGGCGACGAACACCGATTCGACGGGTTTGTCGATGCGGACCAGCTGTCCCTGGTTGACCTGGATCGCGAGCGTGTGGCCGGACGCGACCTTGGTCACCTCTTGAGCCGCGGCAACCGACATCAGCGGCCCCGGCGCAACGGTCAGCATCAGCAGCGCAACCGCCGATGCAGCCCCAGAGCGAAGAATATTCATTGTCATAATCCCCCTATTGATCCAATCACTGCGGAACGATGTTCTGGATGGCCGGATCACCGGTGTTCGAACCGCGCACGATCTGAACGACGTTCTTGTCGGTCGGATGCATGAGCTCGTTCATCGGACGGCTGACCTCGGTGTCGTAGGTGTAGGTCTCGCCGCGCTGCGGAACGGGGTCATCATCCGAGGCGCTGGAGCCGGACTTGTCCTTCGGCTTGCTCTCCTCGGGCCCGCCCGGCGTATCGGCCGCCTGCTGCGCGAAGAAGCTCGTCGCCGCCGTCTGAGCGCTCGCCACCGTCGGCCCGCCGGCTTTGCCGTCCGGCATGCCCAGGCCGCGCAGGCTGAGCGCCAGCTGGCCCATTGTTGCCGCAACCTTGATCATCTCCGCCTGCTTCGGCGTCACTTCGATGGTCACGGTGTTGATCTTCTTGGGCTCGCCCTCGATGTCATTGAGGTTGCGGTCCGTCGCCAGCAGACGCACGTTCTCGAGCACCGTCTCGGAGGTCTGCGGCCTGTAGTCGGAGGTCTGCGGCTGGCCGTCCGGGCTGAGTTCCTTGATCGTGAACTGCATGTTGAGCAGCACGTCGATGCGATCGCCCGGAAAGACCAGGCCGGCGACGCTCGAGGGCTCGTTGACGTCGATCGCGATCGCCCGCATGCCCGGCGTCAACACGGCCGCGAGGAAGCCGCGGTCGCCCGGACGCGCGATCTGCGATTCGGTGATCGGCTCGCCCGCGACGATGCCCTTGCGAACGACAGCGCCGACGACATTGTTGATATCGGCCTGCCCCTCGAGGAGGTAGTTGTCGTTGACGCCGTCGGTCGGCCACTTCTGCCAGGACACATCCTCTTCCTTGAGGAAGGTGCCGGCCGGCAGGTTGCCCTTGGCGACCAGCACTTTCTTTCCCGGCGCCTCCTGGACCTGGACCTGCTGGACGGGCTTTTGCCCCATCAAGCGGCTGGCGACGAAGGCAGTACCGCCTGCGAAAAGCAGGGCGGCAACGATCAGGATCACGCTCTTGACGTTCATGGTTTCAACCTCTCATGAGCAACATCGCGGCTACCACGATCCCGCCTAAGGAGATCGCCGCGCCGTATGGAAGCTCCCCTACAGGCTGGGGACCTCCCGGATGGGGTTTGGTACTCGGATCGATGGCGCCGTTGGAGCCGGGTGAAGCCGGGGCCGCGCTGCTCGCCACAGCGCTGCCGGGGTCCATCATCAACTCGCCCAGGAACACGTTGGCCGACGCCAGCGCGTGGGTCATGGCGCCCGAAGACGCCGTCCGCGTGGACGTGAACCGGCGATGAAGCAGCATGCAGAGGGCGATGACGCCACCGGCAACCGCGGTCACGAACACGTATTCGAGCAGCAAATGGCTGCCCGCCCACAGCGAGATGGCGGCGAAGAACTTCACATCGCCGCCGCCGGCGAAGCGCATCGAAAATAGCAGGAACCCGATGGTCAGCGCGACCGCGCCGACGATGGCGCCGTCGATCCAATCGACGCCAAAGGGCGCCGTCGCCACATAGAAGGGATAGAGCAGCACGACGGCCGCGCAGTAGCGATTGGAGATCGTCAGGTGGCGGACGTCGATGATCGCGACCGCGACCAGCAGCCCGACCAGCATGCAGACGATGGCCTGGTTAACCAGCAGATTCGCGAACATGATCCGACCTGCCACGGCCGCGGCCAATGGCGCGAACCTGGAGCGATGTAATAGACTGGCCGGCGGCGACTGGCCTTAGCTCGCCGACGCCGACACCACGTTGCTCACCAAGTACTGGTAGATCGCCTGCACGATGTTGCCGAGCATCGCAACGACGCTGCCGGCCGCCAGCGACACCAACGCGGCGAGCAGGCCGTATTCCACGGCAGTTGCGCCCGTCTCGTCCCTGATGAACCTGCGAATGAGCGTGATCATCGCTAGGTACTCCTCGTATCTCGCATCCCATGGGGAGGAAAACACGAGAGCCTTTAACGAGCGGTGTAGCAATATGGTTGACGGATCGCGGCGCACCGTCGGGGCGCTCTGCAACTGTCAGCATGTTAGGCATTGTCCGCAAAGTTCTCATGAATTGGAACCGCTTCACCTTTGCCGCCGCAAGACTTCCTTAGCGACGGCACGAAAGTACTCGGTAACGATTAATTCTTGCTTAATCGGAAAGGCGCTGTCGCGGCCCGCCGCCGCCGCTCGCCGCCGCGGACGACGCCACGGAATCCCGAGGAATCTGCGACTTTTACCTTATGACTTAAGGAAGCGTTAAGTCTGCAAGGCGTAGGCTACGCCACTATTCGGACGCTCCGCCGGCCATTAGAGAGGCGCGGCCGAGGGGCCGCCGGGCCGGCTCTGGAGCGGCCGGCGGATGCACCGGGCCATTCATTTGTTGATGCATTCACAACATTCGCTCAAAGTAAAACTAAAGTAATTATTTAACTAAACAAATTACTTGCAAGTTGTTTTATTATCGTTTTATTTATGTCGGTTATGACAAGTAGGCCTGGGTATTCCGTCCTTCGAATCGGGCGCGCATGCGTCGCGCGGCCGCATTGGACGGAAGGTCGGTCGGGCCAGGGCAACGGAGGGTGAAGCTCATGCGCATTCGTGACGGTTGGTTCGGCCGGCAGCTGCGACGGCTCGCGCGCAGCAACGACGGTGCCGCGGCGCTCGAGTTCGCGTTGGTGCTGCCACCGCTGTGCCTCATCCTCGTCGGCATGTTCGAGATGTCGATGCTGATGTTCACGCAGGCATCGATGGAAGGCGCGCTGCGCGAAGCGGCGCGCTTCAGCATGACCGGTTCGGTCTCGGATCCGGCCCAGCGGCAGACTCAGATCCTGGCGATCATCAACAAAGACACGTTTGGTATGCTGAGCAACCCGACGATCAGCTTCGAGATCTACAACAGCTTCAGCAACGTCGGCCAGCCGGAGCCGTGGGTCGACTCCAACGGCAACGGGAAGTGGGACTCGGGCGAAAGCTACACCGATGTGAACGGCAATGCGAAGTGGGACGCGGACCAGGGCACGGCCGGCGTCGGCGCCTCCGCGCAGATCGTCCAGTACACGGTCCAGTACGACTGGCACGTGATCACGCCGTTCATGGCGCCGGTCTTCGGCAACAACGGCAAGGTGCATCTGAAGGCGTCGGTCGTCCTGCGGAACGAGCCGTGGGACGCCACCACGAGCTAGAGCTGAGCGGAGGCCAGAGCTATGAAATTGACTTCAACGATCCGGCGCTTCCTGCGAGAGAACAAAGGCGCCATCGCCATCGAGTTCGGCCTGGTGATCTCGAGCCTCATCGTCATCCTGATGGGGTGCTTCGAGGCCAGCCGATACATTCTGCTGAACCAGAAGCTCGACCGCACGTCGTCGTCGGTCGCGGACCTGATCGCGCAGGCCAGCGGTGTCACCACGGGCGTGCTCAGCGACACCTATGCGGCGGCCGATCAGCAGACGCTGCCGTTCGACCTCTTGGGACATGGCCACGTGATCATATCGTCGGTCTACAAGCCCGATACAAATCCCGCCAAGGTGACCTGGCAGTGCAATGGCGGCGGCGCCTATACGGCGGGCACCAGCTCGATCGGCGCCAAGGGCGGAGCCGCAACCATGCCGACCCTCCTGCCAGTCGACGTCGGCGAGAACATTGTCGTCGCCGAAGTGCTCTACGACTACAAGCCGTTCCTGTTCCAAGGGATCTTCCAGCCGACGGTCTTCCGGCACACGACCTATACTCGTCCCCGCGGCTCGCTGCTCGTGACGGATCCCGGCTGCTGAGCCGGATAGGCCGAGAGAAGAAATGCGGGCAGGGGGAGCAGCGCGGCGAACACGGCTCAAATGCCCGCCATTAAGGCTGATTGTTGATGGGGCGTTAACGGCGCAGGTCATAGGTTAGGCGCGTTTCGGTAACCGGAGAGTCCGCCCGCGGCGGACAGAGGCAGGACGAGAATGGGCAACACTCACAAGTTCGGTCGGTTTGCGAAAAAGCTTGGGCTATTTCGGTATGATCAGCGCGGCAGCGTCGCGGTGATCGTGGGCGCGGCGATCATTCCATTGATCGGCGCGCTCGGCCTCGCCACCGATACGGCGCGCAGCTACCTGGTGAAAGCGCGCCTCTCGCAGGCGCTCGACGCCGCCGCCCTGGCCGGCGGCAAGGTGTACTTCTCCACCCAGCGCGACGCCGACATCAAGAAGTACTTCGCCGCCAACTTCCCGTCTGCAGCGGCCCCTGTCTACGATACGGCGTACGCGGCCAGCTTCATGGAAGCGACGGTTACGTTGAGCACCCCGGTCAACGGCGGCGTGTCGGGGAAGGAAAACCTGACGCTGACGGCGAAAGCGACGATTCCGACGACCTTCATGAGCGTGCTCGGTTTCAAGACCATGACCGTCGATGCGACCTCCCAGGTCACGCGCGCCATCAGCGCGCTCGACGTCGTGATCTCCATGGACTTCTCGGGATCGATGGCCAGCCCGGGGACGAAGATCACGTCGGCCCGCGACGCCGCCATCACCTTCGTCAACGACGTCTTCGGCACCAACGCGACGTCGCCGCAGCTGACGGTCGACGGCGTCACCTACAACCTGCTGAACATCGGCTTCGTGCCGTGGAACTCGAAGGCGCGCGTGACCACGCTGGGGCAGAATTTTACATCCTCCTCGTCCATAACGAGCGGAACGATGTACAAGGGCGCCTTCACCGATCCGGTCACCGGCGCGGCAGGCACTCTCTGGAAGGCCAACAACTCGGAAGTGCCGCTGTTGCAGAAGCCCGAGGATCTGGCGGGCGGTTGGAGCGGCTGCGTCTATGCGCGCTACCTGGGCGACCAGTACAACGACGACACCTCCACTGATGATGCCGACACGGTGCGCGGCCAGGTCCAGGTCGGCACCGGTGCGGGAATGCGCCAATGGTATGGCTGGGAGCCGATGGCCAAGGACGACTCCGAGGCGCAGTCCGGCAGCTGGACCGGCGTCGATGGTCCTGCGACCACCCGCTGGGTGACCACCACCACCTATAAGACCAAGAACTGCAACAACGCCTATTTCACGGACATCAGCACCACGTCCTACGATCTGGCGACCGGTGCGATCAAGAGCTCGCCGGCGCCCTATTCGGCCACGGCCACCAGCCGTCCCGTCGGCGTCCCCAATCCGTTGGCGGCGGCGGGCAGCACCTACACCTCCGGCGGTGCGACCAAGAAGTACTCGGGCTTCATGCACTTCATCGACCCGACGAAGTCCTATCTGCTGCCGGGCACGAACGGGACCTACTACAGCAATCCCGGCAGCGCGGATTGCACGAACTGCCTCTCGAAAGGCATCATCCCGCTGACGACCGTGAAGGCCACGATCGTCAATGAGCTCAACACCATCACCGCCAGCGATCCGACCGGCAACACGAACATCGAGCAGGGACTATACTGGGCCTGGGAAACCTTGATGCCCGGCGTTCCCTTCGACGAGGCCGTGGCGACCGTGCCGTTCAAGCGCACCCGCGCCATCATCCTGCTCACCGACGGTGAGCAGGTGGGCGGCCCCGGCGATGCCTACAAGGGCCGCTTCGGCTTCGATGTGGGCGCCGGCCTCAACAACGATACCGGGCATGGCAAGGTCAAGGTCGGGGGCGTGCTGGTTCAGAACAACCTCGACAACCGGGCGCGCCAGCTGGCCGAGAACATCAAGAACGAGGGCATCAAGATCTATGTCATCGGCTTCGACCTCGCGGGCAATACCCATGCGCTGACATTCTTGCAGGACCTGTGCAGCCCGACCGACCAAACCGGCGTCTACTTCTTCGACGCCCCCAATCCTTCGGACCTGGATGCGGTCTTCAAGCAGATCGCGGCCAGCCTCTCCAACCTGCGCGTCTCGTTGTAAGCGGGCGCAGGCAGGATAGAACGCAAAGGCGGCCGCCGGCATCCACCGGCGGCCGTCGCCTTTTCGGGCAAACGCTCAGGTCGGGTTTTCCAGGCTGAACATTTCGTCCTGGTCGTTGTAGGAAAACAGCTCCGCGTAGCGAGCCCAGCTGATCACGGCCCGCAGGGTGCGCTCTGCCAGGTCCTCGCGCATGTGGTCCTCCAGTTCGTCGCGGAACCGGCTCATGGGCGCGCGGTGGCTCGCGCGCTCGTCCAGGACGCGCCGGATGTGAGCGGCCAGCGGCACGTAGGTCAGCAGGTGCTCGGCGAACAGGCGCTTGCGGTCCTCGGTCTCCTTCTGCGCGAAGTCGAGACCGGCCTTGCTGAGGCGAATATCGCCTTCGGCCACCTCCGCAAAGCGCATCATTTGCAGGGTCTCGGCGACCGGAAAGAGATCGTCGATCTCCATATTGAGCGCGGATGCGATGACCGGCAGGTCGGCGCGGCCGTGGTAGGGCGGCGCTGCCACGGCCTCCAGGAGGCCGGCGAGTACGTTGATGGAAATGCGCGGCAACACGGTCGCTATGCCGGTGCCGGGAAAGCGCTCCGTGTGTGTCCGGCGCGCTGCTTCGCCCGACTTCTCGGTCATGGCGATGTAGATGGAGTCCACCGTCTTGCGGAAGGCGATGTCGGCGCGATTGCGAGGCTGCGGCAGGTCGATCCTGATCTCCTGGGCGATCCGGCCGGGGTTGGAGGCGAACACCAGGATGCGGTCGCACATGAGCACGGCCTCCTCGATGTTGTGCGTCACCAGGAGCACCGACTTGATCGGCATCTGGCCTTCGCACCAGAGGTCGAGGAAGTCGCCGCGCAAGGTCTCGGCGGTGAGGATGTCGAGTGCCGAGAACGGCTCGTCCATGAGCAGGATGTCCGGATGCACGACGATGGCGCGCGCGAAGCCGACGCGCTGGCGCATGCCGCCCGAGAGCTCCTTCGGATAGGCCGACTCGTAGCCGTCGAGGCCGATCAGGTCGATGGCGGCGAGCGCCAGCTTGCGCATCTCGCGCTCGGGCGTGCCGAGCGCCTCCAGCCCCAGTTCGACGTTCTCCAGCACGGTGAGCCAGGGAAAGAGCGCGAAGCTCTGGAACACCATGGCGATGCCCTTGGCGGGGCCGTGGAGGGCCTCGCCGTGATAGACGATGTCGCCGCCGGTCGGGCGGTTGAGGCCGGCGATCAGGCGCAGCAGCGTCGACTTGCCGGAGCCCGAGCGTCCGAGCAGCCCGACGATCTCGCCCTCGCGCAGCGCGAGGTTGACGTCCTCGAGCACGCTGAGGTCGCCGCCGCCCGGCTTGCGGAAGGATTGCCGGATGGCGCGCACGTCCAGCAGGTCTTTGCCTTCAACGAGTGCCATGGTTCGCAATCTCCTCAATCAAGGGTCAGCCGACGCTCGGCGAACAGATAGAGCGGACGCCACAGCAGCCGGTTGCACAGGATGACGAAGACGGACATCACGGCAATGCCCAGCACGATGCGGCTGTAGTCGCCGGTCTCCGTCGCCTTCGCGATGTAGGCGCCGAGGCCGTAGGCCGCGAGCTTGCTGTCGCCCCAGCTGACATACTCGGCGACCACGCTGGCGTTCCAGGAGCCGCCGGTGGCGGTGATCGCGCCCGTCAGATAGTAGGGGAATATCCCCGGCAATATCACGCGCCGCCACCACTGCCAGCCGCGCACGCCGAGGTTCGCCGCCGCATAGCGCAGGTCCGTCGGAAACGCCGATGCGCCGGCGATCACGTTGAACAGGATGTACCACTGGGTGCCCAGCACCATCAGCGGACTGAGCCAGATGTCCGGATCGAGGGCGAAGCGATGAATCGCGAAGACCGCGATCGGGAACAGCAGGTTGGCCGGGAAGGCGGCGAGGAACTGCGCGATCGGCTGGGCCGCCCGCGCGAGACGCGGCCGCAGCCCGATCCAGACGCCGACCGGCACCCACACCGCGCTCGCAAGGGCGATCAGCACGGCGACACGGACGAAGGTGGCGAGGCCCGCGAGTCCGGCATCGACGAGGTCGCCCGTCCCGAGCCCGCCGGCCAGGAAAGTCGTCACCCGCCAGACGACATAGGCGATGCCCGCCGCGATCAGGGCGTACCAGACCGCTTTGCCGATCAGCTCCCGCCCTGCGCCGTTCGCGGCGGCGCGGCGCGCGCGTGGAGGCGTCGTCGCGGCGGCGGCGGTGAGCCGGGCGAGCCGCCGGGGCAGGGTGGCCAGCGCCTGAATCAGGCGCGCGCGCCGCAGGACGATGAGGACCCAGGATGATGGCGCCGCCTCGCCGGCCGACTGCTCGAAACGGAAGCGCTCCGACCAGGCGACCAGCGGCCGGAACAGCAGCTGATCGTAGAGCAGGATGACGCCGAGCATCGTCAGCACGGCCCAGCCGATCGCCGCCAGGTCCTGCCTCTCGATGGCAAGCGCGATGTAGGAGCCGATGCCCGGCAGCCGGATCGTGGTGTGGCCGACGCTGATGGCCTCCGCGGCGACGACGAAGAACCAGCCGCCGGACATCGACATCATCATGTTCCACACCAGCCCCGGCATGGCGAACGGCACCTCGACCCGCCAGAACCGCAGCCAGGCCGAGAGGCGGAAGCTGCGGGCGGCCTCGTCGAGGTCCTTGGGCAGGGTGCGCAGCCCCTGATAGAAGCTGAACGCCATGTTCCAGGCCTGGCTGGTGAAGATGGCGAAGATGGCCGCCAGCTCGGCGCCCAGCAGGCTGCCGGGGAACAGCGCCATGAAGGCGACGATAGTGACGGAAATGAATCCCAGGATCGGCACCGACTGCAGAATGTCCAGCAGCGGCACCAGCAGGACCTCCGCCCGCCGCACCTTCGCCGCCAGGGTGGCATAGGTGAAGGTGAAGAGGAGCGAGGCGAGCAACGCCAGGAGCATGCGCAGCGTGGTCCGCAGGGCATAGTCCGGCAGGCGGCCCGGATCGAGCGAGACGGGGGAGGCCGTCGCGACGGACAGCGGCACCGTCATCTGCCGCGCGGCATAGCCGGCAAGCGCGAACAACGCGATGATCAGGACGAACGCGACCCCGTCCCAGTGGTTGGGCAGGACGCGGCGGGCGTAGATCGAAACGGTTGGCGTAAGCCGTGTGGTCGCCATCGCAAGCCGACCCGATGCCGCCAGGGGTTGAGACGAGCCGCTCTCAGGCTTCGGCCGGCGAGGCGTGAAAGCCCCGTCTTCTGGCGCAGGCGAGTGCGGCTGTCGAGGGTGAAGGATGCCGCAGGTGGGCGGGCGGATCGGGCGCTACGCCGCCGCCAGCCGGCGGAAGCCGTCCTCCAGGTCCGCAATGAGATCTTCCACCGCTTCGAGGCCGGCATGCAGCCTGAGCGTCGGGCCGCCGGGCGCCCAGCGCGTCGCCGTGCGCGTGCTCTCCGGCTTTACCGGCAGCAGCAGGCTCTCATAGCCGCCCCAGCTGGCGCCCATGCCGAACAGGCGCATGCCCTCGACCATGGCCGCCACGGCGGCGGGCGTGCAGGGCTTCAGCACGACGCTGAAGAGCCCGGAGGCGCCGGCGAAATCGCGCCGCCACAGGGCATGGCCGGAATGCTCCGGCAGGCCCGGATGCAGCACGCGCGCGACCTCGGGCCGGCCCTGCAGCCAGCGCGCCAGCGCCAGCCCGCTCTCGCCATGCCGGCGCAGGCGGACGCCCAGCGTGCGCAAGCCGCGCAACCCCAGGTAGCAATCGTCCGGCGCGGCGCAGTAGCCCATGCCGTGGGCCGCCAGCTTGACGGTGCGATAGAGACCGGGGTCGCGCACGACGATCACGCCGAGCATCGCGTCGGAGTGGCCGACGAAGTATTTCGTGGCGGCGTAGATGACGATGTCGACGCCATGGCCGAGCGGCTTGAAGAGCAGCGGCGTCGCCCAGGTATTGTCCATGACGGCGAGGGCGCCCTTGGCATGGGCCGCCGCGACGATGGCCGGCACGTCCTGGACCTCGAAGGTCAGCGAGCCCGGCGATTCCAGATAGACCAGCCGGGTATTGGGCCGCATGAGTCCGGCGATGCCGCCGCCGACCAGCGGGTCATAATAAGTAACTTCGATACCAAATCGCGCCAGCGTCTTGTCGCAGAGGGCGCGGGCCGGGCTATAGACGCTATCGACCATGAGCAGGTGGTCGCCCGCCTTGAGCAGCGACATGAGCGTGGCGCCGATCGCCGCCAGGCCGGAGGGCAGGGCGAGCGCGCGGCCGCCGCCTTCGAGGGCCGCCACCGCTTCCTCGAGCGCGAAGGTCGTGGGCGTGCCGTAGCGGCCGTAGAAGACGCCGGAGAGGCGGTCCTTCTGCGCCTGTTCCATCTGCTCGACCGTCTGATAGAGCACCGTCGAGGCGTGATAGACGGGTGGATTGACGATGCCGTGGTTGGCCTCCGGATGGTTCCCCGCATGGGTCAGCAGGGTCTCCATCGCATAGTTTTTCTTGTCTGGCATTCAAGTTCTCCTGCGCGCCAGAGGCTTGTAGCATCCGTGAAGCCTGTGTTAAAGCAGGTGAACCATTGGGCGGGAAGCTGTGGTCCGCGAGCGCGGCGAGCGTGCGGATTGCACACCGCTCTGCGTCCAACGACAACAATTCCGCTCGCAAACCCAGGGAAGGGTCTCATCATGAAAAAACTGACATTGCTGGCGTCGGCCGCGGCCGTCGCCGCCTTTGCATTCATCGGCTCGGCTTCCGCAGGCACGCTCACCGACGTGCAGGGGCGCGGCGTCGTCACCTGCGGCGTCAATGGTCCGACCGGATTGACCGGCTTCGGCATCCCCGACGACAAGGGCAACTGGACCGGCCTCGACGTCGACATGTGCCGCGCCATCGCGGCTGCGGTCTTCGGCGATGCCACCAAGGTGAAATTCGTTCCGCTCGGCTCGAAAGAGCGTTTCACCGCTCTCCAGTCGGGCGAGATCGACATACTGGCGCGCAACAGCACCTGGACCTACGCGCGCGATACCGAGCTCGGCCTCGACTTCGTCGCCGTCAACTACTACGACGGCCAGGGTTTCCTGGTGCGCAAGGAACTCGGCGTCAAGAGCGCCAAGGAGCTCTCGGGCGCCACGATCTGCGTGCAGACGGGCACGACGACCGAAAAGAATCTCGCCGACTACTTCCGCACCAACAACCTGGAGCTGAAGCAACCGCCGACGTTCGAGAACGCCGACCAGGCGCGCCAAGCCTATGACGAGGGCCGCTGCGACGCCTACACCACCGACGCCTCCGGCCTCGCCTCCGAGCGCACGCAGCTCAAGAATCCCGGCGACAACATCATCCTGCCGGAGATCATCTCGAAGGAGCCGCTCGGGCCTGTCGTGCGCCATGGCGACAACAACTGGGGCGACATCGTCCGTTGGTCTTACTACACAATGCTGATCGCCGAAGAGAAGGGCATTACCCAGGCGAACGTCGACGAGACCAAGACGTCGACGCAGGACCCGGAAGTCCGGCGACTGTTCAGCCTCGACGACGATTGGGGCAAGAAGCTGGGCCTGTCCAAGGACTGGGCCTACAACATCATCAAGCAGGTCGGCAACTACGGCGAAAGCTTCGAGCGCAACGTCGGCCAGAAGACGCCGCTGGGCCTGGCCCGCGGCTTGAACGAGCTGTGGAGCAAGGGCGGCCTGCAATACGCGCCGCCGTTCAACTGAGAAGTTGGCAGCTTAGGATGTTCCGGGCACGTCCGGTCCGTTAGTGGGCCGGGCGTGCCTTTTGCTTTTGGCTGACGTGTTCTTCGGGGAGCGTGGCCGGCTATGAGCGCTGCCGGTGAGATCCGGACGGTAGAAAGCCACTCGCTGTGGCGGAACGAGTTCGCCCGCGGAATCATTCTGCAGGCGGCGGTCGCGGTCGCCTTGCTGGCGCTCACGGTTTTCCTCGTTCACAACACGGCGGTGAACCTGGCCAAGCGCGGCATCGCGTCGGGCTTCGGGTTCCTGGAAAACGTCGCCGGCTTCCAGCCGACCTTCTCGCTGATACCCTTCGATCTGGCGACGTCCAGCAACGGTCGCGTTTTTCTGCTCGGTCTCGTCAACACTCTGGTCATTTCGGCGTTCGGGGTCGTGTTCGCCACGCTGCTCGGATTCATCGTCGGCATCGCCCGGCTGTCGCAGAACTACCTCATCCGCAAGCTTGCCGCCGTCTATGTCGACGTCATCAGGAACATCCCGCTCCTGGCCCAGATCGTATTCTGGTATTTCGGCGTGCTCTCGACGTTGCCCAACGTCCGCCAGAGCTTGAGCGTCGTCGGCGTCTTCTTCCTGAACCAACGCGGCCTCTTCATGCCGGCGCCGATCCTGGAGGCCGGTTTCTGGATGATCCCGGTCGCCCTCGTCATCGCCATCGTCGCGGCGATCATCGTCCATCGCTGGGCGCACCAGCGGCAGATGCTGACCGGTCAGCCGTTCCCGTCGCTCTCGGTGGGATTCTCGCTCATCATCTGCCTGCCTCTGCTCACCGACCTCGTCGCCGGATCGCCCATCAGCTGGTCGTTGCCGGAGCTCAAGGGCTTCAACTTCCAGGGCGGCATGTCCGTGCTCCCAGAGTTCGTCGCGCTTCTGCTGGCGCTCTCGATCTATACCGCCGCCTTCATCGCGGAGATCGTGCGCTCGGGCGTGCAGGCCGTGAGCCACGGACAGACGGAGGCGGCGCGCGCCCTGGGACTGCGCTCCTCGTTGACGACGCGGCTGGTCGTGCTGCCGCAGGCGTTGCGCGTGATCGTGCCGCCGCTGACCAGCCAGTATCTGAACCTGACGAAGAACTCCTCACTCGGCGTCATCATCGCCTATCCCGACCTCGTCAGCGTCTTTGCCGGGACGGTGCAGAACCAGACCGGCCAGGCCGTCGAATGCGTCGCCATCACCATGGGCGTGTATCTCGTCATCAGCCTGCTGATTTCCGCGTTCATGAACTGGTACAACAAGCATATCGCGCTGGTGGAGAGGTGAGCCGTGGCTGATATCACCGCCTCCGGCCAGCACGTCCGCCAGCCCGACCTGCCGCCGCCAGCCTCGGAGGTCGGCGTCGTCAGCTGGCTGCGTAAGAATCTTTTCTCGTCGCTGCCCAACGCCGCGCTGACTCTGCTGGGGCTCTACCTGCTGTATGTGATCGTGCCGTCGCTGGTCGAATGGGCATTCATCTATGCTCATTGGGTGGAAGGCGTGAACAACAAGGAGTGCGCGCAGGCCGACATTCCCGCCGGCGCGTGCTGGACCATGATCCGGGCGCGCTTCGGCATCCTGATGTACGGGTTCTATCCGCCGCCCGAACGCTGGCGCGTCGATCTCACGTTCGTGCTCCAGTTCGCCGCCATCGGCGGCCTGCTCATCGAAGGCGTCCCCTACAAGAAATACTGGGCGATCTTCCTCTTTGGCGTCTTTCCGTTCCTCGCCTTCTACCTGCTGCTTGGCGGCATCGGCATCCCGCTCGTCGAGACGTCGGCCTGGGGCGGCCTGATGCTGAACCTGGTGCTGGCGACGACCGGCATCGTCGCCTCGCTGCCGATCGGCATTCTGCTGGCGCTCGGGCGGCGCTCGAAGCTGCCGATCATCCGGCTGCTGTCCGTGGCGTTCATCGAGTTCGTGCGCGGCGTGCCGCTCATCACCGTGCTGTTCATGGCCTCGGTGGTGTTCCCGCTCTTCATGCCCGAGGGCGTGAATTTCAACAAGCTGCTGCGCGTCGTCATCGGCATCATTCTGTTCAGCGCCGCCTACATCGCCGAGAACGTCCGCGGCGGGCTGCAGGCGATTCCGAAGGGCCAGTACGAGGGCGCCATGGCCCTCGGCCTCAACTACTGGAAGATGAACGCGCTCGTCGTCCTGCCGCAGGCGCTGCGCATCGCGATCCCCAGCATCGTCAACAGCTTCATCGGACTGTTCATGGATACGACGCTCGTGAATGTCGTCGGCCAGATCGAGCTGCTCGGCATGGGGCTGTCCTCGGCGCGCGACCCGAACTGGCTCGGCACGACCAACACCGCGCTCGCCTTCGTCTCGCTCGTTTTCTTCATCTTCTGTTTCGGCATGTCGCGCTACAGCCAGTATCTGGAGCGAAAGCTCTACACCGGGCACAAACGATAGGGAGCTAGGCGATGGCACAGGCGGCAGCGACCATGCATGTTTCCGATGAGGTGATGATCAAGCTCGAGGGCGTCAACAAGTGGTATGGGCAGTTCCACGTCCTCAAGAGCATCAATCTCACGGTCAAGAAGGGCGAGCGCATCGTCATCTGCGGTCCGTCGGGCTCCGGCAAGTCGACCCTCATTCGCTGCATCAATCGGCTCGAGGAGCATCAGAAGGGCCGCATCAGCGTGGAGAACATCGAGCTCACCCACGATCTCAAGAACATCGAGCAGGTGCGCCGCGAGGTCGGCATGGTGTTCCAGCACTTCAACCTGTTCCCTCATCTCACCGTGCTGGAGAACCTGACGCTGGCCCCCATCTGGGTGCGCAAGATGCCGAAGGCCGAGGCCGAGGCCGTCGCCCGGAAATATCTCGAGCGCGTCAAGATCCCCGAGCAGGCCGAGAAGTATCCGGGCCAGCTTTCCGGCGGCCAGCAGCAGCGCGTGGCCATCGCCCGCTCGCTCTGCATGAATCCGAAGATCATGCTGTTCGACGAGCCGACCTCGGCGCTCGATCCCGAGATGATCAAGGAGGTGCTGGAGGTGATGATCGAGCTGGCGCGCTCGGGCATGACCATGATCTGCGTCACCCACGAGATGGGCTTCGCGCGCACGGTCGCCAACCGCGTCATCTTCATGGATCGCGGCGAGATCATCGAGGAGAACGAGCCGGAGGAGTTCTTCAACCACCCGCGCTCCGACCGCACCAAGCTGTTCCTGAGCCAGATCCTGCACCACTGATGCGTCACGCCGGCGAAGGCGCGCTGGACCGGCTCGACGACCTGCTGAGCCAGGTGCGCCGCCGCCATCCGCAGCTGAAGGAGCGCAAGCGCGGCGCGTTCTACCGCGGCGGCCAGGCCTGGCTGCATTTCCACGAGGATCCCAAGGGTCTCTTCGCCGACCTCAAGATCGACGGGGAATGGGTCCGCTTTCCCGTGAATGCGGCGGGCGGGCGTGCGGCGCTGCTGCGCCGGTTGGAACAGACACTATAGCGCCCGCCGTAGGGGCGAGCGGCGCTCGCCCTCTTTGCCGGCGGCGCATTCCATCTCCTCAGGTGACAACCGGGTCCGGCGCCGCGAGGGCGGCCGCCGGTCGCCCCTACGGTCCCCGCGATCGCGTCCTCAGTTGCTCGTGGCCAGCATCGAGAAGCGCACGGGGATCAGCTCCTTGGTCTTGGTGCGGCCCGTGGGGTCCTTTTCGACCAGCAGCAGCTGCTGGGCATCCTCGATGCCAGCCGGGATGATCATGCGGCCGCTCGGCTTCAGCTGCGCCAGCAGGGAGGTGGGGATGAGGTCGGGCGCGGCGGTGACGATCATCTTGTCGAACGGCGCCCGCTGCATCCAGCCGACCGAGCCGTCGCCCACCTTGTACTCGATGTTCTTGTAGCCGAGCCGCGTCAGCCGCCTGCGTGCCTCGGCGGCCAGCTCCTCGATGATCTCCACCGTGCACACGGTCTTCGCGAGTTCGGCCAGGATGGCCGACTGGTAGCCGAGGCCGGTGCCGACCTCCAGCACCTTGTCTTCCGGCTTGAGGTCGAGCATGTCCGTCATGAGGGCGACGATGAAGGGCTGCGAGATCGTCTTCTCGTAGCCGATCGGCAGCGGCGAATCGATATAGGCGAGATGGCGCAACTCGGCCGGCACGAACTCGTGGCGCGGCACCTTGCGCATCGCCGCCATCACGCGCTCGCCGAAAGCCTGCCGCCCGACCCGGTCGGCCGACATCTCCGCATAAGCGGCGATGATGCCGGCCATCTCTTCGCGCGCCTCGGTGAAATAGGTGTCGCTCATCACTGCACCCGTGCGACAGGCGGAGCGGAATTCTGCCGCGCTGCGCGCCGCCTGCCAACGTCAATCTGGCGCCGGACCGCCGCGACTACTTTTCGTGCCTCACGGCAGCCGCGGCTCCCGGTGCGCCGGAATGAGTCCGGCGAGGCGCGGATCGTCGATCAGCTTGCGCTCCTGCTGGTAAGGCACGAAGCCGCAGCGCTGATAGGTGCGGATCGCCTTCGGATGGTCGAGCGTGCAGGTGTTCACCGTCAGGCGCGTAGGCCCGTATTGCCAGGCTTGGTCGACCGCCCAGTTCATGAGATAGGGACCGAAGCCGCGCCCGACGAACTGCGGGAAGATGCCGAAATAGGCGAAATCGATGTCCGGCTCCGGTCGGCGATCCAGCTCGACATAGCCGGCCGGCTCGCCATTCACGTAGAGCACGTAGACCTCGACCTTGGGATCGTGCACGGCCGCGCGTAGGGCCTCGTCGCCGAGCCGGCGCCGGGCATACCAGAACCACGGTTCGCCCACCGAGTTGTAGAGATAGCGATAGAAGCCGACCGACGGCGCCTCGACCCGCATCAGCGCCAGCCGGCCGGCCGGCGTCGGGATGGTCGGGCGGATCGGCCGCTCGATCATCTGCAGATAGGTGATCACGACCTCGATCTGCTTGACCGACGGATCGTTCTCTCCGCTGTCGAGCCAGCGCGCCATGGTCAGCCGAGGCTGCACGCCGTAGCCGACGCGCACGTAGAAATCGCGCACGGCCGCGTTGGTGTCGCGGATCATCAGTTGCGCCTTGCGGATGCGATGCTCGCTGAGCCAGGCCTCGGCGTGGCGCACCAGCGCGCGGCCGGAGCCGAGCCTGCGAAACTCCGGCGTCACCGCCAGCCGGTAGAGCCAGCCGCGATGGCCGTCATGCCCGACCATGATCGTGCCGATCAGCTGCTCGCCCCGGTAGCCGAGGAAGAGCGCCGCGTTTGTACTGGCCTGCACGAGCGCGATGTCTTGCGCCGGATCGTTGTAGGGCACGCTGAGGCCGCAGGCGTCCCACAGCGCCACCACCGCGCTGAAGGCGCTCTCGGCATAGGGAACGATCTTCATGGCTCGACCGGCGTGTCGCCGGGGCGGCCCCATTCGGCCCAGGAGCCGTCGTAGAGCGCGACGTCCGGATGCCCGATCAGGTGCAGCCCGAGGGCGAGCACAGCGGCCGTCACGCCCGATCCGCAACTGGTCACGACCGGCTTCGACAGGTCGATACCGGCCTTGCGGAAGCGGTCGGCGATGGCCGGAGCCGGCAGCAGGGTCTTTGTCTTGGGATCGAGCAGGTCGGTGAAGGGAACATTGCGGCTGCCGGGGATGTGGCCGCTGCGCAGTCCTTGCCGCGGCTCCTTCTCGCTGCCGTCGAAGCGGCCGGCGGCGCGGGCGTCGACCACCTGCTCGCGCCTGCTCGTCAGGTTGCCCTTCATCTGCGCGAGGTCGCGCACCATCAGGTTGTTGTAGCGGGCGGTGAAGTGCCGCTCGCGCGGCTGCGGCGCGCGCTCCTCGGTCGGGCGGCCCTCGGCCATCCATTTCGGCAGGCCGCCGTCGAGCACCGCGATGTCCTTGTGGCCAAAGACGCGGAACATCCACCACACCCGCGCCGCGCTCATGAGGCCGAGCTGGTCGTAGACGACGATGCGGTTGCCGTCGCCGAGCCCCAGCTTGCGCACGCGCGCCGCGAACTTCTCCGGGCTCGGCAGCATATGCGGCAGATCGCTCTCGGTGTCCGCGATCTCGTCGATGTCGAAGAACACGGCGCCGGGGATGTGACAGGCATCGTATTCGGCGCGCCCGTTCTTGCCCTGCGCCGGCAGATACCAGCTGGCGTCGACCACGCGCAGGTCGGGCGCGTCGAGGTGCTGAGCCAGCCATTCCGTGCTGACGAGACTCTCGGGATGGGCGTAGGTCATCGGGTACTCGCGCGCCTGTTCGGACGGGCCTGCACGGTCTCTGACCCATCATCCTCTGATGTCATTCCCGCGAAATCGGGAATCCAGGGCAACCGCATTGTCAGTTGCCCTGGACCCCCGCTTTCGCGGGGGTGACACGAAATGGGATGAGACGATCAGCCATGAATTCAGCCATCAAACACTACCCAGCGAATGCCAAGTTGATGCGTCGGTTCTGGCGGCCCTTGTTCTCGATCTTCGTCACTTCGACGCGCCCGATCTCGCCGGTGCGCGCCACATGGGTGCCGCCGCAAGGCTGCAGGTCCATGCCTTCGATTTCGAGCAGCCGCACGCGCCCCAGGCCGCTCGGCGGCTTTACCGACATGGTGCGCACGAGATCCGGCGTGGCCGCGAGTTCCTCATCGGTAATCCAGCGGGGACGGACGGGATGATCCTCCTGGATCAGGCGGTTCAATTCGGCGGTGATGTGCTCCTTGTCGAGCTGGGTATTCGGCAGGTTGAAATCGAGCCGGCCCTTGCCGTCGCTGATCTGGCCACCCGTCACGTCGCCAGTCACCACGGCGCATAGCACGTGGAGGCAGGTGTGCATGCGCATCAGTCGGTGCCGGCGCTCCCAATCGATCTCGGCGGTGACGGCCGTGCCCGATGCGGGCAGCGCGGTACCTTCGGCGGGAACGTGCAGGACGTCGTCCGGCCCATCGCCCTTCTTGGTGTCGACGATCACGATCGGCACGCCGCTCGCGGGGATCAGCACGCCGATGTCGCCCGGCTGTCCGCCGCTCTCGGCGTAGAAGACCGTGCGGTCGAGGCGGATACCCCGCGCGTCTGCCGCGGTCACCGTGGCGGCGCAGGACTTGGCGTAGGCGTTGTCGCGGAAAACGAGTTCGGTCATCGCTGCTTTCCTATTCTACGCCAGCCAATCCGGCACCGGCAGGTTCTTCGCGCGCAGGAACGCCGGATTGAACAGCTTGCTCTGATAGCGCGTGCCGTAGTCGGCGAGGATCGTGACGATGGTCTTGCCCGGCCCCATCTCGCGCGCGAGCCGGATGGCGCCGGCCACGTTGATGCCGCTGGAGCCGCCCAGGCACAGGCCCTCATGCTTCACGAGGTCGAAGATGACGGGCAGCGCCTCTTCATCCGGGATCTGGTAAGGCGCATCCACGGGCGTGCCATCCACGTTCCTGGTGATGCGGCCCTGGCCAATGCCCTCGGTGATCGAGCTGCCCTCGGCCTTCAGCTCGCCATGCTTGAAATAGTTGTAGAGCGCGGCGCCCACGGGATCGGCCAGGCCGATTCGGATCTTCGGGTTGCGCTCCTTCAGGAAGATGCTGACCCCGGAAAGCGTGCCGCCGGTGCCGATGGCGCAGATGAAGCCGTCGACCTTGCCGTCGGTCTGCTGCCAGATCTCCGGTCCCGTCGTGGTGTAGTGGCCGTTGCGGTTGGCGAGGTTGTCCCACTGGTTGGCCCACAGCACGCCGTTGGGCTCGCGCGTCGCCAGCTCCTTGGCCAGCCGCTCGGAGACATGCACGTAGTTGTTGGGGTTCTTGTAGGGCGCCGCCGGGACCTCCCGCAGCTCGGCGCCGATCAGCCGCAGAACGTCCTTCTTTTCCTGCGACTGCGTCTCCGGGATGACGATCACGGTGCGGTAGCCGCGCGCATTGCCGACCAGCGCCAAGCCGATGCCGGTATTGCCCGCCGTGCCCTCGACGATGACCCCGCCGGGCTTCAGTAGTCCCTTGGCTTCGGCGTCCTGGATGATGGCGAGCGCGGCGCGATCCTTCACCGAGCCGCCGGGATTGAGGAACTCGGCCTTGCCCAGGATGGTGCATCCCGTCAGTTCCGAGGCCTTGCGCAGCTTGATGAGCGGCGTATTGCCGACCGTAGCGATGAAACCGTCGCGGATGTTCATGGTGCTGCAGGGTTGATCAATGAGATGCCGGCAATGCCCGGCCGGTGCCACACTACCGGCGGCCGGCCCTGCGGATCAAGGGCCGCCGAGGCTCCACCCCGATTGATGGGTTATTCGATCGTACAGGAAATGAAGACCGTGTACGCCCTTGCCGCATCGCCGATATCCGCGACCTCCTTCGCCTCGCCGGCCCCGCGGCTGACGTAATCGACGCCGCGGCTATCGAGATAGGCGCGGGCGATTTCGGCCTTGATGGCGAAATTGACGTTCTCTGGAAGAGTGCCTGTCTGTGATGCCATGTTGAGGGCTGCGAGCTTGGCTACCACGACGCCGACGACGTTGCCGGCCTTGTCGAGCAGCGGGCCACCACTGTTGCCGGGTTGCACCGGCGCCGTCATTTGCAGCTGCGTGGCGTCGTTGCCGATGCCAGCCAGCGCACTCACCGTGCCGGTGGTGACATTCATTTGATTGGCCAGCACGCCTTGCAGCGGAAAACCGACGACGATCACATCCTTTCCCGCGCGTACGGCTTTGCCATCCCGGAACGTCGCGACCGCCGGCAATTTGAACTCAGTCCGCAGAATGGCCAAGTCGTTCTGCTTGTCGACATTGACGATAGTCAACGGGAATTGACCGGAAGGCAGCCGACCGGTCGCGGACTCGCAGCCCTCGACGACATGTGCATTGGTCAGGACATGGCCGGTCGCGCTGACAACGAACCCCGAACCGGTGGCGATTGCAGGACCGCTGCCGGAGTCGGGCGTCCCTTTGCCTGTGCCGAGCGCGATAGCGGTACCGATGCATTCGACCGATTGCCAGCAATTGTTCAGCAGATCAGCGGTGTCCGACACCCGGCAGCGCGTATCCAGCAGCGCGTCGGCGCCCGCCTGATAGGCCTGGCGCTGCAGGTCGATGATGGCATCGCGTTCCGACGGCCGACGATCGATGGCCGATCGCCGGCAGGACACCGCGCTGAGCTGCTTGATCGGCGTGTACTGGCCGGGTGACAGGTCGCGCGACGTCAGCATCTTCACGCTGTCGCCGGAGATCACCGGCTCGAACCCATCCTGCGCCCGCGCCACGCCCGCGACCCAGGATGCCAGAATCGTGAGCGTGCTGGCGAAGATCGCGGCGCGGGCCGGCCGACAGGAAGGTAGCATCGCTTTCTATTTTCCTTACCCTTGATTCCTCAGCACCTTAGCACGTGCATAGAAGATGATAAATACAACCTGCGAGAGCATTCGGTGTCACGGCTCATGCCACCAGCCATCTCCGGCGCAGCTGCTCGCGGTTCAACAGCAGCCACTGCAGCGCGATGATGGTGGGGGCATTGCCGATCCGGCCGCCCGCCAGCCGCGCCCGCGCCTCGGCGAACGGCACGACCTCGACGCGGATGTCCTCATGCTCCTCCGCCAGGCCGTGGATGCCGCCGAGACCGCGGCTGTCGACCCGCCCGCAGAACAGCCGCACCGTCTCGCTGGTGCCGCCGGGGCTCGCCAGATAGTGGTAGACCGGGATCAGGTCGAGGATCTCGCAGCGCGCCTCCTCCTGCGCCTCGCGGCGGGCGACCGCCTCCGGCGTTTCACCCTCGTCGATGATGCCGGCGATCACCTCCAGCTGCCACATCGGCATGCCGCCCGCGGCGGCACCGATGCGAAACTGCTCGAGCATCACGACGGCGTCCCGCTCGGGATCATAGGGCAGCACGACCACGGCATGGCCGCGCTCGAACACCTCGCGCCTGACCTCGCCGCTCCAGCCGCCGGCGAACAGGCGGTGGCGGAAGCGATAGAGATCGATCCGGAAATAGCCCTGGAAGAGGGTCGATTTCTCGATCAGCTGAAAATCCTGGTCGGTCATTCTGCACGGCCTCTCGCTGGTGATCGCCGCTGTTGACAATATTTGAAGCGACGGGCTTCGTCAGGATGCAATCCATGCATGGCAGGGAAGAGGATCGCGACGATGACGCTCCGCTTCGAGAAGCTCGCATTCCCCGGTTCGCAAGGCGCCTCCCTGGCGGGACGGCTCGAATTGCCGGACGGCGAGCCGCGCGCCTTCGCGCTGTTCGCGCACTGCTTCACCTGCACGAAGGACATCTTCGCGGCCGGCCGCATCGCCGAGGAGCTGGCGCGCCACGGCATCGCCGTCCTGCGCTTCGATTTCACCGGCCTCGGCGCCAGCGAGGGCGATTTCGCCCATACCAACTTCAGCTCCAACGTCCAGGACCTCGTGAAGGCTGCCGACTTCCTGCGCGACCACTACATGGCGCCGAAGATCCTGATCGGCCACAGCCTCGGCGGCGCGGCCGTGCTGGCCGCGGCGCACCTGGTGCCGGAGGCGGCGGCGGTCGCCACCATCGCCGCGCCCGCCGATCCCGCCCATGTCGCCCACCTCTTCACCGACAAGCGCGCGGAGATCGAGACCAAGGGCGAGGCAGAGGTGTTGCTGGTGGGACGGCCGTTCCGCATCAAGAAACAGTTTCTCGACGATGTCGCCAATCAGAACAGCGCCGCCAAGCTGGCCCAGCTCGGCAAGGCGCTGCTGATCTTCCACGCCCCGCGCGACCAGACCGTCGGCATCGAGAATGCCGGCGCGATCTTCCTGGCCGCCAAGCATCCCAAGAGCTTCGTCTCGCTCGATGACGCCGATCATCTGCTGACGTGTCGCGCGGATGCCATCTATGTCGCGGACGTGCTGGCCGCCTGGGCCGAACGCTATATCGGCGAAACCGAGAAGCGTCCGGCGGAGCCGATGGCGCCGGAGGAGGGGACCGTGGTGGTGAGCGAGCGCGGCGCCGATCCCGCGCGCGGCATCAGTCGCTTGGTGCAGGACATTCTCGTCGGCCACCACCGGCTCACCGCCGACGAGCCGACGGCAGCCGGCGGCAGCGACCTCGGCCCCAATCCCTACGATCTCCTGCTGGCCGCCCTCGGCGCCTGCACCTCCATGACCCTGCGCCTCTACGCCGACCACAAGCAATGGCCGCTGGAGCGCACCACGGTCCACCTGTCGCACCAGAAGATCCACGCCGCGGATTGCGCCGACTGCGAAACCAGGGAAGGCAAGATCGATCAGATCGAGCGCGAGATCGAGCTCACCGGCCCGCTCGATCAGGCGCAGCGCCAGCGGCTGCTGGAGATCGCCGAGAAATGCCCGGTGCACCGCACGCTGCATTCGGAGATCAAGATCCGGTCCCGGCTCGCCGGCTGAGGGGGACGATCCTTCCAGCTTAGACGTGCGTTTGCGGGCGCCTGCGTGCCTGTGTAGATTCACGCGCCCGCAGGAAGAACGGGCGCACCGGGAGGAGTAACGTCGCAATGGATTCGAAGTTCCCGCATCTCTTCACGCCCGTGAAGCTGGGCCATCTCGAGCTGAAGAACCGCATCGTCTTCGGCGCCCATACCGCGAACATGAGCCACGAGGGGCTGCCGGGTGACCGCCACTTCGGCTACTACCGCGAGCGGGCGCGCGGCGGTGCCGCCATGATCGTGGTCGAGCCGGCGCCGGTGCATCGCACGGCCGTGCTCATCCGCGGCAATTTCCTGGCCGAGAACGATGCCGTCATCCCGCATTTCCGCCGCATCACCGACGAATGCCACAAGCACGGCACGGTGATGATGCATCAGGCGTATCATGTCGGCGGCCACGGCGATCAGGACAATTCCTGGGAGCCCTACTGGTCGCCTTCGGGCGTGCCGTCATTCCACGACCAGTGGGGCAGCCATGCCATGACCGAGGCGGAGATCGAGGAATTGATCGCCGCCTTCGTGGCCGCGGCGCGGCGCGACCATGAGTCCGGCTTCGACGGCACCGATCTGTTCGCCGGCTACAACTGCCTCATCGACCAGTTCTGGTCGCCGCTCACCAACAAGCGCGACGACAAATGGGGCGGCAGCTTCGAGAACCGCGTGCGCTTCTCGGTCGAGATCTGCCGGCGCATCCGCGCCACCTGCGGCGACCGCTTCATCATCGGCATGACCATCTCCGGCGCCGAGCCCTATCCGGGCGGGCTCACGATCGGCGACAAGCAGGAGATCATCGCCCATCTCGATAGCCGCGGCCTGGTCGACTATTTCTCCTGCGGCACCGGCAGCTACCTCAACCAGTTCTCGAAGATCGTGCCGTCGTTCCACTACGGCATGTTCCTGGGCACGGATGATGCCGCCAAGTTCAAGGAAGTGGTGAAGCACGCCCGCGTCACCGCCGAGGCGCGCGTGAAGACGCCGGAAAACGCCGAGAAGGTGATCGCCGAGGGCAAGGCCGACATGGTCAGCATCGTGCGCGGCCAGATCGCCGATCCCCATCTCGCCAACAAGGCGAAGGAGGGCCGGCCCGAGGACATCCGTCCCTGCATCTCCTGCAACCAGCTCTGCCTCGGCCGCCGCCTGCGCGACTACTGGGTGTCCTGCATCTCCAACCCGTCGGTCGCGCGCGAAACCCAGTGGGACGGCGATTCCACGCCGCCGGCCGCCAAGCCGCGCCATGTGCTGGTGGTCGGCGGCGGCCCGGCCGGCCTGGAGGTCGCCCGCGTCGCCGCGGCCCGCGGCCACCGCGTGACGCTGGCGGAAAAGGCGGGCGAACTCGGCGGCCAATTCCGCCTCGCCGCCGGCCAGCCCGAGCGCGGCGAGATAGGCTCGCTCCTGCACTGGTATCGCGGCCAGCTCGAGAAGCTGCAGGTCCAGGTCAAGTTGCGGACCGAGATGAACGCCGCCGACATCAAGGCGTCCGGCGCCGATGCGGTCGTGCTCTGCACCGGTTCCAACCCGTCGCGCGATGGTTTCCAGCGTTCATTTCCCCACATGGCAAGACTGCCGGGCGCGGAGCAGGGCAATGTCTGCACGGCCCACGACGTGCTCGAGGGCAAGGTGACGCCGGGAACGCGCGTGCTCCTCCTCGACGACATCAACGGTTGGTGGCCGGCCAGCGGCACTGCCTTGCACCTGGCCCAGCAGCGCCATCAGGTCACGGTCGTGACGGCGGCCGAGAAGGCGGGCGCGGCGCTCGACCTCAGCATGACCGGCGACACCCTGCGCGAGCGCTTCGCCAAATACGGCGTCGAGGTGCTGCTGGCGACCGCGCTCTCGGAGTGGAAGGGTACGACCGCCAAGCTGATAAATCTCTACACCGGCGAGACCGAGGAGCGCGAGTTCGACAGCCTCGTCCTCGCCACCACCAACACCCCGGAGGACCGCCTCACCAAGGAGCTCGCCGGCGCGGGCGTGGAAGTGCACGCCATCGGCGACACCGTCGCCGCCCGCTCCGCCTCGATGGCGTTCTACGAGGGAAGGAAGCTCGCTCTGGCATTGTAATCCGGGCGAGCGGCGCTCGCCCGGACCCTCCAGCCTATCCGTCGTAGGGGCGAGCGGCGCTCGCCCTCTTTCCATGCATCGACCGGCTGCCGTATCGTTCGCAGATGCCAACCGACGGACCAGATAACCATCGCCGCTCGATCCGCCTCCGAGAGTATGACTATGCCCAACCCGGCGGCTATTTCGTGACGATCTGCACGCACGATCACAAATGTCTATTCGGCGAGGTGGTCGACTCGGAGATGCATCTCAACGAACTCGGGGAGATCGTTGCCACCGAGTGGCTGCAGACAGCCGAAATCAGATCCGAGATCGCGCTGGATGCCTTCGTTGTCATGCCGAATCATGTGCACGCGGTCGTATTCATCACCAAAGATCTGCCGAGCCCGTCCAAGGACGTTCTGCCACGCGCACGACGGGGAACCGGTCCCCGATCTCTGAGCGCGCTCGTCGCAGGATTCAAGGCAGCCACTACGCGGCGGGCGAACAGCATCCAGCGCAAGCCGATCGACCCGCTATGGCAGCGTAACTACTATGAGCATGTCATCCGCAACGATCAGGACCTCGATCGGATTCGCCGGTATGTGACGGACAATCCGGCGCGCTGGACCGATGACGGATACCATCCATCCAAGATTCGGGCGTTGATTGAGTAGGGGCGAGTGGCGCTCGCCCTGGCTGCACCAGTCGGGTCGTGCATCGCCATGGAGACGCGGGCAGTGCGTCGAAGAGGGCGAGCGCCGCTCGCCCCTACGCCATCAATGCTCTCGTCCCGCCTGCATCTGCTGGAGCGTCAGCCGCAGCGACGTCGCCAGGCCGATGAAGGGGCCGAGGCCGTGGTTGGCGGCCTTGGGAAACGTGGCGAGGTCGCGGACCAATTCGCTGTCGTGGCCGAGCGCATATTCCGCGATCGCCCGGCCGGCGAAGGTGCCCTTGGGCACGCCGACGCCGTTGCAGCAGACCGAAGCCAGCACGCCCGGCGCCAGCTCGCCCCAATAGGGGGCAGAGTTGCGGGAGAGGCAGACGAAGCCGCCCCAGGTATGTTCGATCTTCGGTTCGCCCAGCTGCGGAAACCGCGCCTTGAGCGCGTCGATGTGGTTGCGGCGGGCGTGCGCCAGTTCGCCGTCGCTCATGCCGGTGTCGCCGCCATAGCGGAAGCAGTTGCGCATCATGAGGCGGTTGTCGGCCGTGCGCCGCACCGTCGAGCCCATGCGGATCGTGCAGGTGACGCCCCAGTTCGCGTCGTTGCCCATGACGGTCAGCTGCTTGTCCGTCAGCGGCCTGGTGATGCTGGCGTAGGTGACGAGGCGGATCAGGTGGCGCTCCAGGAAGCCCCAACCGTCGGTGAAGCCGTTGGTGGCCAGGATGAGCTTCGGCGTCGTGATCTCGCCGTTCGGAGTCCGCAGCCGGTGGGGCGGGCCGTAGTCGATATCGGTGATCGGCGATTCCTCATAGAACTCGACGTTCGCCGGCAGCGAATAGGCGAGGCCGCGCACCAGGGCCGCCGGATTCATGAGGATGGTGCCGGGCTGATGGACCGCCTTCGCGTAGTACGACGTGCCTAAACGCTCGGCGACCTGCTCGCGTGAAAGGATTTCCTGCGGCAGCGCAAGGGCCTCCCCCACGCCCACGATGGGCTCGGCGCCGCGAACGCCCGCCGGCGTGGCGGCCACCCGGTACTGGCCGCGCGCCTGCCAGTCGCAGCGGATCTGGTGCTTCTCGACCAGCTCCTGTAGCCACCCGATGGCGAAGCGATTGAGGCGTAGCATCCGCCGGTTCGCCTCCCCAGCGTCGCCGGCGGCGTCGGCGTTGTGCGGGACGTCGATGATGAAGCCGGAGTTGCGACCCGAGGCGCCCATGCCCGCGCGCTGCGCCTCGATCAGGACGACGCGGCTGTCAGGCGCCAGTTCGCCGAGCCGACGTGCGGCCGCCACCCCGGTGAAGCCGGCCCCGACCACGACGTAGTCGGCCTTCTGCGAGCCGCCCAACCGCCGGACCGGCGGCGCCTCCGGCAAGATCGCATACCACCCGCTCGGCCGCGGGTCTTTAGGAAGGACGCTGATGTGCATGAAACTACCGAAGTGATTGGAACCGCCGATGAACGCCGATGAACGCCGATATCCCGTGAACTGTCAAAAGCCGAGAACGATACGTCTCACTTCGACGCGAGGCCTGCCGAAATTAAATAGCAGACAAACCCGCCGTCCGGTCGCCTTCAGGTAGTTCATGCATTGCGCGGCATGGACGTCGTCGAGCGCACGCACGGCCTTGAGTTCGACTATGACTTCACTCGCGACGAGAAGATCGGCGACATACTCGCCAACGATGATGTCTTTGTAGCTGACCGCAATCGCGTATTGCTGGGCGACTGACAGGCCTGCCATTCGCAACTCATGCGCAAGAGCATTCTCGTAGACCTTCTCGACAAAGCCGGCGCCAAGAATATTGCTGACGACAAAGGCGCAGCCGATGACCTTGTCAGTGATCTCGTCCAATCGGCGTTCATCGGCGTTTATCGGCGGTTTCATCAAATGTAGGGCGCGCCGCCTTCGCGGGTGCGGCGGTCGATGTAGGCGTCCATCTCTTCGGCGATGGCCGGATCGAGCTTCGGCTCTTCGTAGTCCGCCAGCAGCTGCTTCCAGATCTTGGTCGCCCGATGAGTGGCGTCGACCGAGCCGCTGGCTTCCCATTGCTGGAAGTTCCGCCAGTCCGAGAGCAGCGGCGTATAGAACGCCGTCTCGTAGCGCTCCATCGTGTGCTGCACGCCGAAGAAATGGCCGCCATGGCCGGCCTCGCGGATGGCGTCGATGGCGAGCGTGGAGTCGTCGACCACCGTCGGCGTGAAGAACTCGGCCATGGTCTGCAGCATCTCGGCGTCGATGATGTATTTCTCGTAGGACGCGACGAGGCCACCCTCGAGCCAGCCGACGCCATGCAGCAGCATGTTCGTGCCGCCCATGAGCGCGCCCCAGATCGACATGGCGCCCTCATAGGTCGCCTGGGCGTCCGGCCATACCGACGCGTTCGTGTTGGACGACCGGTAGGGCATGTTGTAGCGGCGCGCCATCTGCCCGCCGATCAGGCAGGCCTTGATGTATTCGGGCGTGCCGAAGGCCGGCGCGCCGCTGCGCATGTCGACGTTGGAGGTGAAGCCGCCATAGATCAGCGGCGCGCCCGGGCGGACGATCTGAGACAGCGTAATGGCCGCCAGCGCCTCGGCGTTCTGCTGGGCGATGGCGCCGGCGATCGTCACCGGCGCCATGGCGCCCAGGAGCGTGAACGGTGTGATGCACAGCGCCTGGTTGCGCTCGGCAAAGCCGATGACTCCCCATGCCATGGCACCATCGAGCTGCATCGGCGAGTTCGTGTTGATGACGGAGTAGTAGCTGGGTTCGCGCAGCATCTGCTCGCGCGAGACGCCGCGGGCCATGCGCACCAGTTCGAAGACGTCCTCGATGCGCGCCTGCGTGATGGTCGAGCCGAACGGCACCTTGTCGGAATGGGCCAGAACCGCCTTCGCCATCACCATGTGCCGGATCGGCACCGGCACGTCCTGGGCCTCCGGCGCGGAGCCGGCCAGGAAGTGGACGATGTTCAGGCTCTGCGCGAGCTTCACCAGCTCGGTGAAATCGGCGAGCGTGCCGGTGCGGCGGCCGCGTTCGAGATCGTGGGCATAGGGCGGTCCGCCGACGGTGCCGAAGTTGGCGTGGTTGCCGCCCATGATGATGTTGCGGGCGGGATTGCGGGCGTAGAGCGTGAACTTCGCCGGCACCGTGGTCAGCGCCTGCTGGACGAGTCCGCTGTCGAACTTGACGACCTGGCTGGCCTCGTCCACATCGGCGCCGGCCTGGCGCAGGATCTTGCGGGCTTCCGGGAGCAGCACCTTCATGCCGATCTCTTTGAGGATCGTGAGCGAGGCGCGGTGAATGCTCTCGATCTGATCGGCGGAGAGCGGCTGGATCGGGGGGTAGGGGTTGGTGACCTGTCGCCACGGCAGCTGGTGGAGGCTGACGCGGCGCGACTCGGGGTCATGCCGCCGCGCTCGGTGGCGGGTCGTCGTGGCCGTTTCCATTGGAGGTGCCCTGCAACAGTTCGGGCGACTATCGCATGGCCGCGGTTGCCGTGTCAGCGGCTGCGGAGCGACCCGGTGGATTCCCCGCGCAACAGGTCCTGTAGCGGTTGCGCAGGTGGGCCGAGATCGGCGCCGGTGAACGGCTGGCGGTCGCTTTCGCGTTAGAGTCAGTCGGAATTGAGCCACCGCCATCGGGGCGGGCGCTCGGTCCGCGGCGGGGCGCCCGGCCGTGGCCGCCGCGGCTGCTTTTCGCACCTGCAAGGAAAATCTTGAAACTCATTGGCAAAGGGTGCTTTGCTAAAGCCGAACAAGGAACAAGAAGGGAAGGCTAAGGCGCGATCCACAACGCCGCGCACCTGTCGCCGGCCAGCCGCTTGTATCAAACGACAGAAACAACATCCGATTGGGAGACGAATAGATGAGCCTCAGAACGCTTCTGGAGAACACACACTCCTACCTGCCGAAGCTCGCCCAGCAGTTCAAGGACGGCAAGGTCAGCCGCCGCGAGTTTCTGCGCACCGCCACTCTCCTCGGCCTGTCCTCGGCCGCGGCCTACGCAATCGTAGGCCTGCCCGAGTCCGGCAGCCTGACCAAGCGCGCGCGCGCTGCCGGTGGCACCGTCCGCATCTCCATGCGCGTGCAGCCGATCGAGAGCCCGCATACCTATTCTTGGATCCAGGACTCCATGATGGCGCGCAACGTCATCGAGTATCTGACCTTGACCGGCGCCGACAACATCACGCGCCCCTGGCTGGCCGAGAAATGGGAGGCCAGCGACGATCTGAAGACCTGGACCTTCCATCTGCGCCAGGACGTCAAATGGACCAATGGCGACCCCTTCACGGCCGATCATGTGATCTGGAACATCAAGGACTGCCTCGATCCGGCCCGCGGGTCCTCGGTCGTCGGCCTCATGCAGGGCTACATGCTGAAGGACGTCGATACCGGCAAGAAGGACGACAAGGGCAACGCGGTCATGACGACCGAGGTGTGGGATGCCAACGCGATCGAAAAGGTCGACGACCATACGGTCCGGCTGAACGCGAAGGCGCCGCAGCTCGCCGTGCCCGAGCACTTCTTCCACTATCCCTTGATGATCATGCATCCGAGTTCGGAGGGCAAGTTCCCGGGCGTCGGCTCGATCGGCACCGGCTGGGCGAAAATGACCGAATACGACCTGGGCAAGAAATGCGTCGTCACGAAGAACCCCGGCTACTGGCATGGCGACGGAGCCCTCGACTCCGTCGAGTACATCGACCACGGCGATGATCCGGCGGCCGCGATGGGCGCCGTCGCCGCCAAGCAGGTCGACGGCATCTGGGACGTCGACACGTCGCAGCTCGCCGCGTTGCAGAAAATCGATCGCATCCAACTCTACCAGTCGGCGACCGCACAGACCGGCGTCGCCCGCATGCAACCCATCCACGACACCTTCAAGGACGCGCGCGTCCGCAAGGCCATGCGTCTGGCGATCGATCCCGAGAAGGTCCTGCAGATTTCCTATGGCGGCAACGGCGTGCCGGCGGAACACCACCATGTCTGCCCGATCCATCCCGAATACGCCAAGCTGCCGTTCATGAAGCAGGACATCGCGGCGGCCAAGAAGCTCCTGGCCGACGCGGGCAAGCCCGACGGCTTCGAGACCGAGATCAACTGCATCAAGGATCCCGATTGGGAGTCGAAGGCCGTCACCGTGATGGCGGGAATGTGGAAGAAGATCGGCGTCAAGGTGAAGGTCAACGTCCTGCCGGCCGCCCA
>Ga0137403_10000476_pt1 | contig 51861 bp, 45 predicted proteins | sample CZOMad2_1_16fung_FD_122057 | JGI IMG/M metagenome (GOLD analysis project Ga0137403, IMG submission 122057) | Vadose zone soil fungal communities from Angelo Coast Range Reserve, California, USA - CZOMad2_1_16fungal (Hybrid Assembly) | ecosystem: Environmental > Terrestrial > Soil > Vadose zone... | reverse complement strand
CCAATCACGATCGTTCCGTCAATCTCCACCGAGTCCATCGTCTTGCGCATCGCTTCCACGGCCACTTCATCGGCGTGATGCCGGTCCCCGAATCCCATCGTGCGCGCCGCCGCAATCGCCGCGTTTTCCACCACGCGCAGAAAATCCAGGCTAAGTTGTTCTTCCATTCTTCTCTCTCCTCGATTCCCTGAACCGCCGGCGGCCAATCATAGGCCAATTGCCCTCGCATCGTCGACCACCCGGTTGCGTCCCTGTGCCGAATAGCCTATATAATCCTCCACGATTGTTTTGCCCTGAGGTGCTATATGATTCGCAGCTTGTTCGGAGTTTGTGTATCGCTCTGTTTCTTCGCAACCACTGGCTCTGCCCAGTCCAGTCCTTGCACGCTTTCCGACCACGCCGAGTACGCCAAAAAGATCAAAGAATTCACCACCGAATCTTTTTTCAGCACCGAACTCGTCGACCATCTTCCTCTCAGCTCGTGCGTTCCCGCTCCCGATGCCTTCCTTCATCACATCGTGGGCGCTCCCGATGTTCTCGATTACACCAAGGACATCAACGCTTATTTGCGTTTGCTCGCCAGCAAGAGCTCCCGCGTCAAAGTCTGGAGCATTGGCACTTCCGAAGAAGGCCGCGAGATGCTCGTTGCTGCCGTCTCCGACGAAGCCAATCTCGCGAAACTCGATCGCTATAAGGAAATCACCGCCCGCCTCGCCGATCCCCGTGGCCTGAGCGATGCCGAAGCGCAAAAGCTCATTGCCGAAGGCAAGCCCATCTACTGGGCCGACGGCAGCATCCACTCCCCGGAAACCGGCGCTCCGGAAATGCTTATGGAACTCGCTTACCGTCTTGCCGTCGAAGACACGCCCTTCATCCAAAAAATCCGCCGCGATGCCATTGTGCTCATCACTCCCATCGTCGAAGTGGACGGCCACGACCGCATGGTTGACATTTACATGCAGCACAAAAAACATCCCGACCAGCCGCCCTATCCGCTTATTTGGTGGGGCCACTATGTTTCTCACGACAATAATCGCGACAACCTCGGCGTCAGCCTCGCTCTTTCCCGCAACATGCTCAAGACCTACCTCGACTGGCATCCCACCGTCATGCACGATCTCCACGAATCCGTCCCCTATCTTTACATCATGACCGGTACCGGTCCGTACAATGCCTGGCTCGATCCCATCGTCATCAGCGAATGGCAGGAGATGGCCTATCACGAAATTGAAGAGATGACCAAGCGCGGCGTCATTGGCGTCTGGACTCACGGCTTTTACGACGGATGGGCTCCCAACTATCTGCTTTCCATCGCCAACAATCACAACTCCATCGGTCGCTTCTACGAAACTTTCGGCAATGGCGGCGCCGATACCCGCGTCCGCCTCCTTCGTCCGCCGGACACCAGTCGCGAGTGGTATCGCCCCAATCCGCCTCTCCCTAGAGTGAAATGGTCCGCCCGCGACAATATCAACATGCAGCAGAGCGCCATTCTCTTCGGCATGAACAATCTCGCCTCCAACGGCCAAAAGTTTCTCAACAATTTTTATTTGAAGAGCAAGCGCGCCGTCGCGAAAGCCCGCACCGAAGGCCCCGCCGCCTGGGTTTTTCCCGCTGACGATCCGCGTCCTGCCGAACAGGCCAATCTCCTCACTCTTCTCCAGCTTCAGGGCGTGGAAGTTCACCGCCTCGAAAAGGAATTGCGCATCCCGGCCGCGCCGGAACCCACCGGCGATAAAGAGAAAGACAAGGAAAAATCAGCCGAAAAATCCGATACCGCCGCCAAGCCCAAAGAAGAAAAGAAACCAGCCGAAACCATCATTCCCGCGGGCAGCTACGTCGTCCGCATGGACCAGCCTTACAGCCGCCTCGCCGATATGGCCCTGGACACCCAGTATTACAGCTCGCGTGATCCGCGCTCCTATGACGACACCGGCTGGACACTCGGCGCGTTGCGCAACGTAAAAACCACGCGTGTCACCGATCTCTCCGTTCTCAGCGCTCCCATGCAGAAAATCGGCAAGATCGAGCCTTCCGGAGGAATCGACGGTTCCGGCAAAATCTTCCTCATTCAGCACAACACCGACAATTCTCTCGCAGCGCTCCGCTTCCGCCTCTCCAGCGTTTCTATGGAAGCCGCCGAAGATTCTTTCGAAGCCGACGGCGTAAAGTTCAAAGCCGGTTCGTTCGTCATCCGCAATACTGACCGCGCCCAACTCGAAAAATCCGCCAAGGATCTCGGAATCAAAATTCATACCGCGAGCGCCGCGCCGAACGTCAAAACGCATCCTCTCGCCACCCCTCGCGTCGCCCTCGTTCACAATTGGCAGAATACCCAGAACGACGGCTGGTTCCGCATTCCCATGGAGGAACTGAAAGTTCCCTACACCTACGTCGCCGATACCTGGCTGCGCGAAAACCAGAATCTCCGCGAAAAGTTCGACGTCATCATTCTTCCGCCCATGGGTGGTGGCGGCCCCGCGGGCTTGAGTGCCATTATTCGCGGTTTGCCGATGCGCGGTGATCCGCGCCCCTGGAAAAATTCCGCCGAAACTCCCAACTTTGTCGCCCCCGGTCTGGACTCCGCCGAAGATATTCGTGGCGGTCTCGGCTATCAGGGCCTTGCCAATCTCGAGCGCTTCGTTCGCGAAGGCGGCTTGCTCATCGCCGTGCAAACCAGCGCCGCTCTTCCCGTTGCTGGCGGCATGACTGAAATGGTGAACGTTTCCGACGCTCGCGCGATGCAAGCCCCCGGCAGCGTCGTGCTTTCCACCATTGACGACAAGAGAAGCCCCATCACCTACGGTTACGACGACAAGCTCTACGTTTATTTCCGGCAGGGTCCAGTCATCACCGTTGGCGGCAATTTCGGCGGCCCCGGTGGCGGCGCCGACGAAGGCCCCGGCGGTTCCGGACGCTCCAGTGGACGCGGCACTGCCACCGATCCCGATATCATTCAGGCCCGCCAGTACGAAGCCCCTGAAAAGCCCGTGAAGCGCACTCCGCACGAGCAAGAGCTCTACGTCCCCGAAGACTTGCAGGAATTTGCCCGTTTTGCGCTTCCTCCGAAGGATCAACAGCCGCGCGTCGTTCTGCGCTTCGCCGCCGAAAAAGATTTGCTCCTCAGCGGCATGATCACCGGCGGTAACGAGATCGCCGAAAAACCCGCCGTCGTCGACGTTCCCCACGGCAAAGGCCACGTCATCCTATTCGCCAACAATCCCATGTGGCGCGGCGAAACCATGGGCAGCTACTTCCTCGTCTTCAACGCCCTGCTCAACTTCGACCACCTCGACGCCGGTAGCTCCCCTGCTCCAGCCGCAAAATAACGGCGCGAGCCTGCGGCAAAAATCGCGCGGGAGCGTGCGGCAAGAGATTTTGGCCTGCAGTAACGACCCGCCCGCGGCGGGCCGTCCGCTCTCGTAGTGGCGGGTCTTCAGACCCGTGCTTTTCTCTTTCTTTCTACCCGCCACTTTCGGCCTTCGCGCAAGACTCAGCTACAATGCTGCGCGGAGGATCCATGTCCAAATCCCGAAGGAATTTTCTGACCCAGACTTCGCTCGGCATTCTCGGTGCAGCCGTCGGCTCAAGCGCCGCCGTGCAGCTTGATGCCGGCGAACTTTCGCAGGACCCCGCGCAGCTTCCTCCCGGCGCCCCGCCCGCTTTCGGCACCGGCCCCGCCGTGGGCCCGGAAGTCTCCCCCGCCACCTTCGCGGAAGCCGAAAAACTCGTCCAAATAAATCTATCCCCCGCAGACCGCGCCCAAGCCGCAGCCTCCTGGCGCGTGAATCTCGCCTCTCTCTACGAACGCCGCACCGGCCCCCGAGCCGTTGCCCTCGAACCAACGCTCGCACCCTTTTCGCGTTACCACTCTGTTCTCCCCGGCCAGTCCAGCGGCCCGCAGCGCAATCAATTCATCCGCACCAAGACCGACCCCGGCCCCCTGCCATCCAGCGATGCCGACATCGCCTTCGCCCCAGTCACCCAACTCTCCCGCTGGATCGAGCAACGCAAGCTTTCTTCCGAGCGCCTCACGCAAATCTATTTGAAGCGCATCGAACAATTTGATCCCAAGCTCCGCTGCATCATCACGCTCACTCGCGATCTCGCCCTCGCGCAAGCCAAAAAAGCCGACGAAGAAATTGCCGCCGGCAAATACCGTGGCCCTCTTCACGGCATTCCCTGGGGTGGCAAGGATCTTCTCGACACCGCCGGCATCCCCACCACCTATGGCGCCGAGCCATTCCGCAATCGCATTCCGAAAGAAGACGCCGCTGTCGTCAAGCGCCTCCACGCCGCTGGCGCCGTTCTCCTCGCAAAACTCAGCCTCGGCGCTCTCGCGCTCAACGACATCTGGTTCGGCGGCCAAACCGTGAATCCCTGGCTCCTCGAAGAAGGCGCCTCTGGTTCCAGCGCCGGTCCCGGTGCCGCCACCGCCGCCGGTCTAGTCGGCTTCTCCATCGGTAGCGAAACCGGCGGAAGCATCATTAGTCCCAGCATGCGTTGCGGCATCACCGGACTGCGTCCCACCTACGGCCGCGTCCCGCGCACCGGCGCCATGACTCTCTGTTGGTCCCTCGACAAACTCGGCCCGATGACGCGCTCCGTCGAAGACGCATTGCTCGTCCTGCAAGCCATCGCCGGCCCCGACCCCGGCGATCTTTCCAGCATTCCCAGCCAGCTCGATTTCGATTCGAACGCCAGTATCCAGGGCCTCCGCGTGGGCTATTTCCCCGCGTGGATGAAGCAAGCTCCCGCCACCGATGTAGACCGCGCTGCGCTAGCCGCTCTTCCGAAGCTCGGCCTGGTTCCCGTCGAAGTCTCTCTCCCCAATTGGCCCTACGACTCGCTCAACTTGCTTCTTTTCGCCGAAGGCGCCGCCGCTTTCGAGGAGCTCACCCTCAGCCACGGCGTCGACCAGCTCAAAGTCCAGACCTACGACGCCTGGCCCAATCTTTTTCGTCAGGCGCGTTTCCTTTCCGCCGTCGATTTCGTCCAGTCCGACCGCTTCCGCCGCAAAGTCGCCGAAGAAATGGCCCGCCTCTTCTCCGAAGTGGACTTGCTCCTCGTTCCTTCCTTGCGCGATGAGATGCTCGTGATCAGCAACAATACCGGCCACCCCTCGCTCACCATGCGCGCCGGATTCGTCGAAGTCTCCGAAGCCCGATCCGATTGGGCCCCCGACCCCAAAAATCCTCTCCCAAAATTTTCTCCCCCGCGCCGCGTTCCTCACGGCATCACTCTCATCGGCCGCCTCTTCGAAGAAGGCACCCTCGGCCGCGTCGGCATCGCCCTCGAACGCGCCTTCGCCGTCGCCAACGAGCGCCCTCCCTCTTTCTAACAATCCTTTTTTCGCGTGCCCTCACGAAGGAACCAGGCGGTGACGTTGACTCGTTTCGGGCGTCCAACCGAAGGTATCGTCGAGGAGGCGCCATGCGTATTCGCAAAGTACTGTTTGTGCTTTCGTTGTCGTTTTTTTGTGCCGCGATCGGCTCCGCTGGCACCCTGTCCGCGGATGACCTCGCAAAAATAAAGCGTGTGCACAGCAAGTACGAAGAAGCCTGGCTCAAGGGAGACGCAGACGCCGTGCGTGCGCTCTTCACCGAGGACTGCGTGCTGCTCCCACCGCATGGTGACACGCCGCGCATCGGAAAAAAGGGATTGAACGATTACTGGTTTCCGCCCGATGCTCCACCCACTACGATCACAAAACTGGTCGTCACACCAACAAGCATCGGCGGTGATGGCGAGATCGCCTACGTCTGGGGCACCGATGAAGTAGCTTGGACAACCGTGCAAAACGGCAAGACCACCAGCGCTTCGCACAAAGGAATATTCTTGAATGTCCTCAGAAAGCAGCCCGATGGCGAATGGAAAATGTCCCACCACATGTGGGACGAGCCACGCTAGGCTGAACTGGCAGGTTCGCTCGAGTTCGTGCGTATCGTGCACTCTAAAAACTTGTCTTCGCAAAAATTCCACGACCGCGCAATAATGTCGCACAGGTGAAATGCACATGACCAAAAAGAAAGAAATCTCGCGCCGCGCCTTCTTGGCCACCGCCGCCGTCAGTGGCGCTGCACTGACCATCGTTCCAAGAAACGTTCTCGGCCGCGGATTCACTCCGCCCAGCGATATGCTCAACATCGCCGCCGTCGGCGTCGGCGGCATGGGCCGCACCAATCTGATCAATCTCGCCAGCCAGAATATCGTCGCCCTCTGCGACATTGACTGGCGTTACGCCGATAAAGGTTTCGACCATCTCGACATCGACATCGAGCGCCTCAAAAAGCGCATCGAGCTCCGTACTCCCGCTCCCGGCGATCCTTCCGCTGGCTTTGATCCCGTCCGAGCCCAGGCGCGCGTCGACGGCATGCTCAAGCTCAAGTCCACTCATCTTCTGAAAGCCACTCGCTACACCGACTATCGCGAGATGCTCGACCGCCAAAAGGACATCGACGCCGTCCTCGTCGCCACTCCCGACCACATGCACGCCTCCATCGCCCTCGCCGCCATGGAACTCGGCAAACACGTCTACGTCCAGAAGCCTCTGTGCTGGTCCGTCGAAGAAGCCCGTAAGCTTTCAAAGCGCGCCAAAGAAACCAAAGTTGCCACGCAAATGGGCAACCAGGGCCACTCCTCCGACGATGGCCGCAAAGCCGTCGAATACATCTGGGCCGGCGCCATCGGTGACGTCCGCGAAGTTCATATCTGGACCAACCGCCCCCTCGGCTATTGGCCACAAGGCGTCCCCCGCCCGGCGCCCTTAGCGGCTGGCCCCGAACCTCTCAAGTGGAGCGGCCGCGACGTCAATACCCGCCTGGCCGCCGCCATCTGCGGCGACTACGCCGTTCCCGACGGTCTCGCCTGGGATCTCTTTCAAGGCACCTGTGCCTCCAACGTGGATTACCACCCCATCTACCATCCCTTCAACTGGCGCGGCTGGACCGATTGGGGCGTCGGCGCCATCGGTGATATGGGCGCCCACTTGATCGACCACACCATGTGGGCGCTCAATCTCGGCTTGCCCACCAGCGTCGAAACCATCTCCACTCCATTCAACGGCGCCTCTTACCCGACCGCCACACTCACCTTTTACAGTTTCCCCGCTCGCGGCACGAAGCCCCCCGTCAAGCTCACCTGGTACGACGGCGGCCTCAAGCCCAACAAGCCCGAAGAACTTGGCGACGAAGAACTAAAACAAGAAGGCGGCGCCCTGCTCATCGGCAGCAAAGGCAAGCTCCTCCACGACACCTATGGCTACAGGCCGCGTTTGCTGCCCAAGTCGCTCCACGACTCTTTCGGCAAGCCCGCGCAAAAACTCCCGCGCATCCCCAACGAACACCACGAACTGAACTGGGTCGACGCCGCCAAAGGCAAAGCCGAAGCTTCCTGCCCCTTTGACTACGCCGCCCGCCTCACCGAAGTCATGCTCCTCGGCGTAGTCGCCCTCCGCGCCGGAAAAAAGATCTCCTACGACGCCCCCAACATGCGCGTCACCAACAACCTCGCCGCCAACGACTTCTTACGCCGCGACTACCGCCAGGGCTGGTCCATATAAGCAGGATCTTGCCGACGTGGGCGAAAGACACCAGGCTTCTTGGTTGAGCCTGTCGCTGAGAAGGGCTACCATCTGCGACACCCCACGGACATGAGCGCTTACTTACAAGATCGACGCGATTTCATCAAGTTCGCACTTGCCTCTTCTTCTCTTTCCGTCGCGCCAAGTCTTGGCTGGGCTTTTGGCTCCGAGGAGGAGCGCACGACTTGGTATCGCAATGCGAAATTCGGAATGTTCATTCACTGGGGACCCTATTCCCTGGCGAGCGTCGAAGCCTCGTGGCCCATCATGACGCCGCCCGCCGGTGGCATCACGGAAGCGGACTACCGGGAACTTCCCAAGCGCTTTAATCCCACGAAGTTCGACCCACACGCTTTCGTCGATCTGGCCCGCGCAGCCGGCCAGCAGTACATGGTGTTTACCTCCAAACATCACGACGGCTTCTGCATGTTCGATTCCTCCTTCACGGACTACAAGATCACCAATACTCCCTACGGCCAGGACATCGCCAAGCAGTTGGCGAACGCCTGCAAAGACCGGGGCATGCCCCTGGGTTTCTACTACTCGCCGCCCGACATGCACCATCCGGCGTTTCGCGATACCTCCAAACTGGCGAAGGAAAACTGGAACGGCGAACCCGCGCGCCCGGAATGGCCTCTCTATTTGGACTACATGCAATTGCAACTGACCGAGCTTCTGACCGGCTACGGTCCGGTCGCGCTGATCTGGTTCGACGGTCTAAATCACCAGGAGAAATATGGCGGGATTCGTTTCCTGGACCTCATCCGGAAACTGCAACCGGCTACGCTCGTGAATGATCGCATTGGTTTACCGGGAGACTATCAGACCCCGGAACAGTTCATCCCTAGCGCCATCCCCACCAAGGATGTCCGCTTTAACGCCGTCGATACCAGCGTCCAACAGAAAGCGAAGACCGCCATACCCAACTCTGAAGATTTTCAGTTATGGGAAACCTGCATGACCATCAATAACACCTGGGCTTACAATCGGCGCGATCACGACTACAAGTCGGCTCAGGTGCTCATTCGCTCTTTGGTCGAAGTAGCGAGCCGCGGCGGAAATTTCCTTTTAAACGTGGGTCCGCAACCTGACGGCGTGATTCAGCCGGAGTTTCAGGATCGTCTCCACGCCATCGGTGACTGGCTCGCTGTCAATGGTGATTCCATCTACGGAACTACCTATGGGCCCATACAGGGCGTTCCGTCTATTCGAGTCACGGCGAAGAGCGGCAAGATCTTCATCCACGTTTTCGATTGGCCATCCGCGCCCCTGGAGATCGATGGCCTGCAAGCAAAAGTGCTTTCCGCTTACTTGCTTGCTGACGGGCGGCCGTTGAAGTTCCGTCAATTACAGAGCAGACTCCAGCTCGACCTGCCCCCACAGGCCCCCGACCCGAACGTAAGCGTGATTGCTCTCCGAATCTAAGCATCGCTGCCCTTATCCTCGATTTGGAGCGCAGCAAGTTGGTAGGCCTGACCGGGCGAGAAGATTTTGAGGGACTCCTCGGCGTCGTCGCCCTCCGCCCCGGAAAAAAAAATTTATTACGACGGCCCCAACATGCGCGTCACCTATTGCGGAAGGCGTTGAGCGCTATTTCGTTAGAGCAGAAGTGTCCCAGATTTTGAAATCGCCCTCGGCATAGGCGGCCGACAAGCGAGCTCCATTCCCGTCAAAGGCGACACGTTCGATGACTCGCGGAAAAAGCGGATTGGGCGGCAGGGCCGGCTCGAAAGTATAGACCTGTTCTCCTGCGGGCAGCCTGGAAAGCAGCACCCGCTTATCGGCATGAGCGGAGGCCAGGAATAGCCCGGAGGGATGAATATCAATCGCGGTGACCGGCGACGTGGACAGCACAATTCTTCGCGGCTCACCACCCCCGGCGACCTCACTCAAGAGCACGGAGCCGTCATCAAGTCCTGCTGCGAGCCAGCGACCATCCGGCGACCAAGAGAGCGCGGTTGCCGTGCCGCGACCGAAGCTTCGATGCGCTGCGTTGGCGTGGATTTCGTAGAGCCACACGGTATCTGCCGGTTCGCCAGCCGGCTTGGCCAAGCCGATTGCTACCCAATTTCCATCGGGAGAAAAAGCCAGGCTCAAAATAGGGCCCGGCACATCCAAATGAAGCGCCAAATTCCCAGTCGCAATCTCCCAAAGGTTGACGGAGCCTTTTGCATCTCCGCCCGCCAGAGTCCGTCCATCGGCGCTAAGGGCGAGAGCTTGTTGAACGCCGATTTTCTCTGCAAAGGTGGTGTTGTGTAGCATCTCGCCTTGCGGCCGGCTCACCGTGATTTTGTCATCGTAGGAGTAGGCTTGAATATCGGGCTCCGGTGCCACCGCCACCGCCAGCGCCTTGCGCCGCTCCAGCAAAACAAATTGTCCGTCGCGAGGCCGGAAATAGAACAGATCCCCTGGCTGGGTGGTATATTTCTGAACCAGTGGGAACTCCAGTTTGGGTGAACGCTTACACGAAAAGGCCGCGACAGCGTACAGCAGCAAAAGCAGGGCAGCGGATCGGTTTCTCATGGCTTGCACATTGATGCGTAGCTTACATGATTCTTGCCGATGGATGAATCGCCGCCGTCCGGTCGCGTTCGCGATCATTCTCGCGCTGCTCGTCCCCGCCTGTGGTCGCCATCAGACCTCTGAAGAGGCATCTGGTCCTAGCCCGCTCTTTCCCGCACCGCTCGGAACTGCCTGGGGGTTTATCGATAACCGCGGAAAAACTGTAATCCCTCCTCGTTTTGAAGGCGCGCAACCATTTTCCGAAGATCTCGCCGCCGTCAAACGCGAAGGACGATGGGGCTACATCGATCGTACCGGATCGGAAGTCATTCCCGTTCGCTACCGCACGGCCCAAAGTTTCCGCAATGGTGTGGCCATCGTTGATTCGGGCCTGCCCGATCATCCTATTGGTGTCATCGACACCAGCGGCGCATGGGTCACTCAGCCAATCTTCCGCTCCCTTTCGGCCGCGGACGGGCCAAATGGCCTGCTCTTGGGACAGAAAGAACCTGCTGGGGGCCTCGGCTTCTACGATCGTTCCGGAAACCTTGTACTGGGTCCGTACTTCCTGGCCTTTTCTTTCTTCCAAGGCCGCGCGCGCGTCAAGACCGGCGTCCGGTCGGGTTCCGATGACTGGATCATCGACTCTTCTGGAACTTTATTGCCGAAGAAACCGGCTGTTCTCGATGGCATCCGATTCTCCGAAGGCATGATCGCCGTCCGGCAGGACCGCAAGCTGGGCTACATGGACCTTGACGGAAACATTGCCATTGAACCGCGCTACGATCAGGGCGGCGCGTTTGCCGAAGGTCTTGCAGCAGTCCAGTCGGAAGGCCACTGGTCGTTCATTGATAAATCGGGCGCTGTGACCGCTGAATTTCCCGGCGGCATCGCCTTCGCCGAGCCGCTCTCCGATGGCCTCTCCCTCGTCTCAGCCGATCGCGACCAGCCCGGACGAAAGTTCGGCTACGTGGACCGGAACGGCCATTGGGCGATCAAGCCCAGTTGGGATGATGCCGAGCCTTTTCACGACGGCCTGGCCTACGTCGGCATTTGGAAGGACGGCAAAGCCGCTTACATTGACCACAGGGGCAAGATCATCTGGGAAGGCCGAAATCCCGCGCCATAGAGCAACATGCTCCGCGGGATGGCTGCGGCTTGCCTGAATCCCTGCAACCCATCCCGCGGTTTCTTTCTCAGGTCGGTCAATCCACGGTGATGCGTTTTGCGCTCACCAGCCCCGAGATGTGGGCCAGGAGATGTCCTTCGGTATCGTATTGATCTATGGTAAAAGTTCCGGAATAGCTGTTTTCGTTGCCGTCAAGGACGATCTCTTCCTTGATGTTGGCGGGACCGATCAGAGTCTTTCCCGTCGGATCCCAGCTCAACCCAAAGTGATTCAGTTTGTACGATGATCGTCCGGTCTTTTTCCATACTCCCATACAGAAGCTGCTGGTAATCGGCGGACGCCCTGAATTCATTATTTCCGTTCCGTCGCTGTGCCACGTCGCATAACCGTCATCAATCGGCGCGCCATCGGGGATACCTATACCCGTATTGCCCTTGGAGATAAATTTTATCTTCCATAAGCCCACGATTCCCGCGCGATCTGAGTCGTCATCCCAATTTCGCTCCCGGCCGGAGACCATCACCAGCGATGCAAGTCTGAAGTGGCCTCGGGCCTCGCTGGATTTGTGCTGTGGGCGGGCCGGCGCCTCGGATGGTGAGTAGCCGCAGCCCGTATCGCCCAACGTTGATGGAATTTTTGCGGCCGGAGCCTGCGCTCGAACTGCAGAACTCCAGCCCGATGCAAGTAGCAAAGCTACACCTGTGAAAGCTGCGAGATGCCGTATTGGTTTCATTTCTTTCCTCTTTCGTAGGATTGAGTCTTTTTCAGAACCCTCGGGGACGAATCGTGTTTTGCAGGGACTCGCGCAATGTGAAGGAGCAGAGCCGCAGAAACAATGCACTATGCTTCAACTTCTCTTCAATTCTCCTTCACCAGATAAGTGCTTGACGTAATAGGAGGTTAGCGGTCTTGTGAGGAAGGAAGATTGTTTCAAATTGCCGCTTCACTCCGAGTTTGCTAACCTCTACCCACTCTGAACTGGGACCAGGTCAATGGCACCCTCCTCCCCCAATTCGCAGTGCATCGCCTTCGACCGCTTTGAGGCCGATCTGCTTTCGGGAGAACTCCGCAAGGATGGCCGCCGCGTCCGTCTGCAAGCACAACCCTTCCAATTGCTGGCGCTTTTGCTCGAGCATCCGGGTGAAGTGGTTACTCGGGAGGAGGTCTGCCGCAATCTCTGGAATGCTGACACCTTTGTTGACTTTGACCATAGCCTCGGCACAGCCATCAACAAGATCCGCGAAGCCCTGAGCGACTCCGCGGAAAATCCTCGATTCATTGAAACTCTGCCGCGGCGTGGCTATCGCTTCATCGGCAAGATAGCAGGGTCCGACGGAGCCCAGTCCTCAGAAATCAGCCCTGCGGCGCCGGCCGCAAATCCGAAGGTCGAAATTGAATTCGGCGACAATCGAATCGAGGCCGAAAGCGCGCCCGCCGCTCAGGAAAGTAGCCAACCTCGTCGCCTGAGATTTGTACTCGCGCTGGCAGCTTCCTTGGCGATGTTGCTGGCAGTATTGGTCTTCTTCCGCAGACCGGCCGATTCGCGCGCTGCGGCCCTGGCTGGGAATATTCAATCCATCGCCGTCTTACCCTTGGAAAACCTCTCGGGAAATTCTGCCCAGGAATACTTTGCGGATGGCATGACCGACGAATTGATTACGGAGCTGGCCAGAACTAAAGGTCTCCGCGTAATTTCCCGAACGTCCGTGATGCAGTACAAAAATGTTCATCGCCCCCTCAAGGACATAGCTCGCGAACTTGGCGTGGATGGAATTCTCGAAGGGTCCGTCGTGGATGCGGGTGGCCGGGTGCGAGTAACCGTGCAACTGGTGCATGCTGCTTCTGACACACACGTTTGGGCGCAAAGCTATATTCGCGACTCGAGTGACCTGCTTCTTTTGCAACAGGAACTTGCGGAGAGCGTCGCAAAAGCAGTGAATAGCGCCGCTCTGCCTCCGAAGCCTGTTGGACGTAGGATCGCACCCGAAGCACATGATGCTTATTTGCGAGGGCGATATAACTGGTTCGCGCTCAACTATGAGACCGCCCGTGAGTCCTTCCAGAAGGCCATTCAGCTCCAGCCCGATTACGCTCTTGCCTATAGCGGACTTGCGGATTACTACCTCGGCGGTTCCGTGGGGGGATTGCTCGATCCAAAAATAGCCTTGCCTAAGGGCGAGGTGCTGGCACAAAAAGCATTGCAACTGGATGACTCTGCCGAGGAAGCGCACAACTCCAGGGCCGCTGCGCATTTCTTCTACCGGTGGAACTGGAGGGCGGCGGAGCAGGAATCGCGGAGGGCCATCGAACTCAATCCAAACTTCGCCGAAGCCCATCATCTTTATGCTTTCTTGCTGCTGGCTCTGAACCGCGGCGATGAAGCCGTCGAAGCACAACGAATGGCCCAAGCCTTGGATCCTTTCGCGCGACCCTGGGCGCTCGGCGCCATGCTCGATAGCGTTGGCAAATCCAAGGAGGCAGAGATTGAAATCCGTCAGCGGCTTGAAGCTCTACCCACACATCCCATCCTGCATTATGAGCTTGCACAATGCTTGTTGATGCAGGGGCGAGAAAAAGAGTCGATGGAAGAGCTTGCGGAAGGGATCCGCTTCGACGGCAGTGAGAAGCTGGCAGCGGATGTACGAGCCGCTTTTACGAGAGCCGGCAATCGCGGCGTGCAGGAGTGGAGGCTCGCTGATCTTAAGCAAAAGGCCTCGAAGGATTATGTTTCACCATTGGAGTTCGCGTTTGCCTATGCTCGGCTGGGGCAGAATGATGAAGCGTTTCGATGGCTGGACAAAGCCTACGACGATCATGTGCCCGGGCTGATATGGCTTCAGCAGAATTCGGAGCTGAATCGCTTGCGCGGCGATCCTCGTTTTCGAGCGCTTGTCACACGGATCGGACTACCAGAGGCACACTAGAGCGCCAGCGTTTTCTATTGACAACGAGGTCACTACTCTGGTACATTATGTCCGTGAAGTAGTCTGACTCGCGCGAGCAAGTCCTCTCTTTCAATTCAAGAGAACTCTCATTTTTTCAGGACTCTTGTGTAGTCGTGCCGATGCCCAATCTGTCTTCCGAGTCTTTCCCTTGTCTGGGGCGTTGACGGCCTGACTCAGCGAACTTATTTAGAATCAACACTTGCGAAGACGGACCAAAACCGCGCTTCTAACTACCTTTAGAATCAACACTTATAGAAATGTCCGCAAGTGTTGATTCTAAAGCACTTACATTAACACTAAGTCCTTTAGATGCAACACTTACAAAAAACATGGGGGTGGGTGGGTCTGTTATGGTTAACTAAACAGGTGGCCAAGAGCAATGTTAGGATGTCGCCAAATCGCGGATGCCAGATCGACCTAGGTTGGTGCCGGCTTGTCACCAGTCACCAGTCACCAATCACAAATCACCAGTCACTTGATGTCCAACGATTGCAGCTTCGCATTCACCAGGAACGGATCGTCGAACTCCGTCATCTCGCCCCAGCCTTTTCCGAGAACCGGCAGCAGCCGTGCCGAAAGCGGCTTGTGCCACTTGAACGCCAGGCTGGCCATGTCTCCGATAATCAGCGAAAGCTGATTCGCAGTGATGTCGCCGGGCAGAGGAACGGTGTCCAGTCCCGTGCCGCACACCGCCGAATAACTCAGCAGCGCATCAATGGAAAGGTGTCCTTCGCTCCAGCGCTGGGCTAGCCGCGTATCTTCGAGGACCGGCAGCATCAATCCGGAGTATCCGGTCTGTTTTACTTTCACATCTTTGACCGCCGCCGTAATCATCGCCGCCGCTGTCAACGTTCCGCTCATGCCCACCGGCTGCGTGGTGAGATTTTCGATGGCCGCGCCGATGGAAACATTTCCCGACGGTGCCGGTGACAAATCGATTCCCATGTACGCCCAGCCGGTTTCCCGGTCGATGCGCCCCGCGTGGTTCTCAATGTCGAACGCGCTTGCGGCCAGCGAATCCGTCAGCCGCTGTTTCGCCGTCGCGAGATCCGGCGCGTCTTTGAAGGCTGCGGCCACGACGTTCGCCGATTCCAGCGCGATGGCGAATTGATGCCCGAAACCGCTGTGATAGGCCGCGGGAAAAAACGGCGTCAGCGGCTGCACCATCGCAATTGCGGCAAACCGAAAATTTCCCTGGCTGTGCTCCGTCTCTTCGAGTTTCTTCATCACACGAGCCGCCGCGCCTACCGCTTTCCAGTTGACGCCGTCGTCGCCCGCAACCACCACGCTGGCATTCAAGCTTTTCGTGTTGCTCAAAATTTCTGCAAGCATTTCCGCTTGGGCGGTATTGTCGCCCTCATTCAGCATCGCCGGACCGATGGACGCCGCAAATTTTTCTTTCTGCGCCAGCGCGTCGTATTCCTTGAAAAAAGCCACCGCCTGCTGCGTCGTCAACCCCTTCGTGTATTCCGGGAACGGCTGCGTCGCAATCCGGATCGTTTGCACCTGGTATCCGCGCGATTCCATGGTCGTTCGCGCCCGCTTCAGCAACGTCAGCGCGTCCGCCACCTGCTGCTGGTACTGCGCCCGATCCAAATTAATAAACGCCGTAATCGCCCGTATCTTCGGCTTCTCCGCCGCAGGCGCCGCGGTCGTCGCCATCTTCTGCTGCGCCTGTGAGAGCCCTGCGAGAGAAACAAATAAGAGAACTGTGACAACGGTTTTCAGAATTGAAAAACGGGAACGCTGAAATTGGAGACGACACATGGGACATTTCTCCTGGCCGAGATTTTTACAGTCACCAGTTACGAATCACTAGTCACGCCTTGCAACTATACGTACGCGGCAATGCCGGTGATGCGTTCGCCGATCACCAGCTTGTGAATGTCGTTCGTGCCTTCGTAGGTAAACACGCTTTCGAGATTGTTCATGTGGCGCATGATGCAGTAATCGTCGACGATGCCGTTCGCGCCGAGAATATCGCGCGCCTTGCGTGCGGTATCCAGCGCAATGCTTACGTTGTTCATTTTCAACATGGAAATGTGCGACGCATGAACTTTTCCGCTGTCCTTCAAACGGCCGACGTGCAGCGCAAGCAATTGTCCCTTTACAATTTCCGTGATCATCCACGCGAGTTTTTCCTGCACCAGTTGGTGTGAAGCGATCGGCTTGTTCGCAAACTGTTTGCGCGTCTTCGCATATTGCAGCGCCGTGTCGTAGCACGCCATTGCCGCGCCCAGCGCGCCCCATCCAATTCCATAACGCGCCTGATTCAAGCAGCTCAGTGGCCCCTTCAAGCCCACCACGCCGGGCAAAAGGTTTTCTTCCGGAATTTCGCAATCGCTAAAAGACAATCCGGAAGTCACCGAAGCGCGCAGCGACCATTTTCCGTGCACGTCCCAAGTCTTGAATCCCGGCGTTCCTTTTTCAACCAGAAATCCGCGGACTTTGTCGTCCTCCGCTTTGGCCCACACCACCGCGACGTCCGCAATCGATCCGCTGGTAATCCACATTTTCTCGCCGTTCAAAATATATTTGTTGCCCTTCTTCACCGCGCGCGCCAGCATCCCTCCCGGATTCGATCCGAATTGCGGCTCCGTCAAACCAAAGCAGCCAATCGCTTTGCCCTGCTGCAAAAGCGGCAGCCATTTATTTTTCTGCGCTTCGCTGCCGTAGGAATAAATCGGATACATCACCAGCGCGCCCTGCACGGAAACAAAACTCCGCAATCCGGAATCGCCGCGCTCCAGTTCCTGGGTCATCAATCCATACGCCACATTGGACATTCCCGCGCAGCCGTAACCGTGCAGGTTGGCGCCAAAAAACCCCAGTTCGCCGAGTTGCGGCACCAGATGTTTCGGGAAAGTGGCTTCGCGGCTCTGTTTCTCGATGATGGGAATAATTTCGTTCTCGACAAATTCGCGCGCCGTCTGGCGTACCAGCTTTTCTTCGTCATTCAACTGCGAATCAAAATCTATAAAATCCACTCCGCCATACTTGGCCATTCTCGGCTCCTTGCGCAGCGCGCCCGTCCAGTGTAGCAACGCGCCGGATTCGCCAGCAACAAACGGCGCTTGCGAGTCGCGACTCAATACGCGTTGTAGAAGAAGGAAATCTTCTCCGGCGAGATTCCAGAAATTGAATGGTTCAGTCTTAGGGAGTGAATAGCCGATGCATTCCGATGCCGGACAGGTCTCGTTCCGGGCTCATATCCCGGAGACGTCCCATGACGTAAAGCTGAATCGCATTGATGTCTTCCGGCGCGAGGCCGACGAATCCCACGGCTATGCGGTTCGGCGCCTCTTGGCGCACGACCCGCCCCATCACGTTCAGCGAAGCACGAAATTCCGCGATCTTGAATTCCAACCCTACTTCGTTTCCTACCTTTAGGTCCGCCGAGCCTTGCAGCAACATGCCGCTCTCGCTGACATTCAAGCTGCGCAAGGGAAGCTGCTGGTCGTTCCAATTGCAGATGACTTCCGTAATCAGGGGTAAGCGAACTGCATGCCTCTTGTTTTTCCACCCAGGAGAATCCATGGCAGCCAGCATCCCGCGGATGCGAGCCGCGGATATGGGCTTGGCCAAGACGAAATCGGCGCCTTCCGCAAAGGCCTTCCGCAAACTCCCGACCTCGTCGTCGGCGCTGAGCATGACGATGGCGGTTTCCAGGTTGAGCGGCGATTTGCGAATTCGGCGGGCTAGTTCCAGGCCGTCCAACTGGGGAGTACCCATGCCCACAAAGGCCACGTCAAACCGCTGGTTTTCCGCGCGCTGCCCAGCGGCTTGGCTGTCTTCAAAAGTCAACACCGTGTGATCCAGGGGCGCGGCCAGCGACCTGATCAGCTTGGAACTCTGAGGTTCGTCATCGACAACCATGATCTTGAGCGACATAAGGTTTCCCTCGGCGCGAAGTGTTCTTCATTGCGGTCCAAGGACAATTCAATACCTAACAATACGACAGAAGCGCCGGGAGGGGTTGAGCGGGTAACCTGAAAGTGTCCAAAGTGTAAGACCACCCAAGGGACGGAAGATTGTCATGCTCTTAGGAACAGCTGTCCTTTATGCCAGCCCAATTTGTTACATTTCTACCCAAAGCGATTTTGCTCTTTGTGAAGATAGGAAGCAGTAGTCCCATAACTTATTGGAGATAAAGATTTTAGAAGACGCCGAAGCACGGCATCCAAATTGCCCTTCTCTTTGGCAGGGTAGGGTTATGCATGAGCTCCTCCCTGCGTGTCACCCAGCAAGACCTAAGGGAATTGGAGAACAGGAATGAAAAAGGATCTCAATGGCAGCCACGTGCGACGGAAGCGAGAGGGCGGATTCAGCATCCTTGAAATCGTAATCGTCGTGTTTGTGGTGCTAGTGGTCATGGCTGTCGCGGTTCCGAACGTCATGGTGGCGGTTGCAAACGTACGGTTGCGAGCTTCCGCGGGCGACCTGGCAGGACTGATGCAGCAGGCGAGAATGATGGCCGCGAAGAACAATCCCCAAAACCCTCCCGTTTACCCCATTCATTACGGCATCAAAAACGGGAGACAAATAGCGTACATCGACCTGAATGGGGATGGCAACTGGAGCTCCAGCGTCACAGTCAATGGAGTCACCTTGGGCGAGCCGCTCGTCGAGTTTAGTGGAACAGTGGTTCCGGCGGCGGGCGCTCCCACCGCAGGCGCCGGAGTTCCTGGCCCGTACGTGCTGGCGGGAGATACGGGAAGCGGCTCGTTCGACAATACCTACACCATGGCGTACACGCCAAGGGGCTTCCCTTGCGACTACACAAGCCCGCCAACTTGCAACACTCCGGCGGCGAAGTATTTCGTGTACTACCTCACGGACACACGTGCTGGCGGAGCGGGTTGGGCGGCAGTGGTTATAACCAAGGCCGGACGGACCAAAGTTGTTAACTGGAACGGTTCACAATGGAATTAGCCATGAACAAGACAAGCATGAAGCGAACAGCAAAATCGAGCCAGAGCGGAATGTCGCTGATCGAGATGATGATTGCGTGCGTGGTGTTGCTCGTCGGGGTCCTGGCCATGGCGGCTTTAATACCATTGGCAATTGGAACGAACTCAAAGAACCGCCAATCGAGCAACTCAACGGTCATCGCGCAGATGCTTATGGAAAAAATCCTCAGCGTGCCGCCGGGAGCGCCAACACCGACGCTGTCCGACTGCACGGGCGCGTCAACGACGATCACAGCCTCAGGAACGTCGACCGGCTCCGGCGGAACACTACTCACGAGCGGCGACATCGATTTCACACAAACGGCAGGCAGCTCCGGGGACCCTGCTGGGTATTACATGCTCTACACCGCATGCGGCACCAATGGCCGGCAATCCACGTATGACGTCCGGTGGAACATCAAAGAGCCGTCGCCTTACGTCGAGTTGGTGACGGTGTCGGCGAGATTAAAAGGATCGAACGGCAACCCCGTGCTGTTTGCCCCGACGGTAACGATTCGTTCGATGATCGGACAGGGGGATTGAGATGAGGAGCCGCCAACAACAGGGTTTTTCCCTGCTCGAAATACTGATCGTGATGGGGATCATGGGAATCATCTCTGCTGGGATCCTTTCGCAAATGGACAGTGCGCAGCAACGCGGGTACAGCGAGCAAGTGAAGCTCGACAATTTCCAGGAGGCTCGGGACTTCGTGGACCAGTTTTTTCGCGACATCAACCAGATTGGGTATCCGAACTCGCGGATGGTGGATGCCACACAGCTAACCTGGTCACCGGCGCTGGCGACCCAGACATCCATTGGGACGGGCTATACGTGGGCTTCTCCCTACGTTAATGACAGGCGGTTGGCGATCGGCTTAGTAGCTATTGGATCGAACTTCGTGCAATTCGAAGGGGACATGAACGGTAACGGAGTAGTGCAGACCATTGTCTACAAGGTGAATGGCTCGGGAAGCTGCATCCTGTGTCTGCAGCGCAGCGAAGCGGATAAAATCTCGGCCGATACGCTCAACGGCCAGAATCTGAACTGGGGAACCGAAGCCAATGATGTGATCACCAGCCCGATTTTCACCTATTTTAGAGCGGATGGGACGCAAATACCGGATGCGTCGCTGCCTTACAATATCAGCACCTCCACGGGAGCTACGGCTCTTGCTTCGGTGAAAACCATCAAGATTAGCCTGACGATTCGGAACAATGCGGTCATCGATCCCAAGACAAATCAGCCGATCGAGACGAACTTTGAAGGAGAAGTGTCCATCAATAATTGCTCGATGGCCACCATAGGCAGCCCACAGTCCTGCCAATAGGAGAACAACTTGAAGACACTCTACGGAAAGAAAACGCGAGAAAAAGAAAGAGGGGTAGCGCTCGTGGTGGCGTTGCTAGTGTTGCTGCTGATCACCGCCGTCGGGATAGGCATGATCACCATGTCCAACACGGAGACCAACGTCAGCGCGAATTTCCGCGACGAACAAACGGCCTATTTCGCCGCCAAAGCGGGCATCGAAGAGGTACGCGACCGGTTGCGCGCGGGCGCGGCGAACAGCTTGAACACCAGCACCCTTCTCACCACCATTCCTGCACCGATGGCCGGCCAGCCGGGCGGAGTCCTTTATGTAATCAATCCCCTGGGCAGCGAGACCGTCGCTCCCTGGAACCTTACGGGCAGCAACTATCCCGATAACGATATCATCAAGGAACTCAACTGCACAGGCACGGCGCCCACGGGGGCATGGTATGTAACCACACCCTTTACGGCGAGTTCGAGCTATGCCGCCAGCCCGCAGTTGCAATGGAAGTGGGTCCGGGTGATGGCGAAGATCAACAAGTCCGACACCGGTTGCACGCTCGTCACCTCGGTGGACGGCACCACGCTCGGCCAGCTCGTTTGCTGGAACGGAGCATACGAAACGACCACAGTAGCCGGAACCTGCAACGCGGCGAACGCCAATTGGTATCCTGTCTATGAGTTAACCGCATTAGCGGTAACTTCGGGTGGATCGCGCCGCATGATGCAGTATGAAGTGAGCCAGAATAGTTTCCCGGTCATCCCTGGAGCGTTTGTCTTTGACGGCTCAGGCCCGAACTTCAATCCGCCAAACTCTAACGCTTTTAGCGTAATCGGCACGGACGTATCGCATGCCGGAACGGGAACGGGAGTCACGGGGTCAATCAATGGTCAGGCGTGTCCCGCACCCGTAAACCAACCAGCGCTGGGTGCTTATGACCCCGGTGCGGTGACCACGTTAACTACCGACATCGCCAGTCGAGCCTCAAATTACACAACGTCTACGCCCGCCGTCGCGGTGATGAACGTAAATCCCACGCTTAGCTCCGACTCCATCAACTTGACTACCGTGGATGGGTTGACGAAGCTGGTCAACGAGGTCACCACCGCGGCAGGAGCGAACGTCTATGCCAACGGAGTCACTCCAACAAACCTGGGAACCACGAGCAATCCGGTGATTAACGTCGTTCATGGCGATCTCACGATTGGCGGCTCAGGAGCAGGCGTTCTGCTCGTCACTGGCACATTGACATTGCACGGAAACTTCGCCTGGAACGGAATCATCCTGGTGATTGGAGAGGGTGCGGTCGTGAAGGACGGCGGCGGTAACGCCACAGTGGAAGGCGCCATGTTCATGGGGAATCTATACAGTGACGCTTATAATGTGAACAACGGTCCCGGCGCATATCCTGCGTTCTCCAACCCCATTCCTCTGGGTGCGAGTCCGCAGAACCCTCCGGGCAGGCCCTTTTTCGGCTGGAACGGCGGCGGTACCGCCAATGTTCAATACGACAGTTGCTGGATTACCGCGGTGATGCAATCACTTCCTTATCACTTGGTGGCGCAGCGCGAGTTGATCTACTAGAGCAGAACGAGCCGCAGCGCCGAGAATTATGGCTTATCAACGGACGTCGAAAGACTAGGAACTGCCGCGCCCCGCAAGGCGGATGAGCAAAACGCTCGTTCGTCAAGCGGGGTGCGTTCTTTTTCATCCCTGCGCTTGAGTCCACTCATGCTGGGCCATCTGGAATTTTTCAGATTTCGCTCTCGTGCTATCCTGCCTTTTCGATCTATCCAGCGATTTCGCGCGCTTTCCCCTGGCGCGCTGACGGGGAATTCCAAAGTGGCAGGCGAAACCAGGAAGAAGATAAAGCTGCAACCGCAAATTCTGATATTCGACGTCGACGGAGTGCTTGTCGATGTGCGCGGGACGTACTGGCGGTCGGCGCTCGAAACGGTGCGCTATTTGACGGGCAAGCGCGTGACGTACGCGGAATTGCATCGCTGGAAAAGCAAGCCGGGTTTCAATGATGACTGGAACATGGTGTCGGCGTGGGTGAGTTCGCTGGGGCATCCGGCGACGTACGAGGAAGCGCGGGCGGCGTTCGAGAAATTTTATTGGGGCAGCGACGGGAAGCCGGGAAACGTTCAGAATGAAAAACTGATCGTGACGCCGCGACAAATTGAAAAATGGGCGAAGAGGTTCGAGTTGAATCTGTTCACGGGCCGCACGCGGCAGGAATTTTCATACACGTTCGAGAAATGGCCGGCCACGAAACACTTTCGAACGATCATCACCATGGATGATGCGAAGCGCAAGCCACACCCAGAAGGATTGCTAAAAATTCTTGGCGGACGTAATCCGTCGACGGCGCTCTATCTCGGCGACAATATTGACGATGCGCTTGCCGCGCGCGAGGCGAATGTTCCGTTCATGGCCATCATTGCCGCCGGCGAGCACGGTTACCGGCAGCGCGCCGCACGGTTTCGCGAACTTGGGGCTTTGGCACTTCTTCCGCGAGTGACGAATTTATTTCGGATTTTGGGATAAGAACAGCGACGGCGAAGCCTGGTCTGAGTTTGGAAAAAAGCGGCGTCGATCCGCGGCACCCCAAGTTGAATCAGCTACCTGGGTAGCGCGTTGCGTAGAAGGCGCATTCTTCCGTGTTGGCCGGGCCGCGGAGACGCCATTCGGGGAATGCGGCAAGATCGTCGGCGATCGCTTCAATGGTGGAGCGCATTTCGAGCTGGGCGAGCCAACGCTGGGGAATTGCTTCGACTCCGGCGGCGGCACCGAGCAGGTTGCCTGTGATTGTGCCGGTCGAGTCGCTGTCCCCGCTGTGATTTACGGCCAGAATGATTCCGTCTTCAAAATCTTTTGCGCCGAGCGCGCAATAGAGGCCAATCGCCAGAGCTTCCTCGGCTACGAAACCCTTTCCAAGCTCCCGCAGTGCGCCTCGTTCGCGCGGGCGAGATTTGGCCAAACATTCCGCCTTCTCGATGGCGGCCAGCGTCTCTTTATGGGAAGAATGTTTGCGGAGCTCTTCCTTCGCGGCTGGAATGGCGTCGGTCAGTGAGGCGCCTACGAGGGTCAGACTAACGATGACGGCCAGGGCGCCGGCGCTGAGGCAGCCGCTGGGATGCCCATGGGTAAGGGACGCGAGATCGCAGCCGGTTGCAAAAACATTCGAGAGCAAGCGGCCAGGGTTGCGTTCGCCAGTCAGGGAATATGCGAAGTACATGCCCACGGGAGCTACGCGCATGACGCCGCCGCACCCTTTGCTGTCATTCATGGCGCGCGCCACTTTGCCGCGGCTGGTTTGCAACGCGGAGAGGCAGGTGGTTCCCGGGGCGCGGCGGGTGAAAAGTCTTTTCTGCTGGAGCAGCCAGCTCAATTTCGCGTTTCCCGTGGAAACCAGGCGGGAATTCTCCTGAGTCATCAGCCAGCGCGCGTAAGCAGCGGCGGCAGCGCGAAAAAAGTCCGGGTCATGGCCTTGCTGAGCCGACGCTACGTGCGCGGAGAGCAACGCTTCGGCGGTGAAGAGAGTCATCTGGGTGTCATCGGTGATGGCGCCGAGTTTTCCGTAAGCTGGAGCGTAGTCGCGGATTCCAGCTTCGCCGTACGCACTGACAATTTCGTCCAAATCCAGGAATTCCACGGGTGCACCGAGGGCGTCGCCGACAGCGCCGCCGAGAAGGCATCCGCCGAAGCGGGATCGCACGCGGGAATCCGATGGAGTCCGGGGAAGGGACATTTTCCTTGGAGCCGTGGGAGCGGCGCTCTCTCGCAGAACAGGATACAGCGATTCGGCAAAGGTCAGCCAGCATATGATGAACTATGGGGATAGTAGAAAGGGAACTCTTCCATGGTTTCGGGGGAATTCATAAGAGGACACTCTCGCGGACTTGGGGTCGAATATGAAAGCCTTCCATTTTTTCAGATTGGCAGCTTTGACGGGGATGGCGGCGCTTGGCCTGCTGAGCGCTGAGTTTACACTCGCGCAAGCGCCATCGGGGCCGATTACGGCAGCGCCGGCGCAGCCCGCTGCTGTACCGGGGATAGCTCCCAAACCGGTGGCTGCGCCGACACCGCGCACCACCATCCTTGGCGCGTGGAAATTAAACCTGGACGATAGCGACGACCCGAGCAAGCGGCGGCAAGACTCCCAAGATTCGAATGGCGGGCGGGGCCGCATGGGAGGCGGATATCCCGGTAGCGGGCACGGTGGTTACGGAGGGAATCGCGGCGGCGAAAGCGATGAGCAGCGGCAGAAAATGCAAAATCTTTTGAGGCCGGCCAGGTCCCTCAATTTTTCCATGACGGGCGCGGAGGTCGATGTCGTGGATGACCACGAATTCAAGCTGGCGTTTATGACCGACGGGCGAAAATTGCAAAAATCCAAGGATGCCAGTTATCAGGAAATTGCCGCGAAGTGGGACGGCACACGGCTCGTCAGTGATGAAAAAGATCCTCGCGGCAACAAAATGAGCCGCACTTTCGAGCTTTCCTCGGACGGCTTGCAGCTTTACGAAACGCTGCACATGACCATAGGCCGCAGCAATACGCCGCGTGTCACCCGCTACGTGTATGACATTCCCACGCCCCCGCAGGCTCGACCGTAGCCAAGCCGAGTCTTTCAAACGTCGAAAGGGTTATCGGTGAACGAATTTAGCTCCACGAGATGGATAGTTCGGAGTAGGGCTTGCCCTCGTCGATGGGAGTAGCGAAGTGAAGCTTCACGTCTTTGGCGCCGGAAATTTCCAGAGCCTTCCTGAAAAAGCCAATGATCGCAAATCCCATGATGCGGTGCTGTTTCTCAAAGCCCGTGTATCTGACGATGGCCTGGCCGCGAGCCGGCAACTGGACGTCGATAGGGACTCCTTGAAAATAAGTGGCATGGACAGCGGCGATTCTTTTGATTACAAATTCGGGGGAACCCAATTTCACGAACGCTTTGTAGATGCCGCGAAGTTGCCTCTCGATGACCGCTTCTGAGCCACGGGTGACCATTTCTTCGTTTCCGTCGGCCAGGAGTTTGATCTCCACCTCAAGAAAGCGGGTGAACACATCGAGGGAATACCACGTAGAAGCGAAAATATCACCTTCAAAGACTTTGCGAGCTTCGTCATCCAGGAGGTTGAGGATTTTCTTCAAAGAATCATCGCCGGAACGGCGTTTGACTTGATTGATGGTCTCCTGAATCGCGGAGCCTTTGATCTGGACCATGCGGTTCCCCCGGAGAGCAGAACGACTTCTAAGTCAGTCCTTTCGAGCGTATCACTTCCCTGATGCAATAGCGGGAACGGTTGTCTTGATGAGAATCCCTTGAAGGGGATTGGTACAGAGCCACAACCTCCGGAATTAGGGTACAATCCGCACGCAACAGAGAAGATTGGCCGGCCGCGAAGGCACGCCACGATTCGCGTTGATGTCGAGAATTCCGCAAAGAAATTCGTCACGGAGGATTTCCATGTCGATCAAGATTGTGAGCCGTCTCGCGTTCTGCCTGTTTGTTGTGCTGCTTGGAGTTCTGGCGGTGGCAAGTCCTCCAGCAGTTCACTACCACTTGCTGAAGAAAGTTCCGCTGGGCGCAGCTGCGGGCGGAGGCCGGGAGTATTTTGACTATGTGACGTTGGATTCCAAGGCGCGGCGCGTTTACGCTTCACACGGCACCGAGGTGAAGGTGGCTGATGCGGACAGCGGCGCGGTGATCGGAACGATCCCCGGGTTGAAACAGTGCCACGGGATAGCGCTGGTGGAGGAACTCGGCAAAGGATTCATTAGCGATGGCGGGGCTGCCAAGACGATTATTTTCGATATGGCGACTCTGAAAGTGACGGGCGAGGTGAAGGGCGAGGAAGATGCGGATTCGATTATTTACGACCCAGCGTCGAAGCACGTGTTGGTGTTCAATGGTGAAGCCAAGAGCGCGACGGTGATCGACCCGGCGAATGGTACGGTGGTGAAGAGCCTTCCCCTGGGAGGCGGGCCGGAGTTTGCGGCGGCCGACGGCAACGGAATGGTTTACAACAACATGGAAGATAAGAATGAGGTGATCGCGATTGATTCCTTGACGCTGACGGTGAAGTCGCACTGGCCGGTGGCACCCGCGGGGCAACCGACTGCCCTGGCGATGGACCGCGAGCACCGACGGCTCTTTGTGGCGGGGCGGAACCCGCAGAAGCTGGTGGTTTTGGACGCGGACAGTGGCAAGGTGATTCAGTCGTTTCCCATCAGCGCGGGGGCGGACGCGAATGTTTATGAGCCGGAGACGGGGCTGATCTTTGCGTCGACTCGGGAAGGTATGGTCCACATCTTCCACGAAGACACGCCAGACAAATATAGCGAAGTAGAGACCGTCAAGACGGAGTACGGGGCCAAGACAATGGCGCTCGATACAAAAACGCACAACCTCTACTTGACGACAGCGGATTTTGGAGCGGCTCCCGCACCTACAGCGGAGCGGCCGCACCCGAATCCGGCGCCCATTCCGGGAACATTTCATTTATTGATCTACGGAAAGTAAGCACAGCGGGCGCGTTGACGTAACAGCTCTTTGAATGCTATAAAATTAAGTTTCGAGACGGCAGCATGAAGCCCACCGTGCGCTCCTACGGGGTTGGAGCGCGGCGCGGCTGCCCAACCTGAGATTTAGGCGTAACAATTTTCGATGCAAGCAATCGGTCACCAATTAGGCGAACTGTTCCTTCAGGCTGTGCCTACAGTCCTGATTATCCTCCTTTTTTACATCATCTTACGGGCGATTTTCTTCAAGCCTCTGCTGGCGGTGATGGCGGAGCGCGATGCCCGCACCGTGGGAGCGCAGAAGGCTTCGGAAGCGGCGCAGGTTGCGGCTGCGGATAAGGTCAAGCAGTACCAGGAGGCCCTGAGGCAGGCACGCGGGCAGGTATACGCGGAGCAAGAGGCTGCTCGCAAGAAACTTCTGGACGAGCGCGCGGCGCAGATCAAGGAAGCGCGCTCGCGGGCTGCGGGAGAAGTCAACGCCGCGAAAGCGCGTGTTGCAGCGGAGTTGGCCGCGGCTCGCCGGGACGTCGAATCTACGGTCGCGCAACTATCGGCCGAAATTGCGCGACGCGTCCTGCTGGCTACGCCTTCAGGCGGCCCTGCGAGAGAAGCTCGATGACGCGAAATCGCCGAGTTTTGTTTGCTGCGGGAGTGCTATTTGTGTCGCTTTTCGCTGCTGCCAGCGTGCAGGCCGCGGAGGAAGGCGGCAACGCGGCGAGCGAGCGCGCTACAGAAATCTTCAAGTGGATTAACTTCGCCATTGTTGCCGGCTTGATCGTGTGGGTGTTCGGCAAGAAGCTGCCGTCGGTATTCCGGGCAAGAGCAGAGGCTGTCAGCTCGGCAATTACGAGCGCTACCAGCGCGAAAGCCGCGGCTGATGCGCAACTTCGCGACGCGGAGACCAGGCTCGCAAATTTGCAGAAGGAAGTTGCAGAGCTTCGCGCGTCGGCTGAGAAAGAAGCTGCCGCCGAAGTGGAGCGCCTTCGCGCGGCCACGCTGAGCGATGCGCAGAAAATTGCCGCCGCCGCAAAAGCGGAAATCGAAGCCGCGGAACGCGCCGCGCGCCTGGAATTGAAAGCGCTGGCTGCAAATCTTGCGGTGGACGGCGCGGAATCGCTGCTCGCCAAGCAACTCACTCCCAAGGCGCAGGAATCGCTGATCAGCAATTTCGTGAAAAGCCTGGAAGGGAGGCCGAATTGAAGTCCGCGAGCCTTCAATATGCCAACGCGCTCGCGGATATCGCGCTTGCTCAGGGCGCTGGGGATCCGGCCGCCAAGCAGTTGAACGAATTTGGCGCGGCGTATGGGCAATCGGCTGAGTTGCGGACGTTTCTGGCGAGTCCTGCGGTGAGCATCGAAGACAAGCACGCGGTCATCGAGAAAATCGTGGCGCGGCTGGGCGCAAGCAAAATCATACGCAATTTTCTGTTTGTGTTGGCAGACCACCGGCGCACGCAGTTGATTCCCGAAGTTATCGCGGCATTTCATGAGGTGATTCGGCAGCGGCAGGGAGTGGCGGAAGCACAGGTATCTTCCGCGGTGGAATTGAGCGCGGCACAAAAGAAAGAGATGGCGTCGACGCTGGCGCGCTTGACGGGCAAGAAGATTGAAACAAAGTACGCGCTTGATCCGGCACTATTGGGCGGCGCGGTGGTGCGGATCGGGGACACGATTTACGATGGTTCGTTGCGCAGCCGGCTAAATGAGATGCGCGCGCGCCTGGCGGCCGAGTAAGAAATTATTAGCGGAGCACCTGCTGCGGCCGGCGCCCCGTTCGAAAGATTCCAGGTTTCAGCTACGGAGCAGGCATGGCGAACATTAAAGCGGACGAAATCAGCAAGATTCTGCGTGAGCAGATCGAGAACTATGAGCAGACCGTTTCGGTCGACGAGGTTGGCGCGGTAATCAGCGTCGGCGACGGAATCGCGCGCGTACACGGCCTGGAGAAAGTTATGGCGGGCGAAATGCTCGCCTTCCCGCACAATGTTTTCGGGATTGCGCTGAACCTCGAAGAAGAAGAGGTCGGCGTGGTGCTGCTCGGCGAATCGCAGGAGTTGAAGGAAGGCGACGTCGTCAAGCGCACGAACACGATCATGTCCGTACCGGTGGGCGAAGCGCTGGTTGGACGCGTGGTGAATCCGCTCGGGCAACCGGTGGACGGCAAGGGCCCCATCGCCACGAAACAGCGCAATCCGCTGGAGAAAATCGCACCTGGCGTCCTGGATCGCCAGCCGGTTCGCGAGCCTTTGCAGACCGGCATCAAAGCAATCGACTCGATGATTCCGATCGGCCGCGGCCAGCGCGAGCTGATTATCGGCGACCGCCAGACGGGGAAGACCGCGGTCATCCTGGACACGATCATCAATCAAAAGGGCAGCGACGTTATTTGTATTTATTGCGGCATCGGGCAAAAGCGCTCGACGATCGCGCAGGTGGTGAAGACACTGACCGACGCGGGCGCGATGGACTACACCATCGTGGTGACTTCCTCTGCCGCGGAGCCGGCTTCGCTGCAATACATCGCGCCATACGCGGCATGCGCCATGGGCGAATTTTTCCGCGACACCAAGCGGCATGCCGTCACATTTTACGATGATCTTTCCAAGCACGCGCAAGCCTATCGCGAGATTTCGTTGCTGCTGCGGCGTCCTCCCGGTCGCGAAGCGTTTCCTGGCGACGTGTTTTATCTCCACTCCCGCTTGCTGGAACGCGCCGCAAAGCTGAATGACAAGCTGGGCGGCGGGTCGCTGACTTCGCTGCCGGTCATCGAGACGCAAGCTGGTGACGTCTCAGCGTACATTCCAACCAACGTGATTTCGATTACCGACGGCCAGATTTATCTGGAGGCGGATCTTTTCAACGCCGGCATTCGTCCCGCGATCAACGTCGGAATTTCTGTGAGCCGCGTCGGTGGCAACGCGCAGATCAAGGGTATGCGCCAGGTGGCCGGCTCTCTGCGGCTGGACATGGCGCAGTATCGCGAGCTCGCGGCCTTCGCACAGTTTGGCTCCGATCAGCTCGACAAAGTGACGCAAGGCCAGCTCGCTCGCGGCCAGCGGCTCACGGAAGTCCTGAAGCAGGATCAATACGTGCCGCTAGCAGTGGAAAGGCAGGTGCTGATTCTTTTTGTGGCGACGAGCGGCATGCTGGACGCGGTTCCGGTCCCGGAAGTTCGGCGTTTTGAGAGAGAATTCCTGCAGTTTGTCGAGACCAATCACCCTTCGATTCTGAAGAGCATTGCGACGAAAAAGGCTCTCGACGATGGCATCAAGGCGGAAATCAAGACCGCCGTCGAAGCTTTCAAGGAACGCTTTACAGCGGCCGTTGCCGCGGCAGCGAAATAAGGATTGGCGCTTAACTACTAACGATGGCCACACTTCTCGATTTCCGGCGCCGCATTCGCTCGGTGAAAAACACCCAGCAGATTACGCGCGCGATGAAATTCGTCGCCGCGGCGCGGCTGCGCCGCGCGCAGGAAGCGGCCATTGCGGCGCGCCCGTATGCCAAGGAACTGGCGCGGATGCTGCGTTCGATCATGTCGCGCATCAGTGAGCCGCAGCACCCGCTGTTGGCAAAGCGCCCCGAAGAAAGAATTCTCGCACTTGTTCTGACCGGGGAGCGCGGCTTAGCGGGGGCATTCAACGCCAACATTCTGCGCAAAGCCCAAGATTTCTTCCGCGCCAACAAGGGCAAAAAGATTTCGACAATTCCCGTCGGCAAAAAAGGGCGCGACTCGCTGAAAAAAGCGGGATTCAATCTCATCGCGGAATATGTGAATGTCCTGGCACGCGTCGATTTTGCGACCGCGCGAGAGATCGCCACGCTGGTCACGGATCTTTATACGAAGGAGGAGATCGATTCGGTGTATATCGTCTTCAGCGAATTCAAGACGGTGATGACGCCGAATCTGGTGGTCACGAAGATTCTTCCGGTCGAGGCCGTTCATGCGGATGAAGAATCCGCCGCAGAAAAAGAGAGCGCGCAAATAGATTACATTTACGAGCAGCCGGTCGAACAACTTCTCGGCAAGCTGTTGCCGCGTTACATCGAGACGCAGATTCTCCGTGCGATGCTGGAATCTTCCGCGGCGGAGCACGCCGCGCGCATGACCGCGATGGAGTCGGCGACGAAAAACGCCGGTGATGTCATTGAAGCGCTCACGCTGCACATGAACAAGGTGCGGCAAGCGGCGATCACCAAAGAAATTATTGAGATTGTCAGCGGCGCCTCTTACGGCGCATGAGCAAGTGACTGGTGATTAGTGACTGGTGACTGATGGATGTTAAGAACTATCGCGGCTTGCAGGTCTGGCAAAAGGCGCACGAACTTGTCTTGCTGGTGTTTAAACTGACGGAGAACTTTCCGAGGACGGATCAGTTTGGCATTGTTTCCCAAGTTCGACGGTCGGCTTCTTCCGTGGCCGCGAATATAGCTGAGGGTTTTGGCAGGGGAACGACAAGAGAGTTTCTGAGGTCGCTTCAGATTGCGAGGGGTGAACTTGAGGAAACTCGTTACTTCATGTTTTTGAGCTGCGATCTTGGAAAGATATCCAAGGAAGATAACGCTCGGATTGAGGCAGTTTGTGATTCGACAGGGAGATTGATAAACGCCTTGGGTCGTTCATTACGCAACAAGCTCAGCGCCAAGGCCCAGTCACCAGTCACTAGTCACCAGTCACGACCGAGTTAGAGGAGTCGCAAATGGCTGAGAAGTACGCAGGCGTGGGGCACGTCGTACAGGTCATCGGGCCGGTGATGGACATTCAATTTGAAGCTGGACATCTTCCGGCAATTTACAACGCTTGCCGGATCACCAGCGAAGGCTTCAACATTCCCGAGCCGCTCGACGTGACGGCGGAGGTACAACAGCACCTGGGAGAAGGCCGCGTCCGCGCCATCGCGATGGAGCCTGTTGAGGGCATGGTGCGCGGGATGAAGGCGTACGATCTTGGAAAAGGGATTGAAGTTCCCGTGGGCCGGCCAACGCTTGGCCGGGTAATGAATGTGCTGGGAAAACCCGTCGATCAGCTCGGTCCCATCGTCAGCGATACGTACTATCCGATCCATCGTCCGGCGCCTTCGCTCGAAGATCAATCCACGACGCTGGAAATGTTCGAGACAGGAATTAAGGTTGTGGACCTCATTGAGCCTTACTTGAAGGGCGGAAAAATTGGCCTCTTCGGCGGCGCGGGCGTCGGCAAAACCGTGCTCATCATGGAACTGATTCACAACGTCGCGATGAAGCACGGCGGCGTCTCGGTGTTTGCGGGCGTGGGCGAACGCACGCGCGAAGGCAACGACTTGTGGCTGGAAATGTCCGAGGGCGGCGTCATCGTGCCCGGCAATTCGGAAAAGTCCCGCGCGGCGCTGATCTACGGCCAGATGACCGAGCCGCCCGGCTCGCGTTTGCGCGTGGGTCTCACCGGCCTTACGGTTGCGGAATATTTCCGCGACCAGGAACACCTCGACGTGCTGCTCTTCATCGACAACATTTTCCGTTTTGTGCAGGCAGGCTCGGAAGTTTCCGCGCTTCTCGGCCGCATGCCTTCGGCCGTGGGCTACCAGCCGAACCTGAACACCGAAATCGGTGAATTGCAGGAGCGCATCACTTCGACGAAGAGTGGGTCGATCACTTCCGTGCAGGCCATTTACGTACCCGCCGACGACTACACGGACCCGGCTCCTGCCGCGACGTTCGCGCACCTGGACGCGACGACCAACCTCAGCCGGCAGATCGTCGAGCGCGGCATTTATCCGGCGGTTGATCCGCTGGCCAGCTCCTCGCGCATTCTCGATCCGCGCATTGTCGGCGCGGAGCACTACGCCGTTGCGCGCGGTGTGAAGTCGATTTTGCAGCGCTACAAGGACCTGCAGGACATCATCGCCATTCTCGGGATTGAAGAGCTTTCCGATGAGGACAAGCGCACCGTGGCGCGTGCCCGCAAGATCGAGAAATTCCTCTCGCAGCCGATGTTCGTCGCCGCGCAATTCACCGGCCTTGAAGGCAAGTACGTGAAGATCGAAGACACCGTGCGCAGCTTCAAGGAAATCGTGGAAGGCAAGTACGACGACGTTCCAGAACAAGCGTTTTACATGGTCGGCACAATCGAGGAAGCTCTCGAAAAGGCCGAGAAGATGAAGGCGAGCGCGTAAGGAAAAATGCTGCCCGACGCCATCGAGTTGGTGATTGTCACCCCGGAGAAGCAATTACTCCGCGAGAAGGCCGTCGGGGTGCAAATGCCCGGCGAGAACGGCTACTTGGGTATTTTGCCGGGGCACGCGCCGCTCATGACGGAACTGGGCATCGGCGAACTCAGCTATCACGACAAGGGCGGCAAGGAATCCACGCACATCGCCATCGTTCGCGGGTTTGCCGAGGTTCTTGGGGACCGTGTAACCGTTCTCGCGGAGACCGCCGAACGCGCGGAGGAGATTGACCTGCAACGCGCTAAGGATGCGCTGGCTCGCGCCGAAAAGCGCCTGGCCTCGAATGATCCAAATATAGACTGGGACCGCGCTAACATTGCGCTGCAGCGCGCGCTGATTCGCATCCAGGTGGCTACCAAGCGGCGAAGCGCCCTGGTCGCCGGTTCCTAAGAACTCCGTATTGCTTCTCGCGTGACACTGGCCGCGGCTTCTCTCCTCCGCGTGCATCTAATAGTGTGAAGTAGAGCTAACAATGGAACTTGTAACCATGTATAGCACCGCGTGGTGCCCCGACTGCCGGCGCGCCAAAACGTTCCTGAAGGAACGCGGCGTGAATTTTCGCGAAGTGAATATCGAAGAAGATCCGGCCGGGGAAGAGATCGTCATCAAGGCCAACGACGGTAAGCGCAAAGTTCCCACGCTGGAAGTCGGTGGACGCTTTTTTGCTTGCAGTCCGTTTGATGCGGAGCAGCTTGCTGAGGAACTCAACATTCCGCTGAACCCTTGAGAGCCGCAGAGGACTGGGCCCCATCGGGCACCGCGTGCCGCAAGCGTCTGTTCAAGTTAGTTCAGCGCGACGCCGCGGGCCCAGACTCCCGCAAGATGCAACCGTTCATCGAGCAGCAGAATATCCGCATCGGCGCCCACACGAAGTGAACCTTTTTTATATTCGATCCCAAGCAAGGTAGCCGGATTTAAAGTGAGCATTCTCACGGCGTCCGGCAAAGAGACGCCCAGCGCGACAATATTTCGCAACGCACGGTCCAGCGTCAGGGTGCTGCCCGCCAGCGTTCCTTCGGCGTTGCGGCAGACGCCTCCGCTCACGGTCACTTCAAATTCCCCGAGCATGTACTTTCCGTCCGGCATCCCTGTCGCGGAGAGGCCGTCGCTCACCAGCGTGACGTGCGCGGATCCTTTGGCGAGAAGAAGCAACTTCATAGCGGCTTCCTCGACGTGCACGCCGTCGGCGATCAGTTCGGCATTGACGTCCGGCGAAGTGAGCACGGCGCCGATGACCCCGGGGTCGCGATGGGAAAACGGGCGCATGGCGTTGTAGACGTGCGTGGCGCTGTGCGCTCCTCGAGCCATGGCCGCGCGAGCCTGCTCGTAGGTCGCGTCGGTATGTCCCATTGAGACGACCAATCCGGCTTCCCGAGCGGCGTCGATGCAGGGAGCGGCGCCGAGGACTTCGGGAGCAATCGTCAGAATTCTGGCATTTCCCGCGGCGGCTTTTAAGAAACGGCTCAGTGTTTCCGCCGACGGTAACTGAATCCATTCGGCGGGATGAACGCCACGGCGTTCTTTGCTGATGAACGGCCCCTCGAAATGGATCCCCAAAACTTCAGCGCGGGATTCATCCGTTTCGTGCTGCCGGGTGATGTACCCGGCGATCCCTTCGACAGCGCGGAGAGTTGCGTCCGTGCTGGCGGTCACCGTAGTGGCCACGATAGAAGTCGTGCCATATTCCGAGACTTTGCGGGTGATGGAGCGCAACGCGTCGTGCGTTCCTTCCATGACGTCGTGGCCGCCGGCCCCGTGGATGTGTACGTCGATAAAGCCGGGAATGGCGGTCTGGTCGATGGCGCGGATTTCCAGGGCGCCTGCGGGGAGGGTCATTCCAGAGCGGGGCCCGATGGCCTCAATGGTGCCTTCGCGAACCAGGATGCCCGCATCTTTGATTTCTGTAGTGGAAGTGAGCGCACGGCTGGCGTGAATGAGCAAGGTCGGCATGGCAGCACAACATCGTAGCGGAAATGCAGCGTGGCGCAAAACAAAACGGGCGCCCCGGTTCGGACGCCCGCCTGAAAAAATGCTATAGCAACCAGAATCTTACATGGTTTTTGCGGCGGCCATGTCGATGCTGGTCAGCTTGAGGTTCTCACCGTCTACCGAGCCCTTCACGGTCACGTGATGGCCGGCATGCGCGGCTACCTTGTCCTGCGCGTCGATAACGTAGACTTTCTTGTCGGCGTCGTTCACGAACACGTACTTGGCGCCGTGTTCCTTGACGCACTTGGTGGTGCACTCAGCGGTGCCAGCCTTGTCGTTGGCGCCCTTTACTCCGCACTGGCTGTCTGAAATCCAGCCGGTCCATGAGCCATCGGCCGCCATCGTGAGCGCACCCGCGAACAGCGTTGCTGCCATTGCTACTGCGAATCGAGTTTTCATGATTTCCCCCTCCAGAAATCCACTGCGGTTTTTTGGTTCCCTGGGCCGCCATAAGCTTGGCACAGCGGCGGTCCGGTGTCCAGACGCTATCTAGGACTTAGTACGGAGCGTTCTTATTCCCGGATGAGCAGCAACAAAAAAGGGAGGATTCTCTGGAATCCTCCCTAACTTGTTGTGCTCTCAAGGAGTTGAAGCCTGACTTCCCGGGAATCCGCTTACTGCCCGGAGGTCGCGGTGCTGGCCGAAGTTGCACCCGCGGACTTGGTGACGCTCAGGTAGCCCGTGGCGGTTGTCTTGGTGACTTTGTTGACCACCAGTTCGAGGGCCGAGCGGTTCCCGCCGGTGTAGAAGAAGATCGGCTCGTTAACGGAGCGGTCTTTCTTCTCGAAGCTGTTGTCGTCTGCCAGGACGTTGATGGTGTAACGGTTCTTCTTGGTGTTGGTGTCCTTCAGTTCGATCTGAATGGAGCCTACTTTTGTGGCGCCGGACTTGCGCTGCACGGTGAACTCGAAGTAGTCGCGCTGGCCCATACGGCGGAGCTGATCGATTTCATCGTGGTTGCGCGCGATGAGCGTGCCCATTTCGCTGCGTGCCATCTGAATGCTGTTCTTGGCGGCGTCCAAGTCGGTCTTCACGCCATTGACGTCGCCATTGAGCTTGTTGACGTCGTCAGAGTTCGCTTTGGTGGCCAATTCCGCTTTCACGGAAGTCGCCAGGTTGGTCACCTTCTGGTCGACGGCAGTGGTGGCGTTCTTGTTCTGACTGCGCGCCTTGACGAGATCCGCGTGCGTCACGTTCAGCTTGTCCGTGACTACCTTGACGTCACTCTGCAGTTGCTGGTTGATTTCGTCTTCCTTTGCCAGCCGCTGAGCCAACGCATCGTTGGATTGTTTCACGGAAGCTTGCGTGGTCTGCTCGATGCTCTTGGCCTGATTGAGTGCGCTCCAGCCCACTCCGAGGCTAAGAAGGGAAATGCCACTCAACAGTCCCACTGCCAGCCCGACCCACCGGGGTGTGCCGCTCGTGTGCGTGTTGGGGGAATCTAGAAATTCGCTCATAAACTTCGTTTCTCCTTTTGGCTTTTGGCCCTGTGCAAGGGAAGGGAGCACCCTTTTCGCCAAAGGGATCTCCCGAGGCGATGGCCGCCTAAAATATTAATAATAAGCAGGTTAGCTACGGTTAGAGGAAGAGGATAAGTAAGTTCCATAAGTACCAGTACCAGTAAAGTTTACGCAATCACCACGCAAACCGTATAAATTGCCTTCGTTACCTTTAGGAACAGGTTTATCAGGGATTCCAACGAATCGAGTGGAGGAGCGGATAGGAATCAACGGCTGTTCAAGCTGATAAGGTTCAATATTTCAAAGAGTTAGCGGGACGTGGATTAGGCAGCGCGGATTCCGGCTTCAGCTCCGGCGACGCCCTCGGTGCTGAAATACCGATCTAGAGTGCTGATGGCCGCGTCCAGGACGAGATGGCAGTCGGAGCACTTTTCTAAGTGGCGCTTGATCTCGCCTTCGACGGAAGTCGAGAGGCGGCCCTCTAAGTACCAGCAAATCAAATGGATGGTGTCCTTACAGCTCATTTCCCCCGTCCCCCAGGTTCTCAAAGGCGCCGTTGCGCCCCAATCATGAATGTGCAAGTCATACGCCAAACGCGGGCTTCCCTGGCCTAAATATTATCTGCTTATGAATCAGAAGTTTAGCAGCGAGTACACAATTTAGGTGCTCCCCGCCGGTGGCACGTTTTGAAAAGATTACACTTGGAATGGTTCAAATGTGCAGAATCACGTCCCACCGCCACTAGCGCTGTGGCGTTACCGTCATCTCGCGCAAGGCCTGAATGCGCTTCTCAAGTGGCGGGTGCGTGCTGAACAGGGAGGACAGGCCGCCGCCTCCGAACAACGGCTTTACTATGCATAGCGCAGACGTTGAAGGAGATACTGAAGTAGTAGGAATGCGCTGGTTGTAGGCTCCCAGTTTTTGCAAGGCACTGATCAAGCCGTAAGGCTGGCCCACCATGCGAGCACCGGTCTCATCAGCGGAGAATTCGCGAGTCCGCGAAAGAAAAAGCTGCAGCATTAGCGCTGCAAAAGGCGCTAGGAAAATCATCAGCAGCGCCGCGAGGCCGCCACCGCTGCGGTCGTCGTCGCGATCCCTGCCGTAACCGCCAAAAAGCATGGCCCACCGGCCCATGGAAGCAAGATAGGTGATGGCGGCTGCAATCGTTGCGGCGATGGAGCTGGTGAGGATATCGTAGTTGCGGACGTGAGAGAGCTCGTGGGCAATCACGCCTTCCAGTTCTTCATCGTTCATCAATTCCAGCAGCCCTTGGGTGACGGCCACGGACGCGTGCATGGGGTTGCGGCCCGTGGCGAATGCGTTCGGCGCCGGTTCGGGGATCACGTAGAGCTTCGGCATCGGCAGGCGTGCCTTTGCTGAGAGCCGCTCCATCACGTCGTAGAGCCGCGGGACCTGCTCGCGAGAAACGGGTTGCGCGCCGCTGGAGGACAGAGCGATCTTGTCCGAGAAAAAATAGGAAATGCCGTTCATGACCACGGCGATGCCGAGCGCAATTTTCAGGCCGCTCTGCCCGCCAATGGCCCCACCAGCGACGACCAGCAGCACACTGAGGAGCACTAGCAAGAAGCCTGTTCTAAGGATTTTCATTTCGCTCCCATTCCCCTACTGCTATTAGATTCCTGCGGCAACGGCGGGTTGTTTCGGCTTTGCGCGCGCAAACTTCATGGCGTCTTTCTGTCCGTCGCGGTCCACGCGCACATGATCGCCGGGCAACACCGTTCCTTGCAGGATTTGCATCGCCAGCGGATCCTGAATCAGCCGCTGAATGGTTCGGCGCAGCGGCCGCGCTCCGTATGCGGGATCGTAGCCTTCGCGCAGGAGCAACTCTTGCGCGGCTGGCGTCAACTCCAGTGTAATCTGCCGTTCCTCCAGAAGTTTTTCAACGCTCTTCAAGAGCAAGCCAACGATCTTCGCCAATTGCTCCTTACCGAGCGGATTGAAAATCACGATCTCGTCGATGCGGTTGATGAACTCCGGCCGGAACGACGCACGCAACGCTTCCATCGCTTCCTTTCGCGCCAGTTCCGGGTCCTTGTTCGACAATTCAAAAATCGCCGCTGACCCCACGTTACTGGTCATCACCATCACCGTGTTGCGGAAATCCACGGTGCGGCCTTTGCCATCGGTGAGCCGCCCGTCCTCGAGAATCTGCAGCAGCACGTTGAATACATCCGGATGCGCTTTTTCGATTTCGTCAAATAAGACCACCGAATACGGATGACGCCGAATTTGTTCGGTGAGCTGTCCGCCTTCTTCGTAACCAACGTAACCGGGAGGCGCGCCGATAAGTCGGGACACGCTGTGCTTCTCCATGTATTCGCTCATATCGATGCGAATCATTAATTTTTCATCGTCGAAGAGAAACTCCGCTAGCGCGCGCGCCAGCTCCGTTTTTCCGACGCCGGTAGGTCCAAGGAAAATGAACGAGCCGATCGGCCGCTTGATGTCGGAGAGTCCTGCGCGGCTGCGCCGCACGGCATTCGACACGCGCCCCAGGGCGTCATCCTGGCCAACAACGCGCTGCCGCAGCCGTTCCTCCATGTGCACCAGTTTCTGTGCTTCGCCTTCCAGCAATCGGCCCGTAGGAATTCCCGTCCACTTGCTTACGAGCTTGGCGATGTCTTCTTCATCGACTTCTTCCTTGAGCATCGGCGCGTCTTTTTGCACCGCGGAGAATCGTTCTTGCGCCTGCTTCAAATCGCGCTCCGCCGCTGAAATCTTGCCATAGCGGATTTCTGCCACCTTGGCCAGTTCGCCGGCGCGCTCGTATTTCTGTTCTTCCGCTTTGAGTTGTTCGATCTGCTCCTTGAGCTTGCGGATTTTTCCGATAGCCTCTTTTTCCGCCTGCCAGCGAGCTTTGCGTCCGCTGGAATCTTCCTTCAGGACCGCCAGCTCTTTTTCGATCTGCTTGCGGCGTTCCTTGGAATGTGCATCGCTCTCTTTCAGCAATGCCTGGCGCTCGATTTCCAGTTGCATGATGCGCCGCTCGATTTCATCAATCTCCACGGGCAGGGAATCGATCTGCATGCGCAGGCTGGCGGCGGCTTCGTCGATCAAGTCGATGGCTTTGTCAGGGAGGAACCGGTCCGAGATATAACGGTTGGAAAGCGTGGCCGCGGCGAGAATCGCGGCATCCTTGATGCGCACACCGTGGTGCACTTCATAGCGTTCTTTCAATCCACGAAGAATCGCGATGGTGTCTTCGACGGTGGGCTCGCTAACCAGGACGGGTTGAAACCTGCGCTCCAACGCGGGATCTTTCTCAATGTATTTCTTGTATTCATTCAGCGTCGTCGCGCCAATCGCGCGCAGTTCGCCTCGCGCTAGCGCCGGCTTGAGCATGTTGGACGCGTCCATGGCGCCTTCCGCGGCACCCGCTCCCACCAGCGTGTGCAGCTCATCGATGAACAGAATGATCTGTCCCTCGGCCTCGGTGATTTCTTTTAGTACGGCTTTCAGACGGTCTTCAAATTCTCCGCGGAATTTTGCTCCTGCCACCAGCGCCGCAAGATCCAAGGCCACCAGGCGCTTGGTTTTCAAAACGTCCGGAACGTCGCCGGAAACAATGCGTTGCGCGAGGCCTTCCACAATCGCGGTTTTGCCCACGCCGGGTTCGCCGATCAGCACTGGATTGTTTTTGGTGCGCCTCGCCAGAATCTGCATCACGCGGCGAATTTCTTCATCGCGCCCGATCACCGGGTCGAGTTTTGACTTGCGAGCCAATTCCGTCAGGTCGCGAGCATATTTTTCCAGCGACGCATAAGTAGCCTCAGGATTCTGCGAGGTTACGCGTTGCGTTCCCCGCACGCCCGTCAAAGCCTGAAGAATAGCTTCGTGAGAAGCGCCCTGGCGCTTCAGCAATTGTCCGGCGGGTTCGCGGTCCTGCGCCGCGATTGCAAGAAAGAGGTGCTCCGTCGAAACGTACTCGTCTTTAAAGCTGTCCGCTTCCTTGAACGCGCGCTCCAGCACGGCATTCAAAGGCCTACCCATGTGCTGCTGGCCGAAACCCTGCACTTTTGGCAGCCGGCCAATTTCCTTCTCAATTTCCTGCGACAGAGTCTCGCTGCGGGCACCCAACCGTGTGAGCAGCGATGGCACCACACCATCAGCCTGAGACACCAATGCCGCAAGCAGATGAATGGGCTCAATCTGCTGATTCTCGTGATGCGCGGCGACTTCCTGTGCGTTTTGTACCGCCTCCTGCGCCTTGACGGTCATTTTTTCAAATCGCAACATACGTTCCTCGTTTTCCTGCCCTGACCCGTAAAAAAGGGGCCGGCACTCTCGCCAGCCCCTTAATCTACGCCTCCACCGCAACGCGGGGCTAGAATTACCTGCCGGCGGCAGCCGCGGCCACTGCGGGAGTACCCACATTGACCTTGATCTGCTTCGGCTTGGCTTCCTCACGTTTCGGGATGCTCAGCGTCAGCACGCCGTTCTGGTAATCAGCCTTGATGGCTTCCGAATTCACGGTGTTCGCCAGCGTGAAGCTGCGGGCGAAAGAACCATACGCGCGTTCCACACGCAGATAGTTCTCTTCGCTGACATTCTTCTCGAACTTGCGCTCGCCACGAATCGTCAGGATGTTGTTCTCCACCCGGATGTCCAGATCCTTGGGATCGATTTCCGGGAGATCGGCCTTGACGACCAGTTCGTGCTCGGTCTCATAGATGTCAACCGAAGGCGCCCAAGCGGTGAGGCTGGATTCCTCGCTCTTGCGCTCCAAGACGTCGCTAAACAGTCGATTGACTTGGTCCTGAAGGGAAGTAGCCCCGCGGAAGGGCTCCCATCGAGTAAGTGTTCTCATTTTCAAAGCACCTCCTAAGGTGATTGTATGTGAATAATAAAATATGAGTGTATTGTTGTCAAGAAAAATTTTAAGTTGGGATTCACCTTTACTTAAGTCATTGTAATTCAATTTATTACGGACAACTTGGCCTAGGAGACAAGCGGCCCTCCTTCTGCCCTGAATCTCTCGGAACGAGCCTCCGGAAGGCCAATTCGTTTGTTTTGCTTGTGTTAGCTGCTTTGCTGGTAGACTGCCGCTTTCCATGCGCTTGGATGAACTTGACTATCGTCTCCCGCGCGAGCAAATCGCTCAGCGTCCTCTCGACCGCCGCGAAGCCTCGCGGCTCCTGCTTCTAAATCGATCATCAGGGGTGTTCGAAGACCGCCTGTTCACCGAGTTCCCCAGTCTTTTGCGAGGGGACGAACTCCTGGTCTTCAACAATGCGCGGGTCATCCCGGCTCGCTTGTTCGGGAAGCGTATGGGTGTTCATTCCCAGCCAGCTTCGCGAGCAACAAAGTCTGAGCATCTGACGGGCAAGGTGGAAATCTTCCTGGCGCGCGAACTCGACCACGAAACTTGGGAAGCACTGGTTCGGCCGGGCCGCAAGATGCATGTGGGGGAGCGAGTGCTCTTCGGAGAGGGTGAACTCGAAGCTGAGGTTCTGACGCGCGGTGAACTGGGCTTAAGAACGTTGCGATTTGTTTCACGTGACCAATGCACCGTCGACCAGCATTTCGAGCTCCTCGGACACGTACCGCTTCCGCCATACATTGAACGCGCCGATGAGAGTTCCGACCGCGAGCGGTATCAGACCGTTTTTGCCAAACGGCCTGGCGCGATTGCCGCTCCCACCGCCGGTTTGCACTTCTCAACTGAAATTCTGGAGAAAATCCGAGCGCGTGGAGTGGAGACTTGCGAGCTGACACTGCATGTAGGCATCGGGACGTTTCAGCCCATCCACAGTGAAACGCTCGAAGGTCACCTGATGCACGCCGAAGGATATGAGATTCCGGAAGGAACCTCTGAGAGCATCCAAGCAGCCCGTGATGCTGGACGCCCTATTGTTGCTGTCGGAACCACGGTCGTTCGCACCCTGGAGGATGCTGCTCTGCGCGCGGCCGAATCAGGCTCGGCGAAACTCGTGCTTTCCGGCAAAGCAGACGCACGGTTGTTCATCGTCCCGGGATTCCAGTTTCGCGTGGTGCAAGGCCTGCTAACAAACTTTCATTTACCGCGCTCGACGCTGCTTGCGCTGGTGTGTGCGTTCGCTGGGCGTGAACGTGTCCTGGCGGCCTACGAACATGCCGTCGAAGCAGGCTACCGCTTCTACAGTTATGGAGATTGTCTTCTGGTTCGTTAGTTAGGAGAGCTTTGGATTATTCGATCTGAAGATGCGCTACCGGAGTGACGAGAGAGAGGCCATCCGCCGAGGCGGGCGGCCTCTCTCGTCCGTTGGAGTCACGAAGTCTCCTAGCTCATTCGCTGAACACGAAAACACGCGCCTGGCCGGCAAAGCGAACTTCTCTGACTTGCCCGTTTTCGCCGATTAGCACCGCATTGTATTCGGATTTGGAACTACGGTCTTCCCACCGGCCTTCGGATTCGGCAACAACCTGCTTGCCTTTCTGCACCGTGGCTTTGGTTCCTTCGATTTCCAAACGATATTCGCCGGCCTTCAATTCCGATTTTCCGAATTTCGCGGCCTGGGCGATGCTGATGGTTTTGGCGAACGGTTTAGCGAATGCCGGTACCGCCACTGCGATGGCGGCCAGCAATGCCATAGAACGGACAAATGAATTCGTTTTCATGTGCGTCAACTTCCTTTCAAACAGGATCGAGTCAGCCGCGCAGGAAGCTGTTTTCGGCCAGAAGGAGTTGACACGCAAATGGCGGACGAGTACTCTCGCCCGTGAAGACACCTACTCTTCCTGGACTAACGGCCGGAAAGACTGCGTGTCATGACCCCGCGGCTGCCACCGCGGGGTTTTTCTGAATCTCGCCAAAAAATCAGCCCTGTATTCGGCTGCACCCGTATAGACGAACCACTGGGGGCGAATGTTTCGTCATCTCGTCATAAAAAGGTGCCCCCAATCAAAACTGAAAAGGGCCACGGACATCGTCTTTGCCACTTCATGTGAAGTCGGCATTGTTCCGGTCTTAATGATGTATAAACAAATGCAATTTTGTTTCAAATCGGCGCGTTTCGCTCGTAGCGCGTCAATTTGCAGGTCATTGCCCACGCCGCCGTGCATCGGCGCGAGTGTTCATTTATACTCAATGTCCCTTTTCGGATATTAAGAATGCGGATTCTCGTTCTCAGCGATTTACACTCGAACGCTACAGCGCTTGACGCGGTCCTCGATGCCGCGCGGGACCGCTGGGATATTTCCGTCTGCCTTGGCGATGTCGTCGGCTACGGCCCGGATCCCAATGAAGTCACGGCGCGCCTTCGCGAACTTGGCACGCAGACAATTCGCGGAAATCACGACAAAGCAGTCACGGGATTGATGGCCACCGAAGATTTCAATCCGGTTGCGAAAGCCGCCGTGGATTGGACGCGTGCGCAGCTCAAGCCGGAGCATCTCGGGTGGCTGTCAGCTTTGCCACAGGGGCCGCTGGCGACGGATGGCATTGTGCTTGTCCACGGCGCATTTCAAGATGAAGATGAATACGTCTTCACTCCGGCACAGGCTCTCGATGGCCTTCTCGATTCCACCGCGGAAGTCACGTTCTTCGGGCACACCCATCATCAAGGCGGCTTTTCCTACCAGGATTCGCAGCTTGAGGTTCTCCAGATTCACCCGCGTCCCAGCGAATCGTTTGCGGCGCTACGCATCGAGCTGCCGCGACGCTACCTCCTGAATCCCGGTTCGATTGGGCAGCCGCGTGACGGTGATCCGCGCGCCAGTTTTGCGATCGCCGATCTCGAGCACCAGGTCATCGAGTTTTGGCGCATTCCGTACGATATTTCCGTGGTCCAGGAGCGCATGCGCGCCGCCCGCCTTCCGGAGCCGCTGGTCCAACGGCTCGTCGTTGGCCGTTAATGCGCCAGATTTACTGACCTATCATCTTCAAATGGAAAATATAGTTCCATAACTACGTATCTCATTTATACTCTCGTGGTGGAATTCGCTGCCGAATTGCAAGCCAGCCTCCAGGAGTTCACCGCCTCCGGGATTGTGGAAGTGCGCGAGAACGGGGGTTGTGTGGCGCCTTTCTCGGGAATGTCCTGGGAAGTGCGCGGTGACGGCGAGAAGCCGTTGCTACACTTGTGGTCAGAGCAGCTCAATCTCACGCGGCGCGTCCTGGCAATTATTGACCATTCCGAGCAGCGGCTGGCGCTGGCGGTTGAGAGATTTGGGCGCTCTAAGCCGGACCGGCTTGAGTTTATCCGCAGGGAATTCGAGCGCGGCGCGCGGGAACTCTCGCGCGAAGAATTTCGAGATCGCCTCACTCACCTTCTCGCGGAACAGTTCCCCGATGAAACTCTCGAATCGCTGGCGGTCTCTCCGGATCTCGAGCACTCCCTCTCGGGCAACTACGCCCGCGGCATTCTTCGCCGCGGTTCCGCGCACGTCGCGGTACTGGCTGTGCCCGAGGGAGAGTCATCGGACGCGACGGACAATAGCCTCACCTTCGCCCTGCTGTGGTTGCAACATGCGCGCCAGTCAAACTCCCGCGCGGCCGTCACCGGCGTCCGCCTCATTCTTCCCAAGAACAGCTGCGCCACCGTCGCGCACCGGCTTGCTGCTCTCGATCCGCAACTCCCCTTTGAGATTTACGAGCACGATCCCGCACTGGAGACTCTCGAGAAGATCGATCCCCGGCGCGCTGGGAATCTGGCGACCTGGCTCGTTCCTCACCGCGAGTCGGAAGCGCTTCTCACTCAGGCGCGGATTGCGTTAGATGCCATCGTGGCCATGGCGCCACAGGCGGTGACACTGCATCCCGCGGCGCAATCCCGGGAAGTTTGGATGCGTTTTCGCGGCCTGCCGTTCGCGCGTTGGGACGGTGGCCGCGTTTTTTTTGGAAGCACTGACGCTCGCCAGGAACTCACTTCCGCTTCGCGCCCCGCTCTGAAGCATCTTCTGCATGAGCTGGAGATGTTCCGCCATCCGCTGGCCAACGAGACGCGCCATCCGCTCTACCGCGCTCAGCCGGAGCGCTGGCTCGAATCCATTGTTCGCGAAGACGTAACGCGCGTGGATGCCATGCTCGACCAGCGATTCGTCTACGCGCAGGTTTTTGCCAATGCGGGAGGCGAACACGGCATTCTTGACCTTCTCACTGTGACGCGTGCTGGCCGGCTGGCGATCATTGAACTGAAAGCCAGCGAGCACATTCACTTGCCGCTGCAGGCTGCCGATTATTGGCTGCGCGTTCGCCGGCAGTTGCAAAGCGGAGAGATCGCCCGCTACGGCTATTTCCCAGGGGTCATTTTGCAGCAGGCTGCGCCCCTCGTTTATCTGGTGGCGCCGGCGCTGCGATTCCATCCTACAACCGACCATCTCCTGCATTGCCTGTCGCAGGAGCTGGAGGTCGTGCGCGTGGGTCTCGCCGAGAGCTGGCGCCGCGGGCTGCGCGTCGTCATGCGCCAGTAACTGCGCGCCACGGATTCAGCTGTGATGGTGAGCGTTTTTCCACCTCCTTTTTTCTCCGCAAATTCTCTGCACTAGGCAGCTAACCCGCAGGTAGAATATCTTCCCCGGCAGATCGGGTAAGAACCGTGCAGCCCACAAATTTTAGTGTCACCATTCGTCAGGCAGGCCCGATTTCTCTCCTTGACGTAGCGGGACGTCTGACTTCCTTCGAGATCGGCGCGTTGCGCGACTCCATTTCCCGGCTATTGAAGCAGGGCCGCAAAAATATTGTCCTGAATTTAAGCGGGCTGCAATATTTGGATAGCTCCGGGATCGGCGAGCTCGCCAGGGTGTACGTCTCGGTGGTGAAGCAGAGCGGCCAGATGAAAGTGGTGGGCTTGTCGCCGAAGGTGGAAGAAATCCTGAAGATTACGCAGCTGTATCAAGTCTTCCCGGAATTCCCGAGCGAAGAGGCGGCACTGAAGAGTTTTCCGGAATCCGGCCGCAAAGATCCCGCCTAAATTCTTAAGCGGTGTGAAAATGGTTCTAAAAGGAGAGAAGCGGTTAAGGCCTACGCCTTAACCGCCTCCCGGGGTGTGTCCTCGAAGTGGTATTACTACATTAGATGGCTGCCAGCGAAAAAGGTTTCCTTCGATGCAAAATTTTTTCTAAAAATCGATTTAGTAGCGTAAATATCAGTAAAATAAATACTTACGCCACCGTTCGTCACGGTGCCCGATCAGCCGCATCAGCTGCCGGGAGGTGTGCAGGGTAAACGGCCGGGGTTTTCGCGCCAGCTTAAACCCCGCCTCTTCCGGCGTCCGGTCGCCCTTGCGGTTGTTACACCGGTAGCAGCAGGCCACCAGATTTTCCCACGTCGACCGCCCGCCACGCGACCGCGGTACCACGTGGTCCAGCGTCAATTCCGAACTGGGGAATACTCGCACGCAGAACTGGCAGGTATTGCGGTCCCGAAGAAGAATATTCTTGCGAGAAAGCGCACGGCTCTGCTGGGGAATATGCCGGTACGCCAGCAGCCTGATCACGGATGGCACTTTGTGGGCATGTGCTGCGGAATGAACCTCCGTGTTGTGCATTTCTTCCGCCTGCGCCACACCCTTGAGCATCAAGACCATCGCGCGCCGCACCGCCGTCACGTTAATCGGCTCGTACGTCGCGTTCAGCACCAGCACTGGCTCCTGCATCAGTGATGCACGGCGTGTCGAAAGCAAGTTGTGGGATCTACTGCCTGTGGGACCTTCGGACCCGGGCATGACCTCGCCCGATGCTTCAGGGGTATAGCGCCCCCGGGAATCCACCGACATGTGCCGGTTTGTGCCCATCGCGCCTTCTTCAAGCTATCTTACCACGCTACGGTGCTTGGCAGGGGGTTTCTCACCGCCCTCGCCACTGTTAGTGCCACTACAGACTTGGCTCCCGCGTCGCGCAGCACCCGCGCACAAGCATCCAGCGTCGCTCCAGTCGTCAATACATCATCTACCAGTAAGACGCGTAAATTGTCAACTTGGCTGCCCGGACGTGTGGCAAAAGCGCCACGAACGGACTCCCAGCGCTCCTCTAAACTCAGGACTTGCTTGTCCGGTCGCGCCCGCGTGCGCGTCAATAGCACGGCTTTATGCGGCAATCGCAGCTTTTTTGCCAGCGGCTTCGCGAGCAGTGCTGCCTGGTTATACCCACGCTCCCTTTGTCGGTCGCGGTGCAGCGGCACCGGCACTACCACATCCGCTGCCAGCGTCTCGCCTTCTGCAGTCACCAGTTCCGCCAGCCGTTCTGCAAACCACGCCCCTAGCGGCTCAATCTGCTCGAATTTCAGCAACAGAATCGCCCGCACCACGGGGCCTTCATACAGGGCAAAGCTGCGCGCCTTCTCAAACGCATACGTTCGTTCCTGGCAGGCCGGGCAGAGCAACGGCTCCCCCTCATTCCTCGCCAACCCGGGCAAAGGCCGCCCGCAAATCTCGCAAAGGATGCCTGGCACTCGCACGAACGACGCCAGGCATTCGGCACAAATCGGGACGCGGCTCGCGCTAGCCAACAGTGCTTCGCAAATACGGCATCCAGCGGGAAAAAACACGCTGACGAGGGCGTCGCTGACCTCCGCGAGCAATCCGCGCACACTCCGCCGCCGGACTTCTGCGACGCTGGTGGATGAGCTAGCCCCCGCCATACAAGCAGAAATCTACTCTTATTCGCGTTTTAATTAAAGAGGAAGCTTACGCCGCAGTAACCGAGCCTTATTTCCTGCAGTGGCGGGTCTTCAGACCCGTGTCTTTAGAATCTTCCCGCCGTTCACTGCAACAATCCCTGCTCCATCTTTTCCTGGCAAGCGATGCAATGCTTCGCCCACGGCACCGCTTCCAGTCGCTTCTGCTGCAACTCTTCCTGGCAATTCGCGCACACGCCGTATTCATCAGCTTGGATGCGCTTCAGCGCCGCGTCGATCATGTTTAGCACCGTGCGGTCCGTGTTGGTCATCCCAAAGAGAAACTCCTTGGTATAGGAGTTTGCCGCCTTGTCCGCCAGATCGACTGTCGGATCATCATCCGCAGTGCGTCCCTCTTCCTGTGTCCGCGCGATGGTCTTCGTCAACTCTTCTCGCCGCGCCAATAGCTTCTTCTTGTAGTACTCCAGCCTTTTCTTGTCCATGCCTGCCTTGACCTTGTCCGAGCCCATATTCGTGATCCTATTCATGCACCTGTGTGCATGCCCTTGCTTTTGCTCAATTTCACCGTGGCCCCGCCTCACTGCGTGTTCTTCGGGACCATCTAAAAACTCCGTAGTGTAGGCCGACTAGACATCCATGTCAAGGTGACGCCCGTTTCCGCGAATCAAATCGATACTGTTCCCGCTCTCCCTTATGGCACTAAAGGCACGCTCAGCGCCGAAGGATGCGCCTTATCGTGATAAATCACGTTCGTTGCTTTCATCATCCGCATGGCGCGCGCTTGCTCTTCGCCGGTGTTCAGGTTGCGGTCAAAGCGCGGAAAATTGCTGCTGGAAACCTCCAGCCGGAGTTTATGCCCCGCGAGAAAGACATTGCTCGTGGCCCACAAATCCACGGTGATATGATACGTCTCTCCCGGATTCGCCAACTCCGGCTTCTCTTGCGAATTCCGGTAACGCATCCGCAAAATCCCGCTGGTCAGATTTTGCGCAAACCCATTCGGCCAAACGTCCACCAGCATCCCCGTGAAGTCCGTATCTACCGCTGAGCTGCTTACGTACAACTCCAGCGAAACCGGCCCGGTCACCTCAGTGTCCTTGGCGAACGCCGGCGTCGTGAAAACGAGCACGTCGCTGCGCGCCTCCGCCGGCCGCTGATCCTCCGGACCAATTCCCGTCGGCAAGGCCCCGCAGCACAGCGGTCCCCCGATCGTCGGCGCCGCATCGCTCGGGTCGTAGACGTATTGATCCGCCTTCTCCTCCGCTGGAGCCGTCGTGCTCAACGTTCCGGTGCCTGCAACGCCGTTCGCCGCCCCCGCTGAATGCAGGTAATACTTCGTGTTTTTCGCGCGCGCCAAAGGCCAGTCGTCTTCCTCGCGCCATTCATTTTTCCCCATCACGAAAATCTTCACCGGCTTTTCTTTCTCGACTCCGTTCACTTCTCCCTTCAACAACCAGTCGTACCACCGCAGGGTCAACTCATCCATGTCCAGCGTCAATTTGCTCCCAAACTCCACGCCACCCACTTTTCCGGTGCTGGATTGCCCCGCGTGCCCTCCGACCGTCACTACCAATCGCTGCCCTTTGCGCGCCGCTTCCGTCCCGCCGTCGGTTTTCAACCTCACGTAGTTCTTCAGCGAGCCGCCCAGAAAAATATCGTACCAAGCCGCGATATTCAGCACCGGCACTTCAATCTGCGCGTAGTGGTCCTCAATCGACCACTGCTTCCAATACTCATCGAAATTTGGATGCGCAAGCCAGTCCTTGAAATACGGCGCGATTCCATCTCCCGAAGGTGGTTCCAGCACCGGATACGAAATCAGCGGCAGCACTTTCGTCCCGCCCAGCGCATCCGCGTTTTTTTCCAGCCGCCGCCGCATGGTATTTTCCGCCAGCCCGGTTGACCATGATTCGTTGAACCACTGTTCGAACGCCCCGCCCTGATACGTCCACCCATCGTGATAATTGGACGCCGTCACCGTCGGGCAAATCCCCGCCAGATGCGGCGGCTTCGCCAGCGCCGCCAGGAATTGCGTCGCCCCCACGTACGACCCGCCAAACATTCCGACTTTGCCGTTCGAATAGGGCAGCGTCGCGGCCCACTCCACGGTGTCGTACCCGTCCTGTGATTCGTTTTTGAACGTGTACCATTCCCCCTCTGAATCAAACCGCCCGCGCACGTCCTGCGCAATCACCACGTAACCGCGCGCCGCCCCCTTCATCCCAAAACTCGTCTCGTTCCTCCTGTCGTACGGCGTGCGCACCAGTAGCACGGGATATTTTCCCTCCGCCTTCGGCCGGTAAACATCCGCGCGCAGCGTCACCCCATCGCGCATTTTCGCTGCCACGTTGCGCTCCACCGTGACTTCGTGGTTCTCCGCCGCCGCTGCAAGCGCAGGCAGGCCGATGGTTGCGCACAAAGCCGTGCCCATAAATGCCGCCCAAGCAAATGCCGCGCAAGCTAGCGCGAAACGCGCCGGTTCTGCGTGTCCGTTTCTTCTCATCTTTTTCATGGGATAGCCTCCGCTCCAGGTTCCATCGCGCCAATTTCCAAGCCGCGCGAGCGTAGGCCGACTCTGTCAACCTGTCAAGTTTTCGCCGGATTCCTGCGGTTGTGTAGCGGCGGCCTTCCGAGGCCGGCCTCTTTCTTTTAACCCAGGCTTCAACTTTCGACTTCCCAATTTCTATTTCCGATTTCTATCTCACGGCGAAACCGCCTCCGAATTCATTCGCACATCCCCCTGCGCCAGCCGGTCATACTCTCTTCCAGACTCTTCGGGCAGCAGCACCCACAACGTATAAATTCCCAGCGCCGTTCCCAGCGGAAACCGCAGCAGCGCCAGGAACCCAATCACCAGCCCCAGCATCCGCGCCCACGGCGCCCGCTCAAACAGTCCCCAAGCCAACACCAAGTGCAGCACGCCGAAGAGCCCCAGAAAAATGCCCACCGAAAAAAGTCCGCCCAGGAACGGAATGTCCATCCCCCACCGGCCCCCAAACGGCCACACCATCCCGCGCCCCCAACCCCGCATAAATGGAAAAAACACCGTCCCAAAGATCATCATCCCGCAGACTTCCACCAGCCGCAGAATCCCGTTAATCGTCCAAAGCGTCGCCAGCGTCCGCAAATTCCGCCGCACCCGCCCATCGGCCACTGCCCCATAAGCTCCAGTATTTCCTGATACTTGCCCCGTACCCTGGCCCTCAGGGACCGCCTCCACGCCCCCCACGATAGCCTTCCCGCACTTCACGCAGAATTGCGCCCCCGCGTTGAGCTGTGTCCCACATCGATCGCAATACATACTCCACCCCCTGCCAGATAATACGCCCCGCCCGCCAATTTGTTCCGTCTACGCTAGGCAAAATACACTACTCAGAAATACAGGTTTTACCTGATAGAAAGATTTTCCCCCGCATATTACTAGCCTGTACCGGTCGGTTCTCACGATTTCGGAAACAAACGGCTTGGGGCCCTGCATTAAGTGCTGTGAGGCAGGTCACTCCGGCGCACGCGCGAAACCAGTTGACAAGTAAGTTCTCCAGGAGCATTTTACGCGTCGGGGAACAGTCCAGCGGAAACCACGGTTGCTGATTTCGTATGGAGGGACCATGAAGAACGCATGCCGTATGAGTGTTGTTGTGTTTCTCATTAGCTTAGGCGTTTCGGGAATCTTGTTCGCACAGTCGGACCT
>Ga0137403_10000475_pt1 | contig 51932 bp, 58 predicted proteins | sample CZOMad2_1_16fung_FD_122057 | JGI IMG/M metagenome (GOLD analysis project Ga0137403, IMG submission 122057) | Vadose zone soil fungal communities from Angelo Coast Range Reserve, California, USA - CZOMad2_1_16fungal (Hybrid Assembly) | ecosystem: Environmental > Terrestrial > Soil > Vadose zone... | reverse complement strand
TTCAAGCCGGTCTTTCCCGAACCTGAGGGCTTGGTCGGGCGCGTGCCTCGGCTGGTCGGAACGGATGGTCAGGCAAAGATGAGTAAATCTCTAAACAACGCGATTTACCTCAGAGACCCGGCCGCTGTCGTGACCGCGAAGGTCCGCTCGATGTATACAGACCCGACACGGCTCCGGGCATCCGATCCGGGCCACATTGAGGGCAACCCGGTCTTCATGTATCACGACGCGTTCAACTCGAACGTGGAGGAGGTCAACGATCTCAAGGAACGCTATCGCCGCGGCGCTGTCGGCGACGTCGAGGTCAAGCAGAAGCTCGCCACGGCCCTCAACGCATTTCTTGACCCAATCCGAGAGCGGCGCGCTCGCTACGAAGCGAACATGAGCTTGGTCCGTGACGCGTTAGAGCTGGGCACGAACCGCGCTTGAAAGGTCGATCAAGAAACGATGGCCCTGGTCCGTGACGCCTTGGACCTCGGATACCTGAACAATTCTCGCTGAGGGATGCAGACCCCGTCTTCACTCGAGCTTATAGCGCACTAACTCGCGCTCGCGGATACCGTAACTGAGTTTGGCACGCTCTTTTACTGATTGCCTTACGTCCGGCGCGTACCATACCTCGAGCACGACGACCTGACTTCGCGGATCGGAGCATACGATCTTCACAAGCACCTGGTTGCCCTGGAGCTATGCGGGGGCGAGTCGTTCTCGGCGTGGAAAGGCTGCCTCGACGATCTCGTTGCGCGCGGCTTCCGGGCTCCGGTGCTCGCCATCATCGACGGGAACGCCGGGTTGCGGCGTGCCGTCGGACTCGTCTGGTCGAGAGCTGCCGTCCAACGCTGCTGCGTCCACAAGCTGCGCAATCTCACGCGTAAAGCGCCGAGACATGCGCTGGCCGAGATCCGCGACGACTTCCATCGCATCGTCTACGCGGCGAATGCCGACACCGCCCGCACCGCCTACGCGGCCTTCGAGCGCACATGGAACAAGCGCTGTCCGGGCGTCGTAACGAGTCTGCGAGAAGGCGGCGACGAGCTCCTCACGTTCTTTCGCTACCCCAAAACGCAGTGGAAAACGCTACGAACCACGAACACGATTGAGCGGCTCCACGAGGAGTTCCGACGACGCGTGAAGACGCAAAGCTCGCTGCCCACCGAGGACGCGGCACTCGTCCTGCTCTTCAGCCTCGTGGCGAGCGGGCAGATCAACTTGCGTCGGATCGACGGATGGCGGAAGATCTACCATCGTGCTTAGCCAGCAGACGACGGTAGCAGCATGACGCCTCGCGCGCCTCTGCTGTCGAGGTGTGCGTGTAGCGCTTTGGTTCTCGTCGGCGTCGTCCTCGGGTCGTCCGGCGCCAACGCGCAACCGCAGCGGCAGCCTTATCGAGTTGGCCTGCTGAATAACTCGTTCACGCCTGGGAGCCCGACCGTCAAGGGGCTCAGGGCGGGAATCAAAGCTGAAGGCTTCGAGGAGTTGCGGGACGTCAGGTTCGATGTCCGCTCTACCGCCGGCGACGACAGGACAATCGCCACGCTTGCGGCAGCCCTTGCGAGGGAGAACCCCGACGTCATCGTAGCGGTTGGCGAGAAAGAGACGAGAGCAGCGCAGGCGGCCGCGCCACAGACTCCTGTGGTGTTCATCCAGATCCCCGACCCCGTCGCCGTCGGTCTCGTCACCTCTGTCGCCCGGCCCGGAGGACACGTAACCGGCGTCTCAGACCTCCGCACCGAGCTCGTCCCCAAGCGGCTCGAGGTGGCCAAGGAGCTCATGCCGAACCTTCGTCGCGTGCTCGTGGTGTATGACGCGCAGGATTCTGCATCGGCGGCCGCCGCTCGAAAGGCGCAGGAGACGGCTCCCAGCCTGAAGCTGAACGTCGTCGTCCGCGCAGTCCGGACACAGGAGGAGGCGGTGCGCGAGCTGAAGACCGCGAGTGCCCGGGACGTCCTCTTGGCGCCCGCTACGATGAATCTCAACATCATGGAACTAATCTTGAACCTCAACCTCTACGCGGTGGCTCCTGCCATCTTCCCGTCGTCTTTCTGGGTCCAGGCGGGCGGTGTGGCATCGTATGGAGTCGATAACTACGCCGAAGCCGTGCAGGCGGCGCGGTTGGTGGCGAAGATTCTGCGAGGGGCACGGCCTGCCGACCTGCCCGTCGAAGGCGTCAACAGGATCGAATTGGCCGTCAACCGTAAGACCCTCCAGGCCTTTGGCGTGACGATCTCGACAGCACTGGCAGTTCGAGTGGACCGGGTTTTCGAGGGGATCGGAGAATAGTCGGTCGGCCGGAAGAACGCCGTTCGATTTTCAACATCAAGCGGGACACCACCGGAGCGGTTCTGAGCCCTTCTGTCGTACGGAGACTTTATGTGAGCGTAGGTAGGCCCACCTTGTCATCACTCCCCGGGAGCCTTGAGACCGCCTTGCGCGGCCTGGCGACCAAGCGAAGTGATGCGCCACTGTTTCCCCGCCCCGTCCTCGAGGTACTTTCCCCGAATCATCATCTGGCCCCGGGCCCGCCTAACCATCACCTTGCATCGTGGGGTTCCCCGGCGGCAGTCGGCCTAGCCAATGCGGAGACCCCGCCCGAGTCTCCAACACCGCCGCGAGCCTCCTCGCCCTCGCGCAACGTTCCATGAGCCAGCGAGGCTCGCTGCTCGACCGGCTACAACAGTCACAACGCGACTCGGTGGTGAAGAACGGTGGCGGACGGCGAGCCGGGTAACGACATCGTCCCCGCGTGCGCCCCGCGCCCCGGGGAGACCGTGATCGTCAAGCCCGGCAAGGGCGCCTTCTGGGCCACGCCGCTCCACGGGCTCCTGAGGGACCACGCCATCACGCACCTCCTCCTCGCCGGTGTGACCACCGAGGTGTGCGTGCAGACCACGATGCGGGAGGCCAATGACCGGGGCTACGAGTGCCTGCTCGTGGAGGACGCCACCGAGAGTTACTTCGCCGCCTTCAAGGAGGCCACGCTCGAGATGGTGCGCGCGCAGGGCGGCATCGTGGGCTGGACCGCGCCCTTCGCGGCGGTGCGCGCCGCGCTCCGCGACTCTCGTCCTTGATCGCGCTCCAGTCGATCTCGACGAGGCGTTGGCCGAGCTCGAGCGCGCCGACACCCGTTGGCGGGGACGAGGACGAGGCGCGTCGCGGAAGGTTTGCGCTCCACCGGGACCTCGTGGTCGCGGTCAAGCGGCTCGCGCCGGGCGCCGTCCTGCCCAGCCGTGCTTCGATGCATACCGCATGAATCCTCTCGCCCCAACGTTGCCCGTCTGCGCCTCGCAAGGCCGTCACCCCAGTTGCGCCTTCAGCTCGTCGGCGGCCGACTTGAGGATCTCCCGGGAAAGTTTTTCGTCATTCACGGCGCGGGCCAGTGACACGGCGCCGACCAGCGTGGACAGGGCGCCGATGGCCTTCACCCTCTTCGATTTCGTCTTGCCGCTTGCGATCAGTTTGATGAGCAAGTCCAGATAGGTGCCGACCTGCCGCGTATAGGCGGAGCGCGCCCGCTCGTTGCTGCGGGCCACGTCGCCCGCCAGCGTCGTGACGGCACAGCTCGTCGCCAAGTGATCGCGGTGCGCCGTGCTGAGGTAGCGGTCCACCAGGGCCGCCAACGAGGCGTGCTTGTCGTTCGCCAACGCATCAACGACCCGTCCGCCGTCTTGCAGCGCGCGTTCGACCGCCTCGGCCACCAGCTCGTCGCGGGAGGCAAAGTGCCGGTAGAAGCCGCCGTGCGTGAGGCCGGCATTCTTCATCAGGTCGGCCACGCCGATGCCGTCGACACCGGTCTCGCGGAACCGGGCGGCCGCCGCTCGCACGATGCGATCGTGGCTCCCGGCCTTATCTTCCTGTGAATGGCCCATCCGAACATCTCTCCCTTCCTGGGCTTGACAGGGAGGATTATATACGTCATCCTCCATTATTGTGGATGACGACCATCATTCAGAGATCGCCGCCGCGGCGCGGGTCGATCCCGCACGCTTCAGGAGAGCGCCATGATCCGACCCGTCTTCGCTGCCGTGAGTGCCTTCGCGCTCGTCGCCTGCGCCACGAGCCCACAACCTTCACCGGAGAAGCTACCCATGGCCAACCACACGCAGCAAGTCGTCGAACTTCTCAAGAGCATCGAGACGGGTGACAGCAAACCGATCGCCTACATCAACCCCGACAAGTACGTTCAACACAACCTGGCGGTCGCCGACGGTTTGCCCGGACTTCGCGCCCTTTTCCAGGCCCTGCCGAAGGGGTCGACCAAGGTCAATACGGTGCGCGTCTTCCAGGACGGCGACTACGTCTTTGCCCATACCGAGTACGACTTCTTCGGCCCCAAGATCGGCTTCGACATCTTCCGTTTCGAGGATGGCAAGATCGTCGAACACTGGGACAACCTGCAGGAAACCGCCGCCAAGCCGAGCCCGAGCGGCCACACGATGATCGATGGTCCGACGGCGGCGACCGACCTCGACAAGACCGAGGCCAACAAGGCGCTGATGCAAACCTACATGGATGACCTTCTGCAAGGCCGAAGGGACAAATTTGCGAGCTACTTCGACGGCAACAACTACATCCAGCACAGCCCGCTGGTGGCCGACAACCTGACCGGCCTGTTCGCCGGGCTGCGGGCCTTGGCCCAGCAGGGCCTGGCGGTGAAGTACGACCGGGTTCACAAGGTGCTCGGAGAAGGCAACTTCGTTCTCGTCGTGGCCGAGGGCAGCTTCGGCGGCCGCCCGTCGTCGTACTACGACTTCTACCGGATTCGGAACGGGAAGATTGCCGAGCACTGGGACACCATCGAACCCATCCCGCCGCGCACCGAGTGGAAGAACTCCAACGGGAAGTTCGGATTCAGCCAGTAGCTCTCATGGCGTCGCCGGCGACCTCAAACGCGCACACCGGCTGCCTCATCGTCAACCCCCGCACGGGCTGAAGCACGGTGCCCGCATCGCTCCACGACAAAGAACTGGGAGCTCCGCCCGCTGGCGGATGATCCGTCGGCGGTCGTCTCGCCCGCCGACGCCCGGATCCTGCCGGGCTCCCTGTCGGCCAGCGCGCCCGTGTTCCTCACGGAGAAGTTCTTCACGTTCGAGGAGCTGCTCGGTGCGGACGAGGTGCGGTGGCTGTCCGCGTTCCGGGCCGCCCATCTCGCCATCCTTCGCCTCGTATACCTGGGCCCACCGCTTCCGCCGGGAGGCCGAACGGCGCCTCAAGACACTGGACGCCGACGGGGGCGTCAGCAAGCGGGAGTGAGCCCGCCAGCTTCGTATGGCGTGACCGCTACGGGACGACGACTTTTCCGTTACTGGGGATGGCGGTGGGTAGTTCCCGTGGATAAGTGTGGATAAGTCGGTTCACCACCCAGGTGGGGGGCATTCGTAACACGCCTGTCACTTGACCCGCGCGGCTCGCTCACTCGCGTGTCTCGGCTGGAGTGTCACCCAGACCCTCCGCCTTCGCAAGGGTGGCCTGCGCCAGACGCGCCCATCGACGGCGGCGAAGTGACACGCCTCCCGTCGAAGCGTATAATCGCCGGGCGTCGCGAGTTCTCCGCGACGGCGAGAGCGCGATCGCAGTCGAAACGACCTCGAGGGAGGGCCACCGGTGACGATCGACTTTCTCCTGACGTCCCTCATCATCATCGTCTCACCCGGCACCGGCGTCCTCTATACCCTCGCGGCAGGCCTCTCGCGCGGTTCCCGCGCCAGCGTCGTCGCCGCGTTCGGATGCACGCTCGGCATCGTTCCGCACATGGCGGCGGCGATCATGGGCCTGGCGGCGCTCCTGCACGCGAGCGCGCTCGCGTTCCAGACCCTCAAATATCTGGGCGTGGCCTATCTTCTCTACATGGCCTGGAACGCGCTGCGGGAGCGGGGTGCGCTCAAGGTGGAGAAGGAGGTCGGCGCCCGCTCGGCCACTCAGGTGATCGTCTCCGCCATCCTGATCAACATCCTCAATCCGAAACTGTCGATCTTCTTCTTTGCATTCCTGCCGCAATTCGTGAGCGCCAGTGAACCGCATCCGCTCTCCCGCATGTTCGAGCTGAGCACGGTCTTCATGCTCCTGACGTTCGCGGTCTTCGTCGGCTACGGGCTGTTCGCGGCCGCGATCCGCAACCACGTCATCTCGCGCCCGCGGGTGCTGACCTGGATGCGCCGCACGTTCGCCGCCGCGTTTGTCGCCCTCGGCGTCAAACTCGCGCTTGCCGATCGTTAAGGGAAGAGCACTACCCTTATTCTCCGGTAAGGGGGTGACGTCCCTATTGTCCAGCGTAGTCGATTATTCGCGAGGGGGAGTCACGGTCGTTGCTGCAGGCGCAGAGGCCGGCTGAGTCAGCTTCGGGGCTTCAAGCGATGCTTGAGCCTCTTCCGTGTCGGATTCCCTGGCCTTTGCCCGCTCTGCCGCTCGCTTTGCCCGCTTGACGTTTTCAAAAGCCTGGACTGCTTCATCGCTTTCCACGACCTCGCGCTTCAGCACTTCATTTTCGAGGACCGTCTTCAATGACTCTTCTTCCACTTTGATGTCCGGATAGATTCGACGGAGTTCGCGCCTCAAGGCGGTCAACACCGGTTCACTCAACAACGCCGCAGCAAGCGAGAACTTGCTCGTCGCCTGTTGTTGGTTGAAAAGAGCGATCATCGATGATTTCGTAAATCCCTCTCGACTCAGATTGCCGAAGCACTCGAGCATCTCGGGTTTCCGCAAATTTGCTTCGAGAAGGTCGAGATCGAAGACGAGCGATTTGTCGATGGGTTGTCGGAAATATACCCTGTAGACGCGCCACTGGACGGCGTTGGTCAACACCACCCATTCGATGCCGTGATTGGCGCCATAGTCGATGGCCTGCTTCACGTGAGCATCCTTGAGCGATACGCCGATGGCCTTCGCCTCGATGAGAAATCGGACATCGTCATCAACCTTCACGGCAAGATCGACATAGGTTCCCCGTATTGAGAACTCTGTGGTGATCTCGGTGTATTTTTTGTAGCCGAAGACATCCGAGAGCATGTCACCGATGATGACCACGGTGTCGGATTCGCTTATGTCTCGGTTCTTGGCGTCGGCGAGAACAGTCTGGTAGCGCTTGAGTTGGGTCGTAATCCTATCGATTACTTTCTTTGACACCGCCATTTGCCACCCCCGCCTATGGTTCGTTGATCAGCGATTGTGCCATGCTCCGCGTGTGCCTGGATATGACTTTCGATCTCTAATGCAACAGCCTACTTTATCTCATCGCCGCCGGGCTCCTTGCGATCCGATCCGATCCCGCGCTGTCGCAGGTCCGCGGCGTGGCGCCGGAAGGCATCCGCGAATGCCGCGGCGAGAACGCCCGTCGGCAGCGCGAACACGCCGATCGCCGCCAAGGCCGTCACGCCCGCCAGCAGCTTGCCGAGGGGCGTTCTCGGGTACACGTCGCCATACCCGACGGTGGTCAAGGTCGAGATGCTCCACCACATGGCGCGCGGAATGCTGCCAAGCTGCTCGGGCTGGTCCTGGCCTTCGATCAGATACATGAGGGTCGCCGAAATCAGAAGAGCCGAAACGGCGAAGACGAGCGTTGCCAGCAATTCGAACCGCCGTTCGCTCACAGCGTCCTGAATATGCCGCAGCGCTGTCGAAAAGCGGCCGAACTTCGCCAGCGCCAGGAGCCGCAACAGCCGAAGAATCCTGATCAGGAAGCTATCGCTGCTGCCGGCAAACAGGAAGTAGGGGAGGAACGCGACGAGATCGATCAGCGCGGTCGCCGACAGCGCGTACCGCAGACGGCCGAGCCTTCCCCGATACTTCGGATTTTCCGGCGCCACCCACAGGCGCGCGGCATACTCGAGGAGGAAGACCACGGCGACGATGGCGTCCGCGGCATCGAAGGCCAAGGGAAGGACGCTGAAGATCGTCGGTTCGCTCTCCACGACAACCAGGATCACGCTCACCGCAATGAGGGCCGCGATCATCCGGTTAGCGGGCGACAACCCCGGATGCGGCCAGGCGGGTGCGTGAAGCTGGCGAAACGCTCGCGTGCGGAGCGTAGAGGGGGGCGGCTCGGCATCCTGTGCGTTTGCGTGCGTCATGATGGCATCCCGATTTCCGCCCTATCGTTGGGATGGTGTCTCAGTCTGAAGCGAATTGGGGTCGTAGTCGACCTGCTCGAACATCCACCCCCGACATCCGCGCCATAGAAGCGATTGACAAGTTCCTTGTTTGTTCTTATAGTGACATCGCTCAGATTCGTGGGGCAAGCGCTATTTGACATCGTGTATCGGGCCATGCGGCCCCGCTGGACATGGGCTCCATCGCTCATTTCTCGAGGTTTGGGCCGTCATCGCGTAAACGGCCCATCCAAAGCGACCGATCTACGCAGCTTACGTAGGGTTGTTTTGCGAGTTTCGATGTTGGACCCCTCCCCCTCCCCTAAGGGGGATCACGCCAGCCCGATCCGGATCTTCCCGGCGAGGCTCCTTCCCGGCTCCAGCACGGCGACGCCGTGGCAGGGCACGCCGCGCGCCATCCGGTTGAAGCCGTCATTGGCGTTGCTCACGGGCTCGACGCACAGATAGGGATAGTCCCAGGCGTCGTAGATCTGCAGCCGCGTGAGCGCGCCTTCGGCCGTCACGACCGCCCGCGCGCCGTCCGGCCAGATCACCGCGGCGCGGCCGTCCCAGCCCTCGTAGCAGCGGTCGATGCCGCGGCCGGAGACGCCGGGCCCGTCGCGGAAGTCGAGGCCGGGCTCGAGCGGGCCGCAGGGCAGGTCGACCGCCTCCGGCGCGTCCGGCGGCCACACGCCGGTCGCCTCGAACTGCAGCCGCGTGCCCGCCGGCTTCGGGAAATAGGGATGGAATCCCATCCCCGCCGGCATCGGGCGGTGGTCGCGGCAGGCGAGGTCGAGATCGATGGTGAGCCCGTCGGGACCGAGCGCGAAGACGAGTCGCCCGCGCCAGGCGAACGGGAAGGTCCCGGGCTCCGGCCGGTGGTCGAGGGAGAGCATCACCCGGTCGCCCGCCTGCGACTGCACGGTCCAGGGCCGGATCCAGCCCTCGCCATGGGTGGCCGTCGGCTCCTCCCGCACGGTGCGCGCCAGCGGATGCCACTGCCGCGCGAACGCGAAGCCGCCGCCGAAGATCGGCCCGGAATAGGGCATCAGCGGAAAGCCGCCGAAGCCGTAGACGTAGGCGCGCTCCAGGGTCTCGACCGAAGCCGGCCGCAGCACGTCGCGGCCGTCGCAGCGGAACGCCGCAATGCGCGCCCCGCATTCCGGCGCCAGCACCAGCTCGTGCCGCCCCTGCTTCAGGGTCAGCAGCGCGCCGGCCCGGGCGGGCAGTCGGAAGGTCTCGCTCATGCGTCCGGCACCTCGATGACACCCTCGAGAAACGTGCGACTCTGGCCCCCGATGGTGACGCGGTCGCGCTCGAGCCGGCAATAGAGGTCGCCGCCACGCGCCGACAGCTGGCGGCTGTGGAGGTCGTTGCGCCCGAGCCGCGCCGCCCAATAGGGTGCCAGGATGCGGTGCGCCGTCCCGCAAACGGGATCCTCCGGCAGCCCCAGCTTCGGCGCGAAGACGCGGATGACGAGGTCGGAGCGGTCGCCGGGCGCGGTGGCGATGATGGCGCCGCGATCGAAGCCGGTGAGCGCCACCATGTCCGGCACCAGCGCCTGCACCTCGGCCGGATCGCCGTAGACCGCGACATAGCCGAACGGCGCCACCAGCGTCTCCACGGGCTCGCGGCCGAGGGCAACGCCGAGATCCCGCCGGCGGTCGACGGCCACACCCGGCATCAGCGGCCACGGCACGGCGATGCGGTCGCCATCGCGCGCGGCGGTCCGCTCGGTGCCGTCGGCGAGGACGAAGGCGACGGTCGCGCCATCCGCCGCCCGCCGCGCCAGCTCGACATGGGCGGCCGCCAGCGTGGCGTGGCCGGCGCCGGCATGCGGGCCCTCGGGCGCGAAAAAGCGCAGCGCCGCCCGCCCGTCCTCTCCCGGCCACAGCGCCGCCAGCACGCCCTCGCGCAGCTCGGCCGCGACCGCGGAGAGCATCGCGTCCGGCGCCGCCCGCGGCAGGCTCAGCACGAACGCCGGGTTGCCGCGGAACGGCTCGCTGGCGAAGGTCACGACCTGGTGGACGCGGGCCTGCACGCGCTCAATCCCGCGCCGGCTTGTGGGCGATCGCGTTCATCGCGACCTTGCCGTCGAACCTGAAGCCGCCGGCGCCCAAGCCCTCGCTGCTCGGCGCTTCCGGATGGGCCGGGAAAGCCTGTTTGGGCAAAGCGGACTCCTTCACCTGCTCACGGCGCATCGAGGCACCTTGCGTCGCCGTCATGCCAGCCGACGGCGACCTGCGCGCCGGCAGCCGGAAGAGCCTCCGTGTGCGATTCCGTGAGATGAACGGCGATCTCGCTGCCGTCGGCGAGTCGCAGCAGCAGCTTGGTGAAGGCGCCGAGGAAGACCGCGTCGACGACCGTTCCGGAGATGTGGCCGGCGCCGTTGAGCAGCATCGCCTCCGGACGCACCATGACATTGACCTTGCCGTCGCGGCCCGGCGAGGGAAAGCGGCCGCCGCAAGCGAGTTCCACGACGCCGCCGGCGCGCCGGCCGTCCAACAGGTTGGCATCGCCGATGAAGGTCGAGACGAAGCGCGTCGCCGGCTGCCGGTAGATCTCGTGCGGGCCGCCCTCCTGGACGACGCGGCCTTCCTCCATGACGGCGATGCGGTTGGCCAGGCTCAGCGCCTCTTCCTGATCGTGGGTGACGAAGACGAAGGTGCCGCCGAGCGAGCGGTGGATGCGGCGCAGTTCCCCCTGCATCGCCTTGCGCAACTTCAGGTCCAGCGCCCCCAGCGGCTCGTCGAGCAGCAGCACCGCCGGCCGCATCACCAGCGCGCGCGCCAGCGCCACCCGCTGCTGCTGCCCGCCCGACAGCTCGTGAACCGCCCGCTCGGCGAACTCCTCGAGGTGCACGAGATGGAGGATCTCGTCGACGCGCGTGCGCGCCTCGGCCGCCGGCAGCTTGCGGAGCTTCAGCCCGTAGCCCACGTTCTGCCGCACGTTCATATGCGGGAACAGGCCGTAGCCCTGGAACACCATGTTGGTCGGCCGCTTCTCCGGCCCCATATTCGTAACGTCCTTGTCGGCGATCTCGACGCGGCCCGCGGTCGGCGTCTCGAAGCCGCCCATCATCCGCAGCAGCGTGGTCTTGCCGCAGCCGGACGGACCGAGGATGGCGAGGAAGTCGCCGGCCGCGATCTCCAGGTCGAGCGGATGGACGGCAACCGTCTGCCGGAAGCTCTTGGTCAACCCTGTGAGCCGGACGAGCATTTCGGGCTAGAGTCTCGCTTCCGGAAGAATCTGCCCGCCGTCCAGCACCAACGTCGTCCCGGTGATGTAGCCGGCGGCATCGGAGGCGAGGAAGGCCATCGCCTCGCCGATCTCCTCCGGCTGCGCGAGCCGGCCGAGCGGCACGGCCCGCGCCATCGTGATCATGTGTTCCGGCCCACGCTCCCGCCGCACGTTAGCGGTATCGACATTGCCGGGCTCCACCACGTTCGCGGTGATGCCGAACGGAGCACCCTCGATCGCCGCCGTCTTGGCGAGGCCGACCAGGCCGGCCTTGCTGGCGGCGTAGTGCGCATGCTGCGGCCAGGAGACGTGCGGACCGGTGATCGAGCCGGTAAGGAGAATGCGGCCATAGCGCTGGCGCTTCATGGCGGGAAAGCAGGCCTGGATGGCGAGGAACGGCCCCTTCAGGTTTACCGCCAGCACGCGGTCCCACTCCTCCTCGGGAATGTCTTCGATCAGGTGATTGGGATAGATGCCGGCGACCTGGCAGAGGATGTCGATGCGGCCATGGCGCTCCAGCGCGTGCGCGGCGAGCCTCTGCATGTCCGCGCGCTTCGACATGTCCGCCTGCATGAACTCCGCCTTGTCGCCGTGGCGCGCGACGACGTCGGCGCCGAGATCGGACAGCAGATCACCCATGACGACGCGTGCGCCTTCGCGCACGAGCACCGCGACGACGCCCTCGCCGATCCCGCGCGCGCCGCCGAGGACGATCGCCGTCCTGCCCTCCAGCCTGCCGGCCATGCCCGCTCCCGCCTGTTCATTGGTCCGGCGGACAGCATGGGGTCGAAAGGGTCATAGGTTCAACCGTAAAATGCCTATTGACAGTTGGTATCGTTCGACGGGCATCATGCCGGCAAGCCTTTCCGTCCGGATGCCGGCGGAACGGCGCCAACGACAAATCAAATCCAGGGAGTGCTTGCGATGCCGTCTGCCACCTTCTTCCGCACCAGCAGCCTGCCGCTGCGTTCACGTCGGGAATTCCTGCGCACCGCCGGCGCGACCGCGACGATCGCCTTGGCCTCGTCCGTCCTGCCGCGCCGCGCCTTCGCCAAGACGCAGGTCAACTGGCTGGGCTGGCAGGGCTATGACCAGCCGCTGCAGACCGAGGGCTTCCTGGACAGTGCGGGCATCGAATTGGCGGCCACCTATCTCGCCAACAACGACGAGATCGTCACCAAACTCGCCGCCAACGCCCCGATCGATATCGTCACGCCCTACATGGGCTACGTGCCGGGATTGCGCGAAGCCGGCCTCATCCAGTCGATCGACACCAGCAAGGTGCCGAACCTGCCGAAGGTGCTGCCGCTGTTCCGCGAGGATTCGAACCTGTTCGTCGACGGCGTCCACTGGTCGGTGCCGATCACCTGGGGCGGCGGCCCCATGGTCTATGATCCCTCGGTGCTCACGCCGACCTCGTGGTTCGACCTGGAGAAGCCGGAATACAAGGGCAAGATCGCCATGTTCGACGATGCCGTCGGCATGATGCTGACCGCCTCGATCATGGTCTCCGGCGCCGAGGTAGCCTCCCTGGTGACTCCGGCCCAGCTGGAAGAAGTGAAGAAGTACTGCATCAAGCTGAAGAAGGAGCACTGCCGTGCGCTCTTCCCCTCCTATGGCGAAGGAGCGGACGCCATGGTCCGCGGCGAGGTGGTCATGACCTTGGGCGGCGCCGAATGGCTGCCGGCGATCGTCGCCGAGAAGAAGCTGATCGCCTACACCTATCCGAAAGAGGGCTGCTTCGCCTTCATCGACAGCTACGTGATCCCGAAGTCGGCGCCGCACCCCGACCTGTCGCATGCGATGGCCAACCACATGCTCACCGTCCCCGCACAGCTCGAGCTGACCAAGAACAACTATGCCGTGCTGACGCAGGAAGCGATGGAGGCTCTGAGCGGACCGGCGGCCACCATGTATCCCTACAAGGACATGGCGAGCTTCCAGAAGCTCTGCCACTTCTTCCCGATGGCGCCGGCGGAGAGCGACGGCAAGGTCGCGGCCTGGCCGGATTGGCTGGCGGCCTGGCAGGACGTGCTCGCCGCCTGACAGGGAGCATCCGCGTATATGCTGGGACGAAGGACGAGCTACCTGCTGATCCTGCCGGCGGCCGTCATCTATTTCGGACTGTTCGTCTCCGCGGCGCTCTACTTCTTCGTCGTCAGCTTCTGGCGCGTGAAGAGTTTCCGGGCCGTGCCGGACTTCACGCTCCAGAACTACATCAAGACCTTCACCACCCACCTCGGCTCCGCGGAGACCACGCTGCTGATCGCGTTTGCGATCGCCCTCTCGGCGACGCTGCTCGGCTTCTACTATGCCTGGCTGATCCGCTTCCGCGCCGGTTCCTGGGCGCCGGCGCTGCTGTTCATCGCGATGGTCACCCTCTTCGGCGGCTATCTCATGAAGATCTACGCCTGGAAGACCATGCTGGGCGGCGACGGCGCCATCAATTCCGCGCTCACCGCCCTCGGCCTGATCGACCAGCCGATCAGGGCGCTCTTCTACAGTCCGATTGCGGTCGTCATCACCTTGACTCACTTCCTGCTGCCGTTCGCCATCCTGCCGATCACCGCCGCGCTGCGCGGCATCACCGATGCCGAAATCGAATCGGCGCGCGACCTTGGCGCCAGGGGCTTCGAGGTGATGAAGGACATCATCGTGCCGCGCGCGCGTGCCGGCATCATGGCCGGCTTCGCGCTCTGCTTTCTGATCTCCGTCGGCGACTACCTGACGCCGATGCTGGTCGGCGGCACGATGGCCATGGTCGGCCAGCTCATCGCCCCGCAGTTCGGCACCTACTTCAACTGGCCGCTCGGCTCGGCGATGTCGTTCAGCATCCTCAGCGCGTCGCTGATCATCCTGGGAATCGTCTATGCGGCGCTGTCGCGGGTCGGCCGGCCATGAGATGGGGCGCCGTCGCCCACCGCGTCGCCGGGGCGATCATCGTCGCCGTGCTATTGTCGCCGCTGGTGCTCGTCGTGCTGTTCGCCTTCACCGACAAGGCGGTGTCCAACTTCCCGATCACCGGCTTGACGCTGCGCTGGTGGCGCGAAATGCTCGCGTTCGAGCCCTTCCCCACGGCGCTCGCCAACAGCCTGACGATCGGATTGTCGGTCGGCCTGCTGGCGGCGACCATCGGAACCATGGCGGCCTTGGGACTCGCCTGCCTGCCCGCCCGGCGTGCGCAGCTGGCCATGGCCGTTCTCGCACTCCCGCTGATGCTGCCGCCGCTGTTCATCGCGGTGATGCTGCTGGTCTGGTACCTGTTCCTGCAGCTGCCGCTCGGGCTCAGCACCGTCGTGCTGAGCCATCTCCTGTTCACGCTGCCGTTCGTCGTCATCGTCGTCTATGCGCGGCTGTCGTCGTTCGACTTCCGCACCGTCGAGGCGGCACGCGACCTCGGCGCCTCCCCGCTGCGCGCCTTCGTCGACATCACGCTGCCGGTCATCCGCCCGATGGTGATCGGCGCGGCCTTGATGGCGATCGCGCTCTCCGTTGACGATTTCATCCTCACGAGCTTCACCATCGGCGGCGGCAACACGCTGCCGATCCTCGTCATGAGCACGCTGCGCCGAAGCGTGACGCCGATGACAAACGCGATCGGCACCATGCTCATCGGATTGAGCGTCGCTTCGACGCTCACCGCCCTCTATCTGACCCGTTATCGCGGATGACCGGAGGTTGAGGCCGCCATGTCACGTTTACCCCTCGGCCGTCGCAAGCGCGCCCATGAAGTGGCCGACCATATCGAGCAGGCGATCGCATCCGGCGAATTCGAAGTGGGCGCCCGGCTGCCGTCGGAGAAAGAGCTGATGGAGCGCTTCGGCGTCGGCCGGCCCGCCGTGCGCGAGGCTCTGTTCATCCTCCAGCAGCAGGGCTTGGTCGAAATCGCCAGCGGGACCAAGGCGCGCGTGACCGCGCCGACCGCGACGTTCCTGACGGAACAGCTGGCAGGATTGGTGAAGCGCATCTCCGCCACCGGCAAGGGCCAGGTACATATGGAACAGGCTCGGCTCCTGTTCGAAGCCGGAGTGGCCTGGCAGGCGGCGCAACAGGCGACGGACGAGGACATCGCCCGCTTCAAGCGCGCGCTCGACGCCAACGTCGCCGCCATGGGCAACACCGCCGAATTCGTCCGCACGGACGTGGCGTTCCACTACGAACTGACGGTGATCGCGCGCAACCCGATCTTCACGGCGGCGCACGACGTGCTCGTGGAGTGGTTGATCGATCAGCGCACGACCACCATCCACATGCCCGACGCCGACCGCTTCTCCATTCGCGATCACACTGCAATCTACGAGGCCGTCGCGGCCCACGACCCCATGCGCGCTTTCCACGAGATGACCAGCCATCTTCGTCTGATCAGCCAGCTCTACAAGGAGTCGAAGCGGCTCTCGGAGGAGATCCTCCGCAACGTGGCGCACGACGTCGCCGCGCGCATAGACCGCGAGAACCAGGCGATGTGGCTGGGTTCCCTCGGCGCGACGCGCGACGGCAAGGAGATGCCGCGACGCACCCGCGCCAAGCGGCCGCATGATGCCTGACGCGACCAACGGTAGCAGCATGAGCAGAAGATCGATCGCACTCTACGGCGCCTCCCAGCCGGTGCATGAAGAAATCCAGGTCCGCGCCCGTCGCCGTGATGGAGGAAACCTCCGGCGCCAAGGCGAAGGAGAGGCCGTTGCCGCGCTCGCCGCTGCTCGAGTGAGACACCTACGCCATTGCAAGGTTGGAGGGTTGAGGCGATGACCACGGTTATCCTCGGCGCCGGCGCGGTCGGGACCGCGACCGCCTGGTATCTCAGCAAGGCCGGCCATGACGTCGAGGTGGTAGAACGCCAGCCGGCGGCCGCGCTGGAGACCAGTTGGGGCAATGGCGGCGTCATCCACGCCAGCGAGGTCGAGCCGTGGTCGCAACCGGGCATGCCGCGCAAGATCATCCAATGGCTGGGCAAGGAGAACGCGCCGCTGCTGCTGCGCTACGGCGCCATACCGCGGATGTGGCGCTGGGGGCTGGACTTCGCACGCAACTGCACGCCCGAGAAGTTCCGCGCCAATTCCCGCGCCAACCTGCTGCTGGCGCTGCATTCCCTGCGCTCGCTGCAGGAGATCGGCGCCGAGACCGGCATCGCCTACGACCGCGGCACCAACGGGGTGATGAAGATCTACCGCTCGAATGACGCGCTCGATGCTGCCGCGCGTTCCTGCGCCTTTCTCGCCCAGCATGGCCTGCTGTTCGAGCGTATCGGACGCGAACGCTGCGTCGATCTCGAGCCTGCATTGGCGGATACCGGACCGACGCTCGCCGGCGGTCTCTATTTCGCGCGCGACGAGGTGGGCGACTGCAACAAGTTCACGCAAGGCCTCGCCGCCGCCTGCGCCGCGCGCGGCGTGCGCTACCGCTACGGCACCAGCGTGACCCGGATCGAGGCGAGCGGCGGACGCGTGAGCGGCGTCGTCACCGACAAGGGCCGCATCGCCGCCGACCAGGTGGTCGTGGCCATGGGCAGCTTCTCGACGGCGATTCTGCGCGCCGTCGGCGTCCGCGTGCCGATCTACCCGGTCAAGGGCATCTCCATCACCTTCGCGCGCGGCGCCTGGAACAGTGCGCCGAAGATGCCGGTGATCGACGACAGCCGGATCTTCGGCCTGGTGCCGGTCGGCGACCGCCTGCGCATCTCCGGTTCGGCCGAGATCACCGGCTTCGACACCGAGCCGGCGATGGCGCGCGCGGATGCGATCATCGCCAATGTCAGCGCCACTTTTCCGCAGCTGCTGCAGCATCTCGATCGCGGCAAGGCGCGCTTCTGGGCCGGCCTGCGGCCGGTGACGCCGGCTGGCACTCCGATCATCGGCCGCACCGAAATCGGTGGTCTCTGGATCAATGCCGGACACGGCCATCTCGGCTGGACCCTCGCCTGCGGTTCGGGCCGTGTGATCGCCGATCTCATGAACGGTCGCGACCCCGGCATTCCCCTGCCCCGGCCGCAGGGAGCCGTCGCCGCGAAGGCAGCCTGACGTCCGACGCCGTCCGCGATGCGGATCGGCTTCACCGGCGGACACGGCGCCCAAGTTCAGGCGGCGACCCGCATCATCGCGGACTGGCCCGGCCCGGTGCGGACGCGCATGTAGCCCTGAAGCTGCTCGTCCAGCGCGCGATCGCCGGTGTCCGCGAGCAGGCGGCCGCCCTCCAGCGACGCCAGCTTGCGTTGCGTCGCCACGACGATGATGTTGTCGCGGCCGACGCCGCGGATGGCATCCGGGCCGATCTGCTGATTGCCGCGCCCGAAGATGTAGCCCTGGCCGCCGATGACGCTGACGATGATCTGCGCCGGCCGTCCCCGCACCAATTCCGCGACCTGCGCGCCCGCGAGATCCAGTCCCAGCACCTTCCGGTCGAGGATCGCATCCACGCCGAGCAGGGTTCCGGCGAGTCCGAGATGGCTGAGAATGCGCTGCGTCGTCGTGCCCGGACCGAGGATGTAGACCACGCCCGGCCGCATCTCCTCGGCGATCTCGCGGCAGACGCCGTCGAGCGCCGCGTCCTCGGCGATGCCGCCGGCCTTGGCGCTCTGGACCAGATGCCGTTCGAACGGCATGCGCCCGTAGCCATGGAGCCGCGCCGAGACGCGGCCCGTCCGCGCCGCCTCTTCGTCGATATCCATGATCTCGGCTTCGCGGGTGCTGATCTTGCCGCCTTGATCCGCAACAACGAGGGCGGCGAGTTGGCCGGCCGCCTCCGGGCTGATGGCAAAGACGGCGGAATGCATCTTCACGCCGCTGGGAATGCCGAGCATCGGCACGGCGTCGCCGACGGCATCCAGGATGTCGCGCGCCGTGCCGTCGCCGCCGGCGAAGAGGATGAGCGCCACGCCGCGCGCCCGCAGCACCTGCGCGGCGGCGCGCGTATCGGCGGCGGTGGTTGCGGCCGGCGCCTGGCCGAGCAGCGTGACCGCGAGACCTGCCTGCTGCGCGACATCCCCGCCCATGACGCCCGCGCCACTGATCAGCGCGGTCCCGGGAGCGGCGGCGGCCAGCCGGCGCAACGCGCGCAATGCTCGCCCCGGCGCCACCGGTCGCGCGCCCAGAACCTGCGCGCGGGCGAGAATAGCGGGGCCATCCGTGCCCTTGAGGCCGACGCTCCCGCCCATGCCGGCGACGGGATTCACGATCAGGCCGATCTTGATGACCGCAGGCGCCACGGCGCGTTTGTGAGAGCTGGCGTCCCCACGGGGATTCGAACCCCGGTTTGCGCCGTGAGAGGGCGCCGTCCTGGGCCTCTAGACGATGGGGACATCGTGAGGCGAATGTCCTTCAATAGGGGAAGCGGCCGCGCTGATCAAGCCCCTTGCGGCCCTTGCGCCGGGGATGCCGGGCCGACGATCAGCGGCCGTCGAAGGCCGGCAGAAACGCGCCGGCGACTCCAAGTTGATTGCGCCCTCCGCAAGTCGCGCTACCCCGCTATTCCACGGTATCGGACTTCGGCGTTTCCGGCGGCGGTGCGGGATCGGATGCCCGCGACTGGTCGAACGTCGAGGCCCGCCCGCAACTCAGGCATTCGGCCGCGGGCCTGCCGTTGGCGCCGGCCAGCAGCCGGTGCGCGGTGGCGCCACAATGCGGGCAGGTGAATTTCATGCTCCGGTTCTCCCGTTGAGAGAAGGCACGCAACGCAGGTTGGCGTCGTCGTCACCACAGACGGGAGAAGTTGATTCCGGGCTATCGGCCCTGCGGCATTGACACCGCCGCGCCCACTCCATGAGCGTGCTCGAGTTCTTCTCCGAGCTTCCGACTGAGAACGTAGCTTGGTCACGGACCCCGGGAGGAGTCACGCTAATTCGCCGCGCCCGTGGGGACTCTACGGCGACAGTGCGCTGTGGCCATGATGCGCGACTTGCGCTCCGGTATTTCCTCCGGCTCAGTGCACGAGATCATCGCCTGCCAGTCGTCGTCAGCGATCGCCATCCGGCGTCGCTCCCATCGCAGGTCGCATATAGGCGGGGAATACCGGGTCCGGCCGCGGCCGGCGCGTACCCGGAATAATCAGCGGCTCCCGCTGTTGGTTCCGTTTGCGCGTGCTGAGCAACCCTGGGGCGACCGCCGCCACGGCCGGCGTGCGCTTCGCATGGGAGGATGTCCGTGATTCACAGCGTCAAGACGACAAGAGGCCTGCTCGCCGGGATGTTTGCCGTGGCCGTATTGGGCGCGGCCGGATCTGCCATGGCCGGCGATGCGCTCAGCGGCGACAAGATCAAATCGGTGATGTCGGATGCCACCGTCGAGGGGAAGATGAGCGACGGATCGGCCTACAGCGAGTTCTACCAGGCCGACGGCACGATCAAAGGCAAGGACTACAAGGGTCAATGGACCATCGAAGCCGACTCGATGTGCTTCGTCTACGGCACCGACCCGAAGAAGATGTGCTTCCAGGTCGGCCAGAACGCCAATGGGATCGATTGGCTCAAGGACGGCAAGGTGGATGGCACGGGCACCGTCAGCAAGGGCAACATCAACAACTACTGAGGCCCCGTACCTGCGGGAATATTTTCCTCAGGGTTGCGGCGTTGCCGCCACGTAGTCGGGGCCGATCTGGATGGTGATGAAGCCGGCGCCGCGGCCGGTCTGGTCGCGGCCGGCGCCGACGCGCAGCTTCAGCGGATTGCCGGAACTGGTCTTGCCCTCGATGCCGACGCCGCCGCCGGACATCAGCAGGTTGGCGCGTTTCTCCACGGCGTCCTTGTCGAGATACAGGTAGAACTGGACATGCGGGTCGCCCACGAACATGAAACGCTTGCCCAGGGAGATTCCGCTCGGCGGGACCAGCGGAACGCCGGCGCCGGCGACCACGTCGTCGGGGCCGTTGGGGCGGAAGATGCCGAAGGGATCGACCTTGCCGATGGTCACGGGCTTGCCGGTGACGATGTTGGTCTGGGTGCCCGAGACGTCCGGCCACAGGCCGGGGCCGGCGCCGCGGACGAGGCCGTAGAGCGTATCCCAGGTCTCCGGCTTCAGCAGCGTGAGGTGCTGCGCCGCCACGATGTTGGGATCGAAGCAGGTCTTGGTGCCGAAATTGCGGGCGATGGCGGCGCAGGAGCGCGCGAAATTGTCCTCCACGCTGTCGTCCTGCAGGGTGAGGCCGAGATTGAAGACCTGGCCGGTGTCCATCTGCCCCGCCCAGCCGATGCGGCTCGCCAGGAATGGCGGCGTCAGCTGGTAGTCGAGGAACTTGCGGGGCTTGTAGCCGCCGGCGCCGGGCATCGGCTGCGGATCGGGCATGACGGTCTCCGGAATTGTGCGGGACCATCCTAGCGCGTCGCAGGCGCCGGTTCTGTGATCGGGATCACCCGGCGGTCACACGGAGAGGCGGAGGACGCGGGGAAGGAAAGCCGGAGACTTGGCGGTCTGCCGCGGCTCGGAGTCAGGCACGGTCGTTGCAAAGCAACATCGAGATCCCTGTCTGACTCTGATTCCTTTGGCGTGGGTCGGAATCGCCGCACCCGGCGACGGCGCGCGGCCCGCGCCGGCGACTCGGCCGGTGCGGACCGCCGCCGGACAACGATCAGCGCGGCGCTCGACGAACGCGGAGAATCACATCGGCGCCATGTGGCCGCCGACGATCTTCTCGCAGGTGCCCGCGGGGACATAGACCCACGACGCGGGATCGCCCGCCTTCGTGGCCGTTCCGGCGCAAGAGTGGGTCGCGGTCTGGCAGTCGTTCTTGCCGGCCTGGGCGACGCCGTAGCACTTCTCATGGTCGTATTTCGGCTCGGCCGCCGGTCCGGCCTTGGCGCTGCCGATGACGGCAAGGGAAAGGGCGACGGCGATGGTCGATGCAGCGAGTACAGCTGTCTTCATGGTAAAGCCTCCTGCGGTTCAGCGATGAAGGCCGGCACGCTAACACCGCGCGGGACCATCGGGTGGTCACCTTCGCTCACGTTCGCGCGACCGTCCCGTGAGGCGGGCGATCGCGCTTGCCATCCCGCCGTGGGGTCGCGATTCTTTCCTACGGGGAAGACGAGGTCGCAATGAGGCCCGCATCGATCGTCACCGGTCTGTTTCCCGCCGCGCTCTGCGGCTGGCTGAGCGCTGCCGGCGCGGCCGCTCAAGATGGCGTGGCGCTCACGGGCGAGGCCGCCCTGCGCACGCTCTTCGCCGACCGGACCTTCTATGGCCATACCCGCGAAGGCGCGGCGTGGATGGAATACTACTGACGGCGACCGTCGACTGCGGCGGTTGAAAGGTCGCGCCCGCCCGCGGGGCGCCTATCCCCGATAGAACAGCCACACCGCCCAGCCGAGGCCGACCACGATCCGATACCAGGCGAACGGCACGAGCCCGTGCCGCCCGACGAAGCCGATCAGGCCGCGCACCACCGGCAGGGCGACCACGAAGGCGGTCACGAATCCGATCGCGATCAGGTCGATGCCGTTGGCGGAGAGCGCGGCCCGGCTCTTCCACAGATCGAACACGGTGGCGCCCAGCATGGTCGGAATCGCCAGATAAAACGAGAACTCGGTCGCGATCCGGCGATCGACGCCCAGCATCTCCGCCCCCAGGATGGTGGCGCCGGCCCGCGACACGCCCGGAATCAACGCGGCCGCCTGGCAGAGGCCGATCCCGAGGGCCGTCGCCATCGGCATGGTCTCGATGTCGCGATGCCGGGGCCTCGGCGCCTTTCGTTCGATCGCGAGGATGGCGATGCCGCCCAGCACCAGCGTCGTCACGACGACCCAGGGCGAGAACAGCACGGACTTGATGAAACTATGGAACAGCGCGCCCAGCACGGCCGCCGGCAGAAAGGCCAGGACGACCGCATAGGCAAACCGCCTGGCCCCGGAATCGCGGGGCAGGCCGACGAGCACGCGCCACAAGCGCGGGAAGAAGAGCACGACGACCGCCAGGATGGCGCCGAGCTGGATGACGATTTCAAAGAGCTTGCCGAGGTCGCTCTGGAAGCCGAGCAGATCGCCCGCCAGGATCAGGTGGCCGGTCGAGGAAATCGGCAGAAACTCGGTGAAGCCCTCGATCGCGCCGAGGATCAGCGCGGTAAGCGTATCGTGGTTCATCGGGACTCCCGGAGGTACGCGTACGATTCGATTTGCCGCGACACCGAACCGCGGCGAAGCGGGCCGCATTCTTCAGGCCGCGCCGCCGCCAATCAACCCTTTTGCGGCCGGCGCGACAGGACGAAACCCGCGGACGTTTTGGAAGATCGCGATGTCTTGCTTCCGGTCGGCGGGCGGCTGTCATTGCCGCGGCTTTCCGGCGGCGCCCCGGATTCGCTGCCCCAGAGCTGGCCGACAACGTACGGGCGGCTGAGGTCGCCCTGCTCGAACGCGACCAGCACCTCGTCGCCTGGCTGCGGGAACTGCACGACTCCCCGATGCGGGTGCAGCAAACTGGGATCGAGGCGTGCGCGGTGCTTGATCCCGTCGCCGTGGAGCGTCGGCAGCGTCAGCGTCACCGTCCCACCGCCGGGTCCGATCGACTGCACGATGCCCCTGACGACACTCTGACCCTTCGGCCTGTCCCGCCCTGCGCCCATCGCGCCATGCTATGGCGCTGCGCTGCGGCGGTCAATTGAGCGGTTCGGAGGCCGGATGCTCAGCGCACGACCAGCGGAAATTCGATCAGGCTGTTGCCGCTCTCGTTCATATAGCGCCGGCGCTGCGTGCTGCCCTCCCAGTAGAACGAGATCTTGTAGCCCGGCGGCTTGTAAACCCATCCGTCGACGACGCTGTCCGTCGCCTTCTCCACCATGACCTTGCTGGCGGTCGGCAGATCGCCGATGAACCCGAGGTTCACGGCGACGAACCAGGTATAGGCGCGGACCTCGGTCAGCAGGGCCGGCTCCTGGTCCTTCAACTCCTGATGGAACCGGGCGGCGAAGCTGTCCGCCAGGGGGAAGACATGGCCCTGGAGATTGGGGCGGTAGTCGCGAGCCAGCTGGCATGACACCAGATTGATGAGCTTGGCGCGCTTGAGCCCATGCGACTTGAGCAGGCCGGCGAAGGTCTTCGCGTCCCAGCAGACGAACTTCGGCGCAGCGCCGAGGGAGCCGTGACCGCAGATGTAGAGCCGCGACTTGTCGGTAAGCGCCTCCAGCATCTCCGCGAGGGCCTTGTCGTCGGCCTCCTGCATGCCGGGGAACATCGCCTGCGAGTCGAGCGTGAGCTTATGCTGGGCGTCGGCCGCCTTGCCCTTGGCCTTCTTATTGAGGGCACCGGCCTGGTCGAGAAAGTGGGGAAGGTCCGCCTTCTCGCCGCACCAGATCACCGCCTGATGGTCGTAGTCCGTGATGGCCATCGCGCGCCGCTCCCACGACCGGTCGACCATAGCGGAAACCGCCACGACCCGCTACGGCAGCTCTTCGGTCAAGATGCACGCAATTCACCGGTGCGGCTGTTTCGGTGCCAGGGCGGCCCGGATCGGCGTCACTGCCGCGTGCGCCGGAATTCCCAGGTCAGCGTGATCTGCTCGCGGTCCTGGGCGTCGCCCGCGCCCTGGCGCGGGAAGGTGGCGCTGCCCTGCACGTCGCTCTGGTCCGGGCTGGCGAGCCGCCCGATCACGACCGTCCCTTCCGGCATCCAGGCCGGCACCCAGTGGATGAAATCGGCATCGGGATCGGCGAAGAACGGCGCTGCCTGGCCGCCGCGCGCGATGCCCTGATAGAGGGCGCGCCAGTCCTTGTCGGAGCCATTGTCGTTGTTCTTGAAGCCGGCGAAGCTGACGGAAATCTCGAACCAGCCGGGCGCCGGGGGATAATTGATCCGGTAGTACACGCTGTCCGAGTCGAACGACGTGGCCGGCGGCGCGCCGGCCGCCGCTGCGCCGTCGAAGCGGACGAGTTCGCCGCGCAGGACATTCTTCTGTTTCGCCGCCGCCGCGGCGATCTCGCCGCTGGCGTTCCCGCTCATCGTGATGCTTCCGGGGTCATAGACGTGCTTGTCCAAGGTCTCGTCGGCGCTGATCGAATAGGCGAACGCACTCGGGATGAACTCGCTGGTGTCATAGGACTCGCCGGCCGCGCCGGAGACCGAGCCGTGGCCGTCGACTTCCAGGAACTTCACGGTATAGCTCGCCTGCCATTTATACTGGCCTTCCCTGCCGTCGTACTTGTTCTCTGCCTTGATGGTCCCCGCCCACTCGTAGGTGACGCTGGATTTGGCTTGGGTTGCGGATGACGAAGACGACGGCGCGCCCTGCGCGCCTGCGGGCAGCTTCGGCGCCAGATAGATCCAGGCGACGCGTTCGCGCGGGTAGCGGGCCTTGTCCGTGACGACGGTGGCGGCATCCACGGCGGTCATGGTCGCCGGCACGATCGTCTCGTCGGTCAGCTGCAGCTCGTCATGCAGGGGGTCCGGGATCTTCGGCGCCCGCGTCCTGCCGTCGAGCCCGATCAGCACGATCGCCGGACGGGCGATGCTGGCGCCGCCGAGCGTGCAGGCATCGGCGGTGCAGGCCGAGAGCTCCCCGCGCCTCACGCTGCCGTCCCGCAGGATGATCTCGTCGTCAGCGCTGCTCCGACTGCAACCCGCGACCAGAACGATCGCCAGGATCGGGAAGAAACGCGATTGAACCATGCGTATCCGATTCATGGCTGCCACAGGCTTCGCCTCACGAAGGGGTTCAGCCTCCGACCGGCATGTTGTCGTAGACTCCCACTCCCTGCAGTACCAGGAAACGACAGGGTCCGTTGTCCTTGCCGCGAACGTAGTGCGCCGTCTTCGGCGGCACGGCGCAGCTCTCGCCGGCTTGCAGCTCTTTCAGGGCGCGCGGGGCGCGCGTCTCCACCACCATCGGCCCGCTCAGGCAGAAGAAACGATCCGTGATGTCCGAATGATAGTGCCACGGGACAGATTCGCCGGCGGCGAGGGTCAGCAACACGACGCGCATGTCGGCTCCTTCCATCACCGTCTCATATCCTGAGATATCCAGCCGGCGCGCCGGCGTCCGATTCTCCATGGCTCCCTCCCTGCTCGCGGGCATTTTAGTTCGTCTTTCGGCAGGCGGCGAGTGCGGCGAGAAGGACTCCAGTTGCGAGGAAAACCGGGCCGGATGTGACAGCCGTCACGGCGATCGGCCGTCGGCGGCGTTGTCCCGGCACGGACGCCGCCCATATGGGGCTGATCGAAAGCGCGCAGCGCGCTCGGCATCGCAGCGGGAGGAAAATCATGAGGGCATTCACGCCCATCGGCGGGCGGTTGGCCCGTATCGGCCTGGCGCTCGCAGCGCTGGTCTTGATCGCGTCTGCGTCCGGTCCGGCCGCCGCCGACGATTGGAATCATCGCCATCACCACCGGCATGGCAACAACGGCTTCTTCTCGTTCCAGTTCGGGAGCCCTGGCTACTACTACGCGCCGCAGAGCTACTACTACTACTACCCGCCGCCGCGCTACTACTACCCGCCACCGGCCTACTACGCGCCGGGACCGTCCTTCAGTCTCGTCATCCCGCTGGGCCGCCACCGCTATTGAGCCCCGGCCGCGAGCGCGGTTCCGGACCCGCATTTCCGTGATGGGTGGGCGGCACCCATCCCATCACGAGCAGGCTGTCGTCATCCGGATCCGTTTTGCCCGCCAGTCGCGATCGTCGCGCCGAGACCGGCGCGGGCCGGCGCAGTGCACCGAACTGTGATGCACCTCACTTCAGAGCTCGACATTTCGCTGTAGAGTTTGCCGTTCAGCAAGAAAAGAGCGTGACCGTCCGATGTGGGATGACAGCGAGTGCGGCGACAAGCGCAACAGCGCCGCCGACGTCCTATCGAGCTGGATCATTGTCGGGGCAATCGCGCTTGGCGTGGCCGTTGGGTTGGGTCTTCAGCTGTTCACGACAGAGAGAGCGGCAACGATCACGGCGAACCGCGACGCCCCGGCGCCCGGCGAGATTCCCACGGTGCTGAGCGCTATCGCGCCCGCGGACGACGATCGGCAACGCTGAGGAGCTGACGCGCCGATGTTCCCGCCCGCCCGTGCCTTGCGCAAGAGCTGGGCCGCGCTTGCCCGTTGCGGCAGCTCCTGCGCCCCGCCCGCTTCCGCCGGCCACCTTGCAAATCATCGAACAGTACGGGATGCCACACCATGAATCTCATCGCCGGATTCATCGCACTGCTGGGCTGGATCGTTCAAACCATTGCGGATGCCATCAGCAACCACGTGCTGTTCTGGATACCGCTGGTCGTGATCGCTGTTGGCATCTGGAAGGCCTTCGAATATCGGCGACGGCGGTAGCCGCACTAGTGGTCTGATCCTGACGCTTGATTCCCAAGCGTCAGGTGAATCAGCCCACCAGATCAATATGCTGGTGGTTCGATTCACGCAACGAATGGGAACCATTCGTTGCGATCGAACCACTAGCCGGTCCGGCCGCTCGCAGCAGCCGGCGGGAAGCGCCGCGCGACGAGCGCGTCCCGGCGGGCTCTCGTTGGACCGCGGGCCATGCCTCGATCCGCCGATGGCCGGCGCCACCGACCACTGACCCGCTCCGTCAGGCGTTCCGCGGCCGCTTCATCCCCCGCTGCGCAAGGGTGCGGCCGCCCCCGTCGAAATCTGCCCCCGCCGAACGACTATGGGTGCGACTTGGGTTGCGCCCGTGCGCCGGAGGAAGCGCATGCGGGCGTTGATCCTGCGCGGCTGAGGCGCGCCCTCGGATCCCTATCCGCATCGCGCCGGCCCCACTCTTCTGCGACTGCCAGGAGGAGACCCCATGACGATCCGATTGTCGGCCTTCCGCTGGGTGCCGCCGTTCGCGCAAGGCTACGTCCGCGACCTTCGGGTCCGCTGGGCGCTGGAGGAGGCCGGGCTGCCCTATGCGGTGACGCTGGTCGACGCTGAGGTTCAGGCCTCCGCGAGCTACCGCCGCTGGCAGCCGTTCGGTCAGGTGCCGGCCTACAAGGACGACAGGGTCGAGATGTTCGAATCCGGCGCGATCGTGCTGCACATCGCGGCCATGTCCGAGGCACTGGCGCCACGCGACGAGGCCGGCCGCGCGCGGGTGATGACCTGGGTGATCGCGGCGCTGAATTCGATCGAGCCGCACGCACAGGCTCTCATCGAGCTCGACGCCTTCCCTGCCGGCGAGGCCTGGACGAAGGAGCGCCGCCCGCAGGCCGAGGCGATGCTCGACCGGCGGCTGGCGGCGCTCGGCGCCTGGCTCGGCGGCAAGGACTATCTGGAGGGCCGCTTCACGGCCGGCGACCTGATCATGACCACGGTGCTGCGCGAGCTCGTCGATTGCGGCGCCCTCGCGCGCTTTCCGGCCCTCGACGCCTATCGCCGGCGCTGCGAGGCCCGCCCGGCGTTCGGCCGGGCCATGGAGGCGCAGATGCAGACGTTCCGGGACAACGCACCGGCGTGATTGCCCGGCTTCTGCGCCGGCGGAGGGCGAGGGGTGCATTGCGAAACGGCTGTGGGCGCGTAAATTAGAAGCTGAATGAAATTGCGGCGGCGGAGCGGCGGCCGCCCCCGCCCACACCTCCCCGCCACACCTTCTTGATGACGGCTGTTGCCCAGACTGACGAGCAACAAATTTTCGTTCCTTCTTCAGTTTCGTGCGATACTCACGCGTTCATGACAACAACGCCAAGGGAGGAGAACATGGCTCAGTACATCATCCTCATCAATTGGACAGACCAGGGCGTTAAAAACGTGAAAGACTCGCCGAAGCGGCTGGATACCGGGCGGGCGGTCGCGAAGAAGCTCGGCATGGAGTTGAAAGACTTCTACATGACGATGGGCGAGTACGACATGGTCGGCCACATCGACGCGCCGAACGATGAAACTGTTGCGAAGTTCATCCTCGGACTCGCAACGCTCGGAAACGTGAGAACCAAGACGCTCAAGGCGTTCTCGGAAGACGAGTACCGCAAGATCATTGGCTCGCTGGCGTAGGCGATCACCGCCTCCGCCGCCTAGAAAGGGGACGCTTCCCTTTTCGCTCGTTCGTCGACAGCCCTAAAAGGGCAGCGTCCCCTTTTCCCTCCCGGGCGCTATTCGCTTGGCGTTCGCCTCGCGATGTTCCTATCGTTTGGAGGCCAGAAGCAGCAGATTTGCCAATAAAGGCTCCCCCCTACATCTTCCTCCAATCCCCCAGCTTCTCGAACGCCGCCGCCGCGCGCAGCACCGTCGCCTCGTCGTAGCGGCGGCCCGTCAGCATCAGCCCCACCGGCAGCCCGCCCTCGCGCCCGCACGGCACGTTGATGCCCGGGTGGCCGCTGGCGTCGAACGGGCAGGTGTTGCCGATCATCTCGAGCGCGCGCGCCACGTACTCCTCGCGCGGGCAGCCGGCCTCGGGAATCTTCGTCGCCGTGAAGGGTATCGTCGGCATGGCCAGGAGATCGTATTTCGCGAGCACGTCGTCATAGGCCTGGCGCAGCGCCCACTTCAGGTTCTGGCCCTTGGCGTAGTAGCGGCCGTGATAGTGGCGGTGCATGTACTCGCCCATGAACAGCACGAGCTTCACCGTCTCCGACATGTCCTGCGGCCGCGAGCGCCAGCCCCGCGCATAGGCGTCGAGCAGGCTGGTGGTGTAGGTGCCCTCCCAGTTGTGGCCCATCCCGTTGCCCTTGATCATCTGCTCGGTGGCGCCCTCGATGATGATGGCGTTCCAGATGTCGTAGCCCGCCATGTGCATGGGAATCGATACCTCGTCGACCGTGGCGCCCAGCGCCTTCAGCCGCTGCAGCGCCTTCTTCACCTTGCGGTCGACCGCCGCCTGGCTCTCGGCCCGGCCGAAGCCCTCCTTCACCACCGCGATCTTCAGCCCCTTGGCGCCCTTCTTCAGCGCCCCCAGATAGTCCTGCGTCTTGCAGTCGATCTGCCGGGGGTCGCGCCCGTCCGGCCCGGCGATGGCCGTCAGCAGGCGCGCCACGTCCTCCACCGTGCCCGCCATCGGCCCGCAATGGTCGAGCGTCGCCTCGATCGGCATCACCCCGGTATAGGGCACCAGCCCGTGCGTGCCCTTGAGCCCGTAGACGCCGGTCCAGCTCGCGGGCATGCGGATGGAGCCGCCCTGGTCGCCGCCGAGCGCGGCATCGGCCTCGCCGATGGAGACCACGACCGCGCTGCCGCTGGAGGAGCCGCCGGCCGAATGGGTCGGCTTGTGCGGGTTCTTCACCGGCAGCGGCTGCGAGGTGTGGCTGCCGCCGGAAAAGCAGAGGTCCTCGCACACCGTCTTGCCGAGGATGGTGCCGCCGGCATCGAGGATGCGCGTGATCACGGTGGCGTCCACGTCCGGCACGTAGTTCTCGAGCACGCGCGAGCCGTTGCGCATGGGCAGGCCGGCGACGCAGACATTGTCCTTCACCGCGATCGTCTTGCCCGCGAGCACCCCGCGCGCCGCCCCCTTGATGGTCGATTTCCAGGCCCAGGCGTTGTAGCGGTTGTCCTCGGCCTGCGGCCGCGCGCCCGTGGTGCGCGCATACTTCACCTCCGGCTTCGGCTCCACCATCGCGTCGAGGCGATCATAGGACGCCGCCACCCCCTTCAGCAGCCCGGCGAACGAGGCGGCATCGGCCGCGCTCAGCGCGATGCCGAAACCGGCGGCGATCTCTCTCACATGGTCGGCAGCGGGCGCTTGGATAGGCATTATTTCCTCCCCTTGTTTCGTTTAGCCGAGTCGGCCGTTGGCGCCGTCGTCGGTCAGGCCATAATCACTGCACCCACGGCATGGCGGCGGCGCGGTCGAAGCGGTCCCACAGGCCGGCGAAGCCGGCATGGGGATACGCGTAGTTGCGGCGCTCGAGATCGGCGATCCAGCGGTCGGTCGCCGCCGCGGCCTGGCGCCAGCACTCCGCCATGAATTCGCTCTTCTGCCGGGCGGGCGCCGCGATCAGCTTGCGCCCCTGGTCGAAGAAGCCGTCCTCCAGCCGCTCGAAGCTCTCGCGGATCTCGGCGCCGAGGGTGTGAAAGGCCGCCATGGCGCGGCGATGCAGGCGCTCATGCTTCCACCACAGCGAGCCGTCCGTGTAGCTCTCGCCCGGCAGCGGCCCGCTGTCCGGCAGCGGCACGCCGAAATAGACCGGCTTGAACACGGAAACGCAGGTCCCGGAGGTGGCCGTCACCCAGGCCATGGCGCCCTCCGCCGCCGCCTCCATGACCATGGCGCCGCAGGCCTGCCACACCCGGTTCGGGTGCGGGCCGGCATGCATGCAGATGTTCGTGCAGAGATCGCCCTCGGTCGGGTCGTAGCCTTCGGGGTGCTGGCGCAGCAGATCCATCATGGCGCGCAGGTCGATGCGGCCCTCGCGCTGCTTCAGCCAATCGAACGCCACCTTCTGCCGGGCGACGCCGCTCGCCGCCTTGCCGTCGTCGGCGTAGGCGGCGGCGAAGTCCGTCCGCCCGCCGCCGTTCTGCGGCAGGGAGCAGCGCTCCCAATCCGTGCCGATGGCGAGCGCGTTCGAGATGGCGCCGACGCCCACGACCCTGCGCGCGGCCCACTGCCGGCCGGCGGACTCGATGACATAGGCCGCGCTCTTGTCGGAGACGAGGTAGCTGGAATCGAAATGAGAGTTGCCGCGCAGCTCGCAATTGCCGCCCTGCCCGTGCGCCGCCAGCACGTCGCCGAAGACCTGCAGCGCCTCGTCGCAGGTCGTCGCGCGCTCCAGCATGAGCCGCAGCAGATCGCCGGTGATGAGGCCGTCGCCCTTCTCCTCGACATTGCTGAAGATGGCCTCGTTGCCGACGGCGAGGCCATGCTCGTTGACGCCGATCTCGCCGCCCCAGGTCCAGTACGACTTGTCGATGATGATCTCGTGGGTCTCGCGCGCCTGCGGGATGACGATGTGGCTGGCGCGGACCATGGCGCCGTTGGGGTAGTGGCGCCGCGGCAATCGCAGCACCGCCTGCGCCTCGTTGATCTCGCAGTCGGCATTCTTGGCGGCCAGCGTGGTCCCGGTCGTCGTCGCGCTCGGCAGGGCTACGAAACTGTCGCACATGGCGGGTCTCCTGATTGCCCGGGCATTCTCATCCCGGAAAGTGGCAGGCGGCAAGATGGCCGGGCGCGAGGACCGCGGCCGGCGGGTCGATTTTGCGGCAGATATCCTGCGCCTTCGGGCAGCGCGGATGGAAGCGGCAGCCGCCGGGAATATTGAGCGGGCTGGGAATATCGCCCTTGAGCACGGCGGCGCGGTGGCGGCGTTCGGGGATCAGGCGCGGCACCGCCTTCAGCAGGCTCTGCGTGTACGGATGCTGCGCGCGCTCGAAGATCGCGGCCGTGGGACCGAACTCGACGATGCGGCCGAGATACATGACGGCGACTCTGTCGCACATGTGCCGCACCACCGACAGCTCGTGGGCCACCAGCAGCATGCCGACGCCGGCATGGTCCTTGAGGTCCTTCAGCAGGTTCAGGATCTGGGCCTGGATGGAGACGTCGAGCGCCGCCACCGGCTCGTCCAGCACGATGAAGGCCGGCTTGACGGCGAGCGCGCGGGCGAGGCCGACGCGTTGGCGCTGGCCGCCGCTGAGCGTGCCCGGCAGGCGATCGGCGACGCCCTCGGGCAGGCCGACCTCGCGCAGCAGGCGGGACACTTCGCGCGCCGCCCCGGCCCGGTCGCAGACCTGGTGGAACAGCAGCACTTCGGTGAGGGCGGCGGCGACGGTCTTGCGCGGATTGAGCGACGAGTAGGGATCCTGGAACACCATCTGCACCTGCCGGCACAACCCGTCATCGCCGAGGCGCGGATAGCTCGCGAGATCGCGGCTCCGGAGGCGGATGGATCCGGCCGTCGGTTCATGGATGCGCACGAGCGTGCGGGCCAGGGTCGTCTTGCCGCTGCCGCTCTCGCCCACCAGGCCCAGGGTTTCGCGTTCGCCGATGGTCAGGTCGACGCCGTCGACCGCCCGCACGACCCGGCGCGGCGCGCGGCCGATCGCGTCGATCCAGGAGCGCCGCACGGGGAAGTGGACGGCGACGCCGGCGATCTCGATCAGGGCCGCGCCGCTGCCGGTCATCGCGTTCATGCCGCGGCCTGGGCGAGGCGCTCGGGATGGAGACAGGCGCTCCGGTGATCCGCGGCCACGGCCTCGAGGCGCACCGGCGTCGTCCGGCAATCGGGCGAGACATAGGAGCAGCGGGGCGCGAACGGGCAGCCCGGCCCCAGCCGCGCCAGGTCCGGCGGCTGGCCGGGAATCGGCGTCAGCCGGTTGGAGCCGGTCGCCAGCTGCGGGATCGAGCCGAGCAGGCCGAGGGTGTAGGGATGGCGCGGCGACGAGAAGATCGCTTTCGTCGGCCCGGTCTCGACGATGCGGCCGGCATACATGACGGCGATGCGGTCGCAGGTCTCGGCCACCACGGCGAGGTCGTGCGATACCAGCACCAGCGTCATGCCCATGCGCTCCTGCAGCTCCAGCAGCAGCGCCAGGATCTGGTCCTGGATGGTGACGTCGAGCGCCGTCGTCGGCTCGTCGGCGAACAGCAACTTGGGCGAGCCGGCGATGGCCATGGCGATGACGGCGCGCTGCAGCATGCCGCCCGACCATTGGAACGGGAGTTCGTCGAAGCGCTGCTCCGGACTGGGGATGCCGACGCGGCCGAGCAGCTCGACGCCCCGGCTCCGCGCCGCGGCGGCGGACAGGCCGGCGTAGACGCGCAATCCCTCCGTGATCTGGTCGCCGATCGGCCACAGCGGGTTGAGGCTGGTCATCGGGTTCTGGAAGATCATGCGCAGCTCGGTGCCGCGCAGCCGGCGCATCTCCGCTTCGCCGAGTTGCCGCAGGTCCCTGCCCTCATACTCGACCGCGCCCTCAACATGAGCGTCGGCCGAGGGCGGCAGCAGGCGCAGGATGCTGCGGCAAAGCACGGACTTGCCGCTGCCGGATTCGCCGACGATGCCGAGCGTGGTGCCGCGTCCGACGGCAAGGTGGATGTCGTCGTTGGCGCGGATGCGCGTACGGCGGCCGCGGAATTCCGTCGTCAGTCCGCGGATGACCAGGATGTCGTCGGCGGCCGCGGCGCGCGTCGGCTTCGTCACGGTGACGGTGTCCATCGCATCACATCAGGCCGCGCCGGTTCTGCCCGAACCGCTGCGCCAGGCCATCGCCGATCAGGCTGAGCGCCGTGCCCGTGAGCAGGATGGCGAGCGCCGGCATGGTCGTCACCCACCAGGCCTGCCGCATGTAGTCCTTGCTCTCGGCGATCATGGCGCCCCATTCCGGCGCCGGCGGCGCGATGCCGAGGCCGAGGAAGGACAGGCCGGACACCAGCAGGATGTTGAGCACGAAGTCGGACATCGAGAACACGATCGATGAATTGATGATGTTCGGCAGCGCATGCCCGAAGATGATGCGCCCCCGCCCGAAGCCGAGGACGCGGGCCGCCAGGATGTATTCCTTGTTGCGCTCGACCAGCATCTCCGCGCGCGCCAGCCGGGCATACATGGTCCAGCCGACCAGGAACACCGAGATGTAGATGCTGTGCGCGCCCGGCCCGAGGATGGCGACGATGACGATGATCAGGACCAGGAACGGAAAGGCGATGGCGACATCGAGAACGCGCATGAGCACCATGTCGAACGCGCCGCCGACATAGCCGGAGATGGCGCCGAGGAAGACGCCGTAGACCAGCGGCACGATCGTCGTGATGAAACCGATCTGCAGATCGATGCGGGCGCCGAAGAGCACGCGCGCCAGGAGATCGCGGCCGTTCATGTCGGTGCCGAACGGATGCGCCCAGGTCGGCGGCACCAGGATGGTGTCGTAGTCCTGATAGAAGGGATCGTAGGGCGTCAGCCAGGGCGCGAAAACGCCGGCCAGCACGATCGCGAGGAACAGGCCGGCGCCGATCTTCAGACTCGGCGACCAGCGCCCGAGTTCGCGTCGAAGCCCGCCGGACGGCGGCGCGGCGTCGAGAGCTTCCACCGCGGCCATGGGCTAGCCCTTCGCCACGCGCCGGTCGATCGCCATGTAGGCGAGATCGGCCAGCAGGTTGATGGCCATGACGATGGCCGCGAAGACGAGCGCCAGGCCCTGCACCGTCGGATAGTCGCGGAAGCCGACCGAACGCACGAGCTGGGAGCCCAGGCCGTGAATCGTGAACACGGTCTCGACGATGACGGCGCCCGACAGCATCCACCCGACATTCACCGCAAGGACGGTGATGACGGGAATCGCCGCGTTGCGCAGCACATGCTTGACGAGGATGCGCAGCGGCGACAGGCCCTTGGCGCGGGCGACCTCGATGTAGTCGGCCTCCAGCACGTCCAGGATCGAGGAGCGCAGCGACTGGATGAGGATCGGCGCCAGGAACAGCGCCATGGTGAGGGCGGGCAGGAAGAGGTGATAGAGATGTCCGGGCAGGTCCTCGCCGAAGCCGCGGATCGGGAACCAGCCGAGCTCGAGCCCGAAGAACACCATCAGCACCAGGCCGATCCAGAACGGCGGCATGGCGAATCCGATCATGCCGATGAGCCGGACGGCATGATCCGGCAGATGATCGCGCCGCACCGCCGCCCACATCGCCAGCGGCACCGCGATCAGCACCGAGAGCGCCGCGCCATAGGCCAGCAGATAGAGCGAAACGGGCAGGCCGTCGGCGACGAGCGAGGAGATCGGCACCTTCTGCACCAGGGAGCGGCCGAGATCGCCCTGGAAGGCGTTGCCGATGAACGACAGATACTGCTGCCAGAGCGGCCGGTCGAGGCCGAGCTCCGCGTGCAGCCTGGCCACCGTCTCCGGCGACGCCCGCCCCATGAACATGATCTGGATGGGATCGCCGGGCACGAAATGGATGGCGAAGAAACTCACCAGCGAAACGCCGATGAGGACCGGGATCATCTGAACGAAGCGGCCGACGATGAAGCGGAGCATGGAACCCGTTGTGCCCGAGCGCGGGGCGCCCGCCGGGGGCGCCCCACAGGTAGGGACGATGACGGGCGGCCCCGGCGCAATCGGCCTTTGGCCGATTGTCGCGGCGCGGCCGCCCGCCGGCGTTCTACTTGTCGATCCACATGTCCTTGAACCACCACCAGCCGGTGGCCACGGTGCGCCAGTTCTTGACGTAGTTGTGGTAGGCGTTGATCGACGGCGTGTAGTTGAGCGGCACGCTGTAGCCGTCGTGATAGACGATGTCCTGCATCTTGGCGAAGATCGGCCCGCGCTTCGCCGGGTCGGTCGAGGCGCGCGACTCCGTGAGCAGCTTCGTCACGTCGTCGTTTTTGTAGCGCGAGAAGAAGCCCTGGGTGCCGTCCTTCAACGGATCGGTCTGCAGCGCCATCAGCTCGTCGTCGTCGTTGATGTCGCTGGTGATGTAGCTGACATAGGCCATGTAGCTGCCGTCGACGACCGTGTTCCAGGCCGATCCGTTGTCGATCTCGGCGATGTCGACCTTCAGGCCGGCTTCCTGCCAGCCCTGCTGCAGGATGGTGGCGATCTGCTTCGAGGGCGCGTTGCCGGTGTCGACCAGCAGCTGGATCGGCGTGCCGTCATAGTTGCCCGCCTGCACCAGCTCCTTGGCCTTGGCGAGGTCGTAGGGGATCGGCGCCACGTCCTTGGACCAGAAATTCATCTTCGGGTTGAAGCCGTTCGGCGGCGTGCCGTAGTTGAAGAACACGGCCTTCCTGATGGCATCCAGATTGGCGGCGTAGTTCAACGCCAGCCGGATGTTCTTGTTGTCGAGCGGCTTCTTGCTGTGGTTGAGGTAGACATAGTCGAGACGATAGATATCGGCGACCTCGAGCGTGACGTTCGGCGTCTCGCTGACGGCCTTGGCCTGGTTGAACGGGATGATGGCCGCCGCGTCATAGTCGCCGTTCTGCAGCCCGAGCACGCGCGCATTGGTGTCGGGCACGTTGAGGAGATCCACCTCGTCGAGATAGGGCAGCGGCTGGCCGTCGGCGCCGACGTCCCAGTAGTTGGGATTCTTCACCAGGACGATCTTCGTTCCCCGCTCGTAGCTCTGCACCTTGAACGGCCCCGAGCAGACCGGCTTCGACGCGAACGCGTCCGGGCTGGCCTCGAACGCCGCCTTCTTCACGATCGAGGAGGCGAACACCGACATGACCGAGAGGAACGGCGCATAGGGCTCCTTCAGGGTCACGCGGACATGGCTGTCATCGACCTTCTCGATCGTCTTCACCGGCTTCATGAGGAACTGGTAGGCCGCACTCGGATCGTTCAGCTTGCCGAGCGAGAAGACCACGTCATCGGTGGTCACCGGGGTGCCGTCGCTGAATTTGGCGGTGCGCAGCTTGAACGTATAGCTGAGCCCGTCCGGCGCCACCTCCCAGGATTCGGCCAGCCCCGGCTTCAGCTCCGTGCCGGTCGGACCCGCCTCGACCAGCTGGTCGCAGACCTGCACGATCGCATAGATGGAACCGTTGTCGCCCTGGGTATACGGATTGAACGACAGCGTATCTTCCGGCCGCGCCAGCACCAGCGTGCCGCCGCGCTTGACCGACTGCGCGGCCGCCGAGACCGAATCGACGGCCAGCAGCGCCGTGGCCGACAGCAGCACGGCAAGCGTGGTCCAGGCCACGCGCGTTTCCTTCAAACCATGACCACTCATGACGTTCTCCCTATTTTTTAGCGGCGGCGCGAACGGCGCCGCCCGCATTGTTGCACTGCACAGTATGCAGGATTTCCGCGGCCGTGCCAGCGTCCAGTAGACAGCGCCGATCGACAGTCGGCCGAAGGCCGCGACGGTATCTCAAGGCTGCCAGGATGCGGGCGGACGCGCCTCCGCAGATCCGATCCGGCCGCGATAGAAACCGCGGCGTTCACCCATTCGCCGGCCGGGCCGCTAGAGCAGTGTCAGAACAAGTTGAATCGCAGATTCCTTTGAGTGTCATACCGGCTTCCGCCCATAGGCGCTAACTTAAGGGGCCTAGTTCTCCATCTCTCGGTTGTCACCCCGGCGAAAGCCGGGGCCCATAAACGCTGATGTTGCCACGTTCGCGAGATTGCCAGCAGCGGACGGGGCACCAATCGGCAACCCGTCTGAGCGTCTACCACCTGCCGCAGGGATGGCGGGCTATGCCGCGAGGCCTGGATAAAGGTTCGTCCATTCGGGATTGGATTGTTCAATCAAGGCAATCTTCCAGCCGCGGCGCCATTCCTTCAAGGCTTTCTCGCGAGAGATGGCATCGCCGACATCTTGGTAGGCCTCGTAGTAGACAAGATGTTTGACGCCGTACTTGCGCGTGAATCCCGGCAGCAGTCCCTCGCGATGCTCATGGGCGCGGCGTACGAGATTGTTCGTCACGCCGATGTAGAGCGTCCCATGCTTGCGGCTCGCCAGTATGTAGACGAAGAACTGCCTTTCATCGAGCATGCGCCCAATCTCGTTGTCCATGTATCCGAGTGATTGCAGCAACAGAGTATCGCCCCGGCAAGCCCTGTGGTTATGGGCCCCGGCTTTCGCCGGGGTGACAACCAGTAGGTGGGCGGTCATGGAGAATTCGGGTGCTAAGTTAGCGCCTATGGGCGCACGCCGGTATCCATAAACACAGGCCTGTGGCTATGGATGCCCGGCTTTCGCCGGCATGACAGCGAGAGTCAGATGGTTCAATTTGACCTCATCGCGCTCTAGGCATCCCGCCGTCGACGCGTCCCAGACCGCCGCTCAAATCTCGAACGCGCCGCCCAGCGCATACTGGTTCTGCGATCCCCAGCCGTTGACCCGGCGGCGGGCGTAGAAGTGCCAGCCGTCGGAACGTCGCCAGCCGATGATCGTGACGATCGCATCCTCCGGCTTCACGACGGTATTGGCCTTCGCCGTGAACGCACGGTACTGCGACGCGCCGTAGACGATCTTCACCGCGCATGGCGAGTTCTGAACGGTCTGCTCCTGCGTCGTCAGGGGAATGACGACCTTCGCCGGCTCGAAGGCATTGGCGTGCGATACGGTCAGGTTGAGGCGGTTGCTGCCGAACGCCATGAAGCTGCAGCCGGTGATCGTGTCCGTGAAGAAATAGTCGGCATGGGTGGAGACGGTGAAGCTGTTGGTCTTGTTGAGGATGGAATTCAGGTAGTAGGCCTTGACGGTCGGCTCCTTGAAGAAGTCGGTGGCGGAGGTCGCCCAGAAGCTGACGGCCGACTTGTCGCGCAGGTTCACGGTGGTATCGCTGGTCCGATACAGGTCGAATGAACCGACGTTGTTCTGATCGAGCTTGTAGATCGGCTGGAACGCGCCGTTGACGCCCGTCGCGTTGATGTCCCACACGCCGTCGGAGTCCAGGAAAGCGACGGGATCCTTCGTGAATCGGGCATTCAGTCCGTCGGTCATCGCGTGCTCGCTCCGGTTTGGCGCCGCCTTCGCCGGTCCCCGCCGTGCCAGCGTCACGCTCTCGCGGCCATCCCAGTCGCTGGACGGCCGGCGGCGCCGATCCTGGCGGCTGGCTCCCCTACTTCTTCTTCTCCCGTTGCTTTTTCAAGAACGCCGTCAGCCGCGCGAAATAGGCCTCCGGCTCCTCATACATCGCCATGTGCGAGCTGTTCGGAAACACCGCGATCTCCGCGTTGGGCAGCGCGTTGAGCATGCGCAGCGAACAGGCCGGCGTGATCTCGTCATGCTGGCCGCAGACGATCAGCGTCGGCACGGTGATCTCGTGCATCTCGGGGATGCGGTTCCAGTCCTTGAGGTTGCCGGTATAGAGGAACTCGTTCGGCCCCTGCATCACGCCGTAGACGTCCATGTTCCAGCGCTTCAACGAATACTCCACCGGCTTCGGCAGCTCGGCCAGGCGGATCACGTGGCGGTAGTTGAGGATGGTGATGGCGGCGTCGTACTCCGGGTGCTTCAGCGTGCCCTCGGCCTCGTGCCGCTGCATCATCGCCACCGTCTCCGGCCCGAGGGCGGCGCGGTGGCGCTCCAACTCACCCACCAGATGCGGCATGTCCCCGCAGGTGCTGGAGAGCACCAGCGACTTCAGCGCCTTCAGGTGGGTCAGCGCATACTCGATGCTGAGCCAGCCGCCCCAGCTATGGCCGAGCAGATGGATCTTGCCGAGGCCGAGCGCCTGCCGCACCGTCTCGACCTCCTCGACATAGCGGCCGATGGTCCAGAGCGACTTGTCCTTCGGCTTGTCGGAGTCGCCGGTGCCCAGCTGATCGTAGGTGACGACCCGATAGCCCTCGTCGACCATGCGCAGCAGCGGGTCGCGCAGGTAGTTGCAGGGCAGCCCCGGCCCGCCGTTCAGCAGGAACAGGACCTCGTCGCCCTCGCCATAGCTGTATGTGACGACCTTGTAGCGGTCGATCTTGACCTTGCGCGTGTCGGCCTTGTGCTTCTTCGCCATGCTCCCCTCCCCCTTCGTGCGCTTCTTGCGGCCCATTTCACCTGACGAAACGCCGCCCCGCAATTCCGATCTTGACCGCCCACTGACCCTCCGATCGGCGCTTCTGACCGCCGTTTCCCGGCCTCTCACGTGTCACTAGTGCGCAAGGTCATGTCGTTGAATCAAAAGGACGATTTTTTAATGCATGGGGTTGTTTTGCAGAATCGCGTTTCCCGGACTGCACCCGCGATGTTTCACATGAAACATTCCTGCGTAAAAAGGACTGCCCTCCCATCCGCTCGCGGCGCGATGTTTCACGTGAAACCGTTTTCTCCGGTGATTCTCACCCCTTCACCGCCCCGATCAGCAGCCCGCGCGTGATGTAGCGCGCCAGCAGGAGGGCCAGCGCCGACACCGGCACGATCATGATGATGATCAGCACGGACATGTACCACCACTGCGGCCCGCGCGTGGCGTTCTGCGCCGCCACCGTGAGCGGCAAGGTCTGGGCGTTGGCGCTCGAGAGGAAGAGCGCGAAGAGATACTCGTTCCACGCCATGATCAGCACCAGGATGAAGGTGGCCGCGAGGCCGGGCTTGGAGAGCGGCAGCACGATCGACCAGAAGATGCGGTAGCGCGAGCAGCCATCCACCAGCGCCGCCTCCTCGAGCTCGATCGGGATGCTGTCGAAGAAGTCGCGCATCAGCCAGACCACGATCGGTATGTTGGCGGCGACGTAGGTGACGATGAGGGCCAGGCGCGTATCCAGCAGCCCCACCTGCTGGAACAGCACGTAGATCGGCAGCACCACCGCCACCGGCGGCAGGATGCGCTGGGAGATCATCCAGAACGCGATGTCCTCGTTGTTCACCGTGCGCCGCAAGCGGCGATGGAACAGCGCACCCGCCGCGATGGCCGCCGCGAGGACGACAAAGAGCACGGAGAATACGAACACCGCATGGCTATCGACCTGCTCAGCCGGCACGTCGAGCCGCCGCGCCAGCACCGCCGCATCCATCAGCAGCAGCATGCCGCCGAAGCACAGCAGGATGGTCACCAGACGCGGCCGGAAGCGCAGGCGCGAGAGGGCGTAGGCGGCCATGCTGCCGATGACGAGTGCCGCCACCGAGCTGCAGAGCGCCACCACCACCGTGTTCATGTAGGGCCGCATCGTATCGGCGAAGAGGTCGACGAAGATGTAGCGCCAGGCATGCAGCGACGGCTCGAAGTCGATGCCCGGCAGATAGTCCGGCCCGTCATTGACCTGGATCGGCAGCTTCAGCGAAGTGACGGCCAGCCAGTACAGCGGAAACAGCACCACGAACGCCCAGAACCCCAGCACGGCATAGGAGAGCACCGCCCGCGCCGGGCCGGGCTCGTTGATGCCGCGGAGCGCCCCTCGGCGGGCCGGCGAGCTCATCGCTGCGGCCCCGTCGCCGCGCCTGCCGGCCGGGCGCGCACCAGGTTGACGAAGGCGACGCAGAAGAACGTGACGATGAACATCAGCATGTAGGCGATCGCCGCCGAGCCGCCGATATCCAGCGCCCGCCAGGCCGAGTAGGCATGGAGTGTCATCGACTCCGACGCGATGCCCGGTCCGCCATTGGTGAGCACGTTGGGCAGATCGACGATCTTGAAGGCCTCGATGACGCGGATGAGGACCAGGGTGATCGTCACCGGCATGATCGCCGGCCAGGTGATGAAGCGGAAGATCTGCCAATGGTTGGCGCCGTCGACATTGGCGGCCTCGACCTGCTCGCGCGGCTGGCCCTCGATCGCCGCCAGCAGCACGATGAACATGAAGGGCGTCCACTGCCAGGCATCGCCGATCATGACGGCGACGCGCGCGCCCCAGGCGGTGGCGGCCCAGGCGAAGTCACCGAGGCCGACCCACTGCCAGAGCGGCGCGAACGGTCCCTTGGTCGTGTCCGTCAGCATGCGGAAGGTGTAGGCGACGCCGACCGGCGTGATCATCATCGGCAGGAAGAACACCACCCGAAAGAACCCCCGCCCCCGCAGGTTCTGCACGCACAGCAGCGCCAGCCCGAGTCCGAGCCCGTACTGCACGCACACGCCGATGAGCACGTAGGTCAGGGTCACCCCGATGGTCCCGAGCTGCCCGCCCTCGCTCGCCGTCGCCGCCACGAGCAGCACCAGGGCGACGACCGCGACGGCGACAAGCAATCGCCCGACAAGGCCGATCGACGCCACGCCGTGACGCGCGGTCGTGACCAGCCACAGGGCCAGCAGGGCGACCGCGATCGAGACGAACGTCCAACCCAGCGGGGTGATCGGCATGAGCGTGCCGATCAAGTGGAACTGCTGCGTGCCGAACAGCAGCTTCTTGTAGTTCAGCAGGCCGATGAAGGTGACGGTGACGCCGCCCTTCTCGAACTTCACGCGCGCGAGCGACAGGTAGACCGAGACGATGAGCGGAAAGATCGACAACGCCAGGATCACCAGCACCGCCGGCATGATGAACGCCGCCGGCGACACGCGATCGGCCCAGGTCATGAAGTCCGTGCGACGCTCGTCGATCAGCCGCCCGCGCGGTTCGGCGACATCGTACTGCATGTGCACCCTGCGTCCGAGGTACAGCCGCGACAGCGGTAGGGGCGACCAACCGGTCGCCCCTACGCCGTGATGCGAAACTCTCGCCGAGCTTACTTCACGCCGAGCGCGGCGCGATAGGCCTTCAACTGGGCATCCTTGCCCAGTTCCTCGGTGGCTTCGTTCCAGCCGGTCTCGATCTCGGTCGCCGCCTTGTCGACGTCGATCTCGCCGGCCAGCAGCCGGGCGACCGCGGTGTCCAGCACGACCTGTTCATAGCGCTGGTTCTGCGGCACGCGCAGGTCGAGCACCATGTTCGGACTGTTGAGGCTGTCCTTGATGGCGCCCAGGTAGTTCTCGGCCGCCGCCTTGCTCATGCCGGCCTTCAACCACAGATCGAGACTCTCGAACTGCGATGTGCGGTACGGATTGAAGCCGGTCTTGCCGATGGTGACGTCGACGTTGGCCTGCTCCGGCTGGCTCATATAGGAGAGGAAGTCATAGGCCGCGTCCTTCACCTTCTGGTCCTTGGCCGCGTTGATGGCGCCCGACCAGCCACCGAAAGCCGCGAACGGCGCATGGTTGATGCCGTCGACGGCGTAGGGGCAGGTCTCCTTCGTGCAGTCGACGAGCTTCCCCGAGGCGCGGTCCAACACCTTCGAAGAGCCCGGCAGCACCACGGCGCCCACCTTGTCCTGCACCTTTGATGTGGTCGGATCGACGGCGAGCGTGCCGATATCGCCCCAGTCGAGCGTCAGGGCGCAGCGTCCGCTCGTGAACAGGCCGCGGGTGTCGCCGACATCGAGGTTGATCTCATCGGGCGGCGCATACTTCGTGGTCTCGACATAGACCTTCAGGGCCGCCTTGAAGGCCTCGTTGTTGACCAGCGGTGCCATGGTCTCGGTGTCGAAGAAGAGGCCCTGGCCCGTGCCCTTGCTCTGCAGGAAGCCGCCGGCAACGGAAAGGACCATCCAGTAGGACTGGGCGCTGCGCTTCTTGGCGATGCAGGAGCCGTAGTCCGGCTTGCCGTCGCCGTCGAGGTCCTTGCCCTGGAAGGCCTTGGCGATGGCGATGTAGTCGTCCCAGGTCTTGGGCGGCGCCATGTTGGCCTGCTTCAGCAGGTCGCTGCGGTAGTAGACCATCTGGAAATCGCCATCGAGCGGGATGGTGTAGACCTTGCCGTTATAGGTGGCGCTGAAATCGCGGAAGAACGGGCCGATGTCATTCCACTTCAACGCGGCGTCGGCCTTCACGCGGTCGGTGATGTCCTGGAGATAGCCGGGTTCGATGAAGTCGACCATCCATTGCGGCGCGAACACCGTCGCGTCGTAGCTGTTGGTGCCGGTGGCGAAATCGTTCAGGAGCTTGTTGTAGAAGTCGGAGAACGGCACCGTGATCACGTTGATCTTGGCGCCGGTCAACTTCTGGAAGTCGGGCGCCCGCCGCTGCAGCGGCTCCGCGATCTGCGGCCCGGTGAAGGTGACGACATTGACGGTGACGCCATCATACTTCAGCTGCGCCGCGGCGGGCCCGGCCATGCCCAGCGCACCGCAAGCCGCCGACAGCGCGACCGCCATGCCCAATCGTTTCCACTGCTTCATGATGCCCTCCCTGTTGCGTCGAGGTCGGACGCGCTTCGTTCCGGCCCGACAGGCGGCCACACCCAGGCGGTGGATTTTTCCACCGTCCCGGGCTGGCCATCGAGCAAATATACTAATATTCTAGTGGCATCTGTCAACGCAGGAGGCGGGCGGCGATGCCGTTTGCGCCGCGGACGCGGGTGGAGGCGCGAAGATGCGTGCAGATGCCGGTAAACGCGATGTCGCCACGGGCCGAGGCGGGCGCCCCACGATCGCCGAGCCCTTGCCGGAGGCGGCCCAGATCGACCGCGCCCAGCCGATCCCCGAGCAGGTCTACCGCCTGCTGCGCCAATCGATCATCACCCTCCGGCTGCCGCCGGGCGCCACCATCATCGAGAAGCAGATCACCGATCAGCTCGGCATTTCCCGCACGCCCGTGCGCGATGCCCTGCGCCAACTGGCCGACGAAGGACTCGTCACCATCAAGCCGCAGTCGGGAACCTTCGTCGCGCTGATCGACCGGCTGCAGCTCGAGGAGGGCCGAGTGATCCGCCGCGCGCTGGAGATCGAGGCCATCAAGCTGGCGGCGAGCCGCGCCGACGACGCCGCGATCGAGCGGCTCACTGATCTGCTCGCCTTGCAGGAACGGGCGGCGAAGCGCAACAACTACAATGATTTCATCGCCTATGACGACCTGTTCCATCGCACCATCAACGAGCTGAGCGGTCTGCCGCGGCTCTGGCGCGTGATCAGCGGCGCCAAGGCCCAGCTCGACCGTGTCCGCCACCTGAGCGCGCCGCTGCCGGGTCAAAGCGCGCGGGTGCTGGCGCAGCACCGTGCCGTCGTCGCTGCTCTCGCCCGCCACGACCCCGAACGAAGCACCAAGGCCCTCGCCCACCATCTCGACGACGCCTACGACCGCATCACGATCCTATTGAAAAAGCACGGCGAGCTGTTTCACTAGGCCGCACGGCGCGGGGGCGGCCACCTGCGCCGTAGCACCTACCGGCGTCGCCTCTGTGTCTTTCCGTCCCCAACAGCGAGAGTGATCTCCATGTTCTACGAGCCGAGCGCCGATCCGAAGGCGCTGCCGCTGGCGATCGATCCGTTCAAGAGCCTGGTGGTGCCGCGGCCGATCGGCTGGGTCACCAGCCTGAGCCCGGAGGGTATCGTCAATCTGGCGCCCTTCAGCTTCTTCAACGCTATCGGCGACTCGCCGCCCTGCGTCGCCTTCGCGCCCCAGGGCAGCAAGCCGGACCGGCCGATCAAGGACACGCTCGCCAATGTGATGGCGACCGGCGAGTTCGTCTGCAATCTCGCGACCTACGCCCTGCGCGACAAGATGAACCTGACCTCGGCGCGCCTTCCGGCCGGCGTCGACGAGATGCAGGCGGCCGGCCTCTCACCGGTGCCGGCGCGGCTGGTCAAGCCGCCGCGCGTGGCCGAAAGCCCGGCGCAACTCGAATGCCGTCTGCTGCAAATCATCGATCTGCCGACCTGGGACCCGGCCGAGCGGCAGGCGCTCGTCATCGGCCAGGTGATCGGCATTCACATCGACGATTCCCTGATCAAAGACGGCCGCGTCGACATCGTCAGCGTGCAACCGATCGCGCGTCTCGGCTATTCGCTCTACGCGACGGTCGACAACTCCTTCCGCATGCCGCGCCCGGATTGAGCGGGAATTGGGGTCCGGTCAGCTCATCGGCACAGCGACGACCGCGATCGTATCGCCGGGCTGCACCAGGCCGGGGAAGTGACGCCCCGCCAGCACGCCATCGAGCTTCGCCTGGTACTCGATCGGCGCAACCCCGGTGCGATCGTAGCCATGAACGCGTGCCACGACATCGCCCTTGCGCACGGCCACCCCGAGATCGACGCGCATCTCCAGCAGCCCCGCGCTCTCGCTCGCCACGTAACAGTCGCCGCTCGGCATATCCAGGTCGATGGACGGGCGCCGAATGGCGGCGCCCGCGAGAATGCCGGCATGCACGAGCAAGTTGCGTACGCCGCGGCGGGCGATGTCGGCGGTCGCGGCCGTGGCACTGCCGCCGCCGCCGAGTTCGGTCGACAGGAAGATCTTGCCCATCTCCTCGGCCGCCGAATCGTACATGCCGACGCTGTCGAGCTCGCGCATCATCATGCCGTAGGGCGCGTTGAAGGCCCGCATGGCGGCCACGCACCTGGCCTGCTGCGCCTTGTCGGGCAGCAGGTGCGCCGCGGCGAACGGCGCGAACTGCAGCGTCTTACCGCCGGAGTGGATATCCAGCACATAGTCGGCCAGCGGCAATAGATGTCGCTGGAAATAGTCGGCGATCTTCTCGGTCACTGTGCCGTCTGGCCGGCCCGGAAAGACGCGGTTCATGTTCCCCTTGTCGATCGGCGAGGTGCGCGTGCCCGCGCGAAAAGCCGGATAGTTCATGGCCGGCACGGTGATGATGCGCCCGCTGATCTGAGCCAGGTCCAACTCGTTCGCGAGATTGAACAGCGCGATCGGCCCCTCGTATTCGTCGCCGTGATTGGCGCCCGTGAGCAGCGCCGTCGGTCCCTGCCCGCGCTTGACGACGGCGATCGGGATCATGACGGCGCCCCAAGCGGAGTCGTCGCGCGAATAGGGCAGCTTCAGGAAGCCGTGCTGAACGCCGTCCTTGTCGAAGTCGACGGTCGTTGAGATCGGCGAGGGTCGCATGGCCCGAGTCGTCATTGCGAGGCCGGCGCACCGGCCGCGGCGCGCGCGGCGTAGCGCTGCAGCCGCGTGAAGGCCATGGAAATATGGCTGCGGCGGATATAGCCGACCGCGTCGAGATCGCCGATCTCCATGGCCGCCAGGATATCCGCAACCTCCCTGCGGAAGATCACGATCTCGTCCTGCAGATTCAGGTGCGGAACGGCCGACAGCCAGATGCGGTGGGTCATGAAATAGAGGCGGTCGCTGATGTCGCGCAGGGGAGCGTTGCCGGTCATGGCGCGCAGCTCCTGATAGAAATCCATGTTGAGCTGCGCCAGCGCCTTGGAATCGGGGTGTCGTTCCAGGGTGTCGAACCGCGCCAGCAGCTTGCGCACGCGGGCCAGATCTTCCCCCGCGCGCTGGACGGGGTCGAGCCGGCCGATCAGCACCGCAAGTTCCATGCGCAGCTGGTACACCTGGCTCAGCGCGGCAAAGCTGATGTTCGTGACGATCGTGCCGACGCCATGCCGGCTTTCGACTAGCCCCTCGGCCTCCAGGCGACTCAGCACGCGCCGGATCGGCGTGCGGCTGACCTTGAACTCGGCGGCGAGTTCCTCCTCAGACAGATGCTGCAGGGGCTTGTATTCGAGCAGACAGATGCGGTCGCGGATGGTGGCGTAGGTGCGCTCGAAGCGCTCGCGCGAGGCGGTCGGCTGCGGCCGATAGCTGCCGTTCCCCTCGATGGTGGACGTCCCGGCGACGTTCATCCGGCCTCCAGCACGGCGCGCAGGAACTGGCGCGTGCGCTCGTTCTTGGGATTGCTGAACATCTCCTGCGGCGGCCCCTGCTCGGCGATCTTGCCTTGATAGAAGAAGCAGACCCGGTCGGCAAACTCCTTCGCGAAACCCATCTGATGGGTGACCATGAGCATGGTCAGGCTATGCTCCTTGCCGAGCTTGCGGATCACGTTGAGCACTTCCCCGACCAATTCCGGATCGAGCGCCGAGGTCACTTCGTCGAACAGCATGACCTTCGGCCGCATGGCGAGCGCGCGGGCGATGGCGACGCGCTGCTGCTGACCCCCGGACAGTTGGCTCGGATAGTGATTCTTCTTGTCGCCGAGCCCGACCATGTCGAGCAGTTCGGCGGCCCGCGCTTCGGCCTCCTGCTTGGGCAGACGGAGCACGGTAACCGGCGCCTCCATGCAGTTCTTGAGCGCCGTCATGTGCGGGAACAGGTTGAAGTGCTGGAACACCATGCCGATCTTGCCGCGTACGCGGCGCAAGTGCGCAGCGTCGGCCGGAACCATCTGCCCGTTCCGCTGCACGTGCGTCATCGGCTCGCCATCGATCCAGATGATGCCGCCGTCGATCCGCTCGAGCGTCATCAGCATGCGCAGCACGGTGGTCTTGCCGGAGCCGGACGGACCGATGATCGCCACCTTCTCGTTGGCGGCGATGTCGAGATTGAGATCATCGAGCACCGTCAGCGGACCGAAGCGCTTGCTGACGCCCTCGAAACGGACCATAGGCGTGCTCATCGGTACCTCACATTCAGGCGATATTCGACCAGTCGAATGAGGGCCGCCGAGACCAGGCTCATGGCGAGGAAGAAGAGGCCGACGAGGGTGATCGGTTCGGTGTAGCGGAAGGTCTCGGATCCCAGTTGCTTCGCAACGGACATCAATTCAAGCGCGGAGATCGCTGCGAGCTGGGGCGTCTCCTTGAAGAGCGCGACCAGGTAGTTGCCGAGCGCCGGCACCACCGGGGGAATCGCCTGCGGAAGAATGATATCGCGGAATGTATGGTACGAACTGAGATTGAGGGCGACCGATGCCTCCCACTGCCCACGCGGGATACCCTCGAGTCCGGCTCGGTACACCTCCGAGCAGTACGTGCCATAGTGGATGCCGAGGGCGAATACGCCGGCGACGAACGCCGTCGGTGCGATCCCGATCCTCGGCAATACGACGAAGTACAGAAGGAAGAGCTGGATCAGCAACGGCGTCGAGCGAATGAACTCCACCACCGTTGCGGTCAGGCCGGAAACGAAAAGGTTTGGCGCCATGCGGAGCAGCGCAAAGGCAAGCCCCAGGATGGCAGCGAGGACAAAGCCGAGCAGCGTCGCCTCGATGGTGACGATCGCGGCCTGCGCCAGCAGCGGCAGGATCTCCAGCGCATAGGCCCAATCGAACGACATTATGCCGCTCGCCCGCGGGCAAGGCCGCTTCCGGCACGTCGCTCGACGGTGCGGACCACATAGGTGATGACGAGAGAGACGCACAAATACATGAGGAGTGCGAGCGTGAAGACCTCGACCGTGCGCAGGGTCGTCTGATTCATCTGCTGCGCCCAGAAGGTGAGATCGGTAATCGTGATGAACGAGACCAGCGATGTCGCCTTCATCAGCTCGATGAACAGGTTGCCCCAGGGCGGGATCATCGCCACGAAGGCCTGCGGCAGGATGATCCGCCGGAGCGCCGCAACGCGGGTCATGTTGAGCGCCGTCGTGGCCTCCCACTGGCCGCGCGGCACGGCCTGGATGGCGCCGCGGACGACCTCTGCGCCGTAGGCGCCGACATTCAGCCCGAGTGCGACCACGGCGGCGGTCATCGGCTCCATCGTAATCCCGAAGTCGGGCAGCACGTAGAACAGCCAGAACAACTGCACTAGTGCCGACGTGCCGCGGAACGTCTCGATATAGACGACGGCGAGCCAACGCAGCGGCATCATGCCGTAGAGCTTGGCGATCGCAGCCACGACAGCGCAAACGACCGCTAGTATCGCGCCAAGCACCGTTATGCGGATCGTGACCCACGTCCCCGCCAGCAGGCCAGGGAGGAACTCCCGCGAATTGGTCAGGTGGGCAAAGGCGACGACGCCGATCGCGACAGCCGCGAAGATGACGGGGATCTGCCAACGATGCGTCACGGTCGGCAGACTCCCCGCTCGATCACCTTGCTCGCTTATTCAGCACACAGCTCCGCCGTCGTCTTGGTCGGCAGATATCCCTTGCCGAAGCCGAACGGCGTCACCAGGTCGAGATGCTCCTTCGAGCCGATGAAGGCCTTCAGGTTCTTGTTGAACTCGGCGAGCAGGTCCGTGTCCTCCTTGCGGAAGCCGAAGCCGCCATGGCCCATCACCGACTTGCCGGCGACGGTGGCGAACGGTTCGGTCATCTCCACGCCGTCACCCTTCGAGGCCAGGTTGGCGATGGAGAGCGCCGTCAGCGCCGCGGCATCGGCGCGGCCGGCCTGTACCGCCGCCAGCAGGCTCGGACCGTCGGGCAACACGACCAGCTGGTCTTGCTTCACGCCAGAGTCCTTCGCATAGCCGGCTTCGACCGCGCCGGCCATCACGGCGAGCTTCACGCCGGCATCGGCGGCGACCGATCCGTAGTCCTTGAGCTTCTTCGGATTTCCCTTGCCGACGAGAAAGGCCTGGCCGATGCCATAGCTCGGCTCGGAGAAGGCAATCTCCTTGCAGCGCTTCGGATTGATGAACATGCCGGCGGCGATGATGTCGAAGCGCCCCGCCTTCAGGCCCGGAATGAGCGAGCCGAATTCCGTCAGCACGCCATCCACCTGCGCGATTCCCATCTTGGCGAGGATCGCCTTTGCGACTTCCGGCGCCTCGCCCGTGAGCTTGCCTTCCGGTGTGGCGTAGCCGAACGGTGCTTCATTGGCGAAGCCGACGCGGATGTATCCGTCCTTGCGCGCCCGTTCGAGCGTCGTCTCAGCCAATGCCCGGCGCGTGTGTGCCAGGGCAATCCCGCCAGCGGTCGCCGCCGCGATGCCAGTGAACAGACCGCGCCGGCTCAATCCCGTGAAGTTCTTCATGTCTTTGCCTCCCGCTTTTTTGCGTTGTCGTCGAGCCGCGGCAGATCACCCGTCCCGACATGGTCGCGATCATGTCACGGAGCCCGCACAATTTCAACATAGATGTATACAACACACTGGACCGCGCACACTCCCCGTGCAATTATCCAACGAATGTGGACCAGCAAGTCGCGACTGCAATGATGTTGTACACATTACATTCCAAGAAGGCGCCAGGAGGCCCGGAGTGACGGGGCCCGATTTCAATGCCTCCGAATATGCCCGCCGGCGGGCTCGCGTGAAGACGGTGATGACGCGGGCCGGCTACGATCTGCTGGTCCTCTGCGATCCCGCCAACATGGACTACCTGACCGGCTACAAGGGCTGGTCATTCTATGTGCCGCAGGCAGTGCTCGTGCACGTTGACGAAGACAAGCCTGTCTGGATCGGTCGCGGGCAGGACGCCGCCGCCGCCCATCTGACGACGGATCTGCCGGCAGCCGCCATCGTCCCCTACCCCGACGACTACGTGCAGAATCGCGCCAAGCATCCGATGAATTTCGTCGCGGACTATGTCCGCGGCCGCGGCTGGCAACGCGCCTCGATCGGCCTCGAAGCCGATGCCCATTATTTCTCCATGCGCGCCGGCGATGCCATTCGTGCCGACCTGGCGGACGCGCGCTTCACCGACTGCGACCATCTCGTCAATTGGGTCCGCATCGTGAAATCCGACGCCGAAATCGCCTACATGCGCGAGGCCGCGCTACTCGTCGAAGGCGCCATGCGGATCGCCATCGACCGCATCGCGCCGGGCGTCCGGCAATGCGATGCGGTCGCCGACATCTACCATGCCCAGGTCAAGGGCACGCTGGCGTTCGGCGGCGACTACACGGCGATCTGCCCGCTGCTGCCGACGGGCGAGGGCGCGGGAACACCGCACCTCACCTGGACCGACGCGCCGTTTCGCGCGGGCGAGGCGACGATCATCGAACTCGCAGGCTCGCGCAAAGGCTACCACTGCCCGATGGCGCGAACCGTGCATCTCGGCAAGCCGCCGCAGCGGCTCGCCGACACGGCGAAGGTCGTCGCCGAGGGCCTGCATGCGGCGCTCGCGGCGGCACGGCCGGGCGCGACCTGCCAGGACGTGGAAGCGGGCTGGCGCGCCGTCATTTCTCGCCACGGCATCGTGAAGGACTCGCGCATCGGTTATTCGATCGGCATCGGCTATCCGCCGGACTGGGGCGAGCAGACGGCGAGCCTGCGGCCCGGTGACAAGACCGTGCTGCAGCCGAACATGACCTTCCACTGCATCCCCGGCATCTGGCAGGACGGCTGGGGCATCGAGATCAGCGCGGCGTTCGTCGTCACGCCGACGGGCGCGCAGCGGCTTTCCTCCTTCGCAGACGACCTGGTGATCAAGACATGACGACCATTCATGCGTTGCGCGGCGACGCTGTTGAGGCCTATCGGCACAACGGCTTCGCCTTTCCGATCGACGCCTTCACGGCCCACGAGGCCGCCGGCTGGGCCGCGGAGATATCGGCCCTGCCGAATGCCGCGCTGAAGGCGCACAGGGCGCCCTGGGTGCAGAAGGCCTATCTGCTGCTGCCTTCGCTCGACGCCCTGATGCGCGATCCACGGCTGACCGGGCCGGTCGCCTCCATCCTGGGCGATGATCTCTTGGTGCTGAGCGCCGACCTCTTCATCAAGTCGCCGCGGACGCAGAAACGGATCACCTGGCATCAGGACGTCAACTACTGGGGCCTCGAACCCATGCAGGTGCTGACGGC